>Ga0137412_10001457_pt1 | contig 18440 bp, 16 predicted proteins | sample CZODoug2_1_16fun_FD_122160 | JGI IMG/M metagenome (GOLD analysis project Ga0137412, IMG submission 122160) | Vadose zone soil fungal communities from Angelo Coast Range Reserve, California, USA - CZODoug2_1_16fungal (Hybrid Assembly) | ecosystem: Environmental > Terrestrial > Soil > Vadose zone...
ATCCCGACGACGGCGACACGTCCCCTGAGGGTGCGTTCGGTTCGCGCCCGCGCCATCACACTTTGACATCCTGTGGCGACGATCTCGCGACATCCGCGCCGAATGTCCCCGCCTCGGCAAGACGCGCCAACTGCTCGTCTGCGTAGCCGAGCAGTTCCCGCAACACCGCCTCGGTGTGCTGCCCGACCGCTGGCGCCGCAACGGGATCGGCGATCGGCGTCCGGGAATAGCGGATCGACAGGTTCACATTGGGCACCCAACCCATCGTATCGTGAGGAATCCGGGTTACAATTCCGCGCTCCCTGGCCTCGGGCGAGCGAATGGCCTCCCCGACGGTCCTCACCTGCCCGCAGGGGACGCCGGCCGCCCGCATCCGAGATTGCCAGTGCGACCAGGGCTGTCGCGCAAACACGTCGCCAAGAATCGCGAACAGCTCTTCCCGCCGGCGGATCCGCTCGGCTCCCGTCGCATAGATTTCGGCCGACGCCAGATCGGAGCGACCGATCACCTGCGACATCAGGCGCTGAAAGATCTTGTCATTGCCGCAGTTGATATAGAAGGCACAGTCACTCGCCTGAAACACGCCTGACGGGCACGTGTCGGGGCTGGTGTTGCCGTGCCGCTGCGGATTTGCGCCGCTGAACAAATGCTGCATCGTGGCATAACCGGTCATCAGCACGGCATTGTCGAACAGCGAGACCTCGACCGCCTGCCCCGAACCGCCGCGCTCGCGGGCGACCAGAGCGCCGAGGATCGCGTTGCAAGCCATCATGGCCGTGCTGATATCCATCACCGGCGACAGGGCGCGTACGCCTTCGCGGTCGGCATAGCCGTTCATGGACACGAACCCGCTCTCGACCTGCGCGATCGGATCGAAACCGAGCCGATCCGCGAACGTCCCGTCCCGTCCGTAGGCCGACACCGAGCAATAGACGATCTCCGGCCTGATCTTGCGACAACTCTCGTAGTCGAGCCCGAACCGCTCCATGACGCCGGTCGAGAAGTTCTCAACGACGACATCCGCGGTCGCAATCAGTTCGCGCGCGATCTCGACGCCCGCCGGCGTCTTGAGGTCGAGCGCGACGCTGCGCTTGTTCCGGTTGGTCCAGAGGAACGGCGCGCCGTATTTGAGATCCGCATGTACGGGCGGATAGCGGCGCAGATCGTCGCCCCGGCCGGGCGCCTCGATCTTGATGACCTCGGCGCCCATGTCGGCCAATATCATTGTCGCAAACGGCCCGGCGATGAAATGCGAGAAATCGACGACCCGTATCCCCTCAAGCGCTTTCGGCGCATGAGACGGACGCGGCGTATGTTCGGGAAAATCCGCTTCGATATTGTCCATCATGTCTGCATCCACTGGTTTGCCGCAACGAACGTCAATTGCCTTTCGGTTGCTCGACCAGCGAGCAGCCGCCTTGATCGAGCGGCCGGAACGCCTCCGGTCCGGTCAGGACGCCGACATTCTCAAGCAGGTCCCATTTGCTCTTTGAGGCCTTCGGCTCCTTCACCTTCAGGATATACATGTTGTGGATGGCGCGGCCGTCGGCGCGAACGACGACCGGTCCGAACAATTCATCATCGATCGGTTTCTCCTTCAGCTTCCGGATGACCGCTTGCGCTTCGTTGGTGCCTGCCGCAAGGGCCGCGTTCAAATAGGCAAGCACCGACGAATACACCCCGGCGTGGAACGCGGTCGGCGACTGTCCATGCTGGCGTTCGCTGAACTTCGCCGACCATGCGCGGCTGGCGTCGTTCAAATCCCAATAGAAGGGCTGAGTGATGATCAGCCCCTGCCCTACGGCAAGACCGCTCGCCTCGACATCGTTCGTGGTCGTCAGTAAGGCGGCAAAGGTCCGGCCGTTCTGCTTCAGCCCGAATTCCGAGGATTGCTTGATCAGATTGACCGTGTCGCCGCCGGCGGTCGCGAATGCGATCACGTCGGCACCGGAACCATCCGCCTGCAGGATGAACGACGCATAGTCCGCGTTGTTGATGGGAACATTGACCGATCCGAGAACCGTGCCGCCGCCCGCGCTGATCACCGAGGTTCCGTCGCGAACCATCGACTTTCCAAGCGCATTGTCGGTGGCGATGAAATACCATTTCTTGCCGCCATGATGCACAAGGTAGTTGCCGATCGTGTGCGAGGCCGCCCAGGTGTCGAACGTCCATTGAATCGTGTTGGGCGAACAATATTTCCCCGTCAGGTCCGACGAAGCCGCGCTCGATGCGATCAGCGCCGCCTGGCTGCCACGCACGACCTCGCTGACGGCGAGACCCACGGCCGAATTCGGCACGTCGGCGACCGCATCGACCTTCTCCTGGTCGATCCAACGGCGTGCGATGCTGGCGCCGACGTCGGCCTTGTTCTGGTGATCCGCCGAAATGATCTCGACCTTGAAGTCCGGATGTTTCCGCGTGAAGTCCTCGGCCGCCATCTTGGCCGCGGTGACCGAGCCCTCGCCCGCATTGTCCGAGTAAGGGCCGGACGCGTCGTTGAGGACACCGATCTTGATTGAACGCGGCGCGTCCGCCAAAGCGGGCGAACACACGATCATCGCGAGACAGGTTGTTCCGAAAATGTGCGACAGAGATATCATGTGTTTCCACCCATTGATGATGTTGTTGTTCATTCAGAGGTCCAGGACGAGCGTCCCTGATTTGACGCCGGAGCAGCAGATCATGACGGTCTTGTTCGCCGCCTGCTCTTCCTTGCTCAGGAATTGGTCGCGATGGTCGGGTATCCCTTCGAGCACCCGCGTCTCGCAGGTACCGCAGACCCCCTCAGTGCAGGCGTAATTCACGGCTATTCCGGCATCGAGGAGCGCATCCAGGATCGTCTTGCCGGCGTCGACCAGTATCCTGCGATTGCTCCGCGCGAGCTTGACCTCGAAACCGCCTTCGATCGCCGGCGCTTGCCTGGCCTGGAAATATTCGACATGCACATGACCGGCGGGACGATCGGCCGTCGCCGCCTCGAACGCTGCGAGCATCGGCAGCGGGCCGCAGCAATACAGATGCGCGGGCGCGGGCGCCTTCTTCACGATGGCCGCGAGGTCGAACACCCGCCCCGAACGCTCGTCGTCAAAATCGACACGCAAATTCAAATGAACATTCGGCCGAAGCGCATCGAGTTCGTCAAGGAAAGCGGCAGCAACGCGCGTCCTTGCGGCATAGAAGAGCTCCCAGGAACGCTCCAACGTCTCAAGACGCCGGACCATCGACAGTAGCGGCGTGATGCCGATCCCGCCCGCGATCAGGACCGAATGCTCGGCCTCCTCGTGCAGCGCGAAATTGTTCCGCGGATGGGACACCGTGATGATGTCTCCGGCCCTGATGCTGTCGTGAACGAAGCTGGAACCTCCTCGACCCGCGGCATCCTTGTTGACTGCAATCAGATAACGGTGCCGCTCGCGCTGGTCGTTCACCAGCGAATAGCTGCGGATCATGCCGTTCGACAGATGCAGATCGATATGACCGCCGGCCGTGAAAGGCGCGAGTTCGCCGCCGGTCGGAGCCACCAGTTCGTAGGAATTGATGTTTTCGGCCTCGTAGCCGATGCGCTTGACCCGGACCTCGAGGATGCTCTCAGCCATAAGGCCTGCTTCTCCGTCGGCGGTCGACGCGAAACGAAGCCTTGTCCTTGACGCCTTGTCCTTGGAGCTCACAGCTCGTACCCGAAATCGGCGCCGAGCTTTGCCCGCATGAAGGGCGCGCCGACGTCGACCCAGGACTCCTCCGGCGGCAGCCGCAACGACACGGCCCGCACCATGAACACGTCGGGATTGGTGACGCCGCTGGGCTTGGTGCCGTGATCGCGGTAGGCGCCAAGCGTCTCCAGAATCAAGCGCCTCGTCATCGCAATGCCGGTGTCGCTCGAGCAGAGATTTTCCTTGGTCCGGTCGAAGATCGGCGAGACGCCGCTCTGGCATGCGCCGTCCTGCACCCATAGCCCGGGCAACCCGGAAAACCAGGTGGTCTGTTGCGCCTCGTGGTCGAATTGGAAGCCGTTCTGGGGATTGTATTTCGTCCAATATCCCGCGTACGGAACCGTCACCGGATGCTGGACCAGCGAATGGCGGCTGGCGTGCCCGCTCTCGCGGCCGTTGTGTCCTTCCGCGAAGATCTGTCGCGTCTTCGGCAGCAACGGCTCCGACGGGTGATACGAGAACATGATGCAGAGCGTGTTCTCATCGTCGATCGGCACCCAGGCGTGCCCGCTGAGATCCGGGAATGGCGACAAGGGCGGGACCAGCGTGTAGAACGGCAGCAGGAACTGATTGACGCGCCAGTACAACGTATTGGCATCGTAATTCCGCCGGGCGGCGATGCTCATCCCGAAATCCTGCTTGATGCATTCAAACGTCGGACGCAGATCGCGCTTCTGGATCCAGGCGCTCGTCGTGCCCTGAGCATCAAGCCGGCCATGAAGCAATGGCGCATGAGCCGAGTCGATCTCACCTTCGACGGCCTGCAGCCAGTTGCACTCCTGGACGCGAAGGGAGATATGCACCTGTTCCTGCGGGACCATATTCCACTCGACGTTCGGCAGCGGCAGATCAGCCTGCTCCGGGCCCATATAGGTCCAGATCATTCCGTTACGCTCCTTGCAGGGATAGGCCTTGATCCGCACGCGATCCTTGAGTCGGCTGCGGACCGGCTCGGCCGGCATATCCGTCACGGCGCCCGTCACATCGAATTTCCAGCCGTGATAGACGCATCGCAGTCCGCAATCCTCATTTCTTCCGAAGATCAGCGGAGCACCACGGTGTGGACAGGCCTGATCGACCAGGCCGACGCGGCCCTCGGAATCCCTGAAGGCGACCAGGTCTTCCCCGAGCAGCCGGATGCGCTTGGGTTGTCCGTCTTTGACGAGGTCGGCCGACGGCAGGAAAGGAATCCAATAAAGGCGAAAGAGCTCGCCCAGGGGCGTGCCTTTTCCGACCCTCACCAACCGTTCATTGTCTTCGCGCGAGAGCATGAGCTTCCTCCATGAGATCGACCGTGTTGGCAGGCCCTATTTCACCGAGCCTGCCAGAAGTGCGGCGACGCGGCCCGACAATCCCAGATCATGTGCAGTCCAAAGCGGGTCAGATGCGGCGAGCGGCTTTCGTGGAATGGGGGGTTCTTTGCCCTGCTCCGCCAGGCTGACGATCATTTCGATCCGCCGCCGCTCCAGCTCCTTCAGCGCGTCTTCGACCACGCCCCCTTCCGCGGTGCACCCCGGCAACTCCGGATAAGCAAGGCGGACCAGCCACTGTCCCGGCTCGGTCTCAACGGCTTCCGCTTCAAGCAGATAGGGAATCGACAGCAGCTCACGCAGGTCCAAAGGAGCCTCCCTGAACGACGTCCTTGTGTGCGTCGCATTTGGTACGTATACGTACTACATCAGCGGCTCGCCTGCAATAGCCGACAAGCCTTGCGCCGCCCTGGAACGGGGCCCCGCCGCCTTTTCATCAAGGGGTTGAGAGCAACCAGCCAAGCTGCTAACGGCTAACGCGAATTCGAGGCTGCAACTGGGGTCAATGAGGGCATGTCAGCCAAGAAGGACACGAAGAAGGGCATGAAGGCGGGTTCGGCCGAAGACATGGCGCGCAACTGGCAACTGGAAGGCGGCATCGGATTTCTGCTCCGGCTGCTCGAAGCCCGTTACGACGGGCTCTATCAAAGCATGACGCGCCAGACCGATATCACACCGCGGCAGTTCGGCTTGCTCATGGCGCTGTATCAATTGGGTCCCTTGACGCCGTCAGTTCTGGCGGACCGCATCAGTTGCGACCGCAATACGCTCAGCGAAATGCTCAAGAGGATGACGGCGCGCAGGCTGATTTCAAAGAAGAGTCATCCGGAAGACCGCCGGTCGATCCAGGTGCAGATCGCAGCCAAGGGCGAGGAAGCGCTTCTGGCCGTCGTTCCGGCCGCCGCCGAACTGCAAAGCGTCATGCTGGCTCCGCTGCGCAAGGAGGACCGCGCGCATTTTCTCAAATGCCTGCTGGCCATCGCGAAGGCCCCGCCGCCGGGCTCGCCCACCGGCGCGTGACGGCTGCACGCCGGCTGCACAGGCCGGCTCTAGGTCGGTGCTTTTCCGAACGCGCCCGCCGCGACCAGTTCGGCGATGGCTCCCGAGGACAGGCCAAGAGCACGCGACAGAACCTCGTCGCGATGCGCCCCGATCGCCGGGACATCGCGGCCGATCGGCGTATCCGCCTCCGACATCTTCCATGGCGCGTTTATTCCGACGAACTCGCCGGCTCCGTCCGTGACCGTTGTGAACACGCCGCGCTGCCGCAGATGCGGATCGGCGAGCGCGGCGCCCGGCTCACGGTATTCGGCGCAGGGAACGCCCGCGCGATCGAGTGCGGCGATGCATTCAGCTGCCGTGTGGCGCTCGGTCCATGTCTCGATCACCTGCATCATGGCCGTCCAATTGGCGCCGCGCGCCGGCAGGGTCTTGAAGCGAGGATCGTCAGCCAACTCCCCTTGCCCCGTCACCTCGCACAGCGCCGCGAAATTACGCGGCGTGACCGGCGCGATCAGGATGTCGCCATCGCGGGTGCGCACCGGACCGTAGGTGGGACGCGGCGAGCGGATCGGGAACTGCGCCTCCTGCAGCTCGTAGACCAGCAGATTCAGCATGCAGTCCATCAGGGCAACGTCGATGCGTTGGCCTTTCCCCGTGCGCGTTCGCTGGACCAGCGCCGTCTGGATCGCGGAATAGCCGAAAATTCCGCCGAGCACGTCGGCGACAAAGATCGCTCCGGAGGCCGGCCGCTCCCTGTCACCGGCATAGCGCATCAGGGAGTGATCAAAACCGCTCTCGGCATGCACGATCATGGCGTAAGCGGCGCGCTCGGCGGCCGGGCCGGACTGCCCATAGCCCGAGATCGAGCAATAGATCAGGCGCGGATTGATGTCGCGCAACGCCTCATAGCCGAGGCCGAGACGATCCATGACGCCGGGACGGAAGTTTTCAACGACGATATCGGTCTCCGCGACCAATCGATGCACGAGCGCGATGGCATCGGCATTCTTCAGGTCCAGCGCCAGGCTGCGCTTGCCCGCATTGAGCTGACCGAAATAGGTGCTGTGGCCTTCGCGGAGCGGCGTCCGCAAGCGCATGTCGTCGCCCTCCGGCGGTTCGATCTTGATGACGTCGGCGCCGACGTCGGCGAGCAGCCGCGCGCAATAAGGCCCCGCCAGCATGATCGAAAAATCGAGCACGCGCAGGCCCGCGAGCGGCGCGGCGGTCTTCGATTCTTCCATCCGATCCTCCTATCTGGGCAGCCCGAGCCCCCGCTGGGCGATGAGGCTGCGCTGGATCTCGTTTGTGCCGATGCTGATCACCCACATCAGCGAGTGACGCAGGTTCTGCTCGAAACGTCCGTTGTCGATCGCACCCGGCATCTGCTCCGAGAGCGCCGCGCGCATCCCGAGAATGTCGAGCGCCGCTTCGCCAAAGCGCTCCATGAGCTCGCCTGAAAAGACCTTGCTGATCGCGCCATATTCCGGCGGCGTGATGCCGCCGGCCGCAAGCTCGGCGCAATGCATCATCAACTGACGGCCGACCTCGATTTCGGATGCCAGCGTCGCCATCTTGTCCCGGACGATCGGATCGCAGCCGAGCGCCGGCCGTTCGCCGTCCCTGCGCATGACATGTTGGCGCAGTTGCTCAAAGGCGTGCGCGACCTTCAGAACGATGCCGCCGCCCACCAGGCCGCGCTCGAAGGCGAGCGCGCCGGTCAGGACCTTCCACCCGCCATTGACCTCGCCGACCAGGTTTTCCAGGGGAATGCGAACATTGTCGTAGAAGATGTTGGCGAACGAACCATCATACATGGTGGTCGCCGGCCGGATCGTGATGCCCGCCGCATTCATCGGGACGATGAACATGCTGATGCCGGCATGCGGGGGCTTGGCGTTCTTGTCCGTGCGTGCGGCAAGAAACATGTATTTGCCCCACCAGGTCGTGGTCCAGATCTTCTGGCCGTTGATGACCCAGTGATCGCCGTCCTGGACGGCGCTGGTCCGCAATGCCGCGAGATCCGACCCGGCCTCGGGTTCGCTGTAGCCCATGCCATGCATGGCTTCGCCGCGCAGGATCTCCGGAAGATATTTTCGCTGCTGTTCGGGCGTGCCGAACAGCATCAGCGCGTTGGCTTGGATCGACGCGCCGATCCGCGGCGCCTCGCCTTGCTCCATCGTCTCCATGAAGGCGATCTGCTCCAGCGGGGAGCGCGCCTGCCCGCCGAACTCTTGTGGCCAACCCAGGCCGATCCAGCCGGTCTTGCCCACATCAAGCGCGAAGCCGCCGTCGAACTCACGCTTGGCGAACGGCTTTTCTTCAAAGGCCGCCTTCCGGTCTCCCGACCAGTTTTGCGCGAGCCACTGCTTGACTTGTTCGCGCAGCTCGTTGCCGGCCGGCCCGAGATCGCATTCGGGCAGTCCCGCGCCGCCCTGGTCAAGCAAGCGGGAGGCGAGGCCCTTTTTGGCATGCGATGTGCCACCCAGCGCGATCGTATCCAGATGCACCCGCTTGAAATGCTGCGGAGCTTCGTGTTCCTCGGCATAGCCGATGGCGCCGAACGCGTGCTGCGTCTCGAGCGAAACGCGCCGCAAGGCATGTCCTGCGAAAGCCACCGCGCAATCGCCGAAATAACGCCAATTGCGGTCGCGCTGATCGTGCAGTTTGGCAGTATGATCCAGAATGAGACGCGCACCCTCGAGATCGATCAGACAATTGGCGAGCTTGTGCTGGATCGCCTGGAATTTTCCGATCGGCTGCCCGAACTGGCATCGCTCCTTGGCGTAGTCCACGGCCAGATCGAACGCACGCCGGGCGGCACCGTGGGCCCGAGCCAGCAGCATCACCCTTGCGGCCAGAAGGAGATCATCCAGGCTGACCGGTCCGAGATCAATGAGCGTGACCGGCACCGAATCCAGCCTGAGCTCCCAGTTTCCCCAGGCGCCCATCGCGCGCGTCGGCACGCGACCGATGCCGGGAACGCCCAAGTCGACCAGGGCGAGCTGCGATGGATCGACGGGCACAAGCAGATGCGTGGCGCTCCCCGCGGCTTCGACGAAACGAAGCGCTCCCGTGATCTTCTGCGCGTCGATCTGGATCGCGCCCGCGCCGGGATCAGGATCGAACGCGCCGAACGAGAACGCGACACAGGCCGTGCCGGCGTGCAGTCCCTCCAGCAGGTTCGGCACCGTGCCGGCCGGCGAGAGCGCAAGATTGGCGAGCGCGGCTGACCACATCGGCACCGGACAGGCGGCACGGCCGAGCTCCGCCATCACCACCATGATCTCGCGAAGACCACCCTCGTCCGGATTGGAGCCCAGAGCCGCGACCCCTTGCCCGACCAGCTTGCGCCATATCGCCGAGACCGCTTCGGGAGATGCGGCATCTTTCAAGCCGACCGCGCGCCAATGCACACCGAGAAACCCGCGCAGGGATTCCCGCAGCATCGCCGCGACGTCGTCGCTTGCGACTTCGCTCGACCCCATCATGGGTCCTACGCCTGACCGAATTTGGGCTTGCGCTTCTCCTTGAACGAGGTCGTTGCCTCCTTGTGGTCGGCCGTTGCGAACGTGACCTGTTCAAGCGCCATCGAGGCTTCGAGCAGCATGTTCATCCGATCCTTGACGATCTGATTGATCGAGAGCTTGGTCCAGCGGATGGCCCAGGTCGGACCGTTCGCGAGCTCGATCGCAATTTCGCGGGCCTTGTTCAGCACCTCCGCGCGAGGCGCGACATGATTGACCAGCCCGATCCGTTCGGCCTCGTGGCCCTTCAAGAGCGTGCCGCGGATCAGGAATTCCTTGGCCTTGTTGACGCCGATCAGCAACGGCCAGATCACGGTGCCCCCGTCCCCGGCAACCAATCCCACGCGTGAGACGTGGGTGTCGCCGATGCGCGCATCCTCCGCCATCACCGTGATATCGCAGAGCAGCGCGTGGGTCGCCGCCAATCCAATGGCGTCGCCATTGATCGCGGCAATGATCGGCTTGTCGAGCTCGAGTTGGCGGGTGACACCACGCCGGCTGATCATGGGGTCGTGGACCTCGCCCTCTTCGAGGACGTCGCCGCCCGGCCGCTCCGACATCGCCTTCACATCTCCCCCGACACTGAAAAAGTCGCCGGCACCGGTCAGCACGACGGCATTGACTGCGTGATCATCGGCAAGGTCGTCCCAGATCGTCCGCAGCTCCCGGATCAGCTTCTGATTGATCGCATTGCGCGCCTGCGGGCGGTTCAGGGTCACGGTCGCGACCTTGTCCGCAACCTCGACCGTCAAGCATTCGTATTTGGCGTAGATGGACACGTCTGCCTCCGTTGTTATTGCTATTTATTGTTATTGCTATTTTGAGTGTGAACCGGCCGCGATGTCGCCGCGCCGCTCGCTTACCGGCGCATTCCGGGCTGGACCTCCGCCAGCGCGACCTGAAGCGACATGGCGCCCGGATCCTGTTCCAGCATGCGCTGCACGGATTCCAGGTGCGCCCGCATCAGCCGGCTCGCCAAAGACACATTCCGGCCGCTGAGCGCCGACAGGAACTTCCGCCGCTTCTCCGCCAGCCGCGCCATCGCGACGCCGCTCGATGCAACCTTGGCGTAGACAAAGCGCATGTGGATTTCGGTGACCGAGTCCATGATCATCGCAATCACTTTGTTTCCGCTCGACGCCGCGAGCAGCTTGTAGAATTCCCGAGAGCACTCGACCCGATCGAGCAGCCGCCCCTCTTTGGTCGCAAGCTCGGTCCGTTTGATATTCGCCTCGATCGCATCGAGATCGGCCTGTCGCGCATTCGCGCAAGCCAGCCGCACGACGACATCGAGGATTTGGACACGCGCCTCCGACAATTCCCGGACCGAAATCGTGCCAAGGCTCAACATGTCCCGCATGACAACGTTCATGCGGCTCGTATCGCCCTCCTGGATGAAGGCTCCGCCTTTGACACCTTTTTGCAGCCGTAGCACGCCCGCCATCTCAAGGCTGCGCAGCGCCTCCCTCAGGACGTTGCGGCTCACGCCAAGCTGCTGGGCCAGGTCGCGCTCGGGAGGCAACTTGTCGCCGGGCTTCAAGACACCGAGCGCCAGTTGTTCGCGAATGCGCTCGCAGATCTCCTCGAAGGCCCGCCTGGTATGGATCGGCCTGAATTGAGGCGCGGCCCCCGAACCAGCGGCCGCACGGTAATCGGTGGAGCGTTCCCGCCTATTGAGCGAGCCGGTCCTGGGCGGCGCCTTCGCGCGAGGGCTTGACTTGGTGTTCATCGGGTGAATTATTAAATGGATCACCCATTCAATGGAAGCCCCTTTTTGGGCTTCCCGCAAAAAAGCGACCCGGGGGGAACCTAATGAGCTTTTCCGAGGAGCAGATCGCGTTCCGCGATACCGTCCGCAAGATGGTCGCCAAACACGTCGCGCCGATAGCCGCCGAGATCGACGAAACCGATCGCTTTCCGCTCGAACTCGTCAAGCTGTTCGGAGAGATGGGGCTGATGCAGCTCTGGGTGCCGGAACAATATGGCGGCCCGAACGGCAATCTGACCATGGCCTGCATCGCGCGCGAGGAAATCTCCAGGGTCTCCCCCGCCTGCGCCTCGATCGCGGCGCTCAACACCATGTTCATCATGCCGCTGCTTCATTTCGGCTCGGAAGAGCAGCGGAGGAAATATCTGCCGATCATCGCCAAGGGCGGCGTCGTCACGGCGATCGCGATCTCCGAACCCCAGGCAGGTTCGGACGTCGCGGCCATCAACACCCGCGCCCGGAAGGATGGCGACAGCTACGTTCTCGACGGCCGCAAGCAATGGTGCAGTTACGGCGTTGTCGCCGACTACATCGTGGTGATGGCGCGGACCAGCGATGGTGCCGGCGCTGACGGAATCAGCGCCTTCATTGTCGAACCGAAGAAGATGCCGGGCATTTCGTTCGGACGCCACGAGCGCAAGATGGGCTTCCGAGGCGCGCCCAACACCCCGATCTTCTTCGATAATGTCCGTATTCCCGCGGAGAATCTCGTCGGCGAGGAAGGCAAGGGTTTCCGCGCGTCGATGCGCGCGCTCGATCTCAACCGCCCGACCATCGGCGCCCAGGCCGTCGGACTGGCGCAGGGAGCGCTTGATGCGAGCATCGCCTACGCCAGGGAACGCAGGCAATTCAAGAAATCGATCTCGGAATTCCAGGGCGTGCAGTTCATGCTCGCCGACATGGCCATGCAGATCGAGGCCGCGCGCGCGCTCGTCTATGAATGCGCCCGGGCCGGCGATGCCGCCGATTGGAAGCGCCTCAATGTCCTTGCCAGCATGGCCAAATGCGTCGGCAGCGACATGGCGATGAAGGTGACGACGGACGCGGTCCAGATCTTCGGCGGATATGGCTACACGATGGACTATCCGGTCGAGCGCATGATGCGCGACGCCAAGTTGACCCAGATATTCGAAGGCACCAACCAGATCCAGCGCGTGGTGATCGCCCGTGAGCTGCTGCGATAGCGCAGAACCAACTTCATAAAAAGCCAATTAAAATAATGGAGGAAATCATCTTGAATCGCAGCATCAACCGGGTTTTTGCAGCCGTGGCACTGTCCACGCTGCTGGCGGCACCTGCTCACGCACAGAAGGCCTACGACCCCGGCGCCAGCGATACCGAGATCAAGCTCGGTCAATCGACGCCGCTGAGCGGCCCCGCCTCCGCGTTTGGCGCAGGCGCAGGGCGAGCCGTCGTCGGATATTTCGAGATGCTGAACACGCAGGGCGGGATCAATGGACGCAAGATCAGCTTCACGCAGCTCGACAACGCCTACAGCGCCCCCAAGGCGGTCGAACAATCGCGCAAGCTCATTGAAGATGTCGGTGTGCTCGCCGAGGTCGGCACGATCGGCACCGCGCCGAATGTCGCGATCCAGAAATACCTGAACGCCAAGCAGGTGCCGCAGCTGTTCATCACCGCCGGCGGACGCCGCTTCAACGACCCGAAAACCTTCCGGTGGACCGTGCCGCTCTACCCCGATTTCGAGACCGAAGGACGCGTGGTCGCCAAATACATCTCGAACATCAAACCCGATGCCAAGATCGGCGTGCTTTATCAAAATGACGACTACGGCAAGGATTACCTGAAAGGACTTCGCGCCGGACTGGGCCCCAAGGCCGCGCAGATCATTGCCGAGGCCTCCTATGAGCTCGCCGAGCCGACAATCGATTCGCAGATCGTTCAGTTGAAGGCTGCCGGCGTCGACACGCTGATCGAACAATCATCATCGAAGGCCGCCGCGCAGTCGATCCGGAAGGTCCATGAGCTCAACTGGAAACCGCTGCATGTGATCGGCGGTTCGACGGCATCAGTCGAAACGATCCTGAAGCCGGCAGGCCTGGAGGCTTCGAAAGGCTTGGTGACGACGCAATTTCTCAAGCAGCCCGGAGATCCGGCCTGGGCCAATGACGACGAAGTAAAGGCCTACAAGGACTTCCTGAAACAATACGCGCCGACGGCCAATCCGGACGACTACTCCGTGCTGGTCGCCTATATGAACGTTCACGCGGTGACACTCGTCTTGCAAAAATGCGGCGATCGACTGACGCGCGACAATCTGATCCGGCAGGCGACGTCGCTGAATGGTGAGCGCCTGCCGATGATGCTCCCGGGCGTCTCGATCAGCACCAAGTCCGACGACTACACGCCGTTCAAGTCGTTGCGGATTGCGACCTTTGACGGAACCAGCTGGTCATTGACGGGCGAGCCGCTATCGGCCGACTGAGATCGGCGGCGAGAACCTCCCACGAGATTCTCGCCGGCCATTCGGGACAGCCGGCCGCGGGCTAGCTGCTTCACCCGGCTTCGATGCACCCTTCCATGGTGCTGTCGATCTCGGCGCGCGAGAGAACCCCGATCTCGGCGATGAATACGATCCGCGCCCGCGGCACGCCGGCCGCCAGCGCCCCGCCCGGTGCCAATGTCGCGCGTCCGCCGGCGAGCTGAAACACCATCGACCGCCCGGGCTGCTCCAAGGTCTCGAACAACCCCTTCGCCCGTGCGAGCTTCGGCGCGAGCCGACCGATCGCCTGCTGCAACCGGGGCAGCGACACCGGCCGTTCCGAGGTCCAGCTCAGCGTCTCGAACCGGTCAGCCACTGGGCCTCGCGGCCCCGGCTCGCGCGGCGCCGGCACGCGGTCCGCGTCCGCGGGAAACAGCAGCGCCGTGGGGACCTCGCCATGCGGAGCATCAACCAGCACCGCCGCCGGACGCAGCGCCCGGACCGCATCACGCAACAGCGCGCAACCTTCCGCGTCCACCAGGTCTAGCTTGGTCAGCGCCACCACGTCGGCTGCCCGCAGCTGAGAGCGCAGCAGCGCGTCGTTCAACCTCGCCACGGGTGTCGTCGCGTCCACCACGCACAGCACCGTTTCCAGCGGCGCCTCCCGCCAGATCACCGGGTCCATCAGGTTTCGCACAATGTCCGAGGGATCGGCGACTCCGCTGGTTTCGATCACAATGAACTCCGGCCGCGGATCACGTCGCAGCAGGGCGGCGAGCGTGCGCAAGAGATCGCCTTGCAGCGAGCAGCAGACGCAGCCATTGCTCAGGCTGACCACCCCATCGCTGGCGCCCGTGATCAGCTCGGCGTCGATATTGATCGCGCCGAAATCGTTGACCACGGCGGCGATCCGCCTTCCCTGCGCGTGCGCCAGCAGGTGGTTCACGACCGTGGTCTTGCCCGCCCCGAGGAAGCCGGCCACCAGCAGGATCGGGACCGGCATGATCAGCCCCCCACGTTCAGCTCTCGGCAACGGGCCGGCGCACCGGCCGTCCCGGCCTTGCCGCCACATCCATCACGCCATCGGCGATCAGCGGCTGGCCGCTGACGACCAGATGCCGTACGCCCTCCGACGCGCGGTTCATCGCCGCGAAAGTCGCCCGATCGGTCAGCGCCTCGAAATCAAACACGACGATGTCGGCATCCGCGCCCGGCTGCAGCTTTCCCTTCGCGCGCATCGCGGGTGTGCTCGCAGCCAAAATCTCCGCCGGGATCAGCGCGCATTTGCGGATGCCTTCCAGCAGCGACACCGCCCGCCGCTCGCGCACCCATTCGCGGATGAAACGCGTGAAGCAACCCGCCGATCGGGGATGCGAGGTGGCGTCGTCCGGCAGCGGCCAGGCGTCACCGGTGTAAACGCTGCCATCCGACAGCGACCAGGGCATCGCGTCGGACGCGATCGCGCCGCCGGGATACAGCACGGAGATGTCCAGGAGGTCACGATGGTGCGGATTGTTCTCGGTATCCAGGATATGCCACAGCACCAGCGTGGAAGGCTCTGCCGCCTGTGCCGCCAGCAATTCCTCCCGGTCGCGAAAGCGCCGCCCGTCGGTCACCCGCTGCACCGAATCGTAGCCGGTGCCGTTGCGCGCCACGAATTCAGGGTCGCTGAAGAAGGCCGCCGCCAGCACTGTCGAACCGGTGCCGTACGGATAAGCTTCCACCGTGATCGGCAGGCCCTGCGCCTGCGCCTTGGCGACCAGCACCGCGCAACGCTCGATGTCGGTCTTGCTCGAACTGTTGAAGTGGCAGATGTGCATGTGCGCGCCGGTGGCGCCGGCATAGCCGATCAGGCGGATATAGGCCTCGGCGGCGCTTTCCGGGTCGACGCGGGACATGTAGGCGACGTGGGTGAAGGTCGGCACATCCTGCGCCGCCGCGAGCTGGCACACCGCGGTCAATTCCTGCACCCCGGCGCCCGGCGCGTAGGCGTTGAGAATGCCGATGCCGATGCCACCCTCGTTCAGCCCGTTGGCCAGGCGATCGAGGATGCTGGCCACCTCCGCGTCGCTCGCCACGTTCTCGATCCAGCGACGATCGCGCATGGCGTGGCCGAACGCCTCCAGCGAGCTTTCCGCGTTGGAGCCGGTCATCGCGCCGATGCGCGCGAAAGCCCAGTTGGCGGCGGCGCCGTAGTTCAGCACACGCCCTTTTTCAGCTTGGCGCCGATACCAGGACGCCACCGGCAATACACCCGCCTCAAGATCGAGCGTCGTCGTCACTCCGTCGAAGGCCTGCATGCGGTCGGCCGGGATCGACTGGCCGTGCGCGTGCAGGTCGATGAAGCCGGGGGCCACCACCAGTCCGGTGGCGTCGATCACCCGTTCGGCGCCGCCGAGCCCCGTGCCGACGGCAGCGATCTTTCCATCGAGCACCGCCACATCGCCAATGGCATCCATTCCGCTCGCCGGATCCACCACCCGGCCGCCACTGATCACCAAGCCGCTCATATCGTCACTCCCGCACGCCAAAACCGAGGCCTCCCTGAGGGAGATAGACCGGCCGCGTGCGGGCCGTCTCGACTCGAATAGAGACAGATTTTCGGACCGGCGACCACCTCCGCTGATGCCGACGCATCATGCGCACGTTTACCGGCACTTTGTACCGGAACAGGAGCCTCAGCTCGTATTCGACGACTTAATTAAAACGCTATTCATCGCCGCCGACAGCACATCGACGGTCGCAAACAAACCCGGACAGCACTAAATTGTCGGAATGAAAAAGATCGGCTTCCTATCGTTCGGGCACTGGATGCCCTCGTCGCAATCGCAGACCCGCTCGGCGGCGGACGCCCTCCTGCAATCCATTGACCTGGCCGTTGCCGCCGAACAACTGGGCGCGGACGGGGCCTATTTTCGAATCCATCACTTCGCCCGCCAGCTTGCCTCGCCCTTCCCGCTGCTGGCGGCCGTCGGCGCCAAGACCAGCCGCATCGAGATCGGCACGGCCGTGATCGACATGCGCTACGAGAACCCGCTCTACATGGCGGAGGACGCCGGTGCCGCCGATCTCATCGCCGGCCGGCGTCTGCAACTCGGCATCAGCAGAGGGTCGCCCGAGCAGGTGATCGATGGCTGGCGCTATTTCGGTTATCAGCCGGCCGAGGGCGAGACTGACGCCGAGATGGGGCGGCGTCACGCGGAGGTCTTTCTCGACCTGCTGCGTGGTCAGGGCTTTGCCCAACCGAACCCACGCCCGATGTTTCCAAATCCGCCGGGATTGCTGCGCCTCGAACCGCATTCTGAAGGCCTGCGCGAGCGGATCTGGTGGGGTGCGGGATCGAACGCCACCGCGATCTGGGCGGCAAAAGTCGGAATGAACCTGCAGAGTTCGACACTCAAGAACGACGAGACCGGCGAGGCTTTCCATGTCCAGCAGGCTGCCCAGATCCGCGCCTATCGCGCCGCCTGGAAGGAAGCAGGCCACGCCCGCGAGCCGCGGGTCTCAGTCAGCCGCAGCATCTTCGCATTGATGGACGATCGTGACCGCAGCTATTTCGGGCGCGGGCGCGAAGATGACGATCAGATCGGATTCATCGACGAGAGGACCCGGGCGATCTTCGGCCGTAGTTATGCCGCCGAGCCTGATGTCCTCGTCGAGCAGCTCAGGAAAGACGAAGCGATCACCGAGGCCGACACGCTGCTGCTGACCGTCCCCAATCAGATGGGCGTTGCCTACAACGCGCATGTGATCGAAGCTATCCTGACCCACGTGGCGCCTACCCTGGGGTGGCGCTAGGGAACCTATCTCTCTTGACTGGCATATCTCTCTTAAAAGGAGACCGACTTGAGTGTTGCCTTCACCAAGGAAGACAGTGCCGAAACGGCGTCGGAAACGCTGCTGCCCGACCGCCCGGTTTCACCGCATCCGAACCTTGTGACGGAAGCAGGATTGAAGGCGCTGGAATCTCAACTCCAGCACGCGCGCGAGGCGTATGAGACGGCGCAGAAGATCGAAGACGTCAATGAGCGGCGGCGGCAGGCAGCGACTCCCTTGCGCGATGCGCGCTACTTTGCGGCGAGAGTCCGGACAGCTCAGGTCATCGCCGATCCTTCGTCAACCGACATTGTTGCCTTCGGGAGTACGGTGACTTTCAGGCGTGACGATGGGCGCGTGCAGACATATCGTATCGTGGGAGAGGACGAAGCCGACCCCAAGACCGGCTCCATTTCTTTCATATCCCCGGTGGCAAGGGTTCTGATGGGCAAAGCTGTCGGAGATGTCGTCGGCACCTCCGGTCAGGAGCTTGAGATCATTGCGATCTCATAGCGCGCCCGCATCGTAGCCGGCCTTGACCGGCCACGCTTTCATGGCGAGACGACCGATCTCGGCCAGCTTCTCGCGCGAAGCGCCGTCACGTGCCTGGACCGCAAGCCCGCGCGCCACGGCGCTGTAATAGGCAGCCAGCATGTCGCAATCTGTATCACCAGGCACGTCGCCATTCGCCACACCCTTGCGGATGCGTAATGCCATCGCGCTTTCCGAAAAGGCGCGATGCTCGGCCATCATGTCGCGAATATTGCTCATGCCCGGCGGGCAATGGGTGCCCGCCAGCGAGATCATGCAGCCGAGCGGGTGATCGCCGCGGGTGAACTCTTCCGCGGTCGCCTCGAACAGCCG
>Ga0137412_10001458_pt1 | contig 18438 bp, 16 predicted proteins | sample CZODoug2_1_16fun_FD_122160 | JGI IMG/M metagenome (GOLD analysis project Ga0137412, IMG submission 122160) | Vadose zone soil fungal communities from Angelo Coast Range Reserve, California, USA - CZODoug2_1_16fungal (Hybrid Assembly) | ecosystem: Environmental > Terrestrial > Soil > Vadose zone...
TTCTCCGAGCTCGGCGACTTCATCGACGCGCCGGTTGCGACGTACTCCTCGGGCATGTTCCTGCGCCTCGGCTTCGCGATCGCCGCGCACCTCGACGCCGACGTCCTGCTCATCGACGAGGTGCTCGCCGTCGGCGACGAGGCCTTTCAACGCAAGTGCCTGCGGCGGATCTCCGAGCGCATCGCGCTCGGGGGCACGCTCGTCCTCGTCTCCCACGACCCGGGCGCCATCGAACGCGTCTGTGAGCGCGTCGTGGTGCTCGACGCCGGCCAGGTCGCCTTCGACGGGCCGACCGCGGACGGCCTGCTCTTCTACCACCGCCTGCTCGGGATCGAGGCGCCCGACGACGTCCCGGCGCGGCGCGGCGGCGACCCGCCGGTCGAGATCGGGGCGCTCGAGCTCGAGGACGAGGAGGGACGGCGCTGCCGCGTGTTTCGCACGGGCGACCCGCTGCGCGTGGCGATGGAGCTGCGCCCCCGCGTGGCGGCCCCGGTGGCGCGCCTCGAGCTCGAGGTGCGCGACCAACGCGGCACGAGCCTGTTCGCGACCGACACCGAGGCTCCACTGGGCGACGGTCCGCTGCGCCTGGTATTCGAGGTTCCGCGCCTCGCGCTGCTCGGGGGCGACTACGACCTGGTGTTGAGCGCACGGGCGGCGGACGACCCGGGCGGCGACCCGTTCGCTGTCGTCCCACACCAGTCCCGTCATGAACGGATCCGACGTCGGGACCAACGCTGCGGTTCCGACTACCACCGACCGGGTGAACTTCTATCAGCGAATGCGTAGGTCTGGCGGCCTCAGGCCAGCCGGGTGACCTCGACCTGCACGCCCAACGCGGTACCGGCCGGACCGGAGTAGACACCCTTGTGCGGCGGCACGTCCCAGTAGTCGCGGCCGCGGGCGACCACCACGTGATCGGGGCCGACGGGTTCGCCGTTGGTCGGGTCGAAAGAGGTCCAGTCACCGTCCCACCACTGCACCCAGGCGTGGCTCTCGCCGATCACGGTAGTGCCGATTTCGGCGTGGGGGTCCGGGTGCATGTACCCCGAGACATAGCGCGCCGGGATGCCCAGGCCGCGCAGCACTCCGACGGTGAGATGCGCCAGGTCCTGGCAGACCCCCTTGCGCGCGGTCCAGGCCTCCATGGCGACGGTGTGCACCCCGGTCGAGCCCGTCACGTAGGCGATCTGCTCGCGCACCCAATCGACGACCTCGCGGGCCACGGCAGTGGGTGAACGGCTACCGGCCACGTTGCGCGCGGCGTCGAGCACCGCGTCGTCGATCGCCGTGTGCGCGGTCGGGGTCAAGAACTCCACGTGCGTGTCCCGGACCCGGGCGTCGCGGAGCACGTCCCAGCCGACGTGCTCGGCGGCCCGCACGGGCGGATGCGTCTCGACCACGGACAGCGCGTCGAGCACCAGGTCGGTGTGCGGGGTGTGCACGTCGAACGCGCTGACCTGGGAACCCCAGTAGTCCCAGTACCGGGACATCGCGGCCTTCGGGGTGATCGTCACCCGGGATTCGAGCGTGGTTTGCGCCACGTCGGACAGCGGGGTCATCCGGATCTCGTTGTAGGAGGCCAACACCGGTGTCTCGTAGCGGATCCCGGTGTGGTGACGCACCCTCAATCGCCGGGTGCTGTGCCCGATGCTGTCGTAACTCATGAGATCAACTCCGCGGTCCAGGTGACCGGCGCGACGTGCGGGAAGTACCGCCGGGCCACCGCGTCGGCGACCGCCGAACAGGTCTCCTGCAGGCCCTCCAGGTGCGTGGAGAACTCGCTGAGCAGGTCGCCGCGGCTGCGGAACTCCAGGTCGGTTCGGGCCCGGCCGAGCAGCAGTCGCCCGGTGTCGTCGAAGCCGCTGCGCGCCGCGCTGGGGTCCAGGGCGGCCAGACACGCCTCGGCGGTGGACAGCGAACAGAACAATGAGCGCGGGGAGAGCCGGTCGACCATGAGGAACTCCGCGGCCAGGTGGTCACGCACCGGTCCGCGATAGGTGCGCAGGTAACTCTCGTAGGAACCGCAGGAGCGCAGCAATGTGCCCCAGGTCGGCGCGCGGCCGCCGGGCAGCGTGCGCAACATGAGCAGCCGTGCCGTCATGTCCGCGCGCTCCAAAGCCCGACCCAGGGTGAGGAACGTCCAGCCCTCGTCGCGGCTCATGGTGGCGTCGACCAATCCACCGAGTACGCCTGTGCGTTCACGCACCCAGGAGAAGAAGCCGTGCGGGCCCAGTCGATCGGCCACCCGTCGCCGCTCCCCCAGTCCCATCCAGGTGGCGTTCAGCGCCTCGAAGATCTCCGCGGAGATCGTCTCGCGCGCCCCCCGGGCGTTCTCCCGAGCCGCGGAGATCGATCCGGCAATCGCGCTGGAATTGCCCAGGTCGTAGGCCAGCGCGGCGAGCACCTGCCCGGCGGTGGTCACCTCGACATCGTCCGGTGCGTCGACGCCCATGACCTCCATCAGCGACGAGCACACGACGCGCTCGTCCACCCACGGGTCTTCGACCAGCATCTGCACGTGCACGTCGAGGATGCGCGCGGTGCAGTCGGCGCGCTCCAGGTAGCGACCGATCCAGAACACCGACTCGGCGATGCGGCTCAGCACCGGGGCCCCTGCTGCTGCTGCTGGGCGGCCTGCTGGCGCAACATCCCGTGGCCGCTGCCCCGTTTCGGGCCGGGGTCGGAGGCCACACCGCGCGGCGGGGCCTGCTCAAGACGCACCGGGTCGACCGGGGCGGTGGAGCCGGCCAGAACCCAGGTGTCCTTGGAACCCCCGCCCTGACTGGAATTCACCACCAGTTGGCCCTCGGGCAGCGCCACCCGGGTGAGGCCACCGGGCAGCACGTACACCTCCTTGCCGTCGTTGACCGCGAACGGCCGCAGATCGACGTGACGGGGCCTCAGATTGTCTCCGACCAGGGTGGGCACGGTGGACAGGTGCACCAGCTGCTGGGCGATCCAGCCCCGCGGGTCGGCGAGCACCTTGCCGCGCAACCGGGCCAGCGTGGTGGCATCAGCAGATGGGCCGATCACGATGCCCTTGCCACCGGAGGCGTCCACCGGCTTGAGCACCAACTCGGGCAGATGTGCGAGCACCCACGCCAGGGTGTCCGGGTCGTCGAGGCGGTAGGTGTCCACATTGGCCAGCACCGGTTCCTCGGCCAGGTAGTACCGCACCAGGTCCGGCAGGTAGCTGTAGACGAGTTTGTCGTCGGCGATGCCGTTGCCCACCGCGTTGCAGATGGTCACCCCACCGTCGCGGGCGGCGTTGAGCAGGCCGGGACACCCGATGGTGGAATCGGAGCGGAAGTGCAGCGGGTCGAGGAAGTCGTCGTCGATGCGCCGGTAGATGACGTCCACCCGACGCTCGCCGGTGGTGGTGCGCATGTAGACCCGGTTGCGCCGGCAGACCAGGTCCCGGCCCTCGACCAGCTCGACGCCCATCATCCGGGCCAACAGCGCGTGCTCGAAGTAGGCGGAGTTGTAGACGCCGGGGGTGAGCACCACGACCTCGGCGTCCGCGCCACCGTCCGGGGCGGCCGCGCGGGCCGCGGCGAGCAGGCGCTGCGGGTAGTCCGAGACCGGCATGATGCGGTGCGAGCTGAACGCCTCGGGCAGCCCGTGGGTCATCGCCCGGCGGTTCTCGATCACGTAGGAGACCCCGGACGGGGTGCGGATGTTGTCCTCCAGCACCCGGAACTCGCCGGCCTCGTCGCGGATCACGTCGATGCCGGAGACCAGCACCCGTACCCCGTTGGCCGGGACGATGTCCGCGGCCGCCCGGTGGAAGTGCGCGGAGGTGGCGATCAGTCGCTTGGGGATCACCCCGTCGGAGAAGCACTGCCCGCGGTCGTAGACGTCGGCCAGGAACGCCTCGAGGGCGCGCACCCGTTGCGCTACCCCGGTGGACAGCACGGCCCACTCATCGGCGGTGATCACCCGCGGCACGATGTCCAGCGGGAACGGCCGCTCCTCCCCGCCCAGGGCGAAGGTGACACCACGGTCCAGGAAGGACAGGGCGAGCGCGTCGGCGCGGGCGCGCAATTCGTCGGCCGCCATCGCGCGCACCGCGTCGTGCACGGCGGACATGGCGGACCGCGGGGTGCCCTCCGGGGCAAACATCTCGTCCCAGGCCGCCCCGTGCGGGTAGTCCTGGAAGAGGTCAGCCATATCCGCAGGGTATGAGAGTTGTGTTTCGGCAACTTTTCACAGCCAGGTGCCGAACCAGTGCGATCTTTCCTACCCGCAGGTCGGGGGCACAACCTCGGCGGGGCGCCCCGGGCGGTTTGGTGAGGGTCGGGCGCCGCTGATAGCCTCGGCGGTCGCGCACCGCTGCGGTGCGAGGTATCAGCGTGTCAGCGACCCAGAGGCGAGCTTCTTCGTGGCGAACATCAAGTCCCAGATCAAGCGCAACCGCACCAACGAGAAGGCGCGGCTGCGTAACAAGTCCGTGCGCTCCTCGCTGAAGACCTCGGTGCGCAAGTTCCGCGAGGCGGCCGCCGCCGGTGACAGCGAGAACGCGAACGTGCTGATGCGTGAGGCGTCCAAGGCGCTGGACAAGGCTGCGAGCAAGGGCATGATCCACGCCAACGCCGCCGCCAACAAGAAGTCCGCGATGGCCCAGGCCATCAACAAGCTGTAGCTCCCGGCGCAGGGCTCAGCCCCGCCGGCGCGCCTCGGCCACGCCGACCAGCGCCTTCTCCAACGCGTACCCCGCGGACACCGCACCGCCCTTGACCGCAGCGTCGGCGACGGCGACGGCGTTCATCGCCCGGGCGATGCCCTCGCCGTCCCAGCCGCGCAGCTGGGCCCGCACCCGGTCGATCTTCCACGGCGGCATGCCCAGCTCGCGGGCCAGATCCGCCGGGCGCAGCCCGCGCGGCGCCCCACCCAACTTCGCGATGCTGCGCAGGCCCATGGCCAGCGCCGCGGTGATCAGCACCGGTTCGACTCCCGCGGACAACGCCCAGCGCAACTGCACCAACGCGTCCACCGTCTGGCCGGACACGGCCAGGTCGGCGACCGCGAAGCTGGTGACGTCGGCACGTCCCGCGTAGTAGCGGTGCACGGTGTCCGCATCGACGACGCCGTCGGTGTCCGCGATCAGCTGCGCGCACGCGGCCGCCAGCTCGCGCAGGTCGCCGCCGACGGCGTCCAGCAGGGCCTTGGCGCCGTCCGCGCCGATCCGTCGGCCGGCGGCGCGGAACTCGGCGTTGACGAAGGTCAACTTGTCGGCGGGCTTGCGTATCTCCGGACAGTCGATGAGCACCGCACCCGCCTTGCGCGCGGCCTCGACCAGCGCCTTGCCCTTGGCCCCGCCGCTGTGCACCAGCACTACCGAGACGTCCTCCGGCGGATCGACGATCAGCGCTTCGACCTCTCCCATGACCGCGGCGGGCAGGTCGTGGGCGTTGCGGATGATGACCAGCAGGCGCTGGGCGAACAACGACGGGGCGGTGAGTTCGTCCAGCGCGCCGGGGGTGATCGCGGCCGGCGCCAGGTCGTGCACGTCGGCCTCGGGGTCGGCGGCCCGGACCATGCGCCGGGCTCCGGCGACCGCGCGATCGGCGAGCAGCTCCTCCGGGCCGAGCACCAGCGTGAGCCGCGGCAACGGCGCGGGGGGGACGGGCGGGGTCTCGGACATCACGGCAAGCCTGTCATGCGCCGCCCGCGGTGCGCCGCGGCCGGGGCGGTTCCGGCGCTTGCCGGCACCCGGCCCGGTCCCCCGCCGGACCCGGAGCGGGCGGCGGCCCGCAGCTGACCGTGTTGCACGGCCACGGCGAGATCCCCGCCGGTGTCGGTGCGCAGGGTGATCGCCCCGGTGCCGCGCAGCAGGTCCAGGGTGCGCGCGGCGGGGTGGCCGTAGTCGTTGTCCGCGCCCACCGAGACAAGCGCGACCCGGGCGTGCAGCGAGCGCAGGAATTCCTCGTCCTGATAAGCCGAACCATGATGCGGGACCTTCACAACCTGTACCTGCAGGTCGGGTTCGGCTCGGTGCAGGACGGCCTGGGCGAGTGGTTCGATGTCGCCGGCCAGCAGCACCCGGACGCCGGCCGGGGTGACCGCGAGTTGCACCACCGAGGCGTTGTTGGGCGGCGAGTCACCGGCCACCAGCTCGCTGGGCCAGAGCACCCGCCAACGCAGCTCGCCCACCGCCCGGACCTCGCCGGGGCGCGCCCTGTTGATCGGGACGTGCGCGGCCGCGGCCCAGCGGGTGACCCGGGCCGCCTCCTCGGGTGGGTCGTCCAGCGGGCTCACCTGGATCTCCCCCACCCGCCGGCCGCGCAGCACTCCCGGTAGGCCCTCGACGTGGTCGGAATGAAAGTGCGTAAGCACGAGAACCGGGATCTGGTGCACGCCCAGCCGGCGCAGGCAGCGGTCCATGGGGCCAGGGTCCGGACCGCTGTCCACCACGACCGCGGTGCCGGGGGCCACGGACAGCACCAGCCCGTCGCCCTGCCCGACGTCGCAGGCCACCAGTTGCCACCCGGCCGGCGGCCACAGCAGCGGGCGCAACACAGGCGGCACCGGCAGCGGTGGGCGCACCAGCAGCGCGCCCACGAGCAGGGCCAACGCGGCGATCAACGCACGCCGGGGGCGGGTGGGACCGGGATCGACGCGGCGGGTGAGGAGCAGCGCGATCACGGTAAGACCGGCGAGCAACGCCGCGCCGCGGGGACCGTCCGGCCAGGGCAGCGTGGCGCCGGGCAGGGCGGCGCAGCGGTGGGCCACCGCGAGGATCCAGGCGGCGCAGGCGCCGGCCGGACGGGCGAGCAGCGCGGCCAGGTCGGGCGAGCACGGCTGGGCCGCGGCGGCCAGCAGGCCGCAGATCATCGCCGGGGCCACCACCGGCGCCACCAGCAGGTTGGCGACGATCGCGACCACGCTGAGGTTGCCGGAGAGCAGGACGATCAGCGGCGCGCAGACCACCTGCGCGGCGGCGGGCACGGCGATCGCGGTGGCCACCGGGCGCGGCATGTGCCGGGCCAGCGCGTCCCGCCAGCGCGGGGCGAGGCCGATCAGGCCCGCGGTGGCCACCGTGGACAACGCGAAGCTGTAGCTGCGGGCCAGCGCCGGGTCCGCGAGCACCAGCAGCACCACCGCCGCGCACAGCGCGGGCACCGCCCGCGCGGGTCGCCCGACGGCCAACCCGAGCAGACCGATCGCGCCCATCAGCGCGGCCCGCAACAGGCTCGGGGCGGGGCCGACCACCAACAAGAAGCCGACCACCGCGAGGCCACCCAGCACCGGTCGCAGCCGGCGCGGCAGCCCCGCACGCCCGGCCAACCCGAGCACTACCGCGAGCAGGATCGCCACGTTGGCCCCGGACACCGCGGTGAGGTGGGTCAGCCCGGCGACCTTGAACTCGACGGTCGCCGCCGGCTCGACCGCCGAGGTGTCCCCCACGACCAGTCCCGGCAGCAGCGCCCGCGGCCCCGCGGGCAACCCGGACACCGCGGCCCGCAGGTCGTCCCGCACCGCGGCGGCCCACCGTTGTGGCCACGGCGCGCGATCCACCGTCGGCCCACGGTGCCCCACCCAGATGACCGCTGCGGCCCCGCGGTGGCGGGCCGGCGCCAGCCGACCACCGATCGCGTAGCGCTCTCCCGGCAGCGCCCGCTGCCAGACCGGATCGGTGCTCTGCAACAGCACCGGGCTGCGGATCCGCCCGGCCCGACCCCGACCGACCACCCGCTCCGCGCGCACCGGCACGGCCACGGTGAGCCGGGCCGGACCGTGGCGCGCCCGCGCGGTGAACGCCTGCGGGTACCCCGTCACCCGGATCTGCAGCTCCACGACGGCCCGCTGTTCGGCCAGGCCGGGTAGCGGCCCGGCCCGCACCGCGCGCAGCCGGGTCTCGGTGGCCAGCCCGGCCGCCGTCCCGGCCACCAGGCAGGCGATCAGCACCCAGATCGGGCCGGCCACGCCACCCCGTCGCACCACAACGACGGCCAGGGCGAGGACCGCGGACAGCGCCGCCACGCCGGCCACCGTGAGCACGGTGCCGGGCGTGATCGGGGTCGCCCACGCGACCGCCCACACCACGGCGGCCACCGGCACCAGTCGCCGATCCGGCGGTGCAGCCTCGTCACCGGCCGGCCCCATGGCCTAGACGCGGACCAGCGGGCGCAGCACCGCGAACCGGGCCGGTCCGATGCCGGAGACCTCCTGCAGTTCGGCCACCGTGGAGAACCGACCGTGCGCCGTCCGCCACGCCAGAATCCGCGACGCCAGCACCGGACCAACGCCGGGCAGGGTCTGCAGTTCGGCCGAGGTCGCGGTGTTCAGGTTCACCGGGTGCGCCGCGCTGGGCGCCGCGGCCGCCCTGCCCCGAACCGGCTCCGGCCTGGACCCGGCCGGCCCGGGCTTCGGCGGCGGCGGCGGCGCCGGGTGGTCCGGGTCGAGCACGATCTGCTCGCCGTCAACCAGTGGCCGGGCCAAGTTCAATGTCCGGGTGGACACGCCGCTGCGCGCGCCGCCGGCCGCAACCAACGCGTCCCACACCCGCCCGCCCGAGGCGACGAGGACCACGCCGGGTCGGCGCACCCGGCCCTCCACGTCGATGACCAACGAACTCGGCGCACTCGGTGTCGGGCTCGGCGCCGTCGTGGGCACCGGGGTCGGGATCAGGCCCGGCGGTGGGCTGCCCGGCGCCAGCACCGACATGTCGACATCGACGGTGTGCGGCCGGGCCTGCCACCACACCCACCACCCCAACCCGACACCGGCCACGGCGACCGCGCACATGGCCAGCGCGCTGCGCACTTCCCAGCGCGGCCGCAGCGCCACCTCGCCGTCAACATCGGTTGCCGCGTACCACCAGGCGTACCAACGCGCCCGGGCCCGCGAACGGGCCAGGCGCAGGCGTGCGGAGAGATCCGGCTTCACCCCGCGGACGCTAGGTGCCCGACCTCATTCCCGCGGCCGGTTCTGCGGCCCTGTGGACAGCGATGATCGGCCGCGTCCCGGCTCCACGCGTAGCGTCCGACAGATGGAGGGTTATAACCCTCGCTTCGTCGGACGTTGCGGATGTGGTGGCGTGGGGGGCGGGCTCAGAGTCGACGCAATGCCACGGCCAGCAGCCCCGGACCGACGTGTGCCCCCACCGCCGCACCGATCTCGGCCACGTCCACTCGCCGGGCGCCGGGCACCTGCTTGGCCAGGCGCTCGGCGAGTTCCCCGGCCGCCGCGGCCGCGCCGAGGTGCTGCACGGCCAACTCCACCGGCCCATCGCCGGAGCGCTCCACACCGAGCTCCTCCAGCCGGGCCACCGCCCGGGCCCGGGTGCGCACCTTCTCCGCGGGCACGATCTGCCCGTCCACCAGGCCCAGAATCGGTTTGATGGCCAACGCGGTGCCCAAGACGGCCGCGGCCGCGCCGATCCGTCCACCCCGACGCAGGTGCTCCAGCGTGTCCACGTAGAACCACACATCGGTGTGCGCATTGCTCGTCGCCGCGGCCACCACCGGGTCCGCGCCCGAGGCGCGGGCCTCCACCGCCGCGCGCACCGCGAAGCCCAGCCCGAACCCGACCGAGGCGCTGTCCACCACGTGCACCGGCAGCGCCGCATCCGCGGCCGCCGAACACGCAGCCGCGTAGGTGCCGGACAACGCGGCGGACAGGTGCACCGACACCACCGCGGACGCCCCGTGAGCGGCGGCCCGGGCGTAAGCCGCAGCGAACGCCTCGATGCTGGGCTGGGCGGTACTCACCGCCGAGCCCGCCTGCAAAGCCGCGATGATCTGACCCGGGGTCAGATCATCCTCGGCAAACTCCTTGCCGTCGATGGCGACCCGCAGCGGCACCACCACCACGCCCGCAGCCGCAGCCTCTCCAGCGGCCAAACTGACCGCGGAGTCGGTGACAATCTCCACCGGGTGCACGGGCCGCTCAGGCCGGCACCACGTTGACCAGCTTCGGGGCGCGCACGACCACGGTGCGCACCTCGCGACCGGCCAGTGCCGCGACCACCTTCGGGGCGCTCAACGCCAACTCCCGCAGCGACTCCTCGGTGCTGTCCGCAGGCACCTCGACGCGGTCCCGGACCTTGCCGCCGACCTGCAGCACGCAGGTCACCGTGTCCGCGACCAACAGCGCCGGGTCCGCCTGCGGGAAGGGCACGAAGGTCAACGTCGCGGTGTGCCCAATGCGCGACCACAGTTCCTCGCCGACGTGCGGGGCGAGCGGCGCCACCATCAGGATCATCGCCTCGGCGGTCTCCCGCGGCAACGCGCCACCGTCGGCGAGCAACCGGGACAGGTAGTTGTTGCACTCGATCAACTTGGCGATTGCCGTGTTGAAGCGCAGGTTGGCCATGTCCCGGGCGACGCCGTCGATGGTGCGGGCGACCACGGCGCGGGTCTGGGCATCCGCCGGGGTTTCGCTGACCCGGCTCAGCCCCGTTTCCTCGTCGATGACATTGCGCCAGAACCGTTGCAGGAACCGGAAAGAACCCACCACGGCGCGGGTGTCCCAGGGCCGGGAGACATCCAACGGGCCCATCGACATCTCGTACAGGCGCAGCGTGTCCGCGCCGTACTCGCCGCACATCTGATCGGGCGTCACCGAGTTCTTCAGCGACTTGCCCATCTTCCCGTACTCGCGGTTGACCGGGGCGCCCTCGTAGCTGAAGGACCCATCCGTCTCCTCCACCACATCCTCGGCGGGCACGTACATCCCGCGGGCGTCGGTGTAGGCGTAGGCCTGGATGTAGCCCTGGTTGAACAGCCGACGGAACGGCTCGGAGCTGGACACGTGGCCCAGGTCGAACAGCACCTTGTGCCAGAACCGTGCGTAGAGCAGATGCAGCACGGCGTGCTCCACGCCGCCGACGTACAGGTCGACGCCGCCGCAGTCACCGGGTGCCTGCGGACCCATCCAGTACCGCTCCACCTCGGGGTCGACGAACGCGTTTTCGTTGGTCGGGTCCAGGTAGCGCAGCTCGTACCAGCACGAGCCCGCCCACTGCGGCATCGTGTTGGTCTCCCGGCGGTATTCCCGCGGACCGTCACCCAGGTCCAGGGTGACCGTGGCCCATTCGGTGGCCCGGGCCAGCGGGGACTCCGGGGTGGATTCGGCATCGTCCGGCTCGAAGGTCCGCGGTGAGTAGTCGTCCACCTCGGGCAGTTCCACCGGCAGCATCGAATCGGGCAGCCCGCGCACCCCGTACTCGTCGTAGACCACCGGGAACGGCTCGCCCCAGTAGCGCTGACGACTGAACAGCCAGTCGCGCAGTTTGTACTGCACGGTCGGGACGCCGAAACCCTTCGCCGCCAACCAATCGATGATCGCCGCCTTGGCCGCGGCCGTCTCCAGGCCGTTCAGCGAGATCTCGTTGTTGGCCGAGTTGATCGACGGTCCGTCCCCGGTGTATGCCCCGTCCGTCCAGTCCGCGGGCGGCGCCACGGTGCGCACGTGTGGCAGACCGAAGGTGGCGGCGAACTCCCAGTCCCGCTCGTCCTCGGCGGGCACGGCCATGATCGCGCCGGTGCCGTACCCCATCAGTACGTAGTCGGCGACGAACACCGGGATCAGCGCACCGTTGACCGGGTTGGTGGCGTAGGCACCGGTGAACACACCGGTCTTCACCCGACCCTCGGCACCGCGCTCCACCTCGGACTTCGCCATCGCCGCGGCGCGATAGGCAGCCACCGCCGCCACCGGCGTGGGCGCCCCGCCGGTCCAGGACGCGGGCAGGTCCTCCGACCAGGCACCGGGCAGCAGGTCGTCGACCATCGGGTGCTCAGGTGCCAGCACCATGTAGGTGGCGCCGAACAGCGTGTCCGGTCGGGTGGTGAACACGGTGATCGCAGTCTGCGTGCCGGCCGCGGTGCGTACCGGGAAGTCCACCCGGGCACCCACCGAGCGACCGATCCAATTGCGTTGCATGAGCTTGATCGGCTCGGGCCAGTCCAGCCCGTCCAGGTCGGCGATCAGCCGGTCGGCGTAGGCGGTGATGCGCATCACCCACTGGCGCAGGTTGCGCTTGAACACCGGATAGTTGCCGCGTTCGCTGCGCCCGTCCGCGGTGACCTCTTCGTTGGCCAGCACGGTGCCCAGCCCCGGGCACCAGTTGACCGGGGCATCGGAGAGGTAGGCCAGCCGGTGATCATCCAGCAGCCCTCGACGCTGACCCTCCGTCAGGTCTGCCCAGGGCGTGCCGTCCGGGGTGGCCCGGCGGCCGGAGGCGTAGGCATCCTCCAGCTCGACGATGGGTCGGGCACCGCCGGCGTCCGGGTCGTACCAGGAGTTGAAGATCTGCAGGAAGATCCACTGCGTCCAGCGGTAGAACGAGGGGTCCGTGGTGGCCACCGACCGCCGCGAGTCGTGGCCCAGCCCGAGCGCGCGCAACTGCCGGCGCATGGTGGCGATGTTCGCCTCGGTGGTGACCCGCGGATGCTGGCCGGTCTGCACCGCGTACTGCTCCGCAGGCAACCCGAAGGCGTCATAGCCCAACGGGTGCAGCACGTTGTACCCGTTCATCCGCTGGTAGCGGGCGAACACGTCGGTACCGATGTAGCCCAACGGGTGCCCGACATGCAGCCCGGCGCCGGACGGGTACGGGAACATGTCCATCACGTACAGCTTCGGCCGCCCGGCCACCGCCGCGGGATCGCCCAGCGGGCCGGACGGGTTGGGCGTGTGGAACGTGCCCTCGAGCTCCCAGCGGTCCTGCCAACGCCGCTCCAGCTCCGCGGCCAGCGCCGCGGTGTAGCGGTGCGGGGCGGCGTCGGCGCCGGTGTTCGGGGTACTCGTCTGGCTCACAGTCACCAGTCGAGGGTATCGGCGCCGCCCGTCCGGGCCGGCCAACGACCGCTGCGACACCGCGGATGCGCACGTCAGGAGCCCTCGGGACCTTTAGCTCCTGGATTCGGGCCGAACGGATGATCCCCGAAAGGGCCGACCACGCGTCCAATCCGACAAAGAGGTCCCCGCCTGCCCACCCGAACGGATGCGATGTCCCGCCGTACCGGATTGTCCGTCGCGCTCGTCGCGGCGGTCGCCCTCGGATTCGGCGCGGGCACCGCGCGGGCCGATGGCGCCACGGAGGGCCCGCAACTCACCCTCACGTTGAGCACCGACACGTTCAGCGGCTTCTCTTGGCTCCACGCGTTCGCCGAGATTCCCGGTGCGACCGGAGCCTGGTCCGTCACCGCACAATTGGCCGACACTCCCGAGAAGCTGGCCGCCGCGCCGGTCAACTCAAGCACCGTTGCCGACGGCGGGAACTTCGGCGGGAGTTTCGCCACCGAGCCGGGCGGCCTGTATCAGCCCCCGCTCACCGGCGGCCGGCGCTACTGGGTCGAGGTGACCGCTCACCCGGAGAGCGACACGACCTCCGCGCCGCTGACCGCGATCGACTCCATCGTCCTCGCGTCCACCCCGGCCACCGAGACGATCCGAGCGGCAACGCCGATCGACGACTTGCCCGCTGGCGCCGCGGTTCAGATTCTCGGGGGTGTCGATCGCATCTCCGCATGTCCCGACCAGTGGCAGCCGTGCGGCTTCCGGCTGACGGCCCAATTGCAGGGGCGCGTGCTCGGCGCCACGGCCTGGACCACGGTCGCCACCTCCGACATCGCTCAAGGGTCGTTGCTCCATGCCTACGTCCGAACTGAGCGCACCACTGATTACCGTTGGTACTACGGCCCCAACAGCCCGGTGACGCCCGCCTCGAGCCCCGTGCTGCGGATCACCCCGCATCCCGCGGCCACCGTGACCGCCCCGGCGGAGGCAAAAGTGGGTCACGCCGTGCACATGTCGGCGCAGATCCGGCCGGCCACCCGCGGTCAGCGAGTCACCCTCCAGATCCTGGACGGACACTGGCGAACGGTGTCCACGGCGAAGGAGGACGCCAAGGGCGTCGCCCGCTTCGCCGTCACGCCGAAGAAGTCCGGAACCTGGAAGTACCGCGTCCACCTCGACGCCCGTCCCGACCTGCTCGCCGGGGAATCCCGCGCTGTGAAGCTCAAGGTTCACGGCCACTGACGCCGCCCAAGACCTCGTCGAATCAGACCAGGGTGTGATCCGCGATCGCGGGACCTGGGCCGCCGGGACGAAAGGTGACCTCCCGGATGCCCAGGGCGTCCTTGAGCTTGCCCGCGGGCAGGGTCTGCGGGGTGGGGCCGGGGCCATCGCCGGGCTTGGGCAGCGGGTAGGCCGTGGTGGTGGCGCTGTGGAAGGTGATCCGGCCGTCGGTGTAGTTGAAAAGCTGATGCACGTGGCCGTTCAGGCAGGTCACCGAGGAGAACCGGCGCAGCAATGCCAGCACCTGCATCGCATCGTCGGTACCCCACCCCCACTGCGGATACATGGCGAACAGCGGGATGTGGCTGAACACCAGGATCGGGGTGTCCGCGGACAGCCCGGCCAGGTCCTGGCGCACCCAGTCGATCTGGTCCTGGCCCAGGTGCCCGAGCTTCTCCAGGATCAGCGAGTTCACCAGGGCCACCACGTGCACGCCCTTGACGTCGAGGGAGTACCAGCCGTCGCCGTGCGTCCCGGCCCCGAACACCTGGCGGTACTTGTCGCCGTGGTCGTCCACCGCGTCGTGCTCGCCCGGCACGGTGAACACGCCGCCGGCCCGCACGCCCTTCATCATCTGGTGCACCTGGTCGAACTGGGCCGGGGTGGACAGGTGCGTCAGGTCTCCGGTGTGCATGACGAAGTCCGGGGTGACCTTCAGCTTGTTCACATCCGCGAGGGCCTTGGCGAACGACCCGGTCACGTCGGTGTTCGCGGGCCCGGTGAACCCGATGTGCGAGTCGGAGACCTGCACGATGTGCAGCGCCGCCGGGTCGGCCGCCGCGCCGGGGGTGGACCCGCCCAGCACATGCGAGATCGTCTCCGCGCCCGCCACCGTCACCACGACCGCGGCGCCGAACCACGTGGCGTGACGCAGTAACTGCCGACGGGTCATGCCCGGCGCAGTTTCGGTCACTGGGTCACCACCACGGTGGCGACCATGAACGGGTGGATGGAGCACCGGTAGTCGTAGCTGCCGGCCCTGTCGAACTTGAACGAGAAGCTCTGGCCCTTGGCCAACGAGCCGGACCGGAACGTGTCGTCCTTCGCCAGCACGGTGTGCTGATCGGCGTCGTTGTTGGTCCAGGTGACGGTGGTACCGACCGGAACGGTGAGCTTGTCCGGGCCGAACATGTACTTGTCGATGAGCACCGACGAGCCCGACGAACTCGCCGCGGCCGGCATCCCCAGGTCGGCGGGCACGCTCGCCGTCGTGCTGGCCGGGGCGGTGTCGGCGGCCTGCGCGGCTCCGCCACCGCTGCACGCGGAGAGCAGCAGCCCGCACAGAGCCACCCCGCCGATGACGGCACCGGCACGCGTGAACTTCTTGTTCATGTCCATATCCCTTGTCTCGAACGGTCCGTCAGTTTCGGACCCGGTAAGGGATATGTCGGGGGGTTACACCGTCGGGAGGTAAACCTCGACCTGGCCACCGCGCTCGCGCACCTGTAGGTGCGGCAACGCCGCCGGCGGCTGGGGTAACTGGTGGCGGACCAGGGCGCCGTCCACGGCGAAGGACGTGTTGTGGCACGGGCAGTCCAGCTGCCGCCCATCGGGATCAAGGTTCAGCCGGCAGCCCTGGTGGGTGCAGATCCCGGACACCGCGCGCAGACCGGCAGCATCGCGGGAGACGAACCCGACGACCGAGCCCGCATCGAACTGACGAACGCCGCCGACCTCGAGGTCGCTGGAGGCAGCGACCTGTCGCCAGGTCCCCACGTTCGGTTCCAGCGTGCCGGCGGCCTCGGTGTCCCCGGCTGTGCTGTCGGCGCTGATCAGGTGATCGCCCACGGCCCCGATGGCCGCGGCGCCCGCCGCCACGCCACCGGCCAGCAGGACCCGACGGCGGGTCGGGCCCAGCCGCAGCGGGGTCACGTTGCTCGACGGCTCGGGAGCGCTCCGGGCCGTGGGCGCAGGGGCCAACTGCTCGCTCAACCGCCGGTGTAGGTCGTGCACGAACTCCTCGCGCGGGGAGTCCGCGTCGGGTTTGGCCGCGGCCAACGTGATGGCGGCGCGCAGTTCCGCGGCGGCCTCGGCGTCGGCCGGGAACCGACGCGGCCGGCGGCCGCGCAGCAGGTCACGCACATAGCGCTGCGTGCTCATGTGGCCACCTCCCCGAGCGCCGCCGCACGCTTCAAAGCGCGATGCTGCAACACCTTGGCATAGCCGACGGTAATGCCCAGTGCGGCTGCTGCCTCACGCAGCGAACAGGCGTCGATGAAGCGCAATTGCAGGATGCGCCGGTGCGGCTCGGGCAGTTGGGCGAGGATCGCCTCGGCCCGCTGCGGGGCCGTGGAGGGCACCTCGGGTTCCGGGCCGAGGTCGACCAACCAGCGTTCGTCATCGGTGTCCAGAGCGGTCACCTCGAGCCCCAGCGTGCGCCGCCAGTGCCCGGCCAGCACGGTGCGGGCGGTGGTGAACAGGTAGGACCGGACCTCCGGGGCACTCGCCTCCAGGCGCAGCGGGCCCAGCGCGGCCATGAACACCTCGGTGGTGAGGTCCTCGGCATCGGCCTTGTTGCCGACCTTGCCGTAGAGCATCCGGTAGACCCGGGTGACGTTGTCCCGGTACACCGCTTCCCAGTCGGCATAGCGGGGCTCCGCCACGCGCTCACCGCTGTCGCTCACGACGCGCAACGATGGCGCATTGGCGCCTGCCGCTCGCGAGCGCCCCGCTCGAACCGTTCCCACACACTGGGATAGGGAGCGGGGTTACAGGTCGTCGGACATCACGGGTTCGGGCAGCGTGCCCGCGTTGTGCTCGAGGATGGCCCATCGGTCGGGGCGATGCTTGAGCACGGTCCAGCAGCAGTTGGACAGCACGCCGAGCGCGCTCCAGTGCTCCGGCGGCAGCCCGCACAGCCGGCCGATCAGCACCCGGCCGGACCCGCCGTGGGTGACCGCGACCAGGGTGTCGTCCGGGCCGAGCTTCTCCAGCGCGCCCTGTACCGCGGCCACCGCGCGCTCGGCCACCTCGGGCATGCTCTCCCCGCCGCCGCGCCGTTCGAGCTCCCCGCGCAGCCAGGCGGCTTCCTCGCCGGGGAAACGGGCGTCCACCTCGACCCGGGTCAGGCCCTGCCAGTTACCGAGATACGTCTCCCGTAGGCCAGGGTCCAGCTGCACCTGATGCCCCGTCAGCTTGCCCAGTTCCGCGGCGGTGTCGGCCGCCCGGGACAGGTCCGAGGAGAGGATCGCGGCCGGGCGCAGCGCGGCCAGGATTCGCGCCGAGGCGCGCGCCTGCGCGACGCCGACGGAGTCCAGCGCCACGTCGCTCTGCCCCTGGAAGCGGCCGGCCAGATTCCACTCGGTGCGACCGTGCCGCCAGACGACGACCTGCTGGCCCATGCGTCAGCCGGTGGCCCGGGGGCCTTCGCGGCCCATCCGCACCGCCTCGGGCAACGGCACGACGGGGCAGTCCTTCCACAGCCGCTCGAGCGCGTAGAACAGGCGCTCCTCACTGTGCTGCACGTGCACCACGATCTCGGCGTAGTCCAGCAGCACCCAGCGACCCTGGCGTTCGCCCTCCCGGCGCACCGGCCGCTCGCCCAGTTCGCGCAGCCGCGCCTCCACCTCGTCCACGATCGATTTCACCTGGCGATCGTTGGACGCCGAGCACAGCACGAAGATGTCGGTGATCGCCAACTGCTCGCTGACGTCGAAGGCCAGGATGTCCTCGGCGAGTTTGTCCGAAGCTGCCTCGGCCGCGGCGACGGCGAGCTCAACGGCTCGGACGGAGGCGGTCATATGGTCAATCCTCCCACGCCTCAGGCCTTACCCAGCACCACGACCACGTCCGCCCCGAACGGGACGTCGTCACCGATGCGCACCGCGCCCGCGGGCAGGTTCAGCAGCGAGGCCACGTCCTGGCCCAGCGCCTGCGCGTCCGCGGTGCCGGTGCGCACCACAACCGAGGAGGCCACGCCGGCCGCCGCGGCGGGCCCGGCGAGGTATTCGTAGCCCGCGTCCAGCACGTCCGCCCGGGCGTCGGACGCGGTCAATGCGGCGCCGGGCGCGATCGACACCAGGATCCGGGGGGTGGTGTCCGCCCGGCCCGCGCCCGGCTGCCCACCGAGCACGTCGCGTACCACCGGCAACGCCTTGCCGGGGTCCAGGGCGTGCCCGGAGGCGTCCAACGGCAGCGCGGCCGCGTGCAGTCGACCGGCAGGCTGCTCGCGGGCCAGCCCGGCCAACACGGCGGCCAGGCGCGGCACCGGCATCCCCGGCGCGGCCAGCACTCCGAGATCCCCGAGCAGCCCGTGGGCCGCGGTGTACCGACCGGGGAACGCGCTGACGAAGCCGAGCAGCACGTCGCGGGCCCCGTCCGACCCGCCCGCCGCCCGGGCCGCCGCGGTCTTCCCGTCCACCACGCCGGAGGCCAGACGCAGCCCCCCGAGACGGTCCACCAACCCGGAGA
>Ga0137412_10001459_pt1 | contig 18429 bp, 16 predicted proteins | sample CZODoug2_1_16fun_FD_122160 | JGI IMG/M metagenome (GOLD analysis project Ga0137412, IMG submission 122160) | Vadose zone soil fungal communities from Angelo Coast Range Reserve, California, USA - CZODoug2_1_16fungal (Hybrid Assembly) | ecosystem: Environmental > Terrestrial > Soil > Vadose zone...
TTTGAGGCAGTCAGATATGGCGGGTAATACGGAAGAACGGACCAAAACGGTCGCCGACAGGGCGCCTGGAAAGGGTGCGGACATGCCTGCGGGATCGGGAACCCGAACCATCCTTACCACCATGCCGGAGGTCCGTGAAGCCAGCCTCAAAGTCGCCAAGTCGGCGCAGCGCCTGCTATCGATCTTTACGCAAGATCTAGAACCCCTGATTTACGGTGAAGAGCCCTTCCTCGAGGCCATCAAGCGCCTGGTATTGGCGCGCTCCTACGCCAAAGTTCGCGTTCTACTCGCCGATCCGTCGCGCGCCATGGTCGATAACAATCGATTTCTCGCATTGGCGCGCCGTCTGACCAGCTGCATCGATTTGCGCGCCATGAGTCCCGAGTATCCGGCAAGCGCGGGCGCGTTCATCATCGCGGACGACAAGGCGTTGGTGTACCGATTGCAGGCCGACCGCTGGGACGGCATTTCCGACATGAACGATCCGGCCGTCGTGCGCCGCTATTTGAACTTCTTCGATGAAGTCTGGCAAACGAGCATGCAAGAGTCGCAGATGCGGCAAATGCTCATGTAGCCCTGGGGTGCAGGTCCCGCGCCCCGCGAGACTAGCGCCCGTATTTGATCCCCGCGCCCGTATAATGGGCGGATGCTGCCCCCCCGCTCCGAGTCCCTCGCCGCTCTGCCCGATCCCAAGCGTGCGGGCACCGTCATCGTCGGCATGTCGGGCGGCGTCGACTCGGCCGTCGCGGCACTCCTGTTGCAGCGCGAAGGCTACGCCGTGCAAGGACTGTTCATGTCCAACTGGGAGGATGATGGCGACGCCTACTGCACCACGGCGGAGGACTTTCAAGACGCGCGGCGCGTTTGTGAAACGTTGGGTATCGTCCTGCACCGGGTGAGCTTTGCCGCGCAGTATCGCGAACGAGTCTTTCAACTTTTCCTGCGCGAATACGCCGCAGGCCGGACGCCTAACCCGGACGTCCTCTGTAACCGCGAAATCAAGTTCGGCGTGTGTCTCGATTACATGCACCGACTGGGTGCCTCCTGGATCGCCACGGGCCACTACGCGCGCCTGCAACACACACCCTCGGGCACGCAGCTCCTCAAGGCCGCGGACACGGCCAAGGATCAGAGTTATTTTCTGCACGGAGTCGCCGCCGCGGCGCTCGCCAAGACTTTGTTTCCGATCGGAGAATTGCGCAAGGCAGAGGTACGCGGGCTGGCGCACGCCGCGGGATTGCCGGTGTATGACAAGCCGGACAGCACCGGCATCTGCTTCATCGGCGAGCGGCCGTTTCAAGAATTCTTGAGCCGTTATCTACGCACGGAGCCGGGCCCCATCGAAAACGACGTGGGCTTGGTGGTAGGCGAGCATCGCGGCCTCGCGCTGTACACCCTGGGTCAGCGGTCGGGCCTTGGGGTGGGCGGTCGCGCCGGGTCCGCCGCCGCGCCCTGGTACGTGGCCGACAAGGACACGGATCGCAACGCGCTCATCGTCGTCCAGGATCAAGACCATCCCTTGTTGCTGTCGGATGCCTTCGATGTGCAGCAAATGCACTGGCTGAACTTCGGCGATGCCGCCGGAATCGCTCACCCGATCGAATGCTCGGTCAAGACGCGCTATCGGCAGAGCGATCTCCGCTGCACCGTGGGCCTGTCTGCCGCTCGAGACGTCGGCGCCGATCCGGACTGGCGCGTGACCTTGAGCGAACCTGCGCGCGCGGTGACTCCGGGGCAATACGCCGTGTTCTACAGCGGCGCCCGCTGTCTCGGCGGCGGCGTCATCGCGCGGCGATTCAATTCCCGCGTGGGCGCGGCCGCCCGTGGAATCACTTATAATTCTCATTTTTCGGTGGAGGGGTCATGACGGATAGCTTCAAGGCAAGAACGATGCTCACGGTGGGGACGGATCACTATGAGATCCTGAGTCTCGGTGCGCTCAAGTCGCTGAATGTCGACCGCCTGCCCTTTTCCCTGAAGATACTGTTGGAAAATCTCTTGCGCTTCGAAGACGGCGTCAACGTCACCAAGGGCGATATCGACGCCCTGCTGAAATGGGACCCGAAGGCGACACCCACCCATGAAATCGCCTTTACGCCGGCGCGCGTCATCATGCAGGACTTCACGGGCGTTCCTTGCATCGTGGATCTCGCGGCCATGCGCGAAGCCATCGTCCGGCTCGGCGGAGATCCGCAACGGGTCAATCCGCTCGCACCCGCCGAATTGGTCATCGACCACTCGGTGCAGGTCGACGAATACGGCGCGGCCGATTCGCTCAAGCACAACAACGAAATTGAGTTCCAGCGCAACGGCGAACGCTACATGTTCCTGCGCTGGGGACAAACGGCATTCAGCAACTTCAAAGTCGTGCCGCCCAACACCGGCATCGTCCATCAAGTCAACATCGAACGCCTGGCGCGGGTGATTTTCTCGGACGACGCCGCCGGCAAGAAGGCCGCCTATCCGGACACTCTGGTCGGCACCGATTCCCACACCACCATGGTCAACAGCCTGGGGGTGCTCGGTTGGGGCGTGGGCGGAATCGAAGCCGAAGCCGCCATGCTGGGCCAGCCGGTGACCATGCTGATTCCACAAGTGATCGGTTTCAAGCTCACCGGGAGCCTGCGCGCGGGCACCACGGCGACCGACCTCGTGTTGACCGTCACCGAGATGCTTCGCAAGAAAGGCGTCGTGGATAAATTCGTGGAATTCTTCGGCGACGGTCTCAAGGGACTGCCGCTCGCCGACCGGGCGACCATTGCCAACATGTCGCCGGAATTCGGCTCGACCTGCGCCATCTTCCCCATCGACGAGGAAACCATCCGCTACCTCGAGCTTACCGGCCGGGCCGCCGATCAGATCGCGCTGGTCGAGGCGTACGCCAAGGCGCAAGGATTATGGCGGGTCAATGGTGCGCCGGCGGCCGATTACACCGATGTCGTCGAGCTCGACCTGGCGACAGTCGAACCCTCTCTCGCCGGGCCGAAGCGGCCGCAGGACCGTGTACCGCTGCACAAAGCCAAGCAGGTCTACCAGAGCAGCGTGAAGAAAATGGCCGAGGAGCGGACGCAGAAGAATCCGCAGGCCACGGGCGTCGCCCAGGCCGACGTGGGCGGCAAGCGCTTCGAGGTGCGCGACGGCGCGGTATTGATTGCCGCCATCACCAGCTGCACCAATACCTCGAATCCGTCGGTGCTGGTGGCCGCGGGACTGCTCGCGCGCAATGCTTACGCGCGCGGACTCAACTCCCAACCGTGGGTGAAGACCTCCCTCGCTCCGGGCTCGCGCGTCGTCACCGACTACTTGCAGAAAGCCGGTCTGCTGAAGGATCTGGAGGCGCTGGGTTTTTACACCGTCGGCTACGGCTGCACCACCTGCATCGGCAACTCAGGACCTCTGAAGCCGGAAATCTCCGAAGCGGTGCGCAGCGGCGATGTCGTCGCCTGCTCCGTGCTGTCGGGCAATCGCAATTTCGAGGGCCGGGTCCACCCGGAAATCAAAATGAATTTCCTGGCCTCGCCGCCCCTGGTCGTCGCCTATGCGCTGGCGGGAAGTTTGGACATCGATATCACCACCGAGCCGCTGGGACAGGACAAGGACGGGAAGCCGGTGTACCTCAAGGACGTCTGGCCGAGCGCACAGGATGTGGCCGCCGCCGTGGCCGCGTCGGTGGATTCGGCGATGTTCAAGAAGGGCTACGCCAGCGTATTCGCCGGCGACGCGAACTGGAACGCGATCAAGACCCCGGCGGGCAAGATCTATTCCTGGGACGGCAAATCCACCTACGTCAAGAACCCACCCTACTTCGACGGCATCAGCATGACGCCCGCGCCGCTGACCGACATCAAGGGCGCGCGCGCGCTGGCGGTGCTCGGCGATTCGGTGACCACCGACCACATCTCCCCCGCCGGCAATATCGCGAAATCCAGTCCGGCCGCCAAATATCTCATGGCGCAGGGCGTGCAGGCGGTGGATTTCAATTCCTACGGCGCGCGCCGCGGCAATCATGAAGTGATGATGCGCGGCACGTTTGCCAACATCCGGCTGCGGAACCTTTTGCTGCCGGGCACGGAAGGCGGCGTCACGGTGCACATGCCGAGCGGTGAGCAGATGCCCATCTTCGATGCGTCGGTCAAATACAAGGCCGCGGGTACGCCGCTGGTGATCCTCGCCGGCAAGGAATACGGCACCGGCAGCTCACGCGACTGGGCGGCCAAGGGCACGATGCTGTTGGGCGTGAAGGCGGTGATCGCCGAGAGCTTCGAGCGCATTCACCGCTCCAACTTGATCGGCATGGGCGTGCTGCCGCTGCAATTCAAGGAGGGCCAAAACGCGCACAGCCTCGGGTTGACCGGCAAGGAGACCTTCGAAATCGCCGGACTCAATCGCGGCGCGGCGAAGTTCGTCAAAGTCATAGCCAAGGCCGATGACGGCACGCGGACGCTAACCACGGAATTCGAAGCGCGCCTGCGCATCGATACCCCGAAAGAACTGGACTACTATCAACACGGCGGGATTCTGCAATACGTATTGCGGCAACTCGCCACAGCAAGCAAGGCGGCTTAATTTATGTCCCTGACCATGTATACGGCCACGGTGCCGACGTGCACCCGCAGTTTGAACAGTCTCGCGGCGATTCTCGAGAAAGCCGTCGCGCACGCGGAGGCCCGCAAGATCGATCCTACGGCGCTGCTCGGCACGCGATTGTTTCCGGACATGTTCCCGCTGGCGACGCAAATCCACATCGCCAACGACATCGCCCAAGGGGGCGCCGCGCGCCTCGCCGGCGCGCAGGTTCCGGCCTTCGAAGCGAAGGAGCGAAACTTTGCCGAATGGATCCGCGCGACTCACGGCACCATCGCCTATCTCGAATCGCTGAAGCCGGCTCAGTTCGAGGGATCCGAGGACCGAACCATCACTTGGCAGAGCCGCACCTCCACCAAGAACATGCAGGGCACGCCCTACTTGTTCCATCACGTGCTGCCGAACGTGTTTTTCCATGTCACCACGGCATATGACATTCTCCGGCAGTCGGGACTCGAGATCGGCAAGCTGGATTATTTGGGAAGGGCTTGAGCCGCCGGCCCGGCGGACCCGGGATCGGATCCGCCGGGCACTCAGCGGCTATCGCCGCGGAACTCGCAGCACGTTATCGGGTGTGCTCTCTCAGTGAGCGGTTGCTGCCACGCTCCCCGCCTTCACCAACACCATCACGCTCGGATTGAGGTGGTTCTTGATGGCCGCATTGACCTGGTCTCGGGTCAGCGCCTTGACCGCTCCGGGATATTCCTCCACCCGGTTCACGTCGTAGCCCCGCTGCAGATTGGTCAATATCGCATTAGCGAGGCCCGCGGTGGTCGACAGACCGACCAGGTACCCGCCCACCAGACCTTGCTTGCGTGCCGCCAATTCCTGCTCGGTGACGCCGTCCTTCCACAACCGGTCGAGTTCGCGCCGCGTCGAAGCGAGGCCCTTATCCAAGAGAGCCGGCGCGAAGCTGGCCGAGATGTCCCAGCGACCGTCGACGATGCTGTCGTCGGACATCCCGGCGCCGATGTTGTAAGTCAGGCCTTCCTTGTCGCGCACGATACCCATCAACCGTCCGGTGAAACCGCTGCCGAGAATCGCCGTGCCCACGCGCAGAGCCAACGCGTCGGAGTCCTTGTAGCGCAGCCCGGTGGGCTGCCCGATGATCACGGATACGCTCGGCTTGTCGGTGAGCGGCACCGATACTTCGCTTGCCGACTTCAGTAGCGCCGGCGTCGCCGGCCGCACATAGTCTTGGCCGCCGGTCCAGCCGGAAAATGCCTTGCCGATCGCGGTCTCCGTGTCGGCCGCGGCCACGTCGCCGACCACGACCAGGGTCATGTGAGCCGGACCGTAATACTTGGCGTGAAAGGCCTTGAGGTCATCGAGGGTGGCCGCCTTCGCCGCGGCCTCGTACTCGCTCACCGTGTGCGGCCGGTTCGGGTGGCCCTGCGGAAATATCGCTCGGCCAAAGGCTTCTTGCGCGCGCGCCTCGGTATTCTGCGCCGATGCTTCCAGCGCGCCGATGAATTGCTGCCTTGCCTTGTTGAACTCTTGCACCTGCAGGGCAGGCGTACGCAGCTCCGCGGCGATCAACCCGATCACCAGCGGCAGATCCTTCTTCAGGCACTTGGCCCGAATCTCCAATGACTGCGTGCCCACGCTGAAGGAAATCTCAGCGCCGACATTGTCCAATTGCTCGGCAATCGCGAACTTGTCGAGGCTCTTCGTGCCGCGGTCGAGCATCATGCCCGCGAGTGTGGGAATTGCGAAATTGCCGGGCTCGGCCATGGCATCGCCCGCCGGCAGCGATCCCAGAATCACGACCACGTCTTTCACGTCGGTGTGATAGGTAACGAGATCGACCCCCCCGACTTGCGAACGGTGGCTCTGATCGGCGACGTTCGCTGCGGCGACGCCGCTCGCCAACAACAGCGCGGTCAATAGGTACTGTCGCATCATGAGCCTTTCTCCGCCGTCGGCGGCACCGGAATGAACCAGCCCGTCGTACTCTGGTCGTCTTTGAGATACTCCTTGGCGACGCGCTGCACGTCCGCGGGAGTCACTTGCTGCACCTTCTGCGGAAAAGTGACGTACAAAGTCCAGTCACCCACGCCGATCCACTCGTTGATCTCTCCGGCGATCGCGGCGGTTCCGTCGCGCTTGTAGGCATCGGCGGCAATGAATTGCTGCTTCACCCGCGCCACTTCAGCCGCGGTCACCCCGTCGGTCTTGATCTTGGTGATCTCCGCCAGCAGCGCCTTTTCGACTTGAGCATGCGCGGCGCCAGGCGCGAGAATCGCATACACGGTGTGCAGCGACAGGTCGTGATGCGGGTCGGTACCGGCGCCGGCGTTCAATGCCAGTCCTTGATCGACGAGTGCTCGATACAGCCGCGCATTCTTGCCCGAGCTCAGGATGGCATCGAGCATCTCGAGCGCCGACTGATCGGCGTCCCGGCCATTCGGAACCTTGTGCGCGATGATTACGGTTCCGAGCTCTCCCGGGCGCTTGATCGTCACGCGGCGTTCCCCGCTTTGCGCCGGCTCCTCGGTATAGATCGCGGGAATGGGTGCCGGCGAATGCGGGTACACGCCATAGTACTTCTTGACCAGGCTCAAAGTGGCCGTGGGGTCGAGGTCGCCGATCACCGTCACCGTCGCGTTATTGGGCCAATAGAACGTATCGTAGAACTCGCGCAATTGGCCGATCGGAACGTGTTCGATGTCGCTCTTCCAGCCGATCGTCGGGTGATGGTACGGCAGCGCCACGTAGGCCGCCGCGGTCACCTCTTCCAAGAGCACGTTGTTCGGATCGTTCTTGCCGCGTTCGAATTCGTTGCGCACCACTGTCATTTCCGATTGGCGATCAGCCTCGCGCAACCACAGATGGCGCATGCGGTCGGCTTCGATGGCGATATACCCTTCGAGACTCTCCCGGCCTATGGTCGCGAAGTAGTTGGTGCGGTCGAACGAGGTGCTGGCGTTGAACTGGCCGCCGACGCGCTCCAGGAATTGCTTGACGCTGTTGCCCTTCGGGTCATTGAAGCCCTCGCTCCCCTTGAACATCATGTGCTCGAGGATGTGCGTCGCTCCCGTGGTCCCTGTCACCTCGTTGCGCGAGCCGACTTGATAGGTCACCTGGAAAGTCACCACCGGCGCCGAATGATCGGGCACCAGCAACACGGTGAGCCCATTGCTGTCGAGCCGATACTCGTCTATTCCACCGAGTGATTTGACGTAGCTGAAGCCGGCCACCACCGTCGGAGCCGAGGCCGGAGCCGCCATAGGTTGCGTGAGGGCCCTTGGCGCGGTGGCCGTTGGTGTGACGGCCGCTGGCGAGACAGCCGTTGGCGCGGCGGCTGAAGCCACGGCGAAGAATACGGCGCCGAGCGCCGCCATGCACGCGCCGCGCGCACGGGCAGCCCGGAGGTTCCGCGACAGCGGCGTTTTGTTGAACTTCTCAACCATACTGGTCCTTAGCTGATGCGCGGCCGCTTTCGGCCGCAATCCGCCATTGTAAATGCATCTGAGGAACCGTTGCTCGGAATAGAGGAGCCATGACCGGCCTCAGGGCGCGGTGACCGGGCTCAGGCGGCGCGCACTTCCTCGGCCCATACCCGGAAGCGCTGCAAAACATTGGGGCCGAAGGTCATGCACATGGCAACATCCGCTGCATCCCGGCCGCGGGCTATCAGGACGCGGCCCATGCGCCGTTGATTGTTGCGGGGATCGAAGATGCGCCATCCGCCGCCGACATACGCCTCGAACCAGCCGGCGAAGTCCATGGGCGCATCCGTGGCCGGCACCCCGATGTCGCCCAGATAGCCCGTGCAATAACGGGCGGGAATATTCAGACACCGGCACAGAGCAATCGCGAGGTGCGCGAAGTCACGGCACACTCCCCGCCGCTCGTTGTAAGTTTCCCACGCAGTCTTCGTGGGACGGGCGGATTGATAATCGAACGCAATGTGCTGGTGCACGAAATCGCAAATCGCCTGCACCCGGCCCCAACCGGGCATCATGCCGCCGAAGAGGCTCCAGGCCGTGGGCGACAACAGTTCGGTCTCGCAGTAGCGGCTGGGGAGCAGAAACACCAACGTGTCGTCCGGCAACGAATCGACCGTGTGCTCGAATGCTTGGGGAAAACTCGGATCGGCGAGGCCTGAATCCTTGATCAAGCCGTCGCTGGTTACGCAAAACTGCCCTGCAGGCGCGACCACGCGAGTACACCAGTTGCCGAAGCCGTCGCGGTAGGTGGCCAGCGGCACGGCGGGATCGGTCAGGATGGTGTCGGCGCGCACCCAGTCCGACGTCCGGCTGTAGTGCACGTTCAGATTCAAAATCATCGGCGTGGCCTGAGGGAACTCGTATGCCAATTCGTAGCCAAGTCGTATCAGCATCGAGAGTTACCGCCTGGACTTCGTCCTGCGTCAATCTGCCATGAGCGCGCGGGCGCTCAAATGGGCGGCCGGCGCCGCGGATTGTAGGCTGGATCCTACGCGCTGAGGAGCCGCGTCAAGCCGAGAATCGAGCGCACGAACGGCGCCGGCACATCGAGCCGCAGCGCGATCTCGGCGACGGCGCCGAGTTGCGGAGCGAGTTCGAGCGGCCGCCCGGCTTCGAGGTCCGCGAGCATCGACGTGCGGAAGTCGCCGAGGCGGTGCGTCACGGCGATTCGCTCGGCAGGCGTCATGCTCGATTGCAAATCCAGACGCCGCGCACACGCTTGCATCTCTTCCATCATCCGTACGCAGAGTTCGCGCACCTCCGGATCGGCGAGCATCTTGGATGTTCCGCTGCGCGTCAGGGCGCTCAACGGATTCATGTTCATGTTGCCCCAGAGCTTGGCCCATACGTCATGGCGGATCTGCGCCGATACTTCCGCGTTGACGCCGCCGGCGCGCAATCCGTTCACCACGGCCCGGACCCGGTCCGTGGCCTCGCCGGTCGGTTCGCCCAGAATGAGGCGGTCCGCGGCCACCACCTGGACGTGCGCCGGCGCAAGCACCCGCGCCGAGGCATGCACGACGGAGCCCAAGATGCGTTTCCGCGGAAACGTGCGCTCCTGCGATTGACCGGGGTCGACGGACTGAAGCGACTGGTTCGCCAGGACACCGCCGAAATCATGGAAGAACCACCACGGAATGCCGTTGGTGCCGCTGATGACTACGGTGGCCGGACCAATGAGAGGGCTCAAGCAAGGTGCGAGCTCCGGCAAGGCCTGCGCCTTCACGGTGAGGAACACGTAGTCATGAATCCCGAGTTCGCGCGGCGATCCGGCCCGTGGCCTGCTGTGCCGCGCCTCACCGCCCCGCTCGACGATCAGGCCATCGGAACGCAGGGCCACCAGGGTCGGCCCGCGCGCCAGCATCGACACCGCCCACCCGGCGCGGTCGAGCGCGTCGCCGATCCAGGCACCGATGGCGCCCGCCCCCACGATGGCGGCCGATGGATTCAACGCTGTTGCTTGTGAGATTCGGCCACCCTTCGAGAGCGCGAGTAGAGCAAAGAATAACAAAACGACCGGCCCTCTTCAGCGCGCGGCAGGTCCCCCATCACGCTTATTCGAGATAATTCACTTAACTTACTGTATTAATTACTATATATTTCACGCCAAATGACTATTTCAATTCACGCCAAATGACCATTTCACTCAAAATGACCGCCACATGGTATCCATGACTGCTACGGAATCCACCGAGCCCACCGCCGCGCCGCAACGCTGGGTTGCGGTATTCGATTTGGATGGCACATTGAGCTGGCGCGACACGTTGTTGCCGTTCTTGACCAGCTTCCTGCGCCGGCATCCCTGGCGCATGCTGCGGCTCTGGCGCTTACCGTTCGCCTCGTTGAGCTTTGTGGTGCGAAATCGCGACCGCGGCCTGTTGAAATCCCGAGTCATCCAGATAGTCATGGGCGGTGCGAGCCGCAGCGTGGTCGATGCCGATGCCGCCCGGTTCGTCGACGCCCTCAAGCGCCGTCATCGGCTTCGGCCGGCCGCCCTCGCCATGCTCGAGGCGCATCGCGCCGCGGGTGATCACTTGGTCCTGCTGTCGGCGAGTCCGGATTTATACGTCCCCAGGATCGGGGACTCCCTGGGATTCGAGCGGACGCTGTGCACCGAGCTTGAATGGGAGGGCGAGCGCCTGGTGGGAACGCTCAAAACCGCGAATCGCCGCGGCATAGAAAAGCTGCACTGCCTGACCTGGCTGCGCACCCAATACCCCGGTCTGCCGATCGTGGCCTATGGCAATAGCGCCTCCGACTTGGATCACATGCGCCGTGCCGACCGCGCGTTCCTGGTGAACGGCAATGCCGCCGCGCGGGCGGCGGCGGCGCGTTCGGGCATACCCACCTCGAATTGGACTTGAAAGCGGTGCCACCGAAACAATCGCCGCCTTCGACCGGTCTACTTAGTACACGAGACTTTAGGCATGAGAGACAGATGCGCAAAAAATTCACTGATTCAGCCGAGATCCGGCCTTCCGACATAACCCCGTACGACCGGTACGTGTCGCGGCGCGCCCTGCTCGCGGGCGGCTTGGGGCTGGCGGTGGCGCAGAGCATTGGCGGATTTGGCCGCCCGGCATTCGCGCAGCCGGCGGGCGCGCTCACCTATGCGCGCAATGCCGCGTTCAGCGTTCCGGACGCGCCCAACTCCTACGCCGACATCACCACCTACAATAACTATTATGAATTCGGCACTGATAAATCCGATCCGTCGCAAAACGCGCAGAAATTTCGTGCGCAGCCGTGGAGCGTCGCCGTCGGAGGCGAGGCCGAGGTGACGGGAACTTTCAGCCTGGAGGACATCCTCAAACCGCACCCCCTGGAAGAGCGCATTTACCGGCTGCGGTGCGTGGAGGCGTGGTCGATGGTGGTGCCGTGGGTGGGCTTCCCGCTGGGCGATTTGCTCAAGCGTTTCAAGCCCACGTCCAAGGCGAAGTTCGTCGAGTTCAAGACCCTCTACGATCCGAAACAAATGCCCGGTCAACGTTCATCGGTGCTCGAGTGGCCCTACGTGGAGGGATTGCGCATGGATGAGGCCATGCATCCCCTGACGCTCATGGCGGTGGGGTTGTACGGCAAGGTGCTGCCGAACCAGAACGGCGCTCCGCTGCGGCTGATCGTCCCTTGGAAGTACGGCTTCAAGGGCATCAAGGCCATCGTCGGCATAAAATTCACGGAGCGCGCGCCGCGAACCACGTGGGCGGGCTCGGCTTCGAACGAGTACGGCTTTTTCGCCAACGTCAATCCGGACGTCGACCACCCGCGCTGGAGCCAGGCAACCGAGAGGCACATCGGTGCGAGCGCTTTCGGGCCGCGCAAGCCCACCCTGCCGTTCAACGGCTACGCCGCGCAGGTGGCCAGCCTCTACTCCGGGATGGACCTGCGGAAATTCTTCTGATGGCGCAGATTCGTTGGCTGTGGAAGCCGCTGGTGTTCCTGGCGTGTTTGCTGCCGGCCCTGCATCTGGCGGCGGGGGCGCTGAACGCCCTGGGTCTCACGCACATCGGCGGCGTCGCGTTGGGCGCCGACCCGGTCAAGGTCATGCTGCACACCTGCGGCCGGTGGACGCTCAATTTCGTGATGATTACCCTGTGCATGACGCCGCTCAGGGATCTGACGCATTGGGTCGGGTGGCTGCGGTTTCGGCGCATGCTGGGTCTTTTCGCGTTTTTCTACGTGCTGCTGCATTTCTCGGTGTACTTGTTGCTCGATCAGAGCGCCCGCTTGAGTGCGCTGTGGCAGGACATCGTCAAACGGCCCTACATCACGATCGGCATGCTTGGATTGCTGTTGCTGATTCCGTTGGCCGCGACGTCCACCGCCGCGGCGCAGCGCCGATTGGGGAGGCGCTGGACGCGCCTGCATCGCCTGATCTACGTGATCGCGATTCTCGGCGTCTGGCATTTCTGGTGGCAGGTCAAGAAGGACATACGAGAACCGCTGTTGTACGCCTGCGGCCTCACGCTCCTGCTCGGATATCGTCTGTGGAAACACCGCCAATCGCTCGCGCGCATCAGCGTCGCACGCCTTGCAAGGACTGATGTAGCTTGAGCAGCAAGGTCTCGGTGGTTTGCCAGTCGATGCAAGGATCGGTGATGGACATGCCGTATTCGAGCTTGCTCAAATCCTTCGGGATGGTCTGATTCCCCGCTTTCAAATGGCTCTCCAACATGAGCCCGACGATCGAGCGGTTACCGTCGATTATTTGAGCGATGCAATTTTCGGCCACTTGCGGCTGCAGGCTCGGATCCTTGTTGGAATTCCCGTGGCTGCAATCGACCACCACGGTGGCCGGCAGATCGGCCGCGGCCAGCTCGCGTTCCGCCACGGCGATACTCACAGCGTCGTAATTGACCCGGCCGCCGCCGCCGCGCAGCACCAGGTGCGCATGCGCGTTGCCGCGCGTACGAAACACCGCCGACTGTCCCTGCTGAGTGATGCCGAGAAAATGGTGCGGGTGCCGCACCGACTGCAAGGCGTTGATCGACGTGGCGAGCGCGCCGTCGGTGCCGTTCTTGAAGCCAACCGGCGTCGATAAGCCGCTCGCCATTTCCCGATGCGTCTGCGACTCGGTGGTGCGGGCGCCGATGGCCGTCCAGGTGATGAGTTCGGACAGATACTGCGGCATGATGGGATCGAGCGCTTCGGTACCCGCGGGCAATTCGAGCTCGGCGACGTAGAGCAGCAGCTCCCGCGCCATGAGAATGCCTTTTTCGATATGAAAAGAATCGTCCAAGTCCGGGTCGTTGATCAATCCCTTCCAACCCACGGTGGTGCGCGGCTTCTCGAAATACACCCGCATGACCAGCAGCAGCGTGGACTCGACTCGAGCCGCCAGCGCCTTGAGACGGACCGCATATTCGCGGGCCGCGACCACATCGTGTATCGAACAGGGCCCGACGACGACGAACAGGCGCGGATCGCGGCGCTCCAAGATGGCCCGCACGATTTCCCGCGATTTGAACACCGTCTCCGCCGCGCGCGACGTCAGCGGCAGACGCCGTTTGACTTCTTCGGGCGTCGCCAAAAGGTCGCTGGACGCGACATTGATGTTCTGCAACTGATCCTGAATATTCGTCACTGCGCGGCCTACATGGAAGTTCTGATGGTCCAGAGCTCGGGGAAGAACTTGAGCTCCAGTGCCTTGGTCAAATACGACACGCCGCCCGTTCCGCCTGTGCCGCGCTTGTAGCCGATGATGCGTTCAACCGTTTTGACGTGGGCGAAGCGCCACAGTTGGAACTTGTAATCCAGGTCCACCAAACGCTCGGCGAGTTCGTACAAATCCCATTCCTTGACGGAGTTGTGGTAGACGCTGAGCCACGCGGCCGCCACCTGTTTGCTGGCCTGATACGGCAGCGTGAAGTCGCGATCGATGGCATCCGGCGGCACGTCGAGGCCGCGGCGGCTCAGCAGCCGCAAAACCTCGTCGTAGAGGCTGGGTGCCTTCAACGCGCGCTCGAGCATTTCATAGGTCGGCGGATCGCCGCGGAACACCTTGATCGTATCGGCACTCTTGTTGCCGATGAGGAATTCCAGCATTCGATATTGAGGCGACTGAAAGCCCGAGGATTTCCCCAGGGTGTTGCGGAAGGCCGAATAGTCATGTGGGGTGATCGTGGCCAGCACGTCCCAGGACTGCAGCAGCTGCTGCTGAATCGTCGAGACTCGCGCCAGCATCTTGAACGTCGGGCCCAAATCATCGCGCCGCACGCAATCGATGGTCGCACCGAGTTCGTGCAGGCACAACTTCATCCACAGTTCGGAGACCTGATGAATGACGATGAACAGCATCTCGTCGTGCTGGTACGACAGCGGATGCTGGGCGTTCAACAACTTGTCGAGATTGAGGTACTGCGAATAACTCAGGGACTCGCTCAAGTCCCAATGCACCTGTTCGTCGCTCAAATCGACGAAAGGCTTGGGCAATGGGGTGGTTTCCTGCATATTCAGGACTTGAAGACCCAGCCGGGCACCGTGCGCCAGCCCGCGAGCAAGGTTCGGTCCAGGCGCCGATAGTCCGGTTCGATCTTCTCCACCAGGCGCCAGAAATTGGGAGAATGGTTCATATGCTTGGTGTGCGCGAGCTCATGGACGAACAAATAGCGCACTACCTCTAAATTCAGGAACAGCAGCGAGCAATTCAAGCTCACCGTGCCGCGCGTCGAGCAGCTGCCCCAGCGCGTTCGTTGACACCGGATGGACACTCGCGCCACCGGATAATTCAATTCATTCGCCAATTGCAGCAGCCTCGGCGCCAATCGGTCGTAGGCGGCCCGCTTGAGCCAGCCCTGGAGCAGTTCGCGCGCTCCCCGCTCATCCGCGGCGTGCACTTCGATCAGACCCGCCGTTTGCTTCAGACCGCGCTTCGATCCCCTGCGCCAGTCCACCGCGAACTTCTCATCCGTGAGCGCGAATTCGACGCTGCCCGGGACCGGTTCGCTGGGCGCCGCAAAACACTGCATGGCGGCGACTTTGCGGTCGATCCACGGCGTGAATCGCTGCACGAAATCACGCACCGTATGGGCGTTGACGCCGATCGGCACCACGATTTCGACGCGGCCGCCGACGTGCACGCGCGCCGTCAAACGCCGCGCGCGCGGGCTCACCCGAACGGCAAATGGGTCGCTGGAGCTACGCGTCTCGAACAGCGATAACTGCGTGCCTTGTGGCTTCATCGCGCCGAATCATACCAGGGTTCACGGACGGCGGCGCCGGCTCGCCGACACTCAACGGCGCACCAAGAGCGCCAACTGTCGCTGCGCCGCTTTGTAGTCGGGCGCGGCGATCAAGGACTTCTCGATCCAATTGCGGGCGCCCACTTGATCGCCGCGCGCCTGCAGCTCACGCCCAAGCACCAGATACGCCTCGGCATGTCCCCAACCGGGAGTGTCGATGCTCGTGGCCGAGGACGCGTCGAACAATTGCGCGGCAAGCTGCAGCTGCGCAAACGCATGTTGCGGCTGCGCGGCGCCGGGCTGCCCTTGATTCAGATCTTTCATGCTGGACAGAAACACGGCGCGCGGATTGCGCGGCGCCAGGGCGAGCGCCGCCTTGAGCCGCTCGTCCGAGCGCGCTCGCAGCAGGACCGACTCGATCTTTCGATAGTTCGCGAGTTCCGCATAACAGGCGGACTGCAGGATCAGGGCTTCGGCCGATTTAACATCTTGCGAGAGCACCGGCTTGAGCCGGTCGACGCAGTCCGCAAACGCGGCCTCAGCCTCGCGAGGATGCGCGCCGCCGGCGAGGAGTCCACGGCGGTACTGCGCGTGCGCCAAGTGATAGCGCAGCGACGCCTCGCCGGCATCCTCCTTGACCTGCGCCGTCAAATCTTGAATCAGATTCGCCAGGCTGTTGGTATCTTCGGTCTGAAACGCGTACAGAATCTGCGCTTGCAGATCGCCGCCTTGCTGCGCCCACGATGCCGCCGCCAACAGCAGCAGAGCCGATACCGTGAGCTTTCTGGCGACGAACATGGCGGCAACTCCCTTACGCCTCAAACACCGGCGCCGGCGATTACAATGCCGGGCATGAAGATATCACTAATCGATATTGGCTCGAATCTCACCCACGACAGTTTTGCAGCCGATCGTGACGCGGTGATGGCACGCGCACTCGAGGCCGGCGTGCGCCATCAGGTCGTCACCGGCGCCGACATCGCCAGTTCGCGCCAGGCAGCGGAACTAGCGGCGGCACACCCGGCTCTCCTGTCCAGCACCGCCGGCGTACACCCCCATCATGCGCAGACTTTCGACGCGGCGTGCCGCGAGGAGTTGTCCGCGCTCCTGCACGGCCCACGGGTGGTCGCGGTCGGCGAATGCGGCCTCGACTATTTCCGCAATCTATCGCCGCCGGACTCGCAACGCGCGGCCTTCGTCGCACAGTTGGAACTCGCGGCGTCGGCGCGCAAGCCGGTCTTCCTCCATCAACGCGATGCTCATGGCGATTTTACGGCCATTCTCAAGGATTTTCGCGGCAGCCTCGCCGGCGGCGTCGCGCACTGCTTCACCGGGAGCAGGTCCGAACTCGAGGACTATCTGGCGCTCGACCTCCATATCGGCGTGACGGGCTGGGTGAGCGATGAGCGCCGCGGGCAACTCCTGCGCGAAGCCGTCCCCCATATCCCGGCCGATCGGCTGATGCTCGAAACCGACGCGCCCTATCTATTGCCGCGCGATCTCGTCCCCCACCCTAAATCGCGGCGCAACGAGCCCTGCTTTCTTCCGCACATCGCGCGCGCCGTCGCGCATTTGCGCGGCGAATCCCCGCAGAGCCTGGCCGAATCCACGACGCGCAACGCCACCCTGTTCTTCGGGCTGAGTCCCGAACGCGACTAGCGCCTCGGTACGCTCGAACTGCTTTTCTTACACGTTGAAGTTGAGCGGCCCAGCGCCAAGGGCCTGGCGGGATCGGGAGCCTGAAGGCAACTGCTCCCGTCGTCGTTGCCTTCAGGCTCCCGATCCCGCCGGGCCCCCGCTAGCGTCCGGGCACCCGCTGGCGTTCGGGCCCCGCTCGCATCCGGGCTCCCGCTAAAGATTGGTGAAGAGGTGCGGGCTAGGCCGCAATTGCGAAGTCAGCCGGCCCCACGCCTCCGCAAAGCCGGCAAGGGCCGGCGATGAATTCGCGCCGCGCTCGACGGCCGGAAATTCCACTTCGATGCCGTCCAGCATCAGCACCCACTTCGGGAAGCCCTTGGTGAATTTTCCCGCGTTCGAGAACAGCAGCCGGCCTTCGACCGGCACGTCGCCAACCAGCGCCTTCACCGCCGCGATTCGGTCATACAGCGCCGGCTGCGGGTTATCGAAGGTGTAGCGGCGACCCCGGCCCATGACGGTCCAATCGCTCATCTGGTCGCCGCCGAAGATCAGCCCGGCAACGCGGCGCGTGTCCAGCACCAGCACGCCCCGCGGCGTGAGCAGCAAATGATCGATGTGGATGAACCCCCCCATGCCGTCGGGAACCAGCACCTGGTGCGCCGCCTCGAACGCCACGCGTTCCAGGCGCACCAGCAAGGCACGGCGGCGGGCGCGGCGCTGATAGGCGCGCAGACCCCAATAGCCGCCGGCGAGCAGCAGCAAGAGAACCGCGCCTATCCCAACCCATTCCGGGTCTATTCCAAGATTGCTCATTCGAGCGCCGCGGCCAGAGCCTCGAGCGTGGGAGGCAGATCGACGGCATGCTGCGGGAGCCGGAGCAACCGCTCGAGGCTTTCGGGAACGGCCACCGGAGTGCCGATGATGGGCTCTACGATTTCGTTGAACTTCGCGGGGTGCGCGGTCGCCACGATCACCCAGGGATGAGACTGACGTTCCACATGGGGCAAGCGGCTGTAGACTTCCGCCGCGGTCGCCGTGTGCGGGCACCATTCGCGTCGATACCGCATGAAGTCCTCTCCGATACGAGTTCGAATTGTAGCGTCATCGACGCTGTCGGCGCTGAGTTGTTCGCGTAGCAGGTTCCACGAAGGGAAAAGAGCCCTCATCCGTTCCATATTGCTGGGATTCCCGACATCCATGGCCGAGGCCAGGGTCGGGATGCTGGGCCGCGGCTGCCAGATTCCGGTTTTCAAGAAATCCGGCACGGTGCGATTGATGTTGTGCGCCAGAACGATGCGCGCGACGGGGAACCCGAGGGCGCGAGCCCACACGGCGGCGAAGGCGTTGCCGAGATTGCCGGCCGGAATGATGTACGACGCTTTGGCATGGGTGCGGCGTTCGACTTCGAGGCTCGATGCCGCGTAATAGACCATCTGCGGCAACAACCGGCCGATATTGATGCTGTTGGCGGAACTGAATCGATGCCGGCGAGCCAGCGCCGGATCGCCGAATGCCTCCTTCACCAAGCGCTGACAGTCATCGAAGGTGCCGGCAATCCGCAGCGAGGCGACATT
>Ga0137412_10001460_pt1 | contig 18426 bp, 20 predicted proteins | sample CZODoug2_1_16fun_FD_122160 | JGI IMG/M metagenome (GOLD analysis project Ga0137412, IMG submission 122160) | Vadose zone soil fungal communities from Angelo Coast Range Reserve, California, USA - CZODoug2_1_16fungal (Hybrid Assembly) | ecosystem: Environmental > Terrestrial > Soil > Vadose zone...
CGATGAGCGGGATGTGGAAACGGAGCCATGGTCGAACCAGTGAGGCACCGCCAGACGAAAGAGGCGGGAACAGATATGTTCGAACCTAAAGCCACCGCGCCACATCTCGACTCTACCGCAACCAAATTGGTAAAAGCCGCTGCAATTTCAATGGATTGCCTTGGTTTTGTCCTTGGTCCAGCTCTCGCCCTAAGAAAATTAATGACTTGATTTCGCAGGTCAAATCTCCCGCAACCAGTTGCGGTTGGCATAAGTGCGGGGGGCGAACGGCGGTGATTGTGCGTTTGTTCGTCATAAGATTCGTTCGAGCTGAGATAATCTAATCCAATGTACTTATCGGGAATCGCTGATGCGTTCCGTGCTTGAATAGAAGCAGTCCCGATCCGGGGCGGACTCAAGATCCCACCGGGGCACAAGTGACCGTAACGAATTGGTTTGCGGGGGGAACACAGTGGCCGCCAAGGATTTTGCATTCTCGGTCGATGCGCGGCAAAAAATGCTACGCGGCATAGATACTCTTGCCAGGGTAGTAAGCGTGACGCTCGGTCCTAGGGGACGCAATGTCGCGCTCGATAAGTCGTTCGGGCCGCGCATCAGCAAGGATGGCGTCACTGTTGCCAAGGAGATCGAGCTCGATGACAAGTTCGAGAACATGGGCGCGCAGATGGTGAAGGAGGTCGCCAACAGGGCCTCGTACCTAGCGGGTGATGGTACGACAACTGCGACTGTACTCGCGCACGGAATCGTCAAGGAAGGTACCAAAGCCGTGGCCGCCGGCATGAACCCGATGGATCTCAAGCGCGGTGTTGATCTTGCGGTCGAGGCCGCCATCGAGGACCTTAGGAGAAACTCAAAGAAGGTCACTTCGAGCGAAGAGATCGCCCAAGTGGGCACCATCTCGGCCAACAGCGATGCCGAGATCGGACAGCTGATCGCGAATGCCATGCAAGAAGTTGGCAACGACGGCGTGATTGCAGTCGAACAAGCGAAGTCACTTGCGACCGAGCTCGAAATCGTTGAGGGCATGCAGTTCGACCGCGGTTACGTCTCGCCGCATTTCGTGACCAACACCAACAAGATGCTGGTGGAGTTGCCGGAGCCATACGTGCTGCTCTATGAAAAGAAACTGTCGGCACTGCGGGAATGCCTGCCGGTGCTCGAGACGGTGCTGCAGGCTGGCAGGCCGCTGCTGATCATTGCCGAGGACGTCGAGGGCGAAGCGCTTGCCACGCTGGTCGTCAACAGGTTGCGTGGCGGCCTGAAGGTCGCCGCCGTCAAGGCGCCCGGTTTCGGCGATCGGCGGAAAGCGCTGCTGGAGGACATTGCGATCCTTACCGGCGGCACCGCGATTTCCGATGATCTCGGTATCAAGCTTGATCAAGTCACCCTGAATATGCTCGGCCACGCCAAAAAAGTGACGATCGATAAGGAGAACACCACGATCATCGGCGGTGCCGGAGCAAAATCCGACATCAGCTCGCGCATTGCCGAGCTCAAGGCGCAGATCGAGGAGACCACGTCCGACTACGATATCGAGAAGCTGCAGGAGCGGGTGGCCAAACTCGCCAGTGGGGTCGCGATAATCCGCGTCGGCGGAGCGACCGAGGTGGAAGCGAGGGAGCGCAAGGACCGCGTCGAAGATGCTGTGCATGCGACCCGCGCGGCGGTCGCTGAAGGCATCCTGCCCGGCGGCGGCATAGCGCTGCTTCGTGCGACCAAAGCGCTCGAGAAGCTCAGGGGTGAAAATGCGGACCAGCGGCACGGTATTGAAATCGTCAGGAAGACGCTTAGTTGGCCGGTCCGCCAAATTGCTATCAATTCGGGCGAGGACGGCTCCGTCGTGGTCGGCAAGATTTTGGACAAGGACACTTACGCCTACGGCTTCGATGCGCAGACCGGCGAATTTGGTGATCTGCTAGCCAAAGGCATCGTCGATCCAACCAAGGTGGTGCGTACGGCCTTGCAGGGCGCGGCCTCGATCGCGGGACTGGTGATCACCACTGAAGCGATGATCGCCGAGCCGCGCGACTATTCAATTCCGGAAGGCCACCCGCATCCGCCGCATGGAGGCGACATTGACTGAGGCGTAAAGGTCCGCTCGCGGCGTGCTTCGCGCGTTTCGGCTTTGTGGGTGATGTTGTTAGTGTTTGCGCCAGTGAGAGGAGGTTCGGCATGCCTGACAAGAGCCCGGCGATGGGCCCGACGCGCCGAAATCTGTTGTTGACCGGCGTCGCCGGATGGGCGACGGCAACCATGCTCTCGCCTGTGCGTGCGAGCGATGAGGCCGCGGAGTTAATCGAGCGGCTGACCGGAAAAACGCCCACGGAGTCGGATCGCCTTCACCTCGTGATGCCGCGGACCTTTCCGAACGGCTATACGGTACCTTTAAGTCTCGACATCGACAGCCCAATGACCGAAAGCCACCATGTGAGGCACATCCGGGTGGTGGCGCCGCGCAATCCGCTCATCGAGGTTGCTACCTTTCACTTCGTCCCGCAGCGCAGCCAACCCCGCGTGTCGACGCGTATCCGCCTTGCCGAGCCGCAATATGTCTTGGCCGTTGCGGAGATGAACGATGGCTCGCTCCTGATGACCAAGACCTGGGTCGAGGTCGCTACGAACGGCTGCACCTGACAGTCACTAGAGTGAGGCAGAAAATGGTCGTCCCCATACCACGTGTGCAGGTGCCAAGCATTGCAACGAAGGGTGAAATCTTTCAAGTCAAAGCGCTGATCAGTCATCAGATGGAAACGGGCTTGCGCCACGATAGCGAAGACAGGGTTATCCAGCGCAAGATCATCAACAAATTTGTCTGTCGTTATAGCGGCGTCGACGTGTTCGTCGTCGATCTGCACGAGGCCATCGCCGCCAACCCCTATTTCGAGTTCTACCTGCACGCGACAGAAAGCGGCCGGCTCGATTTCATTTGGGAAGAGGACGGCGGCGGCGTGTATTCATTGACGCAACAACTCGTGGTCACCTAGCAGCACCTTTCCTAGTCTGCCGCGATGTTTGATGCCGGGAGCGAGCTCGCATGACCTCAAAGTCCCGCCACGCCGCCAGCGCGTGGAGCATACGTCAAATCGTTACGCTCTGGATCGCGGCAGGCCTGCTCGTCCTTCTGGCGGACCGCAGCATTGCGGCGAACGATAATCAAGGCGCCCAGCTCGCCGCAATGTGCACGTCCTGCCATCGCCTTGATGGCCGTGACAAGGGCATTCCATCGACCGCTGGGCTGGACAAGGAAAGGCTCGCCGGCGCCATGATGGCCTTCAAATCGGGCCAGCGTTCGAGCCAGATCATGCACGCGGTAGCGCTTTCGTTCAGTGACGGCGAGATCGCGGCGCTCGCAGAGTATCTCGCGGCGCAGCCAACGGGAACCAAGCAGCGATGACCTGGACGCGTCGTAAGTTCGGCACCGTTGCGGGAGCGGCCGGTCTTGCGGCGCTCAGTGCGCGAGCGGCGCGAAGCCAAGCCAACGGCCGGGTCGTGGTGATCGGAGGCGGCATAGGCGGCGCGACGGTTGCCAAGTATTTGGCTGCGAGCGCCGCAACACTCGACGTGACGTTGATCGAGCCAAAGCAACGATATACGACCTGCTTCTTCAGTAACTTTTATCTCGCCGGTCTGCGCTCGCTCGAATCGCTCACCCACGGCTATGAGTCGCTGGCGCAACAATATGGCATCAAGGTCATTCATGACACGGCGGCGGCGATCGATCCGGTGGCGAAGACCGTGAAGCTCGCCGGCGGCGCGAATCTTGACTACGACCGAGCCGTCGTCGCGCCGGGTATCGCCTTCAAATTCGGCGCTATCGAGGGCTACGACGAAGCCGCAGCGCAGATCATTCCGCACGCCTGGAATGCCGGGCCACAGACGAAGCTGCTGCGACAGCAACTCGAAAGCATGGAGGACGGCGGCATTTTCGTAATTGTCGCGCCGCCGAACCCCTTCCGGTGCCCGCCCGGTCCGTACGAGCGCGCTTGCCTGGTTGCTTACTATTTCAAGCAGTTCAAGCGGCGGTCGAAGATCCTGATCCTCGATGCGAAGGATAGTTTCTTCGAGCAGGATCTGTTCCAGGACGCCTGGAGTCGGCACTATCCAGGAATGATAGAGTGGCTGCCGGGTCAGTTCACCGGCGGAGTCAAATCGGTCGACCTGAAAACCCGAACGGTCAAGACTGCGGGCGAGACCTTCAATGCCAGCGTCGCCAATATCATCCCGCCGCAGGTGGCCGGCGAGCTGGCGCAGCGGGCGGGGTTGGCGGATCAATCGGGCTGGTGCCCGATCGATCCCATGACGTTCGAGTCGAAGCTGCAGGCCGGCATCCATGTCGTCGGGGATGCGATCAGCGGCGGGGAGATGCCGAAATCGGCCTTCGCCACCAACAGTCAGGCGAAGATCTGTGCTTTCGCGATCGCAGCGGCGCTCACCGGGCGAGAACAGGCCGCGCCTCACCTGTTCAACACATGCTTTACGATTCTCGCTCCAAACGACGCGGTAACCGACTCCATCACCTTCAAGCCCGTAGCAGGGTCGATTAAGATCAACGACATCTTCATCAGTCAGGTAGGCGAGAGCGATGAACTGCGTCGCCAAGGGGCGCGCCAAGCAGACGGCTGGTACGCGGCATTCACCCACGACGTATTTGGTTGATGAGGCGAGTTCAGGCCCGCTCGATGGCAGGGCCGAGAGCGACCGGAACGCCGATGCCGGCGCGTGCGGTCTCAGCGTCCGATGGCGGCTTCGCGATCGGCGCTGAAACAGGATCCGGCAGTCGCTCCAGCCGCAGCGAATTCAAGACCACGAGAATACTCGAACCGGCCATGACGGCAGCCGCCAGGATGGGCTGAAGAAGGCCGAGTGTAGCAAGGGTGAGGGCCACGAGATTGTAGCCGAACGCCCACACAAGATTGGTGAGGATATTCGCGCGGACCGCGCGGGCGACATCGATCACCCATGGCAGCATGAACAAGCCTCCCGCCGGCAACACGATGGCGGCTGTTTCGCGTGCGAGGTCCGTGGCCGAGCCGACTGCGATGCCTACGTCAGCGTCGGCGAGGACCGGGCCGTCGTTGAGGCCGTCGCCGACCATAGCCACGGCGTCATATCGCATGCGGCGTCGCTTCAGGGCGGCCCGCTTGGCTTCCGGGGACAATGCAGCTTGCACGTCGTCGATCCCGGCCGCGACGGCAACGCGTTGCGCGGCTCCCTCAAGATCACCGGTCAGCAAAATCACGTGCAGCCCGCGGTCGCGTAGGGCATTGATCGTCGAGCGCGCCTCGGCAAGCAACGCGTCATCGAGTGACAGCACACCGTGAACCTGATCGCCCCAACCGACGTAGATCACCGAATATCCGCTGGCCTCCAGCGACCGCCCACGTTCGTGAAGAGTTGGCGCAAGTGACCAGCCCAAGTCGCCCATCAGGGCGCCGTTCCCAGCGGCCACCCGCTCTCCGCCCACGTTCCCCTCAATACCGCGGCCCGGCACGATCCGGATATCGCGCGCAACAACCGGCTCGATGTCGCGCGTCATGGCCGCCGCAGTGATAGCGCTGGCGAAGCCATGTTCGGAATGGCGCTCCAGACCGGCAGCCCGCGCCAGCACCTCGCTAGTTCCGACACCGTCGCTCTCGATGTCAACGACACGTGCTCTGCCTTCCGTCAGCGTCCCCGTCTTGTCGAAGGCGAGCAGCCGCGTCCGCGCGAGCGTCTCGAGCGCAGCTGGGTCGCGGACAAGGCAGCCGCACCGCGCCAGCCGCCCGATGCCGAGCGAGGTCGCAAGTGGCGCGGCGAGACCCACAGCGCACGGACAAGCAACGACCAGCACCGCGAGCCCAATGAGCAACGCCCGATCGAACGATAGCCACTGCGCCCAGTAAAGCACCGTCAACACGCCGAGGATCAGAACAAGCGGCACCGCGATACCAACCGCGCGGTCTGCCAAGCGGTGGCTCGGGCTGGGCCGGGATAGCGCCTCCCGAACCGATCGACAAATCTGCGCCCAACGCGTCGCGGTTCCCGCATCGCCGCTCTGGATCAGGAGTGGGCCGTCGAGATTGATGCTGCCGGCAATCACAGCAGAGCCGAAGCCAATTGTAACCAGGCGACTTTCGCCCGTGATCACCGCCTCGTCGGCGTGGGATTCTCCGTCGATGACAACGCCGTCGATCGGAATGCGCTCCCCCGGCCGCACCCGCACTAGCATGCCGGCTTCGACCTCGCGCACCCGGCGACGGATCTCCGCCCCATCGTGCACCACCACGACACTTTCGCGTTCTGCCGCCAACAGCGGTTCGAGATCGCGTGCCGCCCGGGCCCGCCCGGCCGCCTCCAACAGCCGGCCGAGCGTGAACAGCATCAGCACCATGGTGGCTGTGTCGAAATAGACGTGCGGGCCTCGCTCGATGACCGCGACGGCGGAATAAAGATACGCGGCGCCGACGCCGATCACGATCAGTGCCGAGGAGGTCAGCCGGCCCTGAAGGCCATCGTGCCAGGTCTCGCGAACAAATGGCCCACCGAGAATCATCACCGCCGGTGTGGCAAATATCCAAAGCAGCAGTTGAATCCAGGGGATCAGCCTCGCGTCCGGTCCGTTGAAAGTATCAGTATAAAACAGAAGGCTGAACAGCATGATGTTCATGGAGAGAAAGCCGCCTACGCCGAGCCGGATCAGGAGCCATGCAGCTTCCCACTCCTCGCTCGTCCCATTTTTCACCTGGAAGGCGATGCAGCAGCCGTAACAGCAGAACGCGCAATTCTCGCCGTTGGCCTTGCGCTGCATCGGGCGCTGCCCCAGCGGCAGGAGGCAATGGCTGCAAATCATATCCCCTGGCGCTGTCATGCCGGATGGCCTCCCGGCCAACCATGTGCGATGTGCGCGCCGAACGGCAGGATGCCACGGCCGAGCGTGATCAGGCCGAGGAGAAGGATGCAGCTGCCGGCCAGCCACACGCCGCGCTGTCGCCACGCCGGCGCCAGAACCCGCCCAACGCCGCCCATTATCAGCATCGCAGGGAAGGTTCCCAGTCCGAACGACGCCATGGTTAGGAACCCCGGCAGCGCTTGGCCGGTGCTCACCGCCTCGGCCGCAAAGGCATAAACCAGCGGACACGGCAGGAAGCCGTTGAATACTCCAAAAGCGAGCGGTGCTGCGCGGTTGGGAGTTGTCAGCAAGCTGCGCAGGGATATCGCAAAGGTGCTACTGCCGAAGCCGATCGTAAGGCGATGAAACGCCTGAAGCACGCCAAAGAACTGCAATGCCATCACGATCATGAGCAGTCCGGCGAGCGTCGCGAGTATTTGCTCGGCAACGTTCAGCGAGCCGCCGAGCAATGTGACCGTGGCTCCTTGCCGCGTGCAAATCACCTGCCCCAGTGCACCCGCCAGCGCGCCGAGAAAGCAGTAGGTCGTCAATCGACCGAAGTTATAGAGCAGGTGGCGCAGCGTGGTTGCGCCGGGCCCACGCGGATCGTGGCCAAGCGCACACGCGAAGCCGCCGCACATGCCGATGCAATGAAAGCTGCCGGCAAGGCCTGAGACGAACACAACCAGATAGTAGGTCATGAGGGGTCGCCTCGCCTGCGCGTCGTTCGTCCAATAGCGGAAGACAAGCCAGCCTACGCTCTCACGAGGTAAACGACCCAGACGAAGAACGCGATGTGAACCACCGCACCGCCGAAGAACGCGATCATTTGGCTCGGGCTCGCGGTTGCGAGCGAGAAGGCAGTGTGCGCCAGCATGCTCTCACCTCCTCAGCCAAAGTAAGCTCTGAACACGTTCATCCCGAGTTCGGAGAACAGGAAGACGAGATTCAAAGCCGCCACCGCAAACACAATCCTGGCTGCAATCATTTCGGACACCTCTTCCTAGCTTCGTTCAGCGTTCGATCAACTCGTCAGTCCGACCGGCGATGGCGGAGCTTCAATGGATTAACCGTCCCGGCCCAAGCCCGCCCCAGTACGTATAGCCGTAATAGAGCCCCCAGATGAACAGCACTGCGTAGACGGCCAGCAGCCATACTGGTATGTAGCCGACCCGGGCTTGAATATAGCCGCCGGCATATTCCTCCATTTCGTGGTGCTCGTTATGCACCGGGTCGTCACCGTGTTGGCGGTCCGTCATTGTCCATCTCTCTTTCGTAAAATCGAAGCGCCGCCTCATCGGCACCGTTAAAGGCCCCCGAAAGGACGGCCCACACAAAGGTGCATGCCGCACCGATGCTCATCAGCAAGGAGACTGCGTAGGGTCCGATGACCTCAAAGTCATAATTTGTCATAATACTAGTTGTTCCTCTGCGTCATAGGATCGCCACCGGCCTGGGCGAGGGGATGCCCGGGCTCCGCCAACGCCGTGTCTGCCGCGCCGGGTGCCGCGGTGACACGCTTCGCGGTCCCCGCCGGCGCGTAGGCTTCGTCCGGAGTATTCGCATCAAGCTTAGGATTGTTCAGCGCTGCCCGGTCCGCGGCGGAAATCTTCAGCGGTTCTCCGGTTAGCGGATCCGTAAAGGCGGACAGCGAGAGGATGTAGTAGGCGAGTGCCCAACGGTCCGTTTCCGGCAACGAATCCCTATAGGAGGGCATCGGCGTTCCGCTCAACCCGGTGCTTATGGTTCTGAAAGCATCCTGTACCCCCGGACCGGACTTGAACTGCCCGCTGGTGAGATCTGCCGGTCGGACCGGGAATCCGAAATCGTCCTTCAGCCCCGCAGCCTTTTCGCCATCGCCTTTGCCGATCTGGCCATGGCACTCCCAGCATTTGGCGCTTTGCCACACATCCTTGCCGTGCGCGAGAATATCCTGCGAAGGCGCCGGCGGTTGTCCTATGTACAAGGGTTGGCCGGGCGGTTCCTCGGTGAAATAGGCATAAGGTTTGGCCGCATCACTGCGATCGACCGCCAGCACGTATTTGATGTACTGGATGACGGCGAGCCGATCATTCAGCGGCAACTCATACCAGGCCGGCATTGCCGTGCCGCGCACCCCACGGGTGATGGTCCGCAGCAAGTCGCCATCGGTCGGCACGGGCTTCTGACTCAGCCTGAATTTGAAGACGCCGGCGTTGAAGTTTCGCGGGCGTTGGTTGTACAAGAAGGTTGCGGCGGCTCCGTTGCCGTCGCCTTTGGCGCCGTGGCAGCCGATACACCGCCGCTCGTAGACCTCCTTGCCAAAGGCAATCCATTCATCGGAGCGCGGCAGTGTGAAATCGGTGACGTCGATCTCTTGCGGCTCGAACAAGTCGCGCCACTTGCCGCGGTTCATTCCGAGCTTCTGGACGTAAGCGATCAGGGCCTTGAGATCGTCCGTTTCCGCGGCGATCTGGACCGTGTCGCCAGTATATTCCTTGTTTGGCGTCCAGACGAGCGGGAACTTGCCTCGTGCTTGCTTCGGGACGAACAGCAGCCCTTCCGAGTTCGGCGTCAGCTTGATCTGGTCCTTGCTGCCGAAGTCGAACATCGTCTGCGTGAACGACGTCTTCTCGAGGGTGCGATTACCGTCTCCGGCATCAACGATCTTGATCTGGTCCGCGGGCGCATCGTACAGACCACGGAACGGCGCCATGATCGAATCCTCAGAGAGCATGCGCGGATTCCAGAAATGGGCGTAATGCCATTCGTCGCCGTATTTAAGCCCGTCCCTGGTCAGGTCCGGCCCGATGCGCCGCGTGCCGAACAGATGCGGCACGTCGTAGGCGTATTCGCCGGCTTCGCTCACCGGACCCCAGCGGCGCGTCTCGCCGGTCACCGGGCGAACGTACTGGGAATGGCAGTACCAGCAGCCCTCGCGCAGGTACACGCGCCGCCCGCGCTGTTGCAAGGGCGTGTAGTCGGTGGCCTCGGTCGCCATCCATTTGAGCTGGCCCAGATCGGTGCGCACTACCGCGGTTACGTCGACGGTTCGCGACGATGGTTCGATCAAGGTCAGGATGCCCTGAGTGAAGACGGCGAGAAAGAAGCATACCACGCCGGCGACCAGAGCCACAAAGCGCGCAGTCATTCGGCCGGTCCCCCCGTCGGAATCGGGTGCATACCACCACGGATAGGTTCTCTCGCTTCGCTTGGACGGGTGAGCGCTGTCATCATCAAATTGATCACAAGCAGGGACATGCCGACATCCATGCTGATGCCCGAGAATGTCCGCACCACCCAATAGGGTCTCATGTGCACGATGCTGTCGACCCACTCGGTGCCGTTCATCCATTCGAAGCCCTGCTGCAGACCTGCAGCGGTCAGCACCAGGCCCATGATGGTGATGCCGACGGTGATCAGCCAGAACGACCAGTTCCCCATCGTCCACGACCACAGCTCGCGCCCGCAGAGCCGCGGCCAAGTATAGACAAGACCACCTATCGCCCACACCACGAACGTTCCGAACACGGTGAGGTGGGAGTGCGAGATGACAAAGTCGGAGAAATGGGTGGGTTGCTGGATCAAGCGCAACGCTTCGAGCGAGCCCTGGAAGCAACCGGCAAGATACATCAGCGCGCCCATGATCAGGAACTTCGCCGGGAGATTCCTGCCGAAGCCGTCCCATTTGCCTTTCACCGTTCCGAAGAAGTTCACCAGCACGGTCCACACCGGAATGATCAGCAGCATCGAAGTGACGATCGCGACCGTCTCGGCCCAATCGGCGATCGGACTGTAGAGATAATGATGGATACCGACGAACGGATAGAACAGCGCCAGAGACCAGAAGCCGACCAGCGACAGCTTGTGCGCGTAGAGCGGGTTGCGCACGCTGACGGGAAGGTAATAGTAGATGAGCACGTAGCCGGCCGGCGTGAGCCAGAGGCCGACGATGTAGTGAATATAAAGGCCGTGAAATCCGGCGCTGTTGATGCCTGAAATCGTATAGGGAAGGATGAAGCTGCCGAGAATAAGATTCATCGTCGTCCAGACGAAGGCGCCAATGAGGTACCAGAGCGCGACGTAGAGCGGCGCTTCGAGGCGACGCCCGATGGTCATGAGGAACTGCGCGGTCGCCAGCGCGGTGACGATGAAAATCGGAATTTCGGAGTACAGCGGTAGCTCGCCTGCCTCGAGCCCGTGATTGTCGCCCAACCCTATTCCGATGAGACCGGCCATCAGGGCCAGATTCCACACCCAGGCTGCCGGTACACCCAATTGTGGCCAGACCACGCGAACACCGCATAGCCGTGGCACCAGATAAAAGCATTCGCCAATGAACAGGGACGAAAAGGCGCCCATGATCACGCCGTTGACATGGATCGGCCGCAGCCGGCCGAACGTCAGCCCCAGCTGCGTGGTGCCAAGATAATCGGGATAGTTGAAGAGGCCCGAAATGGTCACGCCGACCGAAGGCGTGATCATGAGCCAGAACATCCCCCAGTAAAGCCACGCACGCACGACCCGATTGTCGACCAAACTATCGAGATCGATACCGGTGAACCGACCACGCAAAGTTTCCGCCATGCCCCTGCCTCCTCGCAGTCAACGCGGCCTCATGCAGCGTGCGGCTGCTTCAGGACCGATGAGCTTCGACATCAATCGAAGATCATCTCAACACCGCCCCTGAAGTTCGCTCCATGCAAAAAGAACACGGCGGACACCACGGCCATCCGCGTCTAGTACTTGCCGGGAACCAAAACCGAACCCGTGTTCGACCAGTAGATATAGGCCTCCAGGGCCTTCATAGCTTCGGAGTCGGGGTCGATCTTCTCACCCTGGTTGGGTTTTTCGATGCACCAGTTGATCATGTCGCGCAGCGTCGCGAACTTGTTCATGCTGACCTGGAATTTCGGGAAGGCCTGCGGATGGGTATCTGAAGCAAAGGGATGGCACATGGCGCAGGCCATCGCCGAGGTCGTGAGTTTGACCCCCATCTGTTTCGCAGTCGCCTCATCGCCATGGAACAACAGGTCGCCCTTCTTGACCTCGTCCATGAACACCTGGTTGTAGGCTTCCAACTGCTGCGGCGTCACCGGCGTCTTATTCGCCTTGGCAGGGCCGACTAGAACCGCGACAGCCGCGAGTGCCGCGACCAACGAAGCGCCACCCGCGAAGAGGAATGTCTTTCTCGCAATCATGGCCATCCTCCCTCAGTATGGGTACAAGCGATCGGCGATGCGTCCGCGCAGGACCTCCGGCTGGCTCAGCGAGGAATCGGGCCCCGACTGAGCAAAGACCTGAGTGCGGCCCCACATCACGTACTCGTTCTCGACGCGATCATTATTCATGGTGAGTTTGCTCCAGCCGACACCGTCGTAGATATCACCGGGGTCGACCCGGATCATCGGCACCGTGAGCTTGGGCACGCCCTCCGGGGCATAGGGCCACGGCCATGACGTCGCCAGCATGCCGATCGAGCGCATCGACCCGATCTCGTTGTAGAGCACCTGGTGGACGTGACCGTGGACGTTGGTGACGTTGCTGTAGGGTTTCAGTACGTCGTTGACATCGCGCCAATCGCGGACCCAGAAGTTCCAGGGCGGATAGTATTCGTAGAGCGGATTGTGGCTGAAGATGACGACCGGCCGGGACTTGTCCCAAGGGGCGAGCGTCTTCGACAACCAGTCGAGCTGGTCGCGCCCAACGCCGGCCCACGGACCAGCGACGCTGCCGTCGAGGTCCGACATGTAGTCCATGCGCTCTTCGGGACTCATCTTGCGCGCCGTCCAATAGTCCGGCGCGCGGGAGACGGTGTCGAGCCCGATAAACCGCACTCCCTTGTGATCGAACGTCCAGTTGGGCTTGTCAAAGAGCCGCATCCACTCCTTGCCCATGTCGTAATACCAGTCGTGCTCACCCGGGATGAACACTTTTCGAACCTTGACTTCGGACAAAAGCTGAACCCCGAGTGCGAGCTCATTGGCTCTGCCGAGCTGCGCCAGGTCGCCGCCGAAGATCAGGAAATCGGCCGGCGGGTTCATGGCTTGGACTTCGCTCGCGGCGCGCTTCACCTTCTCCACGAACCGCGTGTTGACGGACTCCGGATAGAGGTGGGTGTCGGAAATCCAGGCAAACTTGAAGGGGGGCTCGGCAGCGTACGCCATGTCGATGGTACTCATCAGCGGCCACCATCCGAAAGTCTGAGCGACCGTCGCTGCGCCGGTTAAGCACGATCGGTGGACGAATGTTCGTCGCGTGATCCGCATTTCGGCATCAGGACGTACCCCAGGCTGCTGAAGCACCGCAGCCATCTCTCGTCGGTCACGGTCGAGCTCGGACATGGGAGAATCTCCTCTCGATGAATTACTTCGCCGATTTTGCCTGCGTGGCGGCTCACTTCTTCTTCAATTCGATAGTCAGCGCCGTCGGCTTGCCGCCTTCGACAGTGACGGATTGCTCGATCGGTCCGGTATAGGATTGGATCGCCACCAGCTTGTAAGTCCCGGGCGGCACGTCGGTGATGCGGAATTTGCCGTCGTCGCCGGTGATCGCGTAGTAGGGGTTGTCCACCACGTAGATCCAACCCTCCATCCAGCCATGCGCGTCGCAGTCGACGCGGACGGTCCCGGCGCGCGTCAGTTCCGTGGGAATATCTTGTCCTTGATTGGGCAAGGCCATATTGAACGCAGTGCGATTGCCGTAGTAGCCGTGAGTGTTGTGCAGGACCGGGTCCTTGTTGACGACGTCTAGCGGACCGGCACGGATCACCTGAACCTCGGGCTCGAACCGACATTTTATGTTGTCGAGTTGAGGCGGCTTATTCGCCGTCGGCCAGGCTTTTCCCTTGGCGACATCGACCAAGTACACAGCGGCGTTCTTTACGCCTTTATCGGGTGCTACCTCGACGAGGGATTCCTCGCGGATGCCGCCGCAGACCTCGACATCTTTGTTGGGGATGATCTTTCGTGTCGGCACCGGGCCGTTATAGACGACCCTGCCTTCGATCGTTCCGCCACCCGAAACGGCGCCCGCCTCATAAGCAAATGCAGGCTTGGTTGCCATCGCCGCAGTCAGGGCAAACGCCGACAGCACCACGATGGAACTGACGTGGTTCCGCAATTACGCCTCCCTCGTTCAAACTATTATTGCCAAGAGGCTCTTTTGAATTAGTCTCGGATAAATCCTACGTGGTGAGAAGTCAGGAATTCTTATGCTGCTGCGCCCCAATCTAATGGGCGCACGCAGATACAAGGCCGTTGGGAAGCGCGACTGAATTCGCTCGCAGTGGCACCCCCTGTGAGGACCGGTGGCCGATTCAAGGTGATCATCCGCGAAAGGCCGCCTCATGGCGCGATAAGAGTTGCGCATTGCACGATAAGAAGTTTTGATATCAACGGCCCTGGAATTATAATAAACCAACGCTCAGGGGTGATTACCATGCTGACCCTTCGGCAGCTACGGTATCTCAATGCATTGGCCCGACATCGAAATTTCGGTCGGGCGGCGGAAGAATGTGCGGTGAGTCAACCCGCGCTCTCGATGCAGATCCGCGAACTCGAAAATGAGCTCGGAGCGGAGTTGGTGACGCGCCGTCAAGGCGCCACCGTACTCACCGAGGCCGGCGTTGAAGTCGCTCGACGCGTCGCCCCGATCCTCAGCGCCACGCGTGACCTCACAGATTGTGTACGCCACAATGGCCACTTGCTCAGCGGGACGTTGCGGCTCGGAGTGATTCCAACGCTGGCACCCTACGTGCTTCCCCTGCTGTTACCGGAACTCCACCGTAGTCATCCGGAGCTGCGTCTTGATCTGCTCGAAACCCAGACCAAGTCTCTGCTGAGCGAACTTGCTCAAGGAGCGTTGGACGTGCTCCTTCTTGCGCTGCCGCTCGAGAAGGCCGAATTTGAAACGGTCGTCTTGTTCAGCGACCGATTCTTGCTCGCCGTGCCGGCGGACGATCCATTGCCGGAACGCGGCCGAGTCAGCCAGCGAGACGTCAATGCGCGCGAGTTGGTGCTATTGGAGGAAGGCCACTGTCTGCGCGATCAGGCGCTGAGCTATTGCGGCGAGCGCAACTACGCTCATAACAGGCTCGGGGCCACTAGCTTGACGACCGTCTTGCAGATGGTGGCAAGTGGCTACGGCGTGACCTTGCTGCCCGAAGTCGCGGTCGATATCGAGGTGCGCGACGAGCGCGTGAAGCTCCTACGCTTTGTCGAGCCACAGCCGCGACGCGACGTCGGGCTGGCCTGGCGTCCGACCTCGCCGCGAAAGGCCGATTTCTTGGAACTCGGTCAGATTCTGCTCAAAACGCTCAAGTGCGAGCAGTCGCACAAGTCGCAACTGGTGCTCGCGGCGAGCATGGGGTGCGTCGTCAACAGCTAGTTCGAACCGGGACGTCGACATCAATCGTCGCGGCGAGACGAGGAACTCGCCCTATACGGTGCATTTCAGAGCAGCGATCGCCGTCTCGGCATTCGCCCGCATAAGCCAGCATGCGGGCAGTATCAGCAAGACTGAATTGAATGGCTCAAAGCAATTCGCATAACATCAAGCTCGGCAACAGGAATGGTGCTTAGGACCCCAAAGCGTGGTTCCGGAGAGACGGTATGTATCGCTGGCATGCTTTTGGTCCGCTGATCCTCACCAGCGTCGTGTTTGCGTTCGCGCTGATGATGAGCGAGCCGCCCGCGTGGGCCGCCGCGTCAGGCGTGAAGATCGGCGGCCCGTTTACGCTTGCGACGCCAAACGGCACGACGGTCACCGATCAGACCTATCGCGGCAAATGGCTACTGGTTTATTTCGGGTATACGTCCTGTCCAAATAGCTGCCCGACGACACTCCTCGAAGTCGCCACGGCTCTGACGAAACTGGGCTCGGATGCTTCCCAAATTCAACCGCTCTTCATTACAGTCGATCCGGAGCGCGACACGCCGAAGGTGATGCAACAATATACCGGGTCGTTCGATCCACGGATCGTCGGCCTCACCGGAACGCCGCAGCAAATCGCAGCCGCCGCCCAAGAATACGGCGCCTATTTCGTGATTCACCGGACTGGACCCGGTGTCGGCGACTACGTCATGGACCACAGTACTTATCTTTACGTTATGGATCCTCGAGGCAAATTCGTCCGTGCCTTCAACACCGACGCCTCAGGCGATCGGATCGCCGACATGTTGCGCGAATTCATTGCGCAAGGGCATCATGAAGGAGCGGAAGGGCGCGATAGAGACTCGCGATTCAGCTCATCGGGGAGTTGGTTAGAACAGTTGCCGTCGCGATAGCTGCCTGGCACGGCGGCGATTTCCGGGGGTGAAGCATGAACTACGACGATTTTTTTGCCGACGCGTTGGCGCGGTTGTGGCACGAGCGGCGCTACCGAGTGTTTGTCGATCTGGAGCGGATCGCCGGCCGCTTCCCGCATGCGGTCTGGCATTCGCCGGACGGGCCGAAGAATGTCGTAATCTGGTGCTCAAACGACTATCTCGGCATGGGTCAGCACCCGAAGGTGATCGGCGCCATGGTCGAGACGGCGACGCGGATGGGGACCGGCGCCGGCGGCACCCGCAACATCGCAGGCAACAATCATCCGCTTGTCGAGCTCGAGCGCGAACTCGCCGATTTGCACCGCAAAGAGGCGGCGCTGGTGTTCACCTCCGGCTATGTCTCGAACGAGACCGGCATCGCCACGCTGGCAAAGCTGATGCCGAACTGCCTGATCCTCTCGGATGCGCTCAATCACAACTCAATGATCGAAGGCGTGCGCCAATCGTCCAGTGAAAAGAAAATCTTCCGTCACAACGATATGGCGCATCTGGAGCAGCTTTTGTCCGTGGCTGCTCCGGACCGTCCGAAGCTGATCGTATTCGAGAGCCTCTATTCCATGGACGGCGACGTCGCGCCGGTGAGCCACATCTGCGATCTCGCCGCGCGCTATAGCGCCATGACCTATATCGATGAGGTGCATGCGGTCGGCATGTACGGCCCGCGTGGTGGCGGCATCGGCGAGCGCGACGGCGCCGCGGCCCGCATCGACGTCATCGAGGGCACGCTGGCCAAGGCGTTCGGCTGCCTCGGCGGCTATATTGCCGGGTCGCGGGCGCTGATCGATACCGTGCGCTCGTACGCGCCAGGATTCATCTTCACCACGGCGCTGCCGCCGTCGGTCTGCGCCGCGGCGACCGCTGCAATCCGCCACCTGAAAACATCCCAATGGGAGCGCGACCGCCACCAGGATCGAGCGGCACGGACTAAAGCGGTGCTCGCCGCGGCGGCGCTACCGGTGATGACCAGTCCCACGCATATCGTGCCGGTTTTTGTCGGCGATCCCGAGCGTTGCAAACAGGCGAGCGATCTGCTTCTTTCCGAGCATGGCATTTACATCCAGCCGATCAACTATCCGACGGTGCCGAAAGGCGCCGAGCGGCTGCGGATCACGCCGAGTCCCTATCACTACGATGGACTCATCGATTCGCTCGCCAAAGCGCTCGTCGATGTCTGGCAAAGATTGGAGCTTCCGTTCAAAGAGCGCGTGCTCGCCGCCGAGTGACATTTCTAAATGGCCCAAATCGTGACTTCCCCAAAACGGCGGTGACAGCGACGCGTCGATTATCTGACCTTGGGCGGCGGCGCTGACCATGGCCAAATGGCTAGCGGGCTCAACCGCTGAGGCTCGGTGAACTCTGTGATGCGGAGAAATGGACAAGATATCGCAGGTTCGGTTGGACATCATTTCGGAATAAAACTCCGAACTCGCACGATCAGGCGTTTTCGATCTCTGCAACACCGGCAGGCTCGCGATCTTCTAAAATCGGGAATACCTCGCGAAGTCTCGGTTGAGGGCAAACCAGGCTTTCCGTGATTTTAGTACGCTGATTCTTTTCACGAGTCCGACCTGTTCGAACTGACGTGAGGCGCTGCATACCGTGGCTCTCGAAACATGGCAGCGCGCTTTGGAGGCCTCAGCGTAGAGAATTTCGGCAGTGAAATAGTGGCGGTTGGTTGCGATCAGCAACGTCAAGAGGGCGATGCGCTGTCGGGTAGGGCAGCCCGGGTCGCGCAATTGTATCATTCCTGATACTAAACTTTAGAGATTGTCGGGCAACATTGACGCGAACCGCAGATGGAGCTTAAGGCGCATGTATGCGTTCGCTAGGCTTGGGGGCCTCGTCGCCGGTATGATAGCCGGGGGCCTTGCGGCTTTCATTCAGCTTATCGCCTTTGCTGGTCTCTATTTTGGCATTCAAGGTATCTTCACCAGTCTGCCGGCCAATCCAACCGCAGGCCAAGCTCTGCTGTTCAATTTGACCGTCTATGCGATCCCGGTTTTGATAATTCTCTTCCGGAGTGGTTTTAGCGATGCTGAACCCTCCCGAAGCTCTGCCTTCGTTAGCTCGTTCATCGTTGCGTTTCCGCTTCCTGCCATCTGGCTTGCCTATGCATGGCAATCGTATGAGGCCAGCATTTGAACGACAGCTCTAGAGAAGCTGTGCGAGCGATTTGGCATCCGAAAAGGTCAAGCCAGAGAGAACTGGCAAGGTCGGTTTGTGTGAAGGTTTGCGTACGCCGGCCCCGGT
>Ga0137412_10001461_pt1 | contig 18425 bp, 15 predicted proteins | sample CZODoug2_1_16fun_FD_122160 | JGI IMG/M metagenome (GOLD analysis project Ga0137412, IMG submission 122160) | Vadose zone soil fungal communities from Angelo Coast Range Reserve, California, USA - CZODoug2_1_16fungal (Hybrid Assembly) | ecosystem: Environmental > Terrestrial > Soil > Vadose zone...
ATGTCAACGCGAGCGCGCCCAAGGGCGGCACGGCTCGCATGGTCGCAATCGGCACCTATGACAGCTTCAATCTCGTGGTGGCCGGGCTGAAGGGCCAGATCGCGGCCGGCATCGAGCTGATCTACGACACCCTGATGGTTCCGGCGTTCGACGAGGTGTCGACCGAATACGGGCTCCTGGCCGACGCCGCCGCCTATCCCGACGATTTCTCGTCGGTGACCTATCGGCTGCGCGCCGAGGCGAAATGGCACGACGGCAAGCCGGTGACGGCGGATGACGTGGTCTTCTCGTTCGAGACCTTCAAGAACAACAGCCCGTTTGCGGCCGCCTATTATCAGCACGTCGTCAAGGCGGAAAAGACCGGCGAGCGCGAGATCACCTTCACGTTCGACGGTCCCGGCAATCGCGAGCTGCCGCAGATCGTCGGCCAGCTCACGGTGCTGCCCAAGCACTGGTGGGAGGACAAGGACCGCAACGGCAACAAGCGCGATCCGACCGCCACGACGCTCGAGCCGCCGCTCGGCTGCGGCGTCTACCGGATCAAGGACTTCGAGGCGGGCCGCCGGGTCGTCTACGAGCGCGTCAAGGATTACTGGGGCAAGGACCTGCCGGTGAATATCGGGCGCGACAATTTCGACGAGCAGCGCTTCGAGTATTTCCGCGATTCCACCGTCGCGCTCGAAGCCTTCAAGGCCGATCAGCTCGACTGGCGCAGCGAGAACAGCGCCAAATCATGGGCGACCGCCTACGACTTTCCCGCCATCAAGGAGAGCCGCGTCCTGAAGGAGGAATTCCCGATCCGCAGCCGCGGCATCATGCAGGCCTTCGCGTTCAACACGCGGCGCGACAAGTTCAAGGACGCGCGCCTGCGCCGCGCGTTCAATTTCGCCTTCGACTTCGAGGAGATGAACAAGCAGATCTTCTACGGCCAGTATACGCGGGTCGCCAGCTATTTCGAGGGCACCGAGCTCGCATCCTCCGGCCTGCCGTCGGGCCAGGAGCTGGCCATCCTGGAGGCGGTGCGCGACAAGGTGCCGGGCGAGGTCTTCACCACGCCCTACGGCAATCCGGTCGGCGGCACGCCCGAGGCGGTGCGCACCAATCTGCGCGAGGGACTGCGCCTGTTGCGCGAGGCCGGCTACGAGGTGCGCAACCAGAAGCTGGTCAACACCAAGACCGGCGAACCGGTCGTGGTCGAGTTCCTCGGGGCCGACCCGAATTCCGAGCGCCTCTCGCTGTTCTTCAAGCCCTCGCTCGAGCGCATGGGCGTCACCGTCACGGTGCGCACGGTCGACGACGCGCAATACGAGAACCGCTTGCGGCAGTGGGATTTCGACATCATCACCGCGTCCTGGCCGGAGTCGCTGTCGCCCGGCAACGAGCAGCGCGACTACTGGGGCTCGCCGTCCGCCGACGTGCCGGGTTCGCGAAACTATGTCGGCATCAAGAACCCCGCGGTGGACGCGCTGATCGACCGCCTGATCTTCGCCAAGAGCCGCGAGGAGCTCGTGGCGGCCACGCGGGCGCTCGATCGCGTGTTGCTGTGGAACCACTTCGTGGTGCCGCAATGGACCTACGGCAAGGTGCGCAGCGCGCGCTGGGACCGCTTCGGCCATCCGGACAAGCTGCCCGAATACGGCGCATCGGCCTTCCCCACGATCTGGTGGTGGGACGCCGAGCGGGCGGCGAAAACCGGAAACCGGCAGTGAAACTCACCCGCCGCGACGCGCTGCTCATCGGCGCCGGCGCGCTCGTCGGCGCGGCGCAGGGCGCCGCGCCCGCGCAGGCGGCGGAGGAAGCGGAAAGCCACGGCATCTCGGTCTTCGGCGATCTCAAATATCCGCGCGACTTCGCCCATTTCGACTATGTCGATCCGAAGGCCCCGAAAGGCGGCGTCTTCTCGCAGATCGGCCCGAACCGGATGTTCAATCAGAACTTCCTCACCTTCAATTCGCTCAACAGCTACATCCTCAAGGGCGACGCCGCGCAGGGCATGGAGCTGACCTTCGCGAGCCTGATGGCGCGCGCGAGCGACGAGCCGGACGGCATGTATGGGCTGGCGGCGCGCGCGGTGCGCATTTCGGCCGACGGCCAGACCCACCGCTACCTGATGCGCCCCGAGGCGCGCTTTCACGACGGCACCAAGCTGACCGCCCATGACGTCGCCTTCTCGCTGTCGATCCTCAAGGAGAAGGGCCACCCCATCATCAACCAGCGCCTGCAGGATCTTGCGGGCGTGGAAGCGACCGACGACGCCACCGTGGTGATCCGCTTTGCGCCGGGGCGCGCCCGCGATGTCCCGCTGTTCGCCGCCAGCCTGCCGATCTTCTCGCGCGCCTATTATACGAGCCATCCGTTCGACGAATCGAATCTCGACATTCCGCTCGGCTCGGGGCCCTATCGGGTCGGACGCTTCGAATCCGGGCGCTACATCGAATACGAGCGGGTGAAGGACTGGTGGGGGGCGAAGCTGCCGGTGAGCATCGGGCTCAACAATTTCGACATCGTGCGCTTCGAATTCTATCGCGACCGCGAGGTCGCCTTCGAGGGCTTCACCGCCAAGAACTATCTGTTCCGCGAGGAATTCACCTCGCGGGTGTGGGCGACACGTTACGAATTCCCCGCCATCCGCGACGGCCGCGTCAAGCGCGAGGTGCTCCCCGACGACACGCCCTCCGGCGCGCAGGGCTGGTTCATCAACACGCGGCGCGACAAGTTCAAGGACCGCCGGCTGCGCGAGGCGCTGAGCTATGCCTTCGATTTCGAATGGACCAACAAGAACATCATGTACGGCTCGTATGAACGCACCCATTCGGTGTTCCAGAATTCCGACATGATGGCGAAGGGCCCGCCGGGCGCCGAGGAGCTGGCGGTGCTCGAGCCGTTCCGCGGCCAGGTGCCGGACGAGGTTTTCGGCGAGCCCTTCCTGCCGCCGGTGTCGGACGGATCCGGCCAGGACCGCGGTCTGCTGCGCAAGGGGGCGCAACTGCTGCAGCAGGCGGGGCTGGTGATCCGGGAGGGCAAGCGCGTGGACCAGAAGGGGCAGCCGCTGACCATCGAGTTCCTGATCGACGACCCGACCTTCGAGCCGCATCACCTGGCTTACGTCAAGAATCTCGCCAACCTCGGGATCGACGCCACGGTGCGCCGGGTGGACCCGGTCCAGTACAAGGCGCGCGTCGACGAGCGCGATTTCGACATCACGGTCGAACGCTTCGGATTCTCCACCACGCCGGGCGACGAGCTGCGGACGTTCTTCTCGTCGAAGGCCGCCGGCCTCAAGGGCTCGAACAACATCGCGGGAATTGCCGATCCGGTGATCGACGCCTTGATCGAGAAGATCATCGCGTCCGGCACCCGCCCCGAGCTCGTGACCGCCTGCAAGGCGCTCGACCGCGTCATCCGGGCCGGGCGATACTGGGTGCCGCACTGGTACAAGGGAACGCACTGGATCGCCTACTGGGACGTTTTCGGCCGGCCGGCTGCGGCGAAACCGCGCTACGCCCGTGGCGTACCGGAAACTTGGTGGTATGACCGCGACAAGGCAACCAGGATCGAGCGGGCGGGATGACAGGCGGCGTGCGCGACCGCGGCCATTCGGCTGTGACGGAAGATTGACATGACGGCCTATCTGATCCGCCGCGTGCTGTTCATGATCCCGACCCTGTTCGGCATCATGCTGGTGTCATTCGTGGTGATCCAGTTCGCGCCCGGCGGGCCGGTCGAGCGGGTGATCGCCCAGCTCTCCGGCGCGGATACCGGCGCGACCTCGCGCATCTCCGGCTCGCCGGGCGGCGATTTCGGCTCGCGCCAGCTCCAGGGCGCCGGGCAGCTCGACGCCGCGAATTCGAAATATCGCGGCGCCCAGGGGCTGAGCAAGGACTTCATCGAGAAGCTCGAAAAGCAGTTCGGCTTCGACAAGCCGCCGCACGAGCGCTTCTTCCTGATGATGCGCAATTATCTCGTGTTCGATTTCGGCAAGAGCTATTTCCGCGACGCCAAGGTCATCGACCTGATCAAGGAAAAGCTGCCGGTCTCGATGTCGCTCGGCATCTGGATGACGCTGCTCACCTACCTGATCTCGATCCCGCTCGGCATCGCCAAGGCGGTCTATGACGGGACGCGTTTCGATACCGTCACCTCGACGGTCATCATCATCGGTTATGCGGTGCCGGGCTTCCTGTTCGCGATCTTTCTCATCGTGCTGTTCGCCGGCGGCTCGTTCTGGGACGTCTTTCCGTTGCGCGGGCTCACATCCGACAATTGGAGCCAGCTTCCGTGGTACCAGAAGATCACCGACTATTTCTGGCACCTGACATTGCCGATCGTCTCGATGATGCTCGGCTCCTTCGCCACCATGACGCTGCTCACCAAGAACTCGTTCCTGGACGAGATCCGCAAGCAATACGTGCTCACCGCCCGCGCCAAGGGGCTGGGAGAGCCCCAGGTCCTGTACGGACATGTGTTTCGCAACGCGATGCTGATCGTCATCGCGGGCTTCGCCGGCGCCTTCGTGGGCGCTTTTTTCGGCGGATCGCTCCTGATCGAGACCATCTTCTCGCTCGACGGGCTCGGCCTGCTGAGCTTCGAGAGCGTGCTCAACCGCGACTATCCGGTGGTGTTCGCCAATCTCTATATTTTCGCGCTGATCGGCCTCGTCGTTAACCTGATCTCCGATCTCACTTATACGTGGATCGATCCGCGCATCGATTTCGAAACCCGGGAGGTGTGAGGTGGACGCCCGCATCCTCGACCGGGAGCCCGAGGCGCCCATGATCACGCCGGCGGGGCTGATCATGGCGCCCGCGCGTGGACCGTTCTCGCTCTCGCCGATCAATCGCCGGCGCTGGGAAAACTTCAAGCGCAACCGGCGCGGCTATGCGTCCTTGTGGATCTTTACGGCGCTGTTCATCCTCTCGATGTTCGCGGAGTTCATCGCCAACGACAAGCCGTTTTATGTCCACGTCAACGGAAAATCCTTCTTCCCGGTCTTCTTCACCTATCCGGACACCGCGTTCGGCGACAAGGACGATCCCAACCTGCTCGGCACGGCGGCCGACTTCCGCGACGATCCCTATTTGAAGGAGCTGATCGCGAAGGAAGGCGGATGGATGATCTGGCCGCCCATCCGCTTCCATTACGACACCCATGTCTCGAAGCCGCCCTCGCCTTTCCCCTCGAAGCCGACCTGGATGCTGACCGAGCAGGACTGCAAGTGGGCGGCGGAGCACGGCTTCGCGAAATGCGACGAGGTCGAGTCCAACTGGCTCGGCACCGACGACCAGGGCCGCGACGTGGTGGCCCGGCTGATCTACGGCTTCCGCGTCTCGGTGCTGTTCGGCCTGATCCTCACGATCATCTCCTCCATCATCGGGGTCGCGGCCGGCGCCGTGCAGGGCTATTTCGGCGGCTGGCTCGATCTTCTGTTCCAGCGCTTCATCGAGATATGGACCTCGATCCCCGAGCTCTATCTTCTGCTCATCATCGCGTCGGTTCTGGTGCCCGGCTTCTTCGTGCTGCTCGGCATCCTGCTGCTGTTCTCATGGGTGCGGCTGGTCGGCCTGGTGCGCGCCGAATTCCTGCGCGCGCGCAATTTCGAATACATCATGGCGGCCCGCGCGCTCGGGGTCTCCAACGCCGTGATCATGTTCCGCCACATGCTGCCCAACGCCATGGTGGCCACCATGACGTTCCTGCCTTTCATCCTGTCGTCGTCGGTGATGACGCTCACCGCGCTCGACTTCCTCGGCTTCGGGCTGCCGCCCGGCTCGCCCTCGCTCGGCGAGATGCTGAGCCAGGGAAAGGCCAATATCCAGGCGCCGTGGCTCGGCCTGTCCGGCTTCTTCACGGTCGCCATCATGCTGTCGCTGCTGATCTTCATCGGCGAAGGAATCCGCGACGCCTTCGACCCGCGCAAGACACGGTGGTGAGACAGATGAGCGAGCCCCTCCTCTCCGTGCGCGCGCTGTCGGTCGCGTTCCGCCAGGGCGACAAGGACATCCTGGCGGTCGACAAGGTGTCGTTCGACGTGGGGAAAGGCGAGACGGTCGCACTGGTCGGCGAATCGGGATCCGGAAAATCGGTCACCGCGCTGTCGGTGATGAAGCTGCTGCCGTACCCCCAGGCCTATCATCCGTCGGGGCAGATCCTGTTCAAGGGCCGCGACCTGCTGCCCTTGACGGAAGCGAAGATGCGCGACGTGCGCGGCTGCGACATCTCCATCGTGTTCCAGGAGCCGCAGACCTCGCTCAATCCGCTCCACACCCTCGAGAAGCAGATCGCCGAGTCGCTCGCCCTGCATCGCGGGATATCGGGCCCGGCCGCGCGCCGGCGCGTGATCGAGCTCCTCGACCAGGTCGGCATTCCCAACCCCGAATCCCGGCTGGCGAGCTTCCCGCACCAGCTGTCGGGCGGCCAGCGCCAGCGCGTCATGATCGCCTTGGCGCTCGCCAACGAGCCCGATCTCCTGATCGCGGACGAGCCCACCACCGCGCTCGACGTCACGGTGCAGGCGCAGATCCTGAAGCTGCTGAAGGACCTGCAGGCCCGCCTCGGCATGGCGATGCTGTTCATCACCCACGACCTGCGGATCGTGCGCAAGGTCGCCGACCAGGTCTGCGTGATGACCCAGGGCAAGATCGTCGAGCACGGGCCGGTCGAGCGCGTCTTCACGCAGGCGACGCATCCCTACACGCAGCAGCTTCTCGCCGCCGAGCCGAAGAAGGAACCGGCGCCGATCCATCCGGAAGCACCCATCGTGCTGCGGACCGACAATCTCAAGGTCTGGTTCCCGATCCGCCGCGGCGTGCTGCGCAAGACGGTCGGCCACATCAAGGCGGTGGACGGCGTCAGCATCGAGCTGCGCAAGGGCGAGACGCTCGGCGTCGTCGGCGAGTCGGGCTCGGGCAAGACCACGCTGGGGCTCGCCATCCTGCGCCTGATCTCGTCGGACGGCCCGGTCGTCTTCATGGGCAATCAGCTGCAGGGCCTCAAATTCAAATCCATGCGGCCGTTCCGGCGCAACATGCAGATCGTGTTCCAGGACCCTTACGGATCGCTGTCGCCGCGCATGTCGGTCTCCGACATCATCGAGGAAGGCTTGTGGGTGCACCACCCGGCCATGCCGCAGACCGAGCGCGAGCAGCGGGTGATCAGCGCGCTTGTCGACGTCGGCCTCGAGCCGGCGACCCGGTTCCGCTATCCGCACGAATTCTCCGGGGGACAGCGCCAGCGCATCGCGGTCGCGCGCGCGATCGTGCTCGAGCCGACCTTCGTGGTGCTGGACGAGCCGACCAGCGCGCTCGACATGCTGATCCAGGCGCAGATCGTGGCATTGCTGTGCAAGCTCCGGCGCGAGCACGATCTCACCTACATGTTCATCTCGCACGATCTCAAGGTGGTGGCCGCCATGGCGAGCCGGCTCGTGGTGATGCGCCACGGCAAGGTGGTGGAGGAAGGCTCGGCCGCCGACGTCTTCGCGTCGCCCAAGAACGACTATACCCGCGCGTTGTTCGCCGCCGCCTTCGACCTCGAGACGGCTTCCGAAGGCGTGGTGTCGGAATAGGAATTCAACGATGACCGACCCGGGTATGCCGGACATGCTGGCCGACCGTCCGGCCGACGTCAGCGTGTCGCCGCCGACGGTGCTGGCCGAGGGGTTTCACGACCTCGAGCGCTTTTCGGTCGCGCTGCGAAGCCCCGATGGCGGGACATTGTCGAGCCTGCGCGACGTCCTGCGCGTCGGCAAGGTCACCGCCGTGCTGCCGATCGACCTCGCGCGCGGCGAGCTCGTGCTCATCCGGCAATTCCGCGCGGCCGCCCATCTGGCGACCGGGAAAGGCGAATTGATCGAGATCGTCGCCGGCCACGTAGAGGCGGGTGAAACGCCGGCGCAGGCCGCCATGCGCGAATGCGTCGAGGAGATCGGCGTGCGCCCGACGGCGCTCTACCAGATGTTCGAGTTCCTCCCGGCACCCGGATCGATCGACGAATACGCCACGTTGTTCCTCGGGACCGTCGATGCGGCCGGGGTTCCCGAACACGCGGGCGCGGCCGACGAGAAGGAAGCGACGCGGCCGATGCGCGTGCCGATCGAGACGGCGATCGCGGCGCTCGAGCGCGGCACCATGCACAATGGATTTCTGATCCTGGCGCTGCAATGGCTGGCGCTCCACCGCGGCCGGCTCGACGCCATCCTGGCCGGCCAACCGGCCGCCCGATGAGCGCCTTCCTGCTCGTCATCTCGGGCTGGGACGTGGCGCCGTGGGAACGGCGGTTTCGCGCGGCCGCGCCCGGGCGCGACATCCGGACCTGGCCCGATCGCGTGGGCGATCCGGCCGACATCGGCTATGCGGCCGCCTGGCTGCCGCCGCCGGGCGCCTTCGCGCCGTTCAAAAACCTGCGGGCGATCTTCAGCCTCGGCGCCGGCGTCGATGCGCTGCTGGCGGACGCCTCGCTGCCGCGCGTCCCGGTCGTGCGGGTGGTCGATCCCGATCTCACCCGGCGCATGACCGAATACGTGACGCTGCACGTGCTGCTCCACCACCGGCGCCAGCGGCTCTACGACGACCAGCAGCGCCGCCGCGTCTGGCGGGAGCACGACCAGCCGCCCGCCGGCGCGGTCAATGTCGGACTCATGGGGCTCGGCGTGCTCGGCCAGGATGCCGCGCAGGTGCTGCTGCGCCTGGGCTTCCGGGTCGCCGGCTGGAGCCGCATGCCGCGCAGCCTTCCGGGGGTCGAGACGTTTCACGGCGCGGCCGGGCTCGATGCTTTCCTGGCGCGCACCGAAATCCTGGTCTGCCTGCTGCCGCACACGCCCGCCACGGCGGGGCTCATCAACCTCGCGCTGCTGCGCAAGCTCAAGCGCGACGGCGCGCTCGGCGGCGCCTATCTGATCAATGCGGGACGCGGCAAGCTGCAGGTCGACGCCGACATCCTGGCGGCGCTCGGCGAGGGCGCGCTCGCGGGCGCCACCCTCGATGTCTTCCCGACCGAGCCGCTGCCCGGCGAGAGCCCGCTCTGGAGCCACCCCGGGGTGACGATCACGCCGCATAATTCGGCCGCCTCGGTGCCGGAGGAGGTGGTCGCCTATATCGTGAACCAGGTCCGCCGCCACGAGGCCGGAGAGCCGCTCGACAACGTCATCGATCGCCAGCGCGGCTATTGAGGGATCACACGAGCCGTGCTTTCGCCTGCCCGGCCGGCTGGTTTCAGAATTTCCGCCCGATCCCGATGCCGCCGGTGCCGAATTTGAAATCGGTATCCCGGTCGAGCTTGATGCGCGGCGAGTGGTCCTTCGGCTCGTCGGATTGTGCGGCGTCAGGGCGCCTTGCGGCCGGACCGGGGACGCCCGGCCTTTCCGCCGCCCGCTTGTCCGGCGCCGTGGCGCAAGGCTGCGTGATGGTCGGCTGGCAGCCGCCCTGGGCCGACGCCTGGCCGGCGATGCCCAAGGTCGCCAGCACGATCGCGGCGGAAAGCATTCTGAGCATGGCGACCCCACGGAAGACGTCGGCCGATTCAACCAGCCGCCATCTTAGTTTTGCATGGGCCGCAAGTCGAGCGCCGCCCGATTCAGGCGGGCGGCGGAGCGGGGCGATCCGGCAGGCGCTTGACGGCGCTGACAGCGCTTCCGCCCGCCGCGATCCGCGCAATCGCCTCCGCGGCGGGCTCGACCGCCACCGCCATGTGGAACGCATTGGCGTGCACGAGCGTCGCCCCGTCGCGCGCGATGGCGACATGGCCCTTCCAGAAGACGAGATCGCCGCGGCGCAGGTCGCCGGGGCCGGCCGACACGGTGGCGCCCAGCGCCTTTTCCTGCATGTCGCTGTCGCGCGGACACGCAATGCCGGCCGCGGTCAGCGCCACTTGCACGAGGCCGGAGCAGTCGATCCCCAGGCTGGTCTTGCCGCCCCACAGATAGGGCACGTCGACAAACCGCTCGGCGACCGCGACGAAATCGGGGGCGATCGCGTCGAGCGGCGCGAGATGGCGGGCCGGCACATAGCCCGCCGGCGTCACCGCGAGCGGCCCCTCGGTCCGCGTCACCGCGAGCCGGCAGCCGAGCGAGAATCCGGCGACCGGCGGAAGCTTGATGGAGGGCCCGGGAAACGACAGCGTCCGCAGCGCCGACACCACATGGGTCGCCGGCGGACCGGGCGGCGCGAGCGCGTTGGCGGGCAGCCACCCCACATAGCCGTCGCGTGCGAGCTGGCCCCAGCACCAGCCCTCCTCGGTGGTCTCATAGACGGTGACGAGCTCGCCCCTGAGCGCCTCGGTATCGAGCGGCGCGTCGGGCGACGGCTCGCGGCGCAGCGGCGCGCTTTCATCCCTGACCTCCCGTGTCGTGCCGTCGACGAAACGCGCCGCATCGAGGCGCCCTTGCAGATGCCTGGCCGCGAGGTCGGGCCGCGCCGGCGTCGTGCGGGGATCGAAGGCGCTCATCCGTAGCGCGCCGCCAGATAGGCATAGACCGCGCGCGCGGCCTGGCACTCGCCGCCCTCGGGGCGGCCCGCCTTGGCGGACGGCGTCCAGGCGTAGATATCGAGGTGCAGCCAGGATTTCGCCGCCGCCACGAAGCGGTTGAGAAACAGCGCGCAGACGATCGAGCCGGCGAATCCGCCGGCGCCGACATTGCCGAGGTCGGCGACCTTGGAGTCGAGCATCGCGTCGTAGGCGGGCCACAGCGGCAGCCGCCAGAGCGGATCGTTCTCGGCGCGGGCGTGGCGAAGGACGGCGGCCGCAAGGTCCTCGTCATGGGTATAGAACGGCGGCAGATCGGGCCCGAGCGCGACGCGCGCCGCCCCGGTCAGCGTCCCCATGTCGACCAGCAACTCGGGCGCCTCCTCGTCCGCAAGCGCGAGCGCGTCGGCCAGAATCAGGCGTCCTTCGGCGTCGGTATTGCCGATCTCGACGCTCAGCCCCTTGCGCGACCGATAGACGTCGCGCGGCCGGAACGCATCGCCCGAGATCGCGTTCTCCACCGCCGGGATCACGACCCGCAGGCGCAATTTCAATCCGCGCCCCATGATCATGTGGGCGAGCGCCAGCACGCTCGCGGCGCCGCCCATGTCCTTCTTCATCAGCAGCATGGCGCTGTCGGGCTTGATGTCGAGCCCGCCGGTATCGAAGCACACCCCCTTGCCCACCAGCGTGACCTTGGGGGCGGCCTCGTCGCCCCAGGTCATGTCGATCAGGCGCGGCGCGCCCTTGGCGGCGCGGCCGACCGCATGCACCAGCGGGAAATTTTTCGCGAGAAGGTCGTCGCCCACCACGGATTGGATCCTGGCGCCATGCTGTTCGGCCAGGCGACGTGCCGCCGCCTCGAGCTCGGCCGGGCCCATGTCGTTCGCGGGCGTGTTGATGAGATCGCGGGCCAGGAAGACGCCCTCGGTCATGCGCGTCAGGTCCTCGCCGTCGACCCCGCGGGGGATTTCGAGACGGACTTCCCTTGCGTCGGGCTTGCGGTAGCGCGCGAACTGATACGACCCGAGCGCGAAGGCGAGCGCCGCAAGGCGCACGTCGCCCGGCGGATCGACGAACCGATAGGCGCCCTTCGGCAGCAAGCCGGGCAGCCGTCCCGGCAGGAACGGGTCGCGCGCCGGATGATCTTCCGCGTCGAGCCCGAACAGGACGCCCGCCAAGCCGCCGTCGGGAGCCGGCAACAGAAGATGCCGCCCGGCGCGCGGCTCGAAGCCGGCCGCATCCGCGAAGGCGCGCGCGGGCGCGTCGAGGCCGGCGCGGATATCCGCCCAGGTCGCCGGGGTGACGAACCGAACCGGCGCCGCGGCCGCGCCCGGGGAGACGAAAATGGGATGCATCGCAGGCAAATCCGTTTGCAAAGTCTATGGCGGGCCGGGGGCCGCGGAGCAAGTCCGGGAGCGGCACGCGGAACCATGGCAGCCCCCTATTAACCAGCTGTTAGGGTTAAGATTCTACTACTTCCTCCGGCCGAGCGGCTTTGCGTCTGCGTGGCCCGGCGGAGCGAATGATCGCAATGAGTCGACGTCCTGGCCGCACCGCCCGGCTTCTCGCCTGCACCGCCCTCATGGGCTGCGTGGCGATCACGGCGGCGGGATGCGTCACCACCGGCGCGCGCGATACCACCGGATCGATCGCCGCCACCGGGAGCCCGCGCACGGACGCGGACTGGCGGCGCGAATCCGAGGCCCAGGGCGAGCGCTACCGCGCCAATCCCAACGACGCGGGCGCGGCGCTCGCTTACGGACGCTCCCTTCAGGCGCTCGGCCAGCGCAGCCAGGCCGTCTCGGTGCTGCAGCAGGCCTCGATGCGCAATCCCAACGATGCGGCCCTGCTCGGCGCCTATGGCCGCGCGCTCGCCGATGTCGGCAATTACGACCAGGCCCTGGAAGTGCTGGGCCGCGCGCACACCCCCGAACAGCCCGACTGGCACATCCTGTCGGCGCAGGGCGCCGTGCTCGACCAGCTCGGCCGTCACCAGGACGCCCAGCGCTACTATTCGAGCGCGCTCAAGATGATTCCGGACGAGCCCTCGGTGCTGTCCAATCTCGGGCTGTCCTACGCCCTGGGGAAGGACCTGACCAAGGCGGAGGCGACCTTGCGGCGGGCCGTCGCGCGCCCGGGTGCCGACCCACGGGTGCGGCAGAACCTCGCCCTCGTCGTAGGCCTGCAAGGCCGCTTCGCCGAGGCGGAATCGATCGCCCGCTCGGATCTGCCGCCGGAGGAAGCCGCCGCCAACGTGGCCTATCTCAAGCAGATGATGTCCGAGCACACCGATTTGAAAAAAGCCGAGCCCGCCGCGAAACCGGAAAATCGCAAATTGTCCGCGCTCGCGCGCAACAAGGCGGCCGCATCCATCAACCAAACGTGGCCATCGCCTTGATGACGGCCGGTCCGAGGATCACCACGAACAGCACCGGCAGGAAGAACACGATCATCGGCACCGTGAGCTTGGGCGGCAGCGCGGCGGCCCTCTTTTCGGCTTCCGACATGCGCATGTCGCGGTTTTCCTGCGACATGACCCGCAGCGTCTGCGCCATCGGGGTGCCATAACGCTCGGCCTGCTGAAGGGCAAGGCAGACCGCCTTGACGCCGTCGAGATCGGTGCGCTTGGCGAGGTTCTCATAGGCCTGCCGCCGGTCCGGCAGATAGGAGAGCTCGGCCGTGGTCAGCGTCAACTCCTCGCACAGCGCGATCGACTGCGATCCGATTTCCTCGCTGACCCGGCGGAACGCGGCCTCGATCGACATGCCGGCTTCGACGCAGATCAGCAGCAGGTCGAGCGCGTCCGGAAAGGCACGGATGATCGACAGTTTGCGACGCTGGATCTTGTTCTTGAGGAACAGGAAAGGAACCTGCATGCCTAAATAGGTCGCGAGCAGGCAGATACCGATCTTGACGCTCATCGGCTGGTCGAAGTCGATCACGACGAAAATGTAGAACACCGAGCCGATCATCACCGCCAACGACGTGACCATGCGGAAGAACAGGAACGCGACATACGGTCCCTGCCCGCGATAGCCCGCCTGCATCAGCTTGTCGCGCGCCGCCTCCTGGCCGACCCATTTGGACAGATTGAACTGCTCGACCACCGCCTGCATGTAGGCCTTGGGCGAGGTTCGCAGGCTGACCTTCTCGTTGCGCGCCATGCGCTCGCGCTCGCGCTGCCGCATCTTCTCGCGCTCGAGGGCGACCGCCTTCATCCGCTTGTCGAGGCTGTCGCCCGCCAGCAACGGCATGCCGAGGGTCACCACAGTGGCGATCGCCGCAATCGCGGCGAAGATCATCGCCAGGAAGCGCGGCTCGTGCAGCTTGTCGAGGATGAGATCCAGCATGGTCAGAAGTCGAAGTTGATCATTTTTTTCATGGACATGACGCCCACGAGCATCCAGCAGGCGGAACCGGCGAGCATCAGGCGGCCGAGCGGCGCGGTCCACAGCAGCGTGATGTAATCTGGGCTGGTGACATAGACGACTCCCATTACCACGATCGGCAAGCTGCCGATGATGCCGGCGGACGCCTTGGCCTCCATCGACATGGCCTTGATCTTGGCTTTCATTTTCTTGCGATCGCGCAATACGCGCGAGAGATTGCCGAGCGCTTCCGACAGATTGCCGCCGGACTTCTGCTGGATCGAGACCACGATGCCGAAGAAATTCGCCTCGGCCAGCGGGACGCGATCGAAAAGCTTGGCACAGGCCTCCCCGAGGGGAATGCCGATGGCCTGCGTCTCGAGGATGGCGCGGAATTCGCTTTTGATGGGCTCGGGAGCGTCGTTCACGATGACCTTCATCGAGTCGAGCAGCGGCAGCCCCGCCTTGATGCCGCGGACGATGATGTCGACCGCGTCGGGAAAATTCTCGAGAAACTTCGCGTGCCGGCGCTTGCGGAGATAGGCGAGAATCCACCGGGGCAGCCCGACCGAGGCGCCGAAGGCCAGCCCGGCGGCGGGCAGCAAGCCGCCGCCGACCATCATGACGGCGGCGAAAACCAGGACCCCGAGGACGCCCGAGCCGACCATGAAATACTGCTTGGACCAGGTGAGCCCGGCCTGTTCGATGCGTATCGCCAATGGCGGGCTTTTGCGCTTCTTGGTGCGGGCCTCCAGCTCCTTGAGCGTCTCCTCGAGCTGATCGCGGCGCACCTTCGGGGAGGCCCGCGCCACGGCCTTGGCGCTGATGCGGTCGGGTTTGGCGACGCTCTGCATGCGCCGCTCGGCGTCGCGCTCGCCGGACAGCAGCGGATACAGGAACACCCATGCGGCGCCACCCACGGCGGCGGCCGCCAGGAAGAACAAGGCGAGCTGCTGCATCGGCATGGCGGTCGCCATAAAGTTCATGGCGCGTTCGCCTTCTCGGCGGCGTCGAGCGCGGCGGCGAGATTCTTGTCCTCGCCGTAATAGCGCGCGCGGTCCCAAAAGCGCGGGCGACCGATCCCGGTCGAGTGGTGGCGCCCGACCAGCTTGCCGTTCGCGTCCTCACCGAGCAGATCGAACAGGAACAGATCCTGGGTGATGATGACGTCGCCTTCCAGGCCCATCACCTCGGTGATGTGCGTGATGCGGCGGGAACCGTCGCGCAGACGCGCCGCCTGGATGACGACGTCGACCGACGCGCAGATCATCTCGCGGATGGTCCGGGACGGCAGCGAAAACCCGCCCATGGTGATCATCGATTCGAGGCGCGAGAGCGCCTCCCGCGGATTGTTGGCGTGCAGGGTGCCCATCGAGCCGTCGTGGCCCGTATTCATGGCCTGCAGGAGATCGAAGGCCTCCGGTCCGCGCACCTCGCCGACGATGATCCGCTCGGGCCGCATGCGCAGGCAGTTGCGCACCAGGTCGCGCATGTTGATCTGCCCTTCGCCTTCGAGGTTCGACGGGCGGGTTTCCAGCCGCACCACATGCGGCTGTTGCAGCTGGAGCTCGGCCGCATCCTCGCAGGTGATGACGCGTTCGTCGTCGTCGATGTAGCGCGTGAGGCAGTTGAGCAGCGTGGTCTTGCCCGAGCCGGTGCCGCCCGAGACCAGCGTGTTCACCCGGCAACGGCCGATCACCTTGAGGATCTCCGCGCCGGCCGCGGTGATCGATTCGTAGCGGACGAGCTGCTCCAAGGTCAGCTTGTCCCGCTTGAACTTCCGGATGGTGAGTGCCGGCCCGTCGATCGCCAGCGGCGGCACGATGACGTTGACGCGCGAGCCGTCGGGGAGGCGCGCGTCGCAGATGGGCGAGGATTCGTCGACCCGGCGGCCGATCTGGCTGACGATGCGCTGGCAGATGTTGAGCAGCTGATGATTGTCGCGGAAGCGGATCGGCGTGCGCTGGATCTTGCCGGCGACTTCGATGTAGACGGTGCCCGAGCCGTTCACCATCACGTCGGCGATGTCGTCGCGTGCGAGCAGCGGCTCGAGCGGGCCGTAGCCGAGGACGTCGTTGCAGATGTCGTCGAGCAGCTCCTCCTGCTCGGCGATCGACATCACGATGTTCTTGATCGCGATGATCTCGTTGACGATATCGCGGATTTCCTCGCGCGCCGACTCGCCGTCGAGCTTGGCGAGCTGGGCAAGGTCGATCGCCTCGATCAGGGCGCCGAAGATGGTGGCCTTGACCTGATAATAGGTGTCCGAGCGCCGCGCGTCGACCGCGGGCGGCGCCGATTTGGCCGGCGAGAGCGGCGGCGAGGAGATGGTGGGCGGGGCCGGCTCGCGCGAAACGGCTGTCACACCGGATGACGCCGGTGCGCTGGCGGGCTTCGACGCCCGGGTATCGCTATCTGTTCCGCTACGCTTACCAAACACGACGGCACTCCATGCGGGCGGCTACTTTGCCCGCAATTTATCGAGCAGGGGCGACAGGAACGAACCCCGCGGTTTTTTGGTCTCGCCGCGGCCTGTCAGCCGTTGCGCGATCTGCAGAAACATCTCGGTGGTGCGATGGCTGGCGGAGATTTCCGCGATCATCTGGCCATTGTTGGCCGCCGAGCCGAACATTTGCGGGTCGAACGGAATGGCGGCGATCGGCTGGCTCTCGATCGCCTTGGCGAATTCGCTGGCGTTGATTTCCGGCCGCTTCGGCACCCCGACCTGGTTGAGACAATACAGCGGGGTGCGGTCGTTGGGTCGCGACGCCTTCAGAAGGTCGTAGATGTTCTTGGTATTGCGCAGATTGGCGAGGTCGGGCGCCGCGACGATCAGAATGTCGTCGGCGCCGATCAAGGCGCGCCTGGTCCATCCCGACCATTGATGGGGGACGTCGAGCACGATGCAGGGCATCGTGGTGCGCAGCGTGTCGAAGATCGAGTCGAAGGCGTCGGCGCCGAAATCATAGACCCGCTCCAGCGTCGCCGGCGCCGCCAGCAGGCTGAGGTGATCGGTGCATTTCGACAGCAGGCGGTCGATGAACGCGGTATCGACGCGATCGGGCGAGAAAACCGCGTCGGCGATGCCCTGCGGAGGATCCTGATTGTAGTCGAGGCCGGCGGTGCCGAAGGCGAGATCGAGATCGGCCACCACGGAATCCAGCGCGAGATCGCGCGCGATCGCCCAGGCGACGTTGTGCGCGATGGTAGAGGCGCCGACGCCGCCTTTGGCGCCGACCACGGCGATGATGCGGCCGACGGCTTTTGCCTCCGGCGCCGAGAAGAGGTTGCAGACCGAACGAACCACGTCCAGCGCGTTGACCGGCGCGATCACATAATCGCTGACGCCGCGCCGCACCAGTTCGCGGTACAGCGTGACATCGTTGACCTTGCCGATCACGACGACCCGGGTTCCGGGATCGCACACGGTCGCGAGCTGATCGAGGCCCGCAAGAATGTCGCTGCGGCCTTCGGTTTCCAGGATGATCACGTTCGGCGTGGGCGCGGTCCGGTATGCCTCGACGGCGGCGGCCATGCCTCCCATCTGGATCTTCAGATGGGCCTTGCCGAGCCGGCGGTCTTCGCCGGCCGCTTGCACGGCGGCGGCGGTATCCACCGTCTCGCAAAACGCCTGCACGGACACACGCGGCGACGGCGCGATGTGATCGTCCGCGGCCGGCGTTGTGCCGTCGGGCTGCTCTTCGGTGTTCTGGCGTGCGTAGCTGATCATTTGCCTGTATCGCTGAGTTTGGCCCTGTCGCTTTCGGGATAGCTGGTCGCGCTCGTGGTGCCCTTGCGATATTTCTCGAAAGCGGCGTTGCGCCGGGCGGTGTAGGGCGGTGTTTCAGACCGCGGCTGCACGAGATCCGACGGGTTGTCGACCATCGCCGCCATATTGCGCTGATAGGCGCAGCCGAAATTGTAATACTGCTGGTTCTGGAAGTAGGTCTTGTTCTTGATCGAGGGTCCGAGATCTTCCGGCCACAGGCCGCAAGGACCGGCCACCGCGGAGATCTTCGGATAGTTCAGCCGGATCGCCGGCAACTGGCGCGGGTCTTCCGGACGATAGTTGCGCGTCACGATCCCGCGCGGCGGCACGCCGGCGGCTGCGAGCAGGGCCTGGATTTCACGGAACGTTTCCGCGGCCGCCCGCGCATTGCGGGTATCGACCGGCACGTCGACGCTGATCGCGCCGGTTCCTTCACGGAGCCAGATTTGCGCCAGCCCGATCACGTCGGCGCGTTGCGAAGCGGAAAGCCCGCCGCGCGCCTGGCCGACGAAGACGACGATCGAGCGGTCGGCTTCCTGAATGGCGATCGGATGGCGCAAGCGATAATCGTCGGGATAGCTCGCGGTGACGAGTTCGTCCTCGGTATGCCTGCAGGCTCCGAGCATTACGGCAAGACCGACAAGCACCGCCGCCATGCGTAAGGCGCGGCTGCGATCGAGGGGTATTTTGGCTGTCATCGTATTCGTCCTCGTCCCGCCTCAGTCGGTGATAAAGCCATAGGTGCCGCGATAATTCCGGGCCGGTTCGACGCGTCCCGGAACGCCATAGATGCGATTGAGGCTGCCCAAGAGATCGGCTTGCGGATC
>Ga0137412_10001462_pt1 | contig 18422 bp, 1 predicted proteins | sample CZODoug2_1_16fun_FD_122160 | JGI IMG/M metagenome (GOLD analysis project Ga0137412, IMG submission 122160) | Vadose zone soil fungal communities from Angelo Coast Range Reserve, California, USA - CZODoug2_1_16fungal (Hybrid Assembly) | ecosystem: Environmental > Terrestrial > Soil > Vadose zone...
CGCTGAAGCCGGGGTCCGGGGCGCCGCCGATCGGTTCGCCGACGGCGGGGGCGGCGTTCTTCGTGCTCGATGAATGGCTACGGCCCGTGCGACCTGGGGTGGTCGGCGAACTGTACCTAGCCGGTCGTGGTGTCGGAGTGGGCTATTGGCGTCGAGGGGCGCTGACGGGATCCCGGTTCGTGGCCTGCCCATTCGGCGGCGTCGGTGGCCGGATGTACCGCACCGGGGACCTGGTGTCCTGGCGCCCCGATGGGCAGCTGGACTACTTCGGCCGCGTCGACGAGCAGGTCAAGATCCGCGGCTACCGCATCGAACTCGGCGAAGTGCGCTCGGCGCTGTCCGCCCTGGACGGCGTGGAGCAGGCGGTGGTGATCGCCCGCGAGGACCGCGACCGCGGCAAGCGCCTGGTCGGCTACGTCACCGGTACCGCCGACCCCGCTGTGGCGCGCGCGCTGCTGGCCGATCGGCTGCCGGCCTACATGGTGCCCGCTGCGGTGGTCGGGTTGCCTGCGCTGCCGATGACCATCAACGGCAAGCTCGACACCCGCGCCCTGCCGGAACCCGAATACGCCGCCGGTGTGTACCGCGCTCCTGGCAACCTCACCGAGGAGATCCTGGCCGGCATCTACGCACAGGTCCTCGGCGTCGAGCGGGTCGGTGTTGATGACTCGTTCTTCGACCTGGGCGGGGATTCACTGTCGACGATGCGCCTGATCGCGGCGATCAACGCCGCCCTCGGTGTCGACCTTCCGGTGCGCACGGTGTTCGAGGCGCCAACGGTGGCGCAGTTGGCGCCGCGGATAGGGGAGAGCGACGGTCGGCTGCAGCCGCTGGTGGCGGTCGAGCGGCCCGCGGTGGTTCCGTTGTCGTTCGCCCAGAACAGGTTGTGGTTCGTCGACCAATTGCAAGGCCCGTCACCGGTTTACAACATGGCGGCGGCGTTGCGGTTGAGTGGCGGGCTGGATGTCGCGGCGTTGGGAGCGGCACTGGCCGATGTGGTGGCCCGACACGAGAGCCTGCGCACGCTGTTCACGGCACCAGACGGAACGCCACAGCAGGTCGTCGTCCCCGTCGAGCAGGCCGATCTCGGATGGGACGTCATCGATGCGAGTCGGTGGTCGCCAAGCCGGCTGCGCGAGGCCCTCGAGATCGCGGCACGCGGCACCTTCGATCTGGCCACCGACATCCCGGTGCGGGCTCACCTGTTCCGCACTGCGGACGATGAGCACGTGTTGGTGGCCGTGGTGCACCACATCGCCGCCGACGGTTGGTCGTTGCGGCCGTTGGTCGATGACCTCGGCGTGGCGTATGCCAGTCGGTGCGCGGGCCAGGCTCCGGACTGGGTGCCCCTGCCGGTGCAGTACGTCGACTACACGCTGTGGCAGCGCGCGCAATTCGGCCGTCTCGACGACGGCGACAGCCGTGTCGCCGCGCAGCTCGCCTACTGGGAGGACGCCCTGGCCGGGATGCCCGAGCAGGTCCAGCTTCCCACCGACCGGCCCTACCCGTCGATCGCCGACATGGCCGGCGCCACGGTGGCCGTGGATTGGCCGGCCGAGCTGCAGCAGCAGATCACCCGGATGGCACGTGAGCACAACGCAACCAGCTTCATGGTGATCCAGGCCGCGCTGGTGGCGTTGCTATCGAAGATCAGCGCCAGTTCTGATGTGGCCGTCGGCTTTCCAATCGCAGGACGACGTCACCCTGCACTCGATGATCTGGTGGGCTTCTTCGTCAACACCTTGGTGTTGCGTGCTGACCTGGCCGACGATCCCAGTTTCACCGAGCTGCTGTCGCAGGTCCGGGCGCGCAGTTTGGAGGCGTTCGAGTACCAGGACGTGCCGTTCGAGGTGCTCGTGGAGCGACTCAACCCCACCCGGAGCCTGACTCACCACCCACTGGTGCAGGTGATGCTCTCCTGGCAGAACTTCGCGGGACAGCGTGATGCGGCCACTGGTTCGGGGTTGAAGGGCGTTGACGTCACGTCCATTCCGTTGGACACCCAGTCCGCCCGCATGGACCTGACGTTCTCCCTTGCCGAACGCTGGACCGGGACGGGTGCGCCCGCCGGTATCGGCGGCGAGGTGGAGTTCCGCACCGACGTGTTCGACGCCGAAACCATCGAAACGCTTGTCGCGCGGCTGGAGCGGATGTTGACGGCGATGGCTGCCGACCCCGAGCGGCCTTTGTCGTCGGTGAGTCTGCTCGACGAACCCGAACAGGCCCGACTCGACGAACTCACCAACCGCGCGGTGTTGACCGATCCGGCAGGCTGGCCACTAGCAGACGCGGCCATTCCGGAGCTGTTCACTGCTCAACTCGAGCGCACCCCGGATGCATTGGCGCTCACCTGCGAGGGCCGGTCGCTGACGTACCGGGAATTGGACGAGGCGTCGAACCGATTGGCGCATCTGCTGGCCGGCCGCGGGGCGCGACCGGGACAGACTGTGGCGCTGCTGTTCTCACGGTCGGCCGAGGCGATTACGTCGATTCTGGCAGTCCTCAAGACCGGGGCGGCCTACCTGCCGATCGATCCAGCGTTGCCGTCGTCGCGGGTCGAGTTCATGCTCACCGACGCCGCCCCGATCGCGGTCATCACCACGACCGAGCTGGCCGACCGGCTCGACGGTTTCGACGTGACGGTCATCGACGTGCACGATCCCGTCGGCCCCGCCGCCGACACCGGGCCCGAGACGGACCTCTCGCCACCGGCCCCCGATGACTTCGCCTACCTGATCTACACCTCGGGCACCACGGGGGTGCCCAAGGGCGTGGCCATCACGCACCGCAACGTCATCAGTCTGTTGGGAGCACTTGGCGGCGAGCTGCCACCGGCGGGAGTCTGGAGCCAGTGGCATTCGCTCGCGTTCGACGTCTCGGTGTGGGAGATCTTCGGGGCCTTGCTGCACGGCGGGCGGCTGGTCGTCGTGCCCGAATCGGTCGCGCGCTCACCGGAGGACCTGCACGCTCTCCTGGTAGCCGAACACGTCACCGTGCTGACCCAAACCCCTTCCGCGGCAATGATGTTGTCGCCGCACGGACTGGAGTCGACGGAGCTAGTGGTGGCCGGTGAGGCCTGCCCAACGGAGCTGGTGGACAGGTGGGCACCCGGCCGCGTCATGCTCAACGCCTACGGCCCCACCGAAGCCACCATCTACGCGACGGTCAGCGCACCGCTGACCGCGGGATCCGGTGTGGCGCCGATCGGAAAGCCGGTGCCGAGGGCGGCGTCGTTCGTCCTTGACGAGTGGTTGCGGCCGGTTCCGATCGGCGTGGTCGGTGAGTTGTACATGGCCGGTGCGGGAGTGGCGTCGGGATACGTGCGTCGGGGTGGGCTGACGGCATCGCGGTTCGTGGCATGTCCATTCGGCGCGCCGGGGACGCGCATGTACCGCACCGGAGACCTGGTGCGTTGGGGCGCCGACGGACAGCTGCAATACCTCGGACGGGCAGACGAGCAGGTCAAGATCCGCGGGTACCGCATCGAACTCGGCGACGTCCAAACGGCTTTGGCCGGCCTCGACGGGGTCGAGCAGGCCGTGGTGATCGCCCGCGAGGACCGTCCGGGTGACAAGCGTCTTGTCGGTTACATCACCGGCACCGCCGACCCGGGCGAGGCCCGCGCCGCTCTGACCAGGCACGTTCCTGCGTACATGGTCCCGGCGTCGGTGGTGACGGTGGCGGCGCTGCCGTTGACCCCCAACGGCAAACTCGACAAGCGCGCTCTGCCCGCCCCGACGTACGGAGACGTCGACCACTATCGCGCTCCTGGCACTGCGATCGAGGAAGTACTCGCCGCCATCTACGCCGAAGTGCTCGGGCTCGACCGTGTCGGCGTCGACGACCCGTTCTTCGAACTGGGCGGCGACAGCATCATGTCGATGCAAGTCGTGGCCCGGGCGCGTGCTGCCGGGCTGACGTGCCGTCCGCGCGACGTCTTCGTCGAGCAGACCGTGGCCCGGCTGGCCCTCGTGGTTGGCGCGACCGACGGTACAGCCGATGAGATCGACGAGGGCGTCGGTCCGGTACTCGCCACGCCGATCATCAAATGGCTGGCTGCCGTGAATGGACCGGTCGACCAGTTCAACCAGACGGTCGTGGTGCAGGCTCCGGCAGGCGTCACCGAAGGTGACGTGGCAGTGGTGTTGCAGGCCTTGCTTGATCGGCACGCGATGTTGCGCCTGCGCACCGAAGAACGGACGGACGGCACGTGGTCCCTTCACGTGCCCGAGGCCGGGGCGGTAGACGCACGCCTGTGCCTCGACTCAGTCGACGAACTGTCCGAAGAAGCCGTGGTAGCGGCGCGGTCGCAGTTGAACCCGGCGGCCGGGGTGATGCTCAGCGCGTTGTGGGCAGCCGCGTCGGGCCAGCTGGTGCTCATCGTCCACCATCTCGCCGTCGACGGCGTCTCGTGGCGAATTCTGCTGGAGGACTTGAACATCGCCTGGGCACAGCACCGGGCGGGGCAGCCGGTGGCGTTGCCGACGGGTGGGACTTCCTTCCAGCGCTGGGCGGAACTCCTCGCTGAACATGCCCGTACCGCGGGGGTCGTTGCCCAGGCGGACGCCTGGCGACAGGTGGCGGCCACACCCGCTGCGTTGCCCGCGGTGCGGCCGGAGGTCGACACCTTTGCCAATGCCGGGCAGCTGTCGGTTTCACTGGACGACGCCGACATGGTCCGGACACTGCTGCGCGAGGCGCCGTCGGCGTTCCACGCCGGCGTGCAGGACATCCTGTTGATCGGGTTCGCCTTGGCCGCTGCGGAATTCGTGGGCACCGGCGTCGGGAACCCACCGATCGCGATCGACGTCGAGGGCCATGGGCGTCACGACGAACTAGCCGCCCCAGACAAACGGGTCGACCTGTCGCGCACCGTTGGCTGGTTCACCACCAAGTACCCGGTATCCCTGGACCTGGGTGAGCTGACCTGGGCGCAGGTGGTGGCCGGAGACGCGGCGCTGGGTGCGGTGCTCAAGGACGCCAAGGAACAGCTGCGCGCAATGCCCGACGGCCTCACCTACGGTCTGCTGCGCTATCTGAACGGTGACTCCGATCTCTATGACCTTGCGGCCCCAGACCCAACGATCGGGTTCAACTATCTGGGCCGGCTCGGTGGTGGACCCGAGGCATCGGGCGAGTTGTGGCAGATCAGCCGGGACGGCATGTCGGTCACCGGCATCAGTACCGCGACGCCGACGCCACTGATGCACACCGTTGAGCTCAACGCAGGCACCGTCGACACCGACACCGGCCCGCAACTGCACGCCAACTGGACGTGGGCGCCCTCGGCACTCGACCACGCACGAGTCAGCCGGCTGAGCGAGTTGTGGTTCGAGGCCCTGGCCGGGATCTGCGCGCACGTCCGACGCGGCGGGGGCGGCCTGACCCCTTCCGACGTGGCGCCTGCGCGCCTGCGCCAACAGCAGATCGACGAGCTGGAGCTACGACATCGGGTCGCCGACATTCTGCCGGTAACCCCGCTGCAGCAGGGGCTGCTCTTCCACGCCCGCACCGCGCAGGCCAGCGCCGACATGTATGCGGTACAGCTGGATCTGACCGTGACCGGTGCGCTCGACCCCCACCGCCTGCGCGATGCGGTGCACACCGTGGCCGGCCGGCATCCGAACCTGGCCGCCCGATTCTGCGACGAGTTCGACGAGCCCGTGCAGATCATTCCGGCCGACCCCGAAATAGCATGGAATGTCCTCGATTTCAGCTCGAACGGTGATCTGAGCGAAGAAGGGATCCAACGGTTCTGCGCCGCCGAGCGCGTCGCCGTCGGCGATGTCGCACATCAGCCCGGGGTCCGGGTCGCGCTGATCCGCACCGCGGAGAATCGGCACCGGCTGGTCCTGACCAACCACCACATCGTGATGGACGGCTGGTCGTTGCCGATCCTGCTGCGCGAGATATTCGCCAGCTACTACGGACAGCGACTGCCCGCCGTCGCGCCGTACCGGAAGTTCATCAGCTGGCTGGCCGATCGCGACCTCGACGCGGCCCGCACGGCCTGGGGCGCGGTGCTGGCCGGCTTCGACACCCCTACGCTGGTCGGTCCGGCGCAACGGTTCGAGTTGGGCGCCCGAGGGGTGAAATCCTTTGCGGTGTCGGCCGAAACCACGCACGCCGTTGGTGAGCTGGCGCGCACGTGTCATACCACCGTGAACGTCGTGTTGCAGGCTGCCTACGCGCAACTGCTGGTGCAGCTGACCGGTCACCACGACGTCGCATTCGGCACCGCGGTCTCGGGCAGGCCAACCGACGTGGCCGGGTCGGATTCGATGGTGGGCCTGATGATCAACACCGTGCCGGTGCGCGCGAACGTCACCGCGACGACCAGCACCGCCGAACTGCTCGATCAGCTGCAGGACGCGCACAACGAGACGCTCGAGCACCAGCACCTGGCGCTTGGCGAGATGCACCGAATCACCGGACAGGACAAGCTCTTCGACACCCTCTTCGCGTACGAGAACTACCCCGTGGGCGCCGCCGCGTTGGGCGGCGACCACGATGGTCAAGAGCTGGCCATCACCGACTTCACCAGCCACGAGCAGAACCACTATCCGCTGACGGTGCAGGCGATGCCGGGCCGGGAACTGAGCCTTCGCGTCGAGTACGACACCGATGTCTTCGATGCAGCCGCCATCGAGACGCTGGTCGACGGGTTCGAGCGGGTGCTGGTGGCGATGAGCGCCGAACCCACGCGGCGGCTCTCGTCGGTCGACCTGCTCGATGCCGATGAGCACGCCCGGCTCGACGCGATCGGGAGCCGGGCGGTGTTAACAGATGCGACGAGCGGTCCGTCGGCTCAAGTGTCGATTCCCGAATTGTTCGCCGCCCAGGTCGAGCGCGCACCCGCCTCAATGGCGGTGACCTTCGGCGAGCTGTCGATGACCTACCGCGAACTCGACGACGCCGCGAACCGGCTGGCGCACCTGCTGGTCGCTCACGGCGTGGGCGCGGGGGAGTATGTCGCACTGCTGTTTTCGCGGTCGGCCGACGCGATCGTATCGATCCTGGCGGTGCTGAAGGCCGGGGCGGCCTACCTGCCGATCGACCCGGCCGTGCCCGCGGACCGGCTCGCGTTCATGCTGGCCGATGCCTCGCCGATCGTCGCGATCACGACCAGTGGGCTCGCCGAGCGGTTCGACGGGTTGGGCGCAAAGGTGATTGCCCTAGACGACCCTGCGGACCCCGCGATCGACTCCAACCCGTGCACGTCGCTACCGGTGCCCGCCCCCGATGACGTCGCCTACGTCATCTACACCTCGGGCAGCACCGGCGTGCCCAAGGGGGTAGCCGTCGCGCACGGCAACGTGACCCGGCTGTTCGGTTCGCCGGACACCGGGCTACCGCCGGGCCAGGCGTGGACGCAGTGCCACTCGTATGCCTTCGACTTCTCGGTGTGGGAGATCTGGGGTGCACTGCTGCACGGCGGGCGCCTGGTGGTCGTGCCGGAGTCGGTCGCGGCCACACCGGACGAGTTCCACGCCATGCTGGTCCGCGAACGGATCGACGTGCTCACCCAGACGCCGTCTGCGGCCGGGATGCTGTCACCCGAGGGCTTGGGGTCGGTGGCGTTGCTGGTGGGCGGTGAGGCCTGCCCGGCCGAGCTGGTCGACCGGTGGGCTTCCCCCGCACGCGAGGAGGAAGGTCAGCCCCGCCGGGTGATGATCAATGCCTACGGCCCGACCGAGACCACGGTGTACGCGGCACTGACTGCGTCGCTTACCGCCGGATCCCCAGGGCCGGTGCCGATCGGTTCGCCCGTGCCAGGAGCGGCACTGTTCGTGCTCGATCCCTGGTTGCGTCCCGTCCAACCCGGTGTGGTCGGCGAGCTATACGTCGCAGGGGCAGGCGTAAGCGTCGGGTATGTGCGGCGGACGGCGTTGACCGCGTCGCGGTACGTCCCTTGCCCGTTCGGCGGCGCGCCAGGCTCACGCATGTATCGCACCGGGGATCTGGTGCGTTGGGGTGCCGACGGGCAGTTGCAATATGTCGGACGCGCCGACGAGCAGGTCAAGATCCGCGGGTTCCGCGTCGAACCCGGCGAAGTCCAGGCCGCGCTAGCCGGCCTCGACGGCGTCGAGCAGGCGGTGGTGATCGCCCGTGAGGACGGCGCCGGTGGCAAGCGCCTGGTCGGGTACGTCACCGGTACGGCCGACCCCGCGGCGATGCGCGCCCAGCTGGCCGACCGGTTACCGGCACACATGGTCCCGGCGGCGGTGGTGGTGCTTTCGGCGCTACCCATGACGGTCAACGGCAAGCTCGACACCCGCGCGTTGCCCGCCCCGGAATTCCGGGCCGGTGAGTACCGCGCTCCGAGCAATCCCACCGAGGAGGTGCTGGCAGGCATCTACGGCCGGGTCCTCGACGTCGAACGGGTCGGCGTTGATGAGTCCTTCTTCGACCTCGGCGGGGACAGCATCTCGGCGATGCGCCTGATCGCGGCCGTCAACACCAGCCTGAACGTCGACCTCTCGGTGTCGACCGTCTTCGAGGCGCCCACCGTGCGAACGTTGAGCGAGCGGTTACTGACGAACACCGCGTCGACGGGAGAGATAATCCCCGTTCAGGTTCTGAAGGACGGCGCCGGTATTCCGGTGTTCTGTCTGCATGCGGTGAGCGGGGTCAGTTGGCCCTATCAGGTTCTCGGTGGTTACCTCGACGGCCCGATCATCGGGATCCAGCAGGCCAGCCAACAAGACTTAGCCGGCGACCAGATCGCACCACGATCGATCCGTGACATGGCGGCCAACTATGCCGACAGGATTCAAGCGATTCATCCGGACGGCCCGTACCACCTGCTTGGCTGGTCGTTCGGCGGTGTCGTCGCGCACGAAGTCGCGTCGGAGCTCGAGCGGCGTGGTGGCGCCGCACGGCTCGTCCTACTCGACGCCGAGCCCAGTCTCAGCAGCATGGCGAGCCACGCCGTGGACAGGAAGCAGCTGGACGAACTGGTTGGCGGGCCAGGCGACGCTGAATTTGCTGGATACGGTCAGCTGCTGGATCAGATGGTGGACAATTTCAACACCAACATCGCGTTTTACCGCGACCACGAAGCCGGTGTCTTCAATGGTGATGTGATCATGTTCTCCGCTGAGCGGGACGAGAACGATAGGAGTTCGTTCCTGCACCGAAGCTGGCGCCCGCACGTGGCCGGCGACATCGTCGTGCACTCGATCGACAGCACCCATCAGGCAATGCTGACCACCGAAGCGCTGAGTTCGTACGGCCGGCAGCTCGGCCAGTTGCTCAGCGGTGAGACGATGTGAACTTGACTTGGCCGCGGAGACCGAACGGGGTGGTATGCGACGACCTCGCCGAGAGGTCGCCGGTCAACACCGTGTTCGGGACACTGGCACACGTCGTACTGCGCTGGCCGTGGTTGGTGATCGGCGCCTGGTTGATCCTGGTCGCGGTGCTGTCGGTGGCCGTCACGCCCTTGATGCAATTGGCGAGCGACCGCGATCAGGAGCTGCTGCCGGGTAACTCCGCGGTGATGGCGGCGACCCGCCAAATGACGGAAGCCTTCCACGAACCGGGGATCCAGAACATCGCCCTGGTGGTGCTCACCGACGACCACGGACTGACCAGCGCCGACGAGGACGTCTACCGCACCTTGGTGGACAAGTTGGATCGCAACCTTCGCGATGTCGTGATGGTGCAGAACTTCATCTCGCAGCCGCCGCTGCGTGACGTGATGGAAAGCAAGGACCACCAGGCGTGGTTCATCCCGGTTGGCATTGCGGGCGAATTGGGTTCGCCGACCTCGAATGATGCCTACCAGCGCGTCGTGGCCACCGTCAATCAGACCGTCGCGGGCTCGGCGCTGACGGTGCACATGACGGGGCTTACCGCCACTGTCGCCGAACGCGAGGAGATCGGGCTGCGCGATCTGCGGGTCATCGAGACCGCGACCATCGTCATGGTGCTGCTGATTCTGATCGTGGTGTACCGCAACGTCTTCACCATCCTGCTGCCGTTGGCGACCATCGGCGTCTCGCAGGCCGTCGCGACGCAGGTGGTGGCCGCACTGGCGGAGATGGGCTTGGCCATCTCCCAACAGACGATCGTGTTCATGAGCGCGATGATGATCGGCGCCGGCGTCGACTACGCCGTCTTTCTGATCAGCCGATATCACGAATACCTAAGGCAAGGGCTGGATTCCGATCTTGCCGTCGCCCGCGCGCTGTCATCGATCGGCAAGGTGATCGCTGCTTCCGCCGCGACCGTCGCGATCACCTTCCTCTGCATGAGCTTCACCTCCCTCAAGGTGTTCTCCACCACCGGGCCTGCGCTGGCCGTCTCGATTGCGGTGGCCTTCCTTGCTTCGATCACGCTGCTGCCCGCGATGCTGGTGCTCGGTGGTCGCCGTGGTTGGGCGAAGCCGAAAAGGGAACTCACCAACAAGTTCTGGCGGCGGTCCGGAATTCACATCGTGCGACGCCCCGCTGCACACCTTGTCGCCAGCCTGGTCATCCTGATCCCTCTTGCCAGTTGCGTGGCCCTGTTGCACACCAGCTACGACGCGCGGACCTCGCTGCCGTCATCCGCCGAAAGCAACGTCGGAATGTCTGTGATCGAGCATCATTTCCCGGCGAGTCTCACCGCACCGCAGTACGTGTTCATCAACTCCCCGCACGACTTGCGGACGACCAAGGCGCTCGCGGATCTCGAGCAGATGGCACAACGGGTCAGTCAGTTGCCCGACATCGACACGGTACGGGGCGTCACCCGACCCACCGGCGCACCGCTGGAGCAGGCCACGCTCAGCTATCAGGCCGGCGAGATCGGCAACAAACTCGCGGACGCGACGTCGAAGATCACCGACAGCACCGACGCGCGCGCGGAGCTGACGGGGGGTGCCGACAAACTCGCCGACAGCCTTAGTACCGTGCGCAGCCAATTGACGAAGATGACCGGGATTCTCGACGGCCTGAACAAGACGATGTCCAGCGTGCGGGAGCAACTGCAGAGCTCCCAGGAGTTCCAGGATGCGCAACGGGAGTTGGCCGACGCGCAGGCCGCGGGCCAGCCGGGCGACCCGGGCGACCCGGGCGACCCTGGCGTGCCGAACCAGCCAACCCGGTCGGGCAGCCAGAACTTCCAAGACATGGTCGGCATGGCCACTGACGCACTGGACGGACTGAAGAACGATCCCGGGTGCGACTTCGATCCGAACTGCGGCCAACAGCGGGACCGGCTGCAAAGCCTCGTGGATGGCTTGCACAAGATGCAACCTTCGCTGGACGCGGCCGCCAAAGCCATTCGCACGCTCGGCGCCAACAATCCCAATGGGTTGGGGCAGAGCATGGCAAGTCTTCAGCAGGGTGCCGACGCCCTGGCTGACGGCAGTCGAAAGATCGCCGATGGGCTTCGGGTCCTGGATGACCAAACCAAGCAGCTGGGCGAAGGACTGTCGCGGGCCTCGGCCTTCTTGTTGTCGATGAAACTCAACGCGTCGGATCCGGGCGTGGCGGGCTTCTACATTTCGCCGGAGATCCTTGGCAACGACCAATTCAAGGATGTCGCCAAGGTCTTCATGTCACGAGACGGCCATTCGGCGCGATACCTGGTGCAATCCTCGCTGGACCCGTACGACACCAAGGCCATGGATCAGGTCAAGTCGATCCTCGCCACGGCGCGCGGTGCGCAGGCCAACACGTCGCTGGCCGATGCATCGATATCGATGTCGGGCATGACCCCGTACTACAGCGAACTGCGCGACTACTTCAACCACGATCTGCGGTTCATCGTGTTGATCACCGTCGCAGTGGTCTTCTTGATCCTGGTACTGCTGCTGCGGGCAGTGGTGGCGCCGCTGTATCTCGTTGGCACGGTAATCCTTTCGTGCCTTGCGTCGCTGGGCATCGGGGTGATCGTGCTACAGCTCATCGGCGGCCAACCCATGGCAGCGAGCACACCGGGGATGGCGTTCATCGTGCTGGTGGCGGTCGGCGTCGATTACAACATGTTGTTGATCTCGCGGATCCGCGACGAATCCCCGAACGGAATCCGATCGGGTGTCATCCGCACGGTCCGCACGACCGGCAGCGTAATCACCACTGCGGGAATGATTTTCGCCGCACCCATGTTGGCCATGCTGTTCAGCAGCATCGGGTCGATGGTGCAAGGCGGCTTCATCATCGGCGTCGGTCTGTTGGTGGACACCTTCATAGTGCGCACCATCACCGTGCCCGCGCTGGCGGTGCTGGTGGGCAAGGCCAACTGGTGGCCGTCGGGCCGGAGCCAGAAGCCCCGTTCAACGCAGCGCGCATCGAAGTGGCTGACATCGCTTCAGGTCGCCGTCCGAGCACGGTTGCGCAGGCGATCGGCGATTCCGGAGCTGCAGGGCTAGCGAGTCAGGCGGATTCGGCGGGTGCGAGTTTCTCGTACAGCAGTCCCGCCAGCCCACGAATGGTGGTGATCTCCGTCGCCCTGACGCGCACTCCCGTCTCGGCCTCGATGCGGGTGATCAGTTCGAGGGCACCCAACGAGTCGATGCCGCATTCGGGCAGCGGCCGGTCCGGATCGATGCTGCGACGCACGATGACGCTGACCTGATCGGAGATCATCCGCCGCAACCGCAACGGCCACTCGTCGTGGGGCAGCTCGTCGAGTTCGGCGCGCAACTTGCTTGCGCCCACTGGGTTCTTCCTGGTGGCGCGGAACGCCTCGGCGAAGGGTGTGCGTTGGGCGAAGGCCGACAGCCACGGGGTGCCCGCGATCGGGGCGTAGCCGCCGTAGGCGCGGTCATGGCGCAACAGGGCTTCGAACGCGTACGCGCCCTCGTCTGGAGCGATGGCAACCTCGGCGCTCGCCGCCATCGCGGTGCCGCGCCCGATCTGGGCCCACGCGCCCCACGCGATCGTGTTGGCGGGTAGGCCTCGATCGCGACGCCACCTTGCGAAGGCGTCCAGCCAACTGTTGGCCGCAGCGTAGGCGCCCTGGCCTGGCGAGCCGACCAGCGCTGCCGCCGAAGAGAAGGAGGAGAACCAGTCCAACGGCTCGCCGACGGTAGCGCCATGCAGATTCCAGGCGCCGTAAACCTTTGGTGCCCAGTCGCGTTCGATCAGATCGTCGGTGATGTTGGACAGCATGGCGTCCTCGATCACCCCGGCGGCATGCAGCACGCCGCGCACCGGCAGCCCGGTGGCGGTCGCCGTGGCGACCAACCGCGACGCGGTGTCGGCTTCGGCGATGTCGCCGCACTCGACGACGACGTCGGCGCCGCTGACCCGGATGGCTTCGATCCTCTCGAGCAATTCCGCGGTTGGCTGCGTCCGCGAGGACAGCACGATGCGCCCGGCACCTGCGGAGGCCATGTGATCGGCCAAGAACAGGCCAAGGCCCCCAAGTCCGCCGGTGACGATGTATGCGCCGTCCCGCCGGAAGACCTCGACTCGAGCCGGCGGCACCACCGCCCGCACGCGGCCTCTGGCAGGGACGTCGAGTACCAGCTTGCCGGTGTGTTGCGCGCCGCTCATCGCCCGAATGGCCGTGGTGGCATCGGAAAGCGGGTAGTGCGTGCACTCCGGCGGCGGCAGCGATCCGTCGGCGGTGAGTTGATACACGGTGGTCAACAGTCGTCGAAACCGGCCCGGGTGGCTATGTGCCAGCAGCCCAAGGTCGACGGCGTAGAACGTGAGGTTGCGCCGGAAGGGAAAGAGCCCCATCCGGGTGTCGCCATAGATGTCGCGCTTGCCGATCTCGACGAATCGCCCACCGAACGCCAGTAATTCGAGGCTGGCGCGCTGGGCGGCCCCGGTGACGGAGTTGAGCACGACGTCCACGCCGTACCCCTGGGTATCGTCCCGAATCTGAGTGGCGAACTCCAGGCTTCGTGAGTCGTACACGTGCTCGATGCCCATGTTGCGCAATAGGTCTCGACGTGAATCGCTACCTGCGGTGGCGTAGATCTCGGCTCCCGCGGCACGGGCGATGGCGATCGCCGCCTGGCCAACCCCGCCTGTCGCGGAGTGGATCAACACCTTGTCGCCGTCGGTAAGGTGGGCCAGGTCGTGCAAGCCGTAGTAGGCGGTGGCGTGCGCAGTGGTCACCGCGGCCGCGTGGTCGTCGGAGAGGCCGGCAGGCAGCGTGACGGCCAGCCGCGCGTCGCAGGTCAGGAAGGTGCGCCAAGAGCCGTCGGCGCAGAGACCTCCCACGTGATCGCCCACCGCGTGGTCGGTCACGTCGGGTCCGACCGCGGTCACCACTCCGGCGAAGTCGGCGCCTAGTTCCGGTAGTCGTCCCTCGAAGGAGGGGTAGCGGCCGAACGCGACCAGCACGTCGGCGAAGTTGATGCTCGACGCCCGAACCGATACCTCGATCTGACCAGATCCCGGTGAAACCCGCTCGGTGGCAACGAGTTCCATCGACTCCAAGTCGCCGGGTGTGCGAACCTGCAGACGCATTCCGTCGCGCTCGGGGTCGGCGTCGGCGGTGTGCCGATCCTCGGGGCCAAGCGGCGTGGGATACAGCCGAGCGGTGTGCCAGCGGCCGTTTCGCCACGCGGTCTCGTCCTCGTCCGACCCGACGAGAAGTTGCCGTGCCAGTTGTACGGCGACCCCGTCGGCTTCGTCGACGTCGATGTGGGTGGCGCCGACAGGTGGATGCTCATTGCCGATCACCCTGATCAGGCCACGCAGCCCGGCCTGCTCCAAGTTGAGCCGATCACCACCCAGCACTGCCTGCGCGCCGCGTGTCACCACGTACAGACGCGGTGGCTCCCCGGACATCTCGACCAATTCGCGGGTGATGCGTACCAGATGCTGCACATACTCGCGACCTCGCAGCGCGCTCGGCTCGTCCGCGGCGGCGCGAGGCCCAGTCACGACCACCACACCGGTCAATTCACCGCTGCGCAAATGGTTTCTGAGTGTCTCGACGTTCGAGCTACCGGCGTGGTCGGGCCAGCTCGTGCTGAGGCAATGCGCGCCATGGCCTTCCAGCGCCGCGCTCAACTCGGTGGCCACCACATCCTCTGTGGGACAACCGATGAGCAGCCACGTTCCCGCGTCGGCCTTCGGCAACTCGGGCAATTGGCGCTGCTGCCATTCGATGGTCAACAAGCGTTCGGACAACACCCGGTCCTTGCGGGCGTTCGCGGATGCGCCGGCCGAGAATCGCAGCCCCTGCACGACGAGCAGCACCGTGCCGTGCTGGTCGAGCACCTCGACGTCGGCTTCGATCCCGGTGGAGCCGGCGGTGACGCGAGTCAAACAGTAGCGGGCGTTGCGCGCCGAGTCGTAGGCACGCAAGCGCCGGGCACCCGTCGGCACGGCCAGCGCATCCCCGCCGATTGCTTGAACGTCCGGATGAGCAGCGACCGACTGGAAACAGGCGTCCAGGAGCGCGGGGTGCACGCCGTAGGCGGCCTGTTCCGCGCGGATCGGCCCGTTCGGCGCGACCTCGGCCAGCACGGTACCCACCCCGTCCGCACCGGTATGCACGGCAATCAAACTGCTGAACACCGGACCATATTGAATACCACTCTGGCTCAGGCGATCCCGAACATCGCGGCCCTCATGGCGGTCGGGGTGCGCGGCCAGCAGGCCGGACACGTCGCGCGCGGGCGGTGGTTCGTCGTCTGCAGCATGAAGGACGGCTTCGGCATGCCGCACCTGCTCGCCCTGCGGGTTGGTTGCCACGACGAAGTCGAAGACGCCCGGCGTTTCGATCGACGCGACGACACCGACCGTGGTCTGCGCATCGAGGAGCAATGCCTGCTCGAAGCGAATGTCGCGGGCCTCGGCGGATTCGCCGAGCACCGTGCGAGCCGCGGCCAGAGCCATCTCGCAGTAGGCCGCCCCTGGGAACACGGGGACATCGTGGATCTGGTGATCGCCCAGCCACGGTTGGGTGTCCGTCCCGACGTCGGCCTGCCAGACGTGGCGCTCGGGCTCCTCTTGCAAACGTACGTGCGGCCCCAAGAGGGGATGCACCGACACGGTGTGACCGCCACGCGGTGGGCCCTCGTCACCGTCGTTGCTGAACCACAGCCGCTGGTGGGTCCAGGTCGGCAGCGGTGCGTCCACCAGCCGCCCATTCGGGTAGAGCACCGAAAAATCGAGCGCTGCACCCGCGCAATGAAGTTGGCCGACGAATTCCTTCAGCCCGTGGGGGAGTTCTCGATCACGGCGCATACCCGCCAGAACGGCCGGTTGCATGTCGATGCTTCTGGCGGTCTGTTCGATGGCGTGGGTGAGCAGGGGATGGGGCGCCAGCTCCGCGAAGACGCGGTGGCCATCCTCCAGAGCGGCCCGCACCGCCGCGGCGAACCGCACCATGCGGCGCATGTTGGCCGCCCAGTAGCGGGCATCGCACACCGGTTGTTCGCGGGGGTCGTACGACGTCGCCGAGTAGAAGGGAATTTCCGGCGTCATCGGGTTGAGCTCAGCGAGTGACTCGGTGAGGTCGTTGACGATCGGGTCGACGTGAGGCGAATGGAATGCGACGTCGGTCGGAATCTCGCGGGCCATCACGTCGCGCTGCTCCCAGGCCGCGACCAGCTCGCGAACCGTCGGCGCCGCACCGGCAATCACCGTCGACTCCGGTGACGCCACCACCGCAACCACGACGTCGTTCTTGCCGCGGACCGCCAACTCCGAAAGGACTTGCTGGGCAGGAAGTTGCACCGACGCCGTGGCGCCGGCACCGGCGACGCGGGACATCAGTCCGGCGCGGCGGCACACCACGCGCAGCCCGTCATCCAGCGAGAGCGCGCCCGCGACGACAGCCGCCGCGGCCTCGCCGACCGAGTGTCCGATGACCGCGCCCGGGCGCACACCGTATGCCTTCAGGGTGGCGGCCAAAGCGACCTGCATGGTGAACAGCGTCGGCTGGATCCGGTCTTGGCCGGTCACCGTCTGGCGCGCCGACATTGCCTCGGTCACCGAGAATCCGCATTCGCGAAGGATCACCGGCTCGGCCTCGGCGACGGTGGCGGCGAACACCGGTTCGCTCGCCAACAGGTCAGCACCCATCCCGGCCCACTGGGAACCCTGGCCGGAGAACACCCATACCGGTCCCTGATCGTCGTACCCGCTCGCCGACTCGTAAGGGGTGACGTTGTCGGCAACCTCGCGCAGCGCCGCGGTGAGTTCCGGTTTGTTGTGCGCGATGACGGCGGTGCGGACCGGCCGGTGCGCGCGGCGACGCGCCAGCGTGTAGGCCAGATCGGGCAACGCCACGTCGTCGTGTGCGATCACCCAGTCGGCGAGCCTGCCTGCGGTGCGACGCAGCTCGTCGGCCGAGGTGGCCGACAGGGGAAACAACAGTGACGCAGCCTCATCCGAATCACCTCCGGCCGTGGCGGTCGGCGCCTGCTCCAAGACCGCATGGACATTGGTTCCGGAGAGCCCGTAGTTCGAGACCGCCGCGCGGCGGGGCTGGCCACCGTTGCTGGCCCACGGTGAAACCTCTTGCGGTACGAAGAGTTTTGTGTCAATGCGAGCCAGCTCGTCGGGCAACCGGTTGAAGTGCAGGTTCCGCGGCACCAACCCGTGTTGCAGCGCGAGGACCGCCTTCATCAGCCCGAGTGCCCCTGCGGCCGACTGGGTATGGCCGAAGTTGGTCTTCGATGACCCGAGCGCGCAGGGACCATCGATGCCATAGACCTCGGCCAGGCTCGCGTACTCGATGGGGTCACCGATGGGGGTGCCGGGGCCATGAGCTTCCACCATGCCGACCGTGCTGGCGTCAACGCCCGCTGCGGCCAACGCCTTTCGGTACACAGCGCTTTGCGCCTCTTGCGATGGCGTCCCGATGTGCACGGTGTGGCCGTCCTGATTCGCCGCGGTGCCGCGCACCACGGCCAAGATCCGATCGCCGTCGCGTAATGCGTCGGGCAAGCGCTTGAGCAGGACCATGGCGACACCCTCGCCGGACGTGAATCCGTCCGCCGCCGCGTCGAACGCACGACAGCGTCCCGTTGGCGACAGCATGCTCTGCGCCGACGCCGCAGCGTACTTGCGCGGTTCTAGCATCACGTACGCACCGCCCGCGAGGGCAAGGTCGCTTTCGCCGTCGTTGAGGCTGCGACACGCCATGTGCACGGCGAACAGGCTCGACGAACAGGCGGTATCGACCGTGACGGCGGGACCGTGCACGCGAAGGGCATGGGCAATCCGCCCTGACGCCATGCTGAAACTGTTGCCCTGAAAGCCGTATGGCCCTTCCATGGTGGGGGACTGGGCGGCCACCAATTGATAGTCGACATGAGTCAGACCGACGAATACTCCGGTCAGCGAGCCCGTCACGACTTCCGGTGTGAGACCGGCATGTTCGACGGCTTCCCAGGAAGTTTCCAGCAGCAGCCGATGCTGCGGATCGAGCGACGTCGCCTCGCGCTCGTTGATGCCGAAGAACTCAGCGTCAAAGCCGCTGACGTCGTCTAGGAAGGCGCCCCACTTGGAGAC
>Ga0137412_10001463_pt1 | contig 18413 bp, 19 predicted proteins | sample CZODoug2_1_16fun_FD_122160 | JGI IMG/M metagenome (GOLD analysis project Ga0137412, IMG submission 122160) | Vadose zone soil fungal communities from Angelo Coast Range Reserve, California, USA - CZODoug2_1_16fungal (Hybrid Assembly) | ecosystem: Environmental > Terrestrial > Soil > Vadose zone...
AGGCCACGCCAGAGCACATCCAGGTCGCGACGGCTGCGGCAGAAAGAGTTTTCATTGCACCTGCCCCCCCTTTCGTCAGGCCCACTAGGAGGCCTGGTGTCAACGCGAGAAACACACCCGACATGACGACGTGTTCCCGCGTCAGCCACGGCCACTTCTTCTTTTTCAGCGAGCGACTGCTCGGGACCGTGGGGCCTTTTTGTTACCGCCAGAAAAAACCCCGCCCTTAATTTGGGGAAAGGGGCGTGGTCCTTGGAGGTTGCGCCGTGGCGACGACGCAACGTCACTGTGCGGGAGGTGACTTAGAGGAGACTTAGGGAGCGCACCTCTCCGCCGGCTTGATCTGAAAGCCGGCATCGATCAGTCGCTGGACGACGATCTCGGCCGCGGCTTCAGGGGCAAGGGTCTCCGCCGGGAAATCGCCGCTGCCGAAGAGATCGGCGAGAACGTCGCGCGGGTCCAACTCTCGCGTCATGACTGCACCGCCGAATCAATGATGGCCTGGATCGCAGCCGCCATGGTCGCGAACGAACCGCAGAGGGAGATGTTGCTAAGAAACAAATTGAAATTCAGAAATACCGAGACCGTCAAATAGCGAAGATCGAACGCGGGAAAAGACGGCGGTAGAAATTCTTCGGAAGCGAAGGGCTATGAGAAGCAAATTGCGCAGTTGAGACTGCGCAATGAAGAATTAACTCGCGGTTTTGAAACCGCAGTAAACTCAATTGTCGTCGCCATGATCCTTCGTTATCAAGACGCAAGCGATCTCGTGGAAGCAAGAATGGCAAGAATGATTGTCGATCCGAGAAGGGAATTTGCTTTCTTTGCTGGAGCGCTAAAATTCGATCGCGCCAACGACAACCATCAAAATCCCTTAGCTATTCATGTTGTAATGGCTTGAATGCCGTTGCCAATTGCCGGTGAAATCGCTGCTTTGCGGCACTTCAGGCCAGCACCGGCCATCATGCCTCGGCCGGCGGTCAGTCAAATTAGGGAAACTACGGCCGCATTTAGCGGCGATTTTCGACCCAAATCCACAAGCTGTAGCGGCTTCCCCGCCGGCCGCCGCGGCGCCGTCAGCTTCGCTGCGATCTAAAATACCGCCGAAGATGGCCGCCTCGCCTTGCGAATCCTGCCCCATTCATCGACACTTCCGCCATATTTTAAAGCGGGGGGGGATTCATGTTTGCTTTCCGGTTCACGCATTTTCAGCTCGGCGCCGTTCTCGCAACCTCGTTCGTCTTCGCGATACTGCCCCGCGCGGGATACGGCTATACCGCCGACGAGCAGCAGGCCTGTACCGGTGACGCGTTTCGTCTCTGCAGCTCCGACATTCCTGATGTCGATCGCATCACCGCCTGCATGATCCGCAACAGGTCGCAGCTCTCGCCGGAGTGCCGTGTGTTCTTCAGGTATGGACCGGAGTCGGAGGCGGCATCGGTCGCGGCGACGCCGGTCGACATCAAGCCGGTGGCTGCGCGAAAGTCTCATGCCAAGTCTCATGCCAAATCTGATCTCAAGTCTTACGCCAAGCCGCATAAAGCCAAGAAGCCCGCCAAGCCGGCCGAGACCTGATCGCGGCGCAGGAATGCGCACCGCGTCGCGTCGCGCGTTCGTGAAAGTCGGCCTTGTTTTGTTCGAGATCACGCGAACGCTTCATCGTAGATTTACGGCCATCGACGTGACGAAGATCACAACATCCACCGTTCGAATGTCGGCGCGAAGACACGGAAAACAACGGTTCCAAGACTTCGGTTGATTTGTTCCCGTACAGGTTGCGCGTGTGTGACTCAAAAGCCAACCTTTTTTGTTTTTCCGTGGCTTCATTGAGATTTCCACCAGATTTTTCTTTAACGAATCAGCGCGGTGATTCATTTTCGTTTCCTGGGGTCAATCTGGAGGCCAAGGGATGAACGTTATTGTTTTCGCTTCGCGTAAAGGTGGCTCGGGAAAAAGTACCCTGGCCGCACATCTCGCTGCGCAGATCAAGGCGACGAAGCCTTGTTTGCTCATCGATGCAGATCCGCAAGGATCCTTGACACTTTGGCACAAGCTTCGCGGTACCAATGAACCGCCGATCAAGACCGCGGTGAATTCCGTCAGCGGCATCCTGGCCGCCGCCAAGCGCGACGGAGTCGAATGGGTCCTGATCGACACGCCGCCGAACGTTTCGGCCGTCGTGGAAGATGCGATCAGGAACGCGACCATGGTGATCATTCCGGCGCGGCCCGGCGTTTTCGACGTCAACGCGGTGCAGGAGACGATTCAGACGTGCCGCGCGGCGCGCAAGCCTTACGCGGTGGTGCTGAATGGGGCCCCAGCGCGCAGGGACGACGCCGAGAGCCCGATTGTCACCATCGCGCGCGAAGCGCTCGCCAAATTCCGTGCACCGGTGTGGGGTGGCCAGATCACCAACCGCGCCGATCTCTTGATGGCGCTAGGTCAGGGCGAAGGCGTGCGTGAATACTACGCAGAGGGCCGCGCGGCGGCGGAAATCGGCCGGCTATGGGCTGCGATCGAGCGTTCGATCAAGGCGATCCGTGGCACGGTGTCGGCGAACGGAGCGATGCACAAGCAGGCGGCGTGATCTCGTCACATGGCAGGGGGTGGAGAGAACGCGCGGGACTCCGCGCGTTTTTATTTTGCGCGGTCGCCATAGGCAGGCCGGGAAATCAGCCGACCATCAGCATGTAGAAGGCGATTACCGGCGACAGGCAGATAACCGTCGACCAGATGCCGAGCGCCCAGAGAATGTCCCCGGTGCTGAAGCCCTGTTGTTCCAGGAACGGATAATTTTCGGTTGTCACGACGCCCCCGCGTTTTCGTTACCGTGGGGACCTTGATACGTGACAGATTTTAAAATCAGGGTCGCGGTTTTGCTCGCATTTGACCGCAGGTGCTACCACGGATTAACTAAAGCCGGACCTGCGGACTCAACCTCCTCGCAACATGCAAAAGGCCATGACTGGTATGACGCCGAGCAGCAGGGCCCAGAAACCGAACGAGGACACCATCAGGGCGTCCTGAAAGGCTTCGACGAGCCAGGAATATCGAGGAGAATATCGCCACACGGCAGTCTTGACGCTTCGATCGGTCATTGCTTCCCCCGGATCTCCTTGCTCGTGGGACATGTCATACGCCTCAAACCTCTGAAGATGCGGCTGCCGAACGCAGCGAGTTTGTCCGGCGTGGTTTACGCGACGTTGGCCACGCCGCTCTGTGAGTCCCGTAACGTTCGCCGTGCGATCTCCTGATCGAGTAGCGCGGCAAGCTCCGTGCTCACCTCGACCATCGGCAGCCGTACCTCGGCGGATGCGATCAGGCCGGCGCGCGCCAGCCAGTATTTTGCCGGGGCTGGGCTCGGTTCGGCGAACAACAGCCGCGTCAACTCCGACACGCTCTGCCAGCACGCCGCCGCTGCTTCGCGATGGCCCGCCCTGAGATGGTGTTGCACCGCGGCGAACATTTCGGTGTCGATATGGGCGGACAGCAGGATGGCGCCATCGGCGCCGTCGCTCAGCGCGTCGTGATATTGCGCGTCCTCGCCGGTCAGCACGCGAAAGCCGGCTGGCTTGTGGCGCAACAGTTCGATCGACTGCGCGCGGTCCGCGCCGCAATCCTTCAAGCCCGCGATGTTCGGATGTTCGGCCAGCGCAAGCAGCGTGTCGTTGTCGAGACCGACGGCGCTGCGATAAGGAATGTTATAGAGCACGATCGGCCATGAGGCGTGATCGGCCAGGGCGGTGAAGTGCTGCAGCAGGCCGCGTTGCGACGGACGCAGGTAATAGGGGCTTGCGATCAAATAGCCGTCGATCGGCCAGGCCGCCGTTTCGTCCAGCGCGTCCTGTAGTTTGCGGGTGGACGCGCCGGACAGGCCGAGACAGAGCGGCAAATGGCGGCGCATGTCATCGAGCTCGGTGCGCAGCAGCATGACGAGGCGCTCGAGTTCAGCCATCGACAAGGACAGGCCTTCGCCCGATGTCGCCGCCAGGATCAAGCCATCGACCGGACCGGACGCGTAATGCCGCACCAGCCGCCGCAATGACGGCGCGTCGAGTTCGCCATCGCGAAACGGCGTGATCAGCGGAAGCCAGAGGCCGCGCAATTGGTGTTGCAAGTCGTTCAGAGGGTCAGTCATGGGTCGTCTCCTTCTTTGAATGCCGGAGACGGAGCCCACGAAAAACCCCGCGACGCGGCGGGGTTTCGGGATCGTGCTAATGCGAAAAAGTCTATCGCGCGTGCCGCCCTGAAGTCCCCGGATGGGGACCTTTTTTCGAAGACATCTTCGATGACATCGCGGTGCGCGAATTCGTGACCATGTCTGGATGATGCTGAGGGATGCCGCCACTGTCAACAGCCGCGTGTTTTTGCGGCGTCTTCAAGTTTGCATCACGGCGCTGTTACAAGACTGTTTCACGAAAAAAAGCCGGGCCCTGGAGGAGCCCGGCTTGAGGTATTGGCCAGTGAGGCCGACACAATCACCTTCCAAGAGGGATTACTGAGTTTCCGCGCCACTGGAGGAGGGGGACAAATGCGCAACGCGTAAGCTCAGCGTGGAGACATTATGGTCCCCGCCAGCACCCCGCAGCAAGCGGGCGAGCCGCATGTCAGTCATGCGCAAAATCAGGACGGCCAGCGCTGCGCCTTGCTAACTACGAAATCACGAAACACCTGCACCCGCGCCACCGTCTTCAACTCTTCGGGATAGACGAAATAGGTGTCGAGCTGGATCGAGTCGGATTCGCCGAATAGCTGCACGAGCCGATTGTTTTCCTCGACCAGGTAATCCGGCAGCGCGGCGATGCCGAGGCCCTGCTGGCATGCGCGTACCAGGCCCAGGATGTTGTTGACCCTGAAATAAGCCTCGCGCGGTCCCGAGCCGTTGCGGCCGGCATCGATCAGCCAGCTCCGGTTCGCAAGATGCGCCGGAACTTGCGAGTCGCTCAGCATGATGATGCGATGCGCGTCGAGGTCGTCGAGGGTGCGCGGCGTGCCGAAGCGCTTGATGTATTCCGGCGAGCAGTAGGCATGGAAGCCGATCGAAAACAGCTTGCGCTGGATCAGGTCGGGCTGTGTCGGCTTGCGGGTGCGGATCGCGACGTCGGCCTCGCGCATCGAGAGGTCCAATTCCTCGTCGGTGACGATCATCGAAATCCGGATCTCCGGATACAGCGCGGTGAATTCGTGGAGGCGCGGAATCAGCCAGTTGATGCCGAGCGCTGGCGGCGTCGTGATCTTGAGGTCGCCGCTCGGCCGTTCGCGCGAGTCGGTGAGCTTGGCGCGCGCCGCCTGCAGCTGCATGAAGACGTCATGCGCGGTGCGGAACAGAAGATCGCCCTGTTCGGTGAGAATGAGCCCGCGCGCATGGCGGTGAAACAGCGAGACCGACAGCTCCTGCTCCAGCGCGCTGACCTGGCGTGACACCGCCGATTGCGACAGGCCAAGCTGTTCGCCGGCATGTGTGAAGCTGCCCGCTTCTGCCGCCGCGTGAAAGACCTTCAGCTTGTCCCAATCCATATCGGTAAATCCGTCGCGGGTTCTTGGCATGTTTCGATTTATTCCGCCGCTGCGCGTTCGCTCGCGCGCAGCGCAAGGAAGCGTTCGGCTTCGAGGGCGGCCATGCAGCCGAGGCCGGCGGCCGTCACCGCCTGGCGATAGACCTCGTCGGCGACGTCGCCCGCGGCGAACAGGCCGGGGACCGAGGTCGCGGTCGAGTTCGGCGCCACTTCGACATAGCCCGACGGTTTCAGCTTCACCTTGCCGGCCACGAGTTCCGTTGCCGGCGCGTGGCCGATGGCGATGAACACGCCGTCCGCCGGCAGCTCGGTGAGCGCGCCGGTCTTGACGTTCTTCAGGCGGACCCGGGTGACCTTGGTCGGATTCTCGTCGCCGCGGATCTCATCGATGGCGCAGTCCCACACCACCTTGATCTTGGGGTTCTTGAACAGGCGTTCCTGCAGGATGCGCTCGGCGCGGAAATGGTCGCGGCGGTGCACGATCGTGACCTTCGAGGCGAAATTGGTCAGGAACAGCGCTTCCTCGACCGCGGTATTGCCGCCACCGACGACGATGACTTCCTTGCTGCGATAGAAGAACCCGTCGCAGGTCGCGCAGGCCGAGACGCCGAAACCCTTGAATTTCTCTTCCGACGGCAGCCCGAGCCAGCGCGCCTGGGCGCCGGTGGCCAGGATGACGGTTTCGGCGAGATAAACGTCGCCGGAGTCGCAGGTCAGCCGGAACGGCTGCGTCAGTTCCAGGCCGCAGACGAGGTCGGTCACGATTTTGGTGCCGACATGGGCGGCCTGCTTCTCCATCTGTTCCATCAGCCAGGGGCCCTGGATGACGTCGGCGAAGCCGGGGTAGTTCTCGACATCGGTCGTGATGGTGAGCTGGCCGCCGGGCTGGATGCCCTGGATCAGGACCGGTTCCAGCATCGCGCGGGCGGCATAGATCGCGGCGGTATAGCCCGCAGGGCCGGATCCGATGATGACGACCTTGGCATGAATGGGGGCAGGCATGGGCAGACGTCTCTTGAGGGATTTTGATCGGCGCTGAAGCGGAATGCACCCGGGAAGGGGTCGCCGGGGGCGCCGAAAGTGTCAAATCCAAGTCTAGGACATCTGGCAAGCTATGCAAGAATTGCAATCCATCTCGGCAAATTTTCCCCTTACTCAGGGTAAACAGTGCAGGAGGCGAGCAATAAAATTGCGCAATTCGCGCAAGCTGGCTAGAAGTGTTACCGGCGACCGGCCGGTTGCCCGTTTGAAATCTGGAATTCCCGTGTCGAAAAATCTTGATGAGATCGACCTCAAAATCTTGAGCGAGATCCAGGCCGATGGCCGAATCACCAATGTGGAGCTGGCGAAGCGTGTGGGAATATCACCGCCGCCTTGCCTGCGGCGGGTACGGACCTTGGAGGAAGAAGGCTACATCCTGGGTTACCGCGGGTTACTGGATCCGCGCCGGCTCGGTTTCGACGTGACGGTATTCGCGTCCGTGCATCTGTCCAGCCAGGCGGACGCCGATCTTAGGGCGTTCGAGGAGTTCGTTCGCTGCGAGCCGCTGGTACGGGAATGCTGGATGCTGTCGGGCGAGGTCGACTTCATCCTGAAATGCGTGGCGCCCGACATGGCGACGTTCCAGGATTTCGTCACCCATCTGACGGCGGCGCCTCATGTGCGCAATGTCAGAACTTCGCTGGTGCTGCAGAACTCGAAATACGAGGCGGCGGTGCCGTTGGAAGTGAGGGTGCGGGGATAACGCGCCGTCATTCCGGAATGGTCTCAAGGACCAGACCGGAATGACAGTCCTTAAACGAGGCCTACTCTCAGTCCTTCTTTCCCATCGCCGCGTCGACGCTGTAAGGGCCGCCGCCGGCCGTCACCAGATAGAGGCAGGCGAAACAGAGCGCGATGGCCAAGGAGCCGCCGTTCAGGATCGGGTAAAAATTCTTCGGGAAGTGTCCGATGAAATAGGCAAAGGCCATTTCGCCCGCCAGGATGAACGCGACCGGACGGGTGAAGAGGCCGATCATGAGCAGGCCGCCCAGGATCAGTTCGATGCTGCCGGCCGCCCCGTACAGAGATTGCAACTCCACTTTTTCGAACGGCGAATTCGGCGGAAACTTCAACAGCTTTGCGACGCCGAATTGAAACAGCACCAGCCCGGCGATGAAACGAAAAAGGCTGAGAGCCGCCGGTTGCCACTTCGAAAGCATCTGATCCATGTCGTTATCCCCTGTTTGACACGCAAAAACGAGAACTAGCGCAAACATCGACGCTCGTCACCAGTGCGTGATTGTCAACACCCGCGAAATCAATTCATTCCGTGAAAAGGCGTGCCGTGAAAAGGCGTGGCGTGAAAAGGCGTGGACGGAAAACGCGCCAGGATCGCAGCGCAACAAAAAAGCCGCGCGGACCGCGCGGCTTTTTTGCAGAACGAGAGGATCAGGCTAGCGCCACTCGACCTTGGTGATCTCGTAGGCCTTGGCGCCGCCGGGCGTCACCACTTCGACGGATGCGCCCTTCTTCTTGCCGATCAGCGCGCGCGCCAGCGGCGAGGTGATCGAGATGCGGCCCTTCTTGGCGTCGGCTTCCACCTCGCCGACCAGCTGCCACACGGTCTTCTTCTCGGTGTCCTCGTCGACCAGCGTCACGGTCGCGCCGAACATGATGGTGTCGCCGGAGAGCTTGGAGATGTCGATGATGTCGGCGCGCGCCAGCTTGTCCTCGATCTCGGCGATGCGGCCTTCATTGTGCGACTGTTCTTCTTTCGCGGCATGATATTCCGCGTTTTCCGAAAGGTCGCCATGCGAGCGCGCCTCGGCGATGTGCTCGATGATGCGCGGGCGGTCCACCGACTGACGCTGCTTCAATTCGGTCTCGAGCGAAGCATACCCGAGCGCGGTCATTGGAACCTTTTCCATCATCTCTCTTGTCCTTCGATCGTGCGGGCCGTCGGCCGGCGCGCACGAGACTCTTGCCAGATTAGGCTCGCATGGCTCAAAGCAAGGCCCGCCTGCCGATTCAGTTCCGGCCCCGCGAGGGGGCCGATACGAGGTCATACGGGGCGATGAGTTCCAGCCATACGGCTTCGTACCAATCGTGCAGCGAGCATCCCCGCCGGGTCAACGACTAGTTATCCGAAAAGTAACTCTGCAATGTGCGGACCTCAAGGTCCCCGCCGAGATAGGCGCGGATACCCTGGGCTGCGGCCACGGCGCCTGAAAGAGTGGTGTAATATGGGACTTTATGCAAGAGGGCAGCGCGCCGCAATGACCGGCTGTCGGCCAGGGCCTGCGGCCCCTCGGTGGTGTTGAAGACGAGCTGGATGTCGCCATTGGTGATGGCGTCCACGATATGCGGCCGGCCCTCCAGAACCTTGTTCACTTTTTCGGTCGGCACGCCATGATCCGTGAGGAAGCGCTGCGTGCCCGAGGTCGCCATCACCTTGAAGCCGAGCGAGGATAACAGCCGCACGGCGTCCGTGATCCGGGTCTTGTCGCCCTCCCGGACCGAGACGAACACGGTGCCCTTGCGCGGCACCCGTGTGCCGCCGCCAAGCTGGCTCTTGGCAAAGGCGATCTCGAACGAGCGGTCGATACCCATGACCTCGCCGGTCGATCGCATTTCCGGACCCAGCACCGTGTCGACGCCGGGGAAGCGGGCGAACGGAAACACCGATTCCTTGACACCGACATGCCTGAGCTTGCGCTGTTTCAGCTTCAGGTCGGCGAGCTTCTCGCCGGCCATGATCCGGGCGGCGATCTTCGCCACCGGCGTGCCGATCACCTTGGCGACAAACGGCACCGTGCGCGAGGCGCGCGGATTGACCTCCAGCACGTAGATCTCGCCGTCCTTGATGGCGTATTGCACGTTCATCAGCCCGACCACGTCGAGGCCGAGCGCGAGTTCGCGGGTCTGCCGTTCCAGCTCGCCGATCATCTGCGCGTCGAGCGAATGCGGCGGCAGCGAGCAGGCGGAATCGCCGGAATGAATGCCGGCTTCCTCGATGTGCTCCATGATGCCGACGATGAAGGTGTCCTTGCCGTCGCACAGGCAATCGACGTCGATCTCGGTGGCATCGGACAGATAGCGGTCGAACAATAGCGGGTTCTTGCCGAGCACGGTGTTGATCTGCCCGGTCTTGTCGTTCGGATAGCGCGCTTTGACGTCGGCTGGCACGAGCTCGGGCAGGGTGCCGAGCAGATAGTCGCCAAGCTGCGTCTCCTCGCGGATGATCTGCATGGCGCGGCCGCCGAGCACGTAGGACGGGCGCACCACCAGCGGCAAGTCGAGGTCGGCAGCCACCAGCCGCGCCTGCTCGACCGAATAGGCGATGCCGTTCTTCGGCTGCTTCAGATGCAGCTTGTCGAGCACGCGCTTGAAGCGGTCGCGGTCCTCGGCGAGGTCGATGGCGTCGGGCGAGGTGCCGAGGATCGGCACATCGGCTGCTTCCAGCGCGCGCGCCAGCTTCAACGGCGTCTGGCCGCCGAACTGCACGATCACGCCATGCAGCGTGCCGTTGGTGCGTTCGGTCGCGACGATCTCCAGCACGTCTTCGGCCGTCAGCGGCTCGAAATACAGCCGGTCCGCGGTGTCGTAGTCGGTCGACACCGTTTCCGGGTTGCAGTTGATCATGATGCTCTCGTAGCCAGCGTCATGCAGCGCGAAACAGGCGTGGCAGCAGCAATAGTCGAATTCGATGCCCTGGCCGATCCGGTTGGGGCCGCCGCCGAGAATGATGACCTTCTTCTTGTCGGATGGCGCGCTCTCGTCGGCGAGGCGGCCTGCGAACGGCGCCTCATAGGTCGAATACATATAGGCGGTCGGGGATGCGAACTCGGCGGCGCAGGTGTCGATGCGCTTGAAGACCGGGCGTACCCCGAGCGCGTGGCGTTTCGCGGTGACCTCGGCCTCGTGGCCCTCGGAAAGCACCGCGAGCCGCGCATCGGAAAAGCCCATCGCCTTCAACGTCCGCATGCCGAAGGCATTGCCGGGCAGGCCGTTTTTGCGGACCTTGGCCTCCATCTCGATGATGCCGCGCATCTCGGCCAGAAACCACGGATCGATCTTGCAGGAATTGAAGATTTCCTCGTTCGACCAGCCGAGCCGCATGGCCTGGGCAACCTGCAGGATGCGGTTCGGGGTCGGCGTGCCGAGCGCGGCCCGCAGCGCGTTCTTGTCGTCGCCGCGGCCCAATCCTTCGATCTCGATCTCGTCGAGGCCGGTCAGGCCGGTCTCGAGCCCGCGCAGCGCCTTCTGCAGGCTTTCCTGGAAGGTGCGGCCGATCGCCATCACTTCGCCGACCGATTTCATCGAGGTGGTCAGCGTGGTGGACGCGCCGGGGAATTTCTCGAATGCGAAGCGGGGAATCTTGGTGACGACATAGTCGATGGTCGGCTCGAACGAGGCCGGCGTCGCGCCACCGGTGATGTCGTTGGCGATTTCGTCCAGCGTGTAGCCGACCGCGAGCTTGGCCGCGACTTTTGCGATCGGAAAGCCGGTCGCCTTCGAGGCCAGCGCGGAGGAGCGCGACACCCGCGGGTTCATCTCGATCACGACCATGCGCCCGTCGGCCGGGTTGACGCCGAACTGCACGTTGGAACCGCCGGTCTCCACCCCGATCTCGCGCAACACCGCGATCGAGGCGTCGCGCATGATCTGGTATTCCTTGTCGGTCAAGGTCAAAGCCGGCGCCACGGTAATGGAATCGCCGGTATGCACGCCCATCGGATCGAGGTTCTCGATCGAGCAGACGATGATGCAATTGTCCTTTTTGTCGCGCACCACCTCCATCTCGAACTCTTTCCAGCCGAGCACGGATTCCTCGATCAGAACCTCGTTGGTCGGCGAGGCGTCGAGCCCGCGCTCGATGATGTCGAGAAACTCTTCCTTGTTGTAGGCGATGCCGCCGCCGGTGCCGCCCATCGTGAAGGAGGGCCGGATGATCGCGGGCAGGCCGATCTCCGAGAGCGCCATCAGCGCTTGGCCGAGCGCATGCTCCTGGTAGCGCTTGCGGCGCTCGTTCTCGCCGAGCGTCCACTGCCGCTCCAGCTCTTCGAGGGCTGCGCCGGAGGCCTTTTCACACTCGGCCCGATATTTGTCGCGATAGGACTTCTTCAGCGCCGAGGCGTTGGCGAGCCGCGATTTCGGCGTCTGCAGGCCGATCTTTTCCATCGCATTGCGGAACAGCTGGCGGTCTTCCGCCTTGTCGATCGCATCCGCCGTGGCGCCGATCATCTCGACATCGAATTTGGCGAGCGTGCCTTGCTGGCGCAGCGACAGCGCACAGTTCAGCGCGGTCTGTCCGCCCATGGTCGGCAGCAGCGCAAAGCCGCCGGGAATGACGTGACGTTCCTTTTCGATGATCTTGGCGACGATCTCGGGCGTGATCGGCTCGATATAGGTCGCATCCGCCAATTCCGGATCGGTCATGATCGTGGCCGGATTGGAATTGACCAGGACGATGCGAAAGCCCTCTTCCTTCAGCGTCTTCACCGCCTGCGTGCCGGAATAGTCGAACTCGCAGGCCTGCCCGATCACGATCGGGCCGGCGCCAATGATCAGGATGGTGGAGATGTCGGTTCGTTTGGGCATTGAGTCTCAATAGTCGTTGGGGCAACGATTTGCGACAGGAAACGGCTCTGAAGCCCTCTCCCCGTTGGGGAGAGGGTTGGGTGAGGGGGCTCTGCCGTGAATAAGCTTGCGCGCATACTGCGAAGCCAGATGACCGAGGCCGAGAAGCTGATGTGGAGCAGGTTGCGAGACCGGCGGCTCGACGGCGTGAAATTCAAACGGCAAAAACCCATTGCCGGTTACATCGTCGATTTTGTAGCTTTGGACTTGAAGCTCATCGTCGAAATCGACGGCGGGCAGCACGCTGAAAGAGCCGCTCAGGACGCGGTTCGGACCAGGGTCTTGGAAGAATGCGGATATCATGTCGTCCGATTCTGGAATCACGATGTTCTGGGTAACATCGACGGTGTTCTTGAGGCGCTTGTTCAAGAGCTCAATATCTCCCGGTGACGCCCCTCACCCCAACCCTCTCCCCACCGGGGAGAGGGGGCCGAGCGCGGCGCGTGGCTACCATTGGGCACAAAAAAAGGGCGCGCATGCCGCGCGTCCCCTTACCAAGGCGCGTGACCCCGCGCGCGGCTGGTCTTTAGACCAGATTCCGCAGCCGCGAAAGGGTTTTGGGCCCTCATCAACCGGCAATTGGGGGATTGCCGGGCCGCGGGACGGGTACCACCGCGAGCCGATGGGCCGTGCGGGCGAGGTTGCGGAAAACGCGGCCCGCGCCCTCCCTCATTTCGCAGCTTCCGCGGCGAGGAATGGTAATATGCGCGGCACAACAGGCCGAAAGGGAAGAAGCCGTGCCCAAATATCTTTGCAAGGCGTGTGGGACCCAGCATCCGGAGCGTGCCCGTCCGCCGGAACGCTGCCCGATCTGCGAGGATGAGCGACAATTCGTTCCTCCAACAGGCCAGGAATGGATCGTAGCGGAAGCGCTGGCCGCCGGCCGCTTCAACGTGTTTCGCAAGATTGCACCCGGCCTGTTCGGCATTTCCACCGTGCCGCAATTCGCGATCGGGCAGCGGGCCTTTCTGGTCGCAATGCCTGCCGGCAACATTCTCTGGGACTGCCTCAGCCTTCTGGACAGCACGACGATCGAGATCATTCGCGCGCTGGGCGGTCTCAAGGCGATCGCGGTTTCCCATCCCCATTTCTACAGCGCGATGGCGACATGGGGCCGGACCTTCGACTGTCCCGTGTTCGTGCATGAGGCCGACCGGGAGTGGCTGGTCGAACCCGATCCCGGCATTGAATTCTGGTCGGGGAAAATGCGGGTTATTTTCCCGGGCGCCGCGCTGCACCGGCTTGGCGGCCATTTCCCCGGCAGCGCGGTCCTGCATCTCGGCGAGCAACGCACCCTTCTGACCGGGGACACGCTGCTGGTGACGCCGGACCAGAGGCATGTCGCGTTCATGTGGTCCTATCCCAATTACGTGCCGCTGGCGGCCGCGGAGGTCGAACGCATCGGGCGCCGTCTCGCCCCGCTGGATTTCGACGCGATCCACTCGGCCTTCTGGGGGAGAGGAGACATCTCGGAAGACGCCAAGGCGGCGGTCGATCGCTCGATTGCTCGCCATATCCGAGGATGCGGAACGCTGGGAGAAACGCGGTAGATCGTGACGGCGGCGTCATGGCGCCAAAAATTGGAGACCCGGCCTGGATTTGAACCAGGATGGAGAGCGATGCACTGCTCTTGCGTGGACATTCCGCCACCGGGCCGACCGGGTTATCGCCGATCACGGCTCGGTGAGCCAACCCAACCGTCGGTTAACCCTAATCGGCCGGATCGGGCGGCAGCGAGAAGGCGAGACGCGCTACGAACGTCATCCGCCACGGATTATGGCCGATATTGAAGGGCGCGCGCTCCGCGCTCAGGCCGGATTTCGCCATTTTGGCGATCATGTCCTTTTCGCCGTAGCGCTGCAGGCCGAGGCGGGTGCGCAAGTGCCGGTAATCGGAAAGCGCGGTCGAGAGCAGGCCAATCAGGGCGTCTTTCAGAAAACCGCATTTCGCCGCGAAGCGCAAAAGCGCGATGACGTCGCGCGCCATGCCGACATTGGGGCGCAGGATGTCGCCGAGAACCAGCCGGCCGGCGGGCTTGAGCAGGCGGCGGATCACGGCGAGCGCGGTGTCCAACTCAGCCGGCGTCATGTACTGGGCGACCGAGTTCATCACCACCAGGTCGATGGATTTCGCGGTCATGCTCTTCAGTTCGTCGAGCGCGCGTACGCGGATCTTGGTGTTCGGCGCGAAACGCGCGATCAGCCGGCCGCGCACGCCGGGGGCGGGCTCGGCAAGAAACAGCGTGCTGCAGGCGTCAGCCACCTTGGCCGCCGCCAGCGCCTCGCCGCAGGCATAGTCGAGCACCACGGCATCGAGGGATGGGATATAGCCGACGATGTCGCGGGCAACGATCTCGAAATGCAGGTCGCGATGTCGCTTGCTCGCATAGATCGTATGCGTGGAATCGTAATAATCGATCCAGTCGTCCATGGCGCTCAATGTCTGTAAGGGTCTGTGAGAGGTCTATGAAGGGTCGTGAAATTGAAGTTCCTGACGAGGAACCGGGGATACTCTTACGCGTTTTATCTTCCCGGCGCGCGTGTTCGCTGCCGCCGATGTCCGGTTCCTAACAGGAAGGTGCAATGTGAGCAAAGCCAAGTCCGATAAAACCTCGCCCGATCTCGACACCCCGACCGACCTGCCGCCGCAAGCCGTCGACAAGATTTCAGCTTCGCTCAATACGCTGCTGGCCGACGCCTTTGCGCTCTATTTGAAGACCAAGAACTTCCATTGGCATGTCAGCGGCCGGCATTTCCACGACTACCACCTGATGCTGGATGAACAGTCGGACGCGATTTTCGCCACCACCGATCAACTCGCCGAACGGGTCCGCAAGCTCGGCGGCATCACGGTGAAGTCGATCGGCCAGATCGGCAAATTGCAGACCATCAAGGACAATAACGAAGACTACGTGCCGCCGCGCGAGATGCTGCGGGAATTGATGGAAGACAACAAGCACGTGGCGGCCGCGATGCGCAAAGCCCACAAGCTCGCCGATGACAATGAGGATTCCGGCACGGCCGGCCTGCTCGAAACCTTCATCGACGAGACAGAGCGGCGCACCTGGTTCCTGTTCGAGGCCAGCCGCCAGGAAGGCAGCAACGCCGCGTAGCGCGTCGGGTTTCAATTATGGGGTGGGCAGGCGAGGCGTGCCCACCTTATCTACGTGATGACGGGCCGTGTCATTTCCACAACCGCACCAGCGGCCCGTCCGCTCCCATGACCGGATCGGTCTGCGGCAGCTTCACCTGCGGAATGGTCTTCAGCGCTTTGGCATGATTTTCCGTGGTCGGCCGCGTGATCTGCATCTTCGGGCCCGGCGGATAGGCGCCGACCACGGAGAAATCGTGGCTCGCCGAGAGGCATTGATGGCCGGTGCCCGCGGGCAGGATCGCGACGTCGCCGGCCTTGATCTCCAGCACCTCGCCCTTGTCGCCGCCGAAGCGCACGCGGGCGTGGCCGCGCGCCACGCCGAGCGCCTCATGCACCGTCGCGTGATAGTGCAGATAATCATAGACCCCGTTCCGCCACATCTCGCCCCAGCCATTGGCGCCAAACAGGCCTTCGATGGTCTTTTCGGGATGCCCGCGATCGAGCGCGACCGCGCCCTTGTAGATCAGGAACGGCATCGGATTGTTCGGCACGAGCCCGTCGTCCTCGAAGACGGTGGGAACGGGTTCGACATCTGCGCTGACGACCGACATGATTCTCTTCCTCGCGAAAAACCGGGTGCGGATTAAACCAACCGCCACCCCTAGCGTTCCACCTTCGCTTAGGTTCTTGATTGAGCATGATCTCCGCGCAAACGCGTAGCGTTTGTCGCGAGGGAAAACCGCTACACACTTTTCCGGATCATGCTCTAAATCCGAAACTTCATCACCTCTTCCTTGAACTTGAGCCCGTGGCCAGGCCGCTCCGGTGCTGTGATCATGCCGTTTTCGATCGCGGGCGGATCGACCCAGAGATCGTCGATCAGCCCCATGTTTTCGCACCAGATCCCGTTCGGGATCGAGGCCAAGAGATGCACGTTCAGTTCCGGAAACAGATGCGGCGCAATGGTGACGCCCCAGGTGTCGGCCAAGGTCGCAATCTTGCGCAGGTCGGTCATGCCGCCGCGCATTGGATCGGGCTGCAGGATCGGCAGGCAGGGATTGAGGAAGAACGGCCGCAGATCGTAACGGGTGAAATGGGTTTCGCCTCCGACCACGCGCATGTCGAGGGCTGCGGAAATGCGCTGGTAGCCGGCGAAATCATCGGCCGGCACCGGCTCCTCGAGCCAGTAGATGTCATATTTCTCGAACTTGCGCCCCATCTCGATCGCGACGTCCGGGCTCCAACCCATGTTGACGTCGATCATGATGTCGATATCGCCTCCCACCGCCTCCCGCATGCGGCGCACATTGTCGAGGTCCTCGGCCGGTGTGTGGGCATGCGCGACCTGCATCTTGATCGCCTTGTAGCCCTGGTTCACGTAGTGCAGCGCCTTCTCGATCATGCCGTCGCCGCCGGCGCCGCGGAAGCAGCCTGAGCCGTAGATCGGGATTTGCGAGCGGTAATGGCCCCACAGCCGATGCAGCGGCAGGCCCGCGCGTTTCCCCACCGCGTCCCACAGCGCGATGTCGAGCGCCGACATCGCCATCGCGGCGATGCCGCCGCGGCCATAGGTCATGGTCGCGGTCCACAGATCGCGCCAGATCGCCTCGATGGCGGTGGCGTCCTTGCCCTTGACCCGCGGAACGATGCACTCCTCCAGACAAGCGGCGATCGCTTTCATTCCGGGGCGGAACAGAAACAGATAACCCATGCCGGTGATGCCGCCCGATGTCTCGACGTCGCAGATCAGGATGTCGCGCATTGGTCCCAGCGCGTGGCCCTTGAGCCAGGGATCGTCGGCCCAGGGCATGCGCAGCATCGTCACGCGAATGTCGCGAATGGTCATGTCGGGATTGGTCATTGCAGAGGTTTCCTCGGGGTCTTTCTTGGGGCTTTTCCCTGTTGGCCGGACCATGTTCGCCTGATCCAAGCCAGGCAAAGTCAACCACAGGAGGCTGCCGCTAATCCAGCGCCGTCCGACATGCCCGCAATGATGCCGCCGCGGGCGTCGCAATCTCGAAAACACCGCCCAGTACGTTAGAGCATGATCCGGAAAAGTGTGTAGCGGTTTTCCGAAAAGATCATGCTCAATCAAAAACCTAGAGCGCGATGGCGATTCAACCTAATCCCATCGCGCTCTAGGGCACGCTCGCTCCTTTGCCATCCGTCTGCGCGAGGACATGCGATGAGGAACCTTCTCGCGCTGCGGTGATTGGTTTCGCGTCATCGGGAGAACATTCATGGCACGAAAATACTCCAAGAAGGCCTCGGCCAAAGTCGGGCGCGCGATGAAGAAGCGCAAGGCCGGCACATTGAAGAGCGGCCGTTCAGGCCGCAAGGTCAAGAGCCGCAAGCAGGCGATCGCGATCGGGCTGTCGGAGGCACGCGCCAGCGGCGCCAAGGTGCCGAAGAAGAAAAAGGCTGCGAGGAAGAAGCGGAAGGCGAAGCGATAGTTTCGTCGTCATTGCGAGCCGCCGGGTTGCGGGTTCGATGACATGCTCCGCGTAGCAATCTGGAGTCCAGCCCGCGGCCCTGGATTGCTTCGTCGCTTCGCTCCTCGCAATGACGGATGAACCAGCATCCGGCGCGTGATAGGGTGGCGGCTTAGCTGACTGATAATGGATTGATCGTGGCGCCGAAAAAGCTTTCCACCTACCGCAAGAAGCGGGATTTCGAGAAGACCGACGAGCCGTCCGGCGACGTCAAGGTCACGCCCTCGAAGCGGCCTCGTTTCGTGATCCAGAAGCATGCTGCGACCCGGCTGCACTACGACCTGCGGCTGGAGTTCGACGGCGTCTTCAAGTCCTGGGCCGTGACGCGCGGGCCCTCGCTCGATCCGCATGACAAGCGGCTCGCGGTGGAAGTGGAAGACCATCCGCTCGATTACGGCGATTTCGAAGGCACGATCCCGAAGGACGAGTATGGCGGCGGCACGGTGCAGCTCTGGGATCGCGGCTATTGGGAGTCCGACGATCCGAACGGCGGATTCAAGAAGGGCGACCTGAAGTTCACGCTCGACGGCGACAAGCTGCACGGCAGCTGGGTCTTGGTGCGCATGCGCCGTGACCGCGACGGCGGCAAGCGCACCAACTGGCTGCTGATCAAGCATCGTGATGAGTTTGCCAAAGAGAGCGAGGCCAACGACATTCTTGACGAAGACCGCTCGGTGGCCTCGGGACGTTC
>Ga0137412_10001464_pt1 | contig 18412 bp, 19 predicted proteins | sample CZODoug2_1_16fun_FD_122160 | JGI IMG/M metagenome (GOLD analysis project Ga0137412, IMG submission 122160) | Vadose zone soil fungal communities from Angelo Coast Range Reserve, California, USA - CZODoug2_1_16fungal (Hybrid Assembly) | ecosystem: Environmental > Terrestrial > Soil > Vadose zone...
CGCGAGCTGCTCGAATGGTTCGACCTGACCGAGGCGGCCGGACGTCCGGCCAAGACGTACTCCGGCGGCATGCGCCGGCGCCTGGACCTGGCCGCATCGCTGGTCGGCCGCCCGTCGGTGATCTTCCTGGACGAGCCGACCACCGGCCTGGACCCGGCCAAGCGCGAGGACATGTGGGACGTGGTCCGCAGCCTGGTCACCGACGGCTCGACCGTGCTGCTCACCACGCAGTACCTCGAGGAGGCCGATGCCCTGGCCGACGAGATCACCGTGATCGACCACGGCCAGGTCATCGCCCACGACACCCCCGACGGCCTCAAGCGGATCGTCGGCGGTCAGCGCCTGAAGGTCCGTCCGACCGACGTCGGACGCCTCGACGAGGTGCACTCCATCCTGGCCGCCGTCGGCGACGGAACACCCGAGTCGCCCGGACGCGGCGTGCTGACCGTCCCGGTCAAGGACGACACCGCCCTCGGTGCCACCGTCCAGCGGCTGCAGGCCGCCGGCATCGCCGTCACCGAACTGTCCCTACATCTGCCCAGCCTGGACGAGGTCTTCTTCACCCTCACCGGCCGGCACACCGAGACCGAGGAGGTGGCGGCATGACCGCCGTTCTCACCGCGCCGAACCCGGCACCGACCGCGCCCACGATCGCCCGGGCCACGCCCGGCCTGGCCCGTAACCTGCGCCACGCCTTCGCCCTGGCCAAGCGCAACCTGATCAAGACGATGCGCACGCCCGAGCAGCTGATCGACGTCACCGTGCAGCCGATCGTCTTCCTGCTGCTGTTCGTGTACGTGTTCGGCGGCGCGATCAGCAACGGTTCCCGGCACGAGTACCTGCAGTTCCTGCTGCCCGGCCTGCTCGGCCAGGGCATCGCCATGGGCAGCGTCGCGCTCGGGCAGAACCTGAACGCCGACATCGAGAAGGGCGTGTTCGACCGGTTCCGGTCATTGCCGATCGCCCGGTCGGCGCCCCTGGTCGGTGCGGTTCTGGCCGACTTCTTCCGCTACCTGATCCTGTGCGTGATGTTCATCGGCTTCGGCTACGTCATCGGTTTCCGGATCACGACCAACCCGGTGTCGGCGCTCGCGGCGATCGCCATCACCATCGCCTTCGCACTGTGCTTCTGCTGGATCTCGGTCTGGGTCGGCATGAAGGCCCGCACCTCCGGCGCGGTGCAGGGGATCATGTTCTTGCTGGTCCTGCCGCTGTCCTTCGGCAGCAGCACGTTCGCGCCGACCTCGACGATGCCGGGCTGGCTGCAGGCGTTCGTCAACGTCAACCCGATCACCCACCTGGTCGGGACGGTGCGCGGCCTGATGCTGGGTGGGCCCACCGCATCCCACCTCGGCTGGACGCTGCTGTGGATGGGCGGGCTGCTGGTGGTCTTCGTCCCGCTGGCTCTGCGGGCTTACCGCCGGCGCGCATAACCCGGGTAACTCCCCCGATCGTGCAACCCTCGGCCGTCTCAGGCGGCCGAGGGTTGCACGATCGGTTTGTTACGTCAGGACAGGGACGCTGGATCCAGCCGGGCCAGGGCGGCATCGCGGTCGAGCGCCCTGCCGGCCGCGTAGGCCGCCTCGTACTGCTCGTCTCCCAACGCCGTGCGCAGGGCCGCCGCCAGCCGCTTGATATCCAGCTGGGTCGGATCGTCGGCCCCGCGTATCCGGGCCGCCGCTCCCATCATCTGGGCGGCGTCCACGCTGCGTCCGATCGACGTCGCCAGGTCGGCCGCGGCCAGCCCGACGATGGCCACGATCGGCATGTCGCGGGTGTCGACCGCGACCGGGAAGGTCTCGCGCAGCCGTTCGCGGGCCACGTCGATCCGCCCGTCCAACAGATCCTGTTTGGCGGCCACCGCCATCATCAGCGCCCGACCGTGACCGTGGATCGGGTGGGCCCGCGGGATCTGTTCCAGCCGATGGATCGCCTCGTCGATCAGCCGGCGGGCCTCGACCCGGTCGCCGGCGAAGCGGGCACACTCGGCCAGCACGGATCCGGCGAAGATCGACTCCATGACCGACCCGGAATCCTCGCTGAGCTGCTGGGCGGCCAGCACATGGATGCGGGCAGCCTCGAAGTTGCCCCGCCGCATCGACAGGTCGGCCAGCCGGACCCGCAGCATCGCCTGATCCTCACGGGCGCCCATCTCGATGACCAGGGCGAGCGCCTCGCCGAACACCTCGATGGCGCCCTCGAGGTCGCCGTCCATCGTCTTGGACATGCCGAGCACCTGCAGGCTGTTCGCCAGCCCCCATCGCTCGCCGAGGGCGCGGAACTCCTCGGCCGCCTGCTCGGCCTCGGCCCGCATCGTCTCGACATCGCCGTTGTTCTCGGCCAGGGCTGCCCGAAACGATCGGACGGCGGCCCGGACCCACGGATCGCGGCTGGACGCCGCGGCCGCGATCTGGGTATCCGCGTCGCTCAGGTTCAAGGCGAAGGCGTTCACGAAGATGCGCATCAACACGATCATCGGATGCTCGTCGACGTCGATCGCTTCGAGCCGGCGGGACAGGTCGGCCAGGCGCTCCATGCCGGCGTCGATCTCGTCGGCCGGCACCACGCCGGGGATGTTCGCCGACATCATGACCTGCAGCGCCTCGGCCATCACCCGCACTTCCGCGTCGGCCTCCCCGGGCACGTCCAGCGCGAAGTTGATCCAGGTCAGTGCCTCGGCGTGGCTGCCGACCAGCTCCCAGTACCAGCCCATGCGCCCGGCCAGCTCGAGCGTGGCCTGCGCGTTGCCCTGATCGCCCAGGTGCCGTATCGCGGCCAGGATGTTGTCACGCTCGGCACCGAGCCGGGCGATCCACTCGAGCTGCTCGGGCCGGCGCAGGTGCGGATCGGCAGTCTCGACGAACTCGGCGAAGTAGCGCGCGTGGGCATCGCGCAGGTCGGTGAGCTCGCCCCGGTCGGCCAGCCGTTCCTGGCCGTACTCGCGGATCGTCTCGAGCATCCGGTAGCGCCCGCCGGTCTCCTGCTGCAACGACTTGTCGACCAGGGACGCCAGCAGGTCCAGCACGTCGGCGACCGGCACGTGCTCGTCGGCGCACACCGCCTCAGCACTCTCCGGGGTGGCACCGGCCGGAAACACGGACAGCCGCTCGACCAGTAGCCGCTCGGCGTCGCTGAGCAGGTCCCAGCTCCAGGCCACCACGGCGCGCAGCGTGCGGTGCCGGGGCAACGCGGTGCGGCTGCCCCCGGTCAGCAGCCGGAACCGGTCCGAGAGCCGGCTCGCGATCTCCTCGACGGGCAGCGACCGGATGCGGGCCGCCGCCAGCTCGATCGCTAACGGCTGGCCGTCCAGGCGGCGCACGATCTCGACGACGCTCGCCACGTTGGTGGCGTCCACGGCGAAGTCGGCCCGGGCGGCGGCCGCCCGGTCGGCGAACAGCCGGACAGACGGGTACGTGTACGCCTCGTCCGGCGCCGCGTCCAGCGCGGGCTGGCCCAGCGGCGGCACGACGATGAGCGACTCACCGAAGATGCCGAGCGGTTCGCGGCTGGTCGTGATGATGCGCAGCTCGGGGCAGGTCGCGAGCAGCTGGTCGGCCAGCTGGGCGGCGGCGTCGATCAGGTGCTCGCAGTTGTCGAACACCAGGACGGCCCGCTTGTCGAGCAGCGCCTCGAGCAGCCGGCCGGTGGCGTCGCGGGCGCTCAGCTTCGCCGGTTGGTCGATCACCAGCGACTCGCGCAGTCCCAGCGAGCCGAGCACCGTCTGCGGCACGTCGACGGCGTCGGTGACCGAGGCCAGCTCGACGAACCAGATGCCGTCCGGGACGCCCTCGACGAGCGTCGATCCGGCCTCGACGGCCAGCCGCGTCTTGCCGGCCCCGCCCGGCCCGACGAGGGTGACCAGCCGGCTCTCCTCGAGAAGCTTGCCGATCCGCGCGACCTCCTCGTCGCGTCCGACGAAGCTGGTCAGCTGGGCACGCAGGTTGGTGCGCGGCGCGCGTTGCGGGGCGCTCGGCTGGGCCGTCTCGCCGCGCAGCACCGCCAGGTGGACGGCCTGCAACTCGGCGGACGGATCGATGCCCAGCTCGTCGGCCAGCCGGGTCCGGATCCGGTCGTAGGCGGCCAGGGCGTCGGCCGAGCGGCCGGTGGCGGCCAGCGCCGAGATCCGCAGACCGGCCAGCCGCTCGTCCAGGGGATGCTGCTCGGTCAGGGCGTCCAGCTCGGCGACGACCTCGCCGGCGCGGCCGAGTGCGAGGTCGGCTTCGATGCGATCCTGGGTGGCGGTGAGCCGCAGCTCGTCGAGCCGGGTGGTGGTCGCCATGGCGAAGGGCGCGCCCTCGACGTCGGCCAGCGCCGGGCCCCGCCACAGCGCCAGCGCCTGGCGCAGGGTGGCAGCCGCCTTGCTCTGCTCACCTATACGCATCGCCGTGGCCCCGGCGCGGGCGAGCTGCTCGAAGCGGGTCGCGTCCACGTCGCCGGGCTCGATGGCCAGCCGGTACCCAGTGGGCGACTGGCCGACCGTCGCCGCTCCACCCAGTGCCCGGCGCAGTCGCGACACCAGCGACTGCAGGGCGTTGGCCTCCTCCGCCGGCGGCTGGTCGCCCCAGACGGCATCGACGAGCGCCGGCGCGCTCACTGGGCGGCCGGCGTCCAGGGCCAGGCGGATCAGCAGGCTGCGCAGCCGTGACCCGGCGACGTCGATGGATCCGCCGGCGTCACCGTCCCGTACCTCGAGCGGGCCGAGGATCGCGATCTGCACGCCGTCTACTGTCCCAGACATGCGCACCGAGACGATCCAGGTTCGGACGGGCGAGCGCCCCCGCGTGTACGACCTCACCGATGCCTGCGCACGCTTCGTCGACGGTGACGGGCTGCTCAACGTGTTCGTGCCGCACGCCACGGCCGGGGTCGCGATCCTCGAGACGGGCGCCGGCAGCGACGAGGATTTACTCACCGCCCTGGACGAACTACTGCCCCGCGACGCCCGATGGCAGCACCGGCACGGGTCGCCCGGGCACGGACGCGACCACGTATTGCCCGCCCTCATCGCCCCGTCGATCGTGGTGCCGGTGGTGGGCGGTCAGCTACAGCTGGGCACCTGGCAGTCGATCTGCTTGGTCGACACCAACGTCGACAATCCCGAGCGCACGGTAAGACTCAGCCAAATCTGACTCGGCCACGGCTGACTCGACCGAGAACGCGATGAGCGCTCGCGCGAAGAGCCGGATTAAATCCAGTACTCGGCGTCGGGCCGGGCGGCCTCGATCGATCCGGTGAACGTGGTTGCCGCCTCGGCGACGGCCACCTCGCGGGAGTGCCACGGCGGCACGTGGGTGACGATCAGCCGATCGACGCCGGCGCGCGCGGCGTGCTCGCCGGCCTGCTTGCCGGTCAGGTGCAGGTCCGGGACATAGGTGTCATCCGGACCGAAGGACGCCTCGCAGAGCAGGACGTCGGCGCCGTGCGCCAATGACACGAGGGCATCGCTCTCGCCGGTGTCGCCCGAGTACACGAGCGTGCGATCGCCCACACTCAGGCTGATCGCGTACGCCGGAACCGGGTGGTTCACCGACGCGACCGAGACCGCGAACGGGCCGAGCTCGCCGCTGCGGGGCGTGGAGAAGTCGAACAGCTCGTGCAGGGCCAGCTTGCGCGCGAGCGGGTCGTAGGCCGTCTCGATCCGGTCGCGGGTACCGGACGGACCGATGACCGGGATGCGACCTTCGGGGGGATTCGGCCCGTAGCGCAGCACGTTCACGTAGGCCGTGAGGTCGATGCAGTGGTCGCCGTGCAGGTGCGACAGCAGGATCGCGTCCACCTCGTGCGGGGGGACGTGTCGCTGCAACGGCCCGAGCGCGCCGTGGCCGAGATCGAGCACGATCCGGTAGCCGTCCTCCTCGACGAGGTATCCGGACGCGGGCGAGTCGGGGCCGGGCAGCGTCCCGGAACAACCGAGCACGGTGAGCTTCACGCGACGCCTCCCAGCGCAGGTTCGACGATCGAGGGACCGAGGAAGCGGCGGCTCAGCCGGGTGAACGGCTCGGCCGGGCCGGTGGAGCGGAACAGGTGCCGCGGCGCGGGACCGTCGTCCGAACGCAGCAGCCCCGCGTCGAACAGCACGCGATACACATCCTTCGCGGTCTCATCGGCGCTGGACACCATCGTCACGGCGTCGCCCATGACGACCGAGAGCAGGCCGGTGAGCATCGGGTAGTGCGTGCAGCCGAGCACGAGCGTGTCGACCCCGGCCAGGGGGGCCAGATACGACTCGGCCAGGCCCAGCAGCTGCCGCCCGCTCGTGACGCCCCGCTCGACGAACTCGGCGAAGCGCGGGCAGGCCGCCGCCGAGACCGACACGTCACGCGCGGCCGCGAACGCGTCCTGGTAGGCACCGCTGGTGATGGTGGCCGTCGTGCCGATGACGCCGACGCGACCGTTGCGGGTGGCGGTGACCGCCCGCCGCACGGCCGGCAGGATCACCTCGATCACCGGCACGTCGTAGCGTTCCCGCGCGTCGCGCAGGCAGGCGGCGCTCGCGCTGTTGCACGCGATGACCAGCGCCTTGACACCGGACGCGACGAGCTCGTCCATCAGGGTGAGCGCGTGGCGGCGCACCTCGGCGATCGGCTTCGGACCGTAGGGCGAATTCGCGGTGTCCCCGACGTAGTGCAGCGCCTCGTGCGGCAACTGGTCGAGGACGGCGCGGGCGACGGTGAGCCCGCCGACACCGGAGTCGACCATGCCGATCGGTGAAGCGACAGTAGGCGGCACGCCGTCAGGATAGTGAGGTGCGCTTCTCGGCTCGCGCACCGCGCGGATGCAGCAGCCATCCAGCGACGATGCCGGCCGCGAAGCTGCACACGTGCGCCTGCCACGAACTCTTCGAGTTGATCGACGGCAGCAGCCCGGCGAACAGCCCGCTGAAGAAGAACGCGACGGCAACCGCGGACAGGATCCACAGGATGCGCCGGGTGAAATACGCCCGGGCGAGCAGGTAGCCCATCCAGCCGAAGATCAGCCCGCTGCAGCCGAGGATCAGCCCGCTCGGCGCGATCAGCCAGGTCGCGATCCCGCCGAGGACGATCACCAACCCGGTCACCGTCAGCCAGGTGCGCATGCCCGAGAGCAGGATCACCCAGCCGATCAGCACGAACGGACCGGTGCTCGAGATCAGCTGCCAGGCACTGTTGTGCAGGAACGTCGTGGTCAGGACTCCCCACAGCCCGTCGACCTCCCGGGGGCGCAGGCCGAACCGGTCGAGCCGATGGTCATCGACCGTATTGGCGATCTGGACGGCCCACAGCACCCCGGCGCAGAACGCCATGAAGGCGAGCGCCCCGCCCCAGCTGGTCGGTTCGAACGGCGGCTCGGTGCTCTCCGAATTGGGGAGTGGCCGCAGCTTCGGGCTCTGCGGCTCGGGTACCTCCTCGGCAGTGCTCACAGCGTTTAGCCTAGGTCAGGCCTCTCGACCCGTGACGAGAATCTGGTGGTAGCCGGTCGCGCCGGACGGGAACGGGTCCCGCGACTGGGCGTCCTGCACCACGCCGTGACCGTCGAACGCCCGGACGCGGATGGCGTGCTGCCCGGTGCGGCCGACCGTCCAGGGCACCACCCACTGGCGCCACGTGTCGACCGAGGGCACCGTCCCCAGCCGTGCCTCCTGCCACGGACCGCCGTCCACCTGCACCTCGACCTTCGAGACGCCGACGTGCTGATCCCACGCGATGCCGGCGAGCGGCACCACGTCGCCGACCGTGACCTTGTCGCCGGAGCGGGGGGTGTCGATGCGCGAGGCGAGGCGCACCGGCCCCTGGGCCGCCCAGCCGCCCTGCACCCAGTACGCCGACGTGTTGGCGAATGTTGTCGCCTGCAGGTCGACGATCCACTTGCACGCCGACACGTACCCGTACAGCCCGGGAACCACCATCCGCACCGGGAAGCCGTGGTCGACCGGCAGCGGCTCACCGTTCATGCCCACGGCGAGCAGGGCGTCGCGGCCGTCCATCACCACGGCGGTGGGCGAGCCGATGGTCAGGCCGTCCTCGGACGTCGCCAGCAGCTGGTCGGCGTCGGGGTGCACGCCGGCCTCGCGCAGCAGGTCGGCCAGCCGCACGCCGAGGAAGCGCGCATTGCTGATCAGGTCCCCGCCGATCTCGTTCGAGACGCACGCGAGCGTGATCCAGCGCTCGATCAGCGGCCGCGCGAGCAGGTCGTCGTAGGTGAGTGTGAGCTCGTGGTCGACCAGGCCGTGGATCCGCAGCCGCCAGCCCTTCGGATCGATCTGCGGGACGGCGAGCGCGGTGTCGATCCGGTAGAAGTCCTGATTCGGCGTGACGTAGGGGTTGGCGCCCTTGCCGAGGTCGGCCCCGGCGGGGGCCGGGGCGGCCGAGACCGGCTTGGGCAGCACGACCGCCGCCCGCTGCTTGCTCACGCCGAAGTGCGCGTGCTGCCAGGCCCGTCCGCCGAAGCCACCGACCGCGGCGAAACCGGCGGTCGCCGCACCGACCTGCAAGAACTGCCGCCGAGTCGGATGCACCGAACCGTCCCCGGATCGGACGGCCCGCAGCAACGCGACGAGGATCGAGGCTCCCGCGATCGCCCCGAAGATCGCCGGGATCACGTCGGTGCCGCGATGCGCGTTGGCCGTGCTCGCGCAGTACACAGCGAACGCGCCGAGCAACGCCACGCCGGCCAGCCCGGCCCACAGCCACCGGACGGCGAGGACGCCGATGCCGATGGAGGCGACGGCCAGCACCGTGTAGATGCCGGTCAGCAACACGTGCTTGTCGTTCGTGCCGAATTCCCGGGTCGCCCACCGCTTGACCGATTCCGGCGTGAGCAGGATGACCCGGTTGCCCACCGCGATCACCGGCGCGGCCGCCGGGCGAACCGCCACGGCCACGAGTTCGCCGACCGCCACGGTCACGCCGGCCGCGAGCAGGCCGACCACAGCACCGGCGGCAAGATCGGCGCGCTTCACCCGTCCATGGTGGACGATCACGCCATCGCCAACCATTACGACCTGCAGACGATGCCCGACCGTAAGCCCGTCGATGCCCAACCCAGGCCGTCCGGTCCACCCAGGCCGTCCGGTCCGCCCGGGGGCCGGGCCGGTTAACCCAGGTAGTTCCACGCATGCGCCGCCCGACTACGGTCGCTTAGCGTCGGTCACATGATCAAATCGTTCATTGCGGTCGCGGGTGCGGGGCTGGTGCTGTCGTTGGCGGCTCCGGCCGGGGCGAGCCACGGGTCGTGGTCGGAACCCGGCCGGGTGCTCGGCGTGCAGCCCGCCGAGCAGGTCGCCGACTATCCGTCGGGCACGCTCGCCCTGCGCGTCGAGTACGGGTCCACCGACCCGCAGCACCGGCCGATCCTGGCCAGTGGTCTGGTGCTGGTGCCGCCCGGGCGACGTCCAGCCGGTGGTTGGCCGGTCGTCGCCTGGGATCACGGCACGATCGGCATTGGTGACTCCTGCGCGCCCTCCGTCACTCCGGACGCCCTGTACTCCCCGACGCTGGGCGCGCTGCTGCACCACGGATACGCCGTCGCCGCGGCCGACTATCCCGGGCTGGGGACGCCGGGAGTGCATCCGTACCTGATCGCCGAGTCCGAGGCGCGCGCCACGATCGACATGGTGCGGGCGGCCCGCAATCTCGTCCCCGGGCTCTCGCGGACGTGGGCGGCGGTCGGGCACTCCCAGGGCGGCCAGGCGGCGTGGGCCACCGACGAGGTAACCGCCTCCTACGGCGCCGGGCTGGACTTCCGCGGATCAGTGGCCCTGGCTCCGGCCCCGAACATGTCACCGTTCGTCGACTACGTCGCGAGTGCCAACCCGCAGCAGCAGGCGTTCTTCGCGATGATGCTGGTCGGCCTGGCCACGCAGCACCCGGAGCTGACGTACGCCGACTACCTGCGTCCGGCCGCACTCGCCCAGCTGCCGGCGGTACGGACCGAATGCATCGACGACCTGATCGCCCGCTTCGCCGCGGCGCACCTGCCGGCCACCGACTTCGGCCCGACCGACCCGGCGGCCCGCGATCAGCTCCAGCGCTGGTTCGCCGCCGACGAGATCGGTCACGTCGCCACGACCGAGCCCCTGCTCGTCCTGCAGGGCGAGGCCGACGAGGTCGTGCCACCGCCGGCGACCACCCAGGAGGTGGCTATGGCACAGGCCAACGGCACTGACGTCACCTACCGGACCTACCCGGGCGTCGACCACTTCGGACTGCCCGCGGCGGCGCAGCCCGCGGTGCTCGACTGGCTCGGCTCGCACACCTAGCCGCAGCGCAAGGCCGGTCGGGCGGCGCCCGATCCGGTGCCGCCCATCCGTTGAGTGGTGCGTTACGCGTCGAGTGGTGCGCTGTAACGCACCACTCGCGCGACAACGCACCACTCGACGGTGCAGAACGCACCGCTCGACGGAGCAGGCAGGGATGGACTAGGCGGCGGCCAGCTGGCGGGCGAGCTCGCGTCCCTTGGTCTGCGCGTCGTCGTGCGCCTCGGAAAGTGACACCTTGTGGTGCTCGATGAACTCGGCCAGCGCGGGGTTGACCTCGGCCAGCGTCAGCTCCGGCGTGATGACGTGCAGGTCGAGCCCCAACACGTCGCCCAGGATGCGACGCAGATAGGGCTCGGCGTGATCCCACCCGTCGCGGGGCGTCCCCGGCTTGTAGGAACCGCCGTGGGCATTGACGATCACGGCGGTGCGCCCGCGCAGCAAGCCCTCGGGGTCGCGGGTGCGCGCGTCCAGGAAGAGGTAGTCGATCCAGGTCTTCACCGACGCCGGCGTGCCCCAGTTGTAGAGCGGGACGCCCAGCAGGATCGCGTCGGCCGCGATCAGCTCGTCGACCAGCGCGGTGGCCCGGGCGACCGACTCCTGCTGCTCGGGCGTTCGCTCGTCCTCGGGCACCATCCGAGCCAGATGGTCGACCTCGGTGATATACGGGAGCGGGTCTCGGCCCAGATCGCGCACGCTGACCGTCCCGGTGGGATGAGCGTCCTGCCAGGCGATCTGGAAGGTGTCGGCGACGGAGCGGGAGAACGAACCCTGCGCCCGGATGCTGGCGTCGATACGAAGCAGGTGAGCCATGTCGGGGGACCTCTCGATTCTAGGAAGTAGACGCACGGTCGAACCTAGCAGATCGTTGAGGTATTCCAACGATTGAATCCGGGTGATGATGGTCCTAGCGAGGTAACATCGACGTCGTGCGAGTTGACGAGGTGCCGGCGACGAGGGAACGCCTCGGGTTGCTGCTCGCCCGGCACGGCCAGTTCGTCAATCTCCAGATCCGCAAGGCCATGGCGGCCACCGGTCTCACGCCTCGCCACCGGGCGGTGCTCGTCGATCTGTCCGAGCGCGGCCCGACCAGTCAGCAATCGCTGCTCGAGACGCTGTCGGTCGATCCGAGCGTGATGGTGAGCATCCTCAACGATCTCGAACGGCAGGGCCTGGCCGAGCGGCGCCGCGATCCGGCCGACCGGCGGCGTCACATCGTCGAGATGTCAGGCAAGGGCTGCGAGGTCCTGCGCCACATCGAAGAGGCGGTGTCGGCGGCCGAGGCCGAGCTGTTCGCCGACCTGGACGACGACGAGCGCGACCGCCTGCACGACATGCTCAGCCGGGTACGCACCGTCCCCGACGACCAAGCCTGCACCGAGCAGTACTAAGCAACCTCAAGCCCAGAGCTGGCCCTCGAGCTTCTCCGCCGCGTGCTGCAGTGAGCCGTCGTAGGCGCCCGTTGACAGGTACTTCCAGCCGCCGTCGGCCACGATGAACGCGACGTCGGCCCGCTCGCCGGCCACCGCCGCGCGATCGGCGATGGACAAGGCCGCGTGCAGGATCGCGCCGCTCGAGATGCCGGCGAAGATGCCCTCGTGCTCGATCAGGTCGCGGGTACGGCGCAGCGCGTCGTAGGACGTCACGGAGAAACGAGACGTCAGGATGCTGTCGTCGTAGAGCTCCGGCACGAAGCCCTCGTCGATGTTGCGCAGCCCGTAGACGAGCTCGCCGTAGCGCGGCTCGGCGGCAATGACCTGCACGTCGGGCGCCTTCTCGCGCAGGTAGCGCCCGGCGCCCATGAGCGTGCCGGTGGTGCCCAACCCGGCGACGAAGTGGGTAATGGTCGGCAGGTCGCGCAGGATCTCCGGCCCGGTGCCCTCGTAGTGAGCCTGCGCGTTCGCGGCGTTGCCGTACTGGTAGAGCATCACCCAGTCCGGGTTCTCCTCGGCCAGCTTCTTCGCGGTGGCCACCGCCTGGTTCGACCCTCCCGCGGCCGGCGAGGAGATGATGCGGGCGCCGAACATCTCCAGCAGCTGACGTCGCTCGATCGAGGTGTTCTCGGGCATGACGCAGACCAGGCCGTACCCGTGCAGCTTGGCCACCATCGCCAGCGAGATGCCGGTGTTGCCCGACGTCGGCTCGAGGATCGTGCAGCCCGGCGTCAGCCGCCCGTCGGCCTCGGCGGCCCGCACCATGAACAGCGCCGCCCGGTCCTTGATCGAACCGGTCGGGTTGCGATCCTCGAGCTTGGCCCACAGGCGCACCGGCGACTCACCGGACCACCGCGGCGAGAGCCGGGGCAGCCCGACGAGCGGGGTCTCGCCGAGCGCGTCGGTCAGCGAGTCGTACCTCATGGCGCGCTCAGCCGCCGGCGACTGCCGGCAGGATCGTCACCGCGTCGCCGTCCTTCAGGACGGTGTCCAGGGAGCCGGTGAAGCGGACGTCCTCGTCGTTGACGTAGACGTTGACGAACCGGTGCAGGCTGCCGTCGTCGGTGATGAGGCGCCCCTTCAGACCCGGGTGATTGGCGTCCAGGTCGTCGAGCAGCGCGGAGACGGTGTCACCGGCCGCCTCGACGGACTTCGCGCCGCCGGTGTAGGTGCGCAGGATGGTCGGGATCTTGACCTCGATGGCCATTGCGTCGTGCTCCTGTCGTGCGAAGGATGTGCGTACTGGGGTCTACGTACTGGGATCAACGAAACGAGCTGGCGAAATCGTCGCGACAGTCGTAGTCGAGATCGACTCGGGAGTGCGCCAGCAGCACCCGCTCGATCGGCACGTCACGCATAGGACTCGACCACCGTCACCGGCTCCTCGGTGACCTCGCCGTCGACGATCCGGAACGACCGGAAGTCGGTGGTGTCCGGCGCGCGCGTCGACACCAGCACGTAGTGCGCGTTCGGCTCGGACGCGTAGGCGATGTCGGTGCGCGACGGGTAGGCCTCGGTGGCCGTGTGCGAGTGGTAGACGACCACCGGCTCCTCGTCGTTCGCGGCCATCTCCTTGTAGAGCGCCAGCAGGTCGGCCGAGTCGAACTCGTAGAACGTCGGTGACCGGGCCGCGTTCAGCATCGGGATGTAGCGAGCCGGCCGGTCGCTGCCCTCGGGGCCGGCCACGACCCCGCACGCCTCGTCGGGGTGATCCCGGCGGGCGTGCTCGACGATCGCGTCCCGGGTGGCCCGGTCGATACTCAGCACGAACTCAGGCTACCTAGTGGTCGATGACGGCTTGGACGAGCGAGTCCTGCAGGGCGGTGAGCCACTGGTAGATCGCGCGCAGCTGGGCGTCGGGATCGGACGGGTCGATGTCGGGATCGTCGTCCTCGGACACCGAAAGGCGGGTGCCGATCGCGAGCCGCAGGTCGTTGAGGACGGTGAGCCAGCGCTGCACGGCCTCGTCGTCGAGATCGACCTCGCCGTCGCCGGAGGGCAGTTCGGCGCGGCACTCCCCCAGCCGGACGGCCTTGCTCTCGCGCAGCGAGTCCTCGGTGAGTGAGCGGAACTCGGCCGCTGCCTCCTCGTCGGTGCGGTACCCGGCGGGGAAGAGTCGTTGCCGGACGGGGTCATCGTCGGGCAGCGTCTGCAACGCCCCGTCGAGGTCGTCGAACAGGTTCGCGAGCAGGCCGGCCTCGACTGATTCCAGACGGATGCGAGCGTGGCCGCGACGTCGAGTGACGCGCATCAGTCCTGCTGCTGCAGAGTCGCCCACAGGCCGTAGCCGTGCAGGACGTTCACGTCGAGTTCCATGCGCTCGCGGGTTCCACTCGATACGACCGCTCGGCCCCGATGGTGCACGTCCAGCATGAGTTTCTCGGCCTTGGGTTTGGGATAACCGAATACCGTCATGAATACGTGCGTCACGTAGCTCATCAGATTGATCGGATCGTTCCAGACGATCGTGATCCACGGTCGATCGGGGGATACCGAGGTGGCCACGTCCTCCGCGGGCAGCGTCTTGCCCGCGGTCTTCAGCGGTGGGGACAGCGTGCCTGGCATCAGTCCATGGTGGCACGGTCACGCTCTGGTCACGACCCCGTCACCGCACCGTGATCACTACTGCCCGCAAGGCCGATGACATCAGTGGTACCGCTCCACTAGCGTCTTGCGCCATGAGTGGGCCATACAACCCTGGACCGGGCGAGCAGCCCGGTGAGCAGCCGCAGTGGGGCGGTTACCCCGGCGGCGCGAGCCAACCACAGCAGGAACAACCGGGCTACCCGGGGCAGGAGGGGTACCAGCAGGGGGGATATCAGCAGGGCTACCCGCAGCAGGGCGGCTATCCGCAAGGTAGCTACCCACAGGGCGACCAGCAGGGCGGGTATCAACAGGGCAACTATCCGCAGCAGGCTAACTACCCACAGCAGCCGAGCGGGTACGGCTACCAGCCGGGCGCTCCGTCCTGGGGCGGCGGCTACGGCACTCGGGAGCAGGCGCGTCCGTCGGTCGGCATCATCGGCCTCATCGGGGCCGCAGTCGGCGCGGTGCTGCTCATTCTCGGCGCAACGGCGCTGGCCTGGTACAGGATCCAAGGCGCAGACGGCAAGTTCAGCGATCTCCACAGCGACGTCAAGGATGCGCCTGGAGCAGCTGGACTGGGGTTGGCGAAGGCGTACTTCGGGTGGCTGGCCTGGGTGCTGCTCGCCCTGGTGGTTATCGCCGCGGTCATGGCTAGTCTGCCGATCGGCTCATCCGGCCTCGTGTTTCGCATCGTCGCACCAGTGGTGGGCGTGCTGGGTCTGGTGCTGACGCTGCTCGCATCGAACAATTACTGGGACAAGCTCAAGGATCAGTTCCAAGCCGCCGGCATCGACGACGTCGGCCTCTTCAAGCACAGCCAGATCGGGCTGTACCTGATGCTGGCCGGGTTCCTGATAGCCGGCATCGCGGGGGTCTTCGGGCCACGACGTGCCTGACCGGTCGGCGCGGCCCACGAGCACGGGGCTGCTGACCGACCGCTACGAGCTGACCATGCTCGACGCCGCTCTGCGGGATTCGACCGCAGAGCGGCAATGTGTGTTCGAGGTGTTCGCGCGGCGGCTGCCCGAGGGGCGCCGCTACGGCGTCGTGGCCGGGACGGCGCGGCTGCTCGACGCGATCGGTGACTACACGTTCGACGCCGCGACCGTCGCCTGGCTGCACGAGACGGGTGTCGTCAGCGAGGCCGGCGCCGCGTTCCTCGCCGACTACCGCTTTCGGGGCGACATCGACGGCTACGCCGAGGGCGAGCTGTACTTCCCGTACTCGCCGCTGCTGACGGTGACGGGCACGTTCGCCGAGGCGGTGGTCCTCGAGACGCTGGCCCTCTCGGTCCTGAACCACGACTCGGCGATCGCATCGGCCGCCGCCCGCATGGTGAGCGCCGCCGAGGGGCGTCCGGTCATCGAGATGGGGTCGCGCCGAACGCACGAGAGCGCCGCCGTCGCCTCCGCGCGGGCGGCGTACCTCGCCGGGTTCGCGTCCACGTCCAACCTCGCGGCGGGCGACCGGTTCGGGGTGCCGACGGCCGGCACCGCCGCGCACGCGTTCACGCTGCTGCACGACGACGAGGCGGCCGCGTTCCGGGCGCAGGTCGCCGCGCTCGGCAGCAACACGACCCTGCTCGTCGACACCTACGACCTCACCCGGGGCATCGCCGCCGCGATCGGGGTCGCCGGGCCCGCGCTCGGCTCGATCCGCATCGACTCGGGCGATCTGGGCGTGCTGGCCCGCCAGGCCCGCAAGCAGCTCGACGACCTCGGCGCCACCAGCACCCGCATCGTCGTCAGTGGCGACCTGGACGAGTACGCCATCGCGGCCTTGGGCGCCTCACCCGTCGATGCCTACGGTGCTGGTACCGCCGTCGTCACCGGATCCGGGGCCCCGACCGCCGGCATGGTCTACAAGATCGTCGAGGTGGACGGGCGCCGGGTCGCGAAACGGTCCGAACACAAGGAGACCCACGGCGGGCGCAAGACCGCCTACCGCGCGCACAAGGACACCGGAACGGCGCTCGAGGAGATCGTCGCCACCGGGCCGGCGCCCGAACTCGGCGAACACGACCGGTTGCTGCAACGCCCAATGATGCGCGGTGGATCGCCGGTTACCGACCTGCCGGGGCTCGACGACTCGCGCGAGCACCTGCGCCGGGTGATGGTGACCCTGCCCTGGGACGGCTTGAAGCTCTCGCGCGGTGAGCCGGCGATCCCGACCCGCCTCATCACCGCCTGATTTCCCCGATCGTGCAACTTCTGGCGTCGTAGCGACGCCGAGGGTTGCACAATCGGGGACATGACCAGCGCCGTGATCGTGGTGGACGTTCAGAACGACTTCTGCGAGGGCGGTTCGCTCGCGGTCAACGGGGGCACCGACGTGGCCCGGGCGATCAGCGCCCGGCTCGGCGCCGGCGGCTACGACCACGCCGTCGCGACCCGCGATCACCACGTCGATCCGGGTGAGCACTTCTCGGCGCATCCCGACTTCGTCGCGTCCTGGCCCGCGCACTGCCGGGTCGGCACGTCCGGCGTCGAGCTGCACCCCGGGCTCGACACCCAGCACATCGAAGCGGTGTTCGACAAGGGCGAATACCGGGCCGCCTACTCGGGATTCGAGGGCGCCAGCGACGGCATCGCGCTGGCCGACTGGCTGGGCCGCCACGGCGTCGACGTGGTCGAGGTGGTCGGCATCGCCACCGATCATTGCGTCCGGGCCACCGCACTGGACGCCGCGGCCAACGGGTTCGCCACGACCGTCCGGCTCGATCTCACCGCCGGGGTGGCGGCGTCCACTGTGGACAGTGCGGTGGCGCGGTTGCGCGCGGCGGGCATCGCCCTGGTAGGCGAGCCCATCGTGCGCGGGTAGCTCGCGCGATCTTCCTGCGGTAGCAGCCCCCGACGGCAGCCGGCGCAGGAAGATCACCATCGTCGCGCGATCTTCCTGCGGTAGCAGCCCCCGACGGCAGCCCGCGCAGGAAGATCACCGCAGGTAAGAAGCGCTCAGATGCGCGCGAGCAGGTAGAGCGCCGAGGCGAGGAAGCCGGGCTCGCCGGGGACGTCGGCCGCGGCGTGCGTGTCGACCACGATCGCCGTACCGGCGGCGGCCAGCAGCCGCGCACTGTCGTGCGGGTCGCCGACCACGACGATGCGTGAAGGCGGCAGGTCCAGATCCGTCGCGAGGCCACGCAACGTGCCGTCGACATCGTCCATCGCGGCGACCGCGTCCAGGCCGAGGTCAGCTCGATCCCCTCACGCTTGACGCCGCTGAATCCGGTCAACGTGAACGTCACCGAATAGGTCCCGGGACGGAGATCCACGACCCGGTATTGACCGGTGCCGTCGGTGATGGCCGTGCGCGTCCTCTCGAGAAGCGCAGGGCTCGAAGCCTCAACCGTCACACCTGGAAGCACCGCGCCTGAGGTGTCCTTGGCAACACCGGCAAGCGTGGCTTGCGCCATCGCATATGACGGGAGCAGGACAAGGACCAGTAGCGCCCACACGATCTTTCTCAACGACATAGCCGCTCCTTGTTCAGTCATACCGTTTCAGACTGATGCTTATACCCTTGCGGTATAAGCATTTAGCATTACTGCCGCACATTCTAGGGACGCGGTTACAGAGCGTCAACTTAATAAAGTGAAAGTACTCGCGCCTGACACGCTGAATTCGAAAACTTGGACCGGATCCGCGTTCAAATCGCCGAGGCGATCCGAACGCGGACGTCAGGCGGGCTAGAAGTCGATCTGCGCGGTGATCTTGAAGAACCGCGCCGACATGATCGACAGCGGGTTGAGGAATGTCGACGTGGCTCCCGGAGCCGAGTAGCTGTGCTGGTACACCTCGGTCGTGTTCGAGTTGAACAGGTTGTAGATGTCGAACTGTCCTTGTACACGCAGTTTCTGAATCTTGAGCGTCTTCGCGAGGCGAAAGTCTGTCTGATTGAACCGCGGCTCATACATCGAGTTCGGAGGCAGCAGCGCAATCGAGACGTTCCCGCCTGACGACAACGGCCGCCCGAGCGACGGCGCAATCTCGGCGCTCGAATAACTCCGGCTGGCGCTGATGGCCGGACCCGCGAGGTTCTGGTAGGTGGCACTCACCTGCACGCCCCACCACGGCAACGGGTAGTTGCCAAGCAGCTTGACCTGCGTGCCCGCTGCCCAACCCGTGACGGTACGGCAGTAGCCGTCCCGGAACGGTGCGTC
>Ga0137412_10001465_pt1 | contig 18412 bp, 9 predicted proteins | sample CZODoug2_1_16fun_FD_122160 | JGI IMG/M metagenome (GOLD analysis project Ga0137412, IMG submission 122160) | Vadose zone soil fungal communities from Angelo Coast Range Reserve, California, USA - CZODoug2_1_16fungal (Hybrid Assembly) | ecosystem: Environmental > Terrestrial > Soil > Vadose zone...
TCGTGGCGGTCACCGCCGCCGGCGCCATCTGGTCCTACAAGGAGGACGGCGACTTCGTCTACGGCCAGTCGTTGAAACTGCAGTGGGGCGTCGCCGGACCCGACGGCAACATCGCGCCGCTCGGGGAGGTGTTCCCGATCGATCTCGGGCCGCAACCCGCGTGGCGCAACCTGCGCTTCCCGCTGACGTGGGCCCCGCCGGAGGCCAATGTGGCGCGCATCGTCGCCTACGACCCGAACCTGAGCCCCGAGCAGTGGTTCGCGTTCACCCCGCCGCGTGTCCCGGTACTGCAGACGCTGCAGCAGCTGATCGGATCGCAGACCCCGGTGCTGATGGACATCGCGACCGCGGCCAATTTCCCGTGCCAGCGGCCGTTCTCGGAGCACCTCGGCGTCGCCGAACTTCCGCAATACCGCATCATGCCCGACCACAAGCAGACCGCCGTGTCGTCGAACCTGTGGCAGGCCGCCGGGACCGGCGGGCCGTTCCTGTTCACCCAGGGGCTGCTGCGCACCTCGACGATCTCGACGTATCTGCGCGGCGACTGGTATCGCGACTGGGGATCGGTGGAGCAGTACTACCGCCTGGTCCCGGCCGATCAGGCACCGGAAGCCGTTGTCCAACAAGGCGTTATCACGGTGCACGGCTGGAGCCGGCAAGGACCGATTAGGGCGCTCCCATGACTGCAACGACCGACCGGGACCAGGCAGGCGCGGGCCTTGAAGCCAACCGCAACGTGCAGCTGACGCGCTGGGTGGCCATTGTCGCGGGCCTGATCGGCTTCATGTTGTCGGTCGCGACGCCGCTGCTGCCCGTCGTGCAGACCACCGCGATGCTGAACTGGCCACAAAACGGTCAACTGAATAGCGTTACGGCGCCGTTGATTTCGCTGACACCGGTCGATTTCACGGCCACCGTGCCGTGCGACGTGGTGCGCGGCATGCCGCCGGAGGGCGGGGTATTGCTGGGCACCGCGCCCAAGGGGGGCAAGGACGCCAATCTGCAGGCGTTGTTCGTCGTCGTCAGCGCCCAGCGCGTGGATGTCACCGACCGCAATGTGGTGATCCTGTCCGTGCCGCGCGACCTGGTGGCCTCTGCAGCGTGCGAGCGCATCGAGGTCACCTCGACGCACGCCGGAACCTTCGCCACCTTCGTCGGGCTCAAGGATCCACGGGGCGCACCGCTGCGCAGCGGCTTCCCGGATCCGAACCTGCGCCCGCAGATCGTCGGGGTGTTCACCGACCTGACCGGGCCCGCACCGCCCGGACTGAAGCTCTCGGCGACGATCGACACCCGGTTCTCCACCACACCGACGACACTGAAACTGCTCGCCATGGTCGGTGCGATCGTGGCCACCGTCGTAGCGCTCGTCGCGCTGTGGCGCCTCGACCAGCTGGACGGGCGGGGATCAGGCGCCCGGCTCCTCCTCAGGCCGTTCCGGTCCGCATCGTCGCCGGGCGGGATGCGCCGGCTGATCCCCACCCGCTGGCGCGTGTTCACGCTGACCGACGCGGTGGTGATATTCGGGTTCCTGCTCTGGCATGTCATCGGCGCGAACTCCTCCGACGACGGCTACATCCTGGGCATGGCCCGGGTCGCCGACCACGCCGGCTACATGTCCAACTACTTCCGCTGGTTCGGCAGCCCGGAGGACCCGTTCGGCTGGTACTACAACCTGCTGGCTCTGATGACTCACGTCAGCGACTCGAGTCTGTGGATCCGGTTGCCCGACTTGATCGCCGGGCTGGTGTGCTGGCTGCTGCTGTCGCGTGAGGTGCTGCCCAGGCTGGGTCCCGCGGTGACAAAGAGTAAACCCGCCAACTGGGCCGCCGGCCTGGTGCTGCTGACCGCGTGGATGCCGTTCGACAACGGCCTTCGGCCGGAGCCCATCATCGCGGCCGGTTCGCTGATCACCTACGTGCTGATCGAGCGGTCGATGCGCTACAGCCGGATGACGCCCGCGGCGCTGGCGGTAGTGACAGCGGCGTTCACCCTCGGCGTGCAGCCCACCGGCCTGATCGCGGTGGGCGCGTTGGTGGCCGGTGGTCGTCCGATCCTGCGGATCCTGGTGCGACGTCATCGGGTGGTCGGCACCTGGCCGTTGGTGGCGCCGATGCTGGCCGCCGGCACGGTGATCCTGACCGTGGTGTTCGCCGACCAGACGCTGGCAACGGTGTTGGAAGCCACCAGGATTCGCACCGCGATCGGCCCCAGCCAGGCCTGGTACACCGAGAACCTGCGCTACTACTACCTGATCCTGCCCACCGTCGACGGTTCGCTGTCGCGCCGGTTCGGATTCCTGATCACCGCCCTGTGCCTGTTCACCGCGGTGTTCATCATGTTGCGCCGCAAGCGGGTTCCGGGTGTGGCCCGCGGGCCGGCCTGGCGGCTGATGGGCGTCATCTTCGGCACGATGTTCTTCCTGATGTTCACCCCGACCAAGTGGGTGCACCACTTCGGGTTGTTCGCGGCGGTGGGCGCGGCGATGGCAGCGTTGACGACGGTGCTGGTGTCACCGGCGGTGTTGCGCTGGTCGCGCAACCGGATGGCGTTCCTGGCCGCGCTGATGTTCCTGCTGGCGTTGTGCTTCGCCACCACGAACGGCTGGTGGTACGTGTCCAGCTACGGTGTGCCGTTCAATGCCGCGACACCGAAACTCGGCGGAATCAGCGTCAGCACAGTCCTTTTCGCGTTGTTCGTGTTGACAGCCCTGTATGCCGCCTGGCTGCACTTCGCCTCCCGCGACCGCGGGCAGGGCGGATTGGCGCGCGCGCTGACCGTGGCGCCGATTCCGCTCGCCGCCGGCTTCATGGCGTTGGTTTTCATCGCGTCGATGGTGATCGGCATCGTCCGGCAGTACCCCACGTTCTCCAACGGCTCGTCGAACATCCGGGCCTTCGCCGGTGGTTGCGGGCTGGCCGACGACGTCCTCGTCGAACCGGACACCAACGCCGGCTTCATGCCGGCGCTGCCCGGCGATTGGGGATCACTGGGACCATTGGGTGGCGCGAACCCGGTTGGCTTCAGCCCCAACGGAATACCGGACCACACCGTCGCCGAGGCGGTGGTGATGCATCCGAACCAACCCGGCACCGACTACGACTGGGATGCCCCGACCAAGCTGAAGACGGCTGGTACCAACGGCTCGACGGTGCCGCTGCCGTATGGCCTTGACCCGCAACGGGTTCCGGTGCTCGGTAGCTACACCACCGGCGCGCAGCAGCAGAGCAAGCTGGCCTCGGCGTGGTACCAGCTGCCGCCCGCAGACGACGGCCATCCGCTGGTGGTGGTGACCGCCGCGGGCAAGATCGCCGGCAACAGCGTGCTGCATCACCACACCGACGGGCAGACCGTGGTGCTGGAATACGGCAGGCGTGCGCCGAATGGCGACGTGCTGCCGGCCGGGCGGTTGGTGCCCGACGATCTGTACGGCGAGCAGCCGAAGGCGTGGCGCAACCTGCGCTACCCCCGATCCGAGATCCCCGCCGACGCCACCGCGGTCCGGGTGGTGGCCGAAGACTTGTCGCTGACGCCGGAGGACTGGGTCGCGGTCACGCCCCCGCGGGTGCCCGAACTGCGCTCGGTGCAGGAGTATGTCGGGTCGACGCAGCCGGTGCTGCTGGACTGGGCGGTCGGACTGGCCTTTCCGTGCCAGCAGCCGATGCTGCACTCCAACGGCGTCACCGACATCCCGAAGTTCCGCATCACACCGGATTACATGGCGAAGAAGATGGACACCGACACCTGGGAGGACGGCGTCAACGGCGGCCTGCTCGGTATCACTGACCTGCTGCTGCGCGCCCACGTGATGGCCACCTACCTGTCCCACGACTGGGCCCGCGACTGGGGCTCCCTGCGTAAGTTCGACACCCTGGTCGATGCTCCGCCCGCCGAGCTGGATCTCGGCACAGCCACCCACTTCGGCTGGTGGTCGCCGGGCAAGATCAGGATCAAGCCGTAGCTCGGCGACGATGCGGGACGCAGAGCGTCCCGAGGAGAAGCCGGGCAATCAAGCCGTAGCTCGGCGACGATGCGGGACGCATAGCGTCCCGAGGAGAAGCCGGGCAATCAAGCCCGGCACGGAGCGTGATCTGCCTCACGTTCGGATCCTGCCGGCGACGGGTATGGCTGTTGTGATCCCCATCCCCGAGCGAAAAGGAGCGACCGTGAGCAGCGGACCCGAAGGGGCCATCAAGGGCATCGTCGAAGACGTCAAGGGTAAGGCGAAAGAGATCGTCGGGATCGTCGTCAACCACGAGGATCTGCGCAAAGAGGGCCGTGCGCAGCAGGAGAAGGCCCAAGCCCAGCGCGACGTGGCCAAGAAAGAAGCTGAGGCAACCGCCGCGCGTGCCGCGGAGAAGGCAGCCGAGGCTCGTGAGAAGTCGGCACGCTAAGACGTAACTAGGCTGGGCGGCAACGGCTTTCGCTGTTGCCGCCCAGTTTCGTTTATGGACTTACGGTATTAAGACGATCCGCTCAGTGCCGTCAATGTCCTGCCACGCCGACGTCACGTCACGCAGCGGGACTCCCCGCGCGTCGATGCGCAACGCGCCGCTGGTGATCGCCTCGGCGATCGCGGGCAACTCGGCCAGGATGTCGCGAGTGGATACCGAACCCTGTCCGCTACCTACTATCTGCAGCGGCAATGCCCGCAGCGCGGCGGACGGGATTTCGGCAGTCGCGCCGGCGACCGAGCCGATCTCGATCCAGGTCAGCGGTTGACGGTCGTTGCTGCGATGGGTGGCGATCGCGATCATCGCGTCAGCGGTGGCCGGTCCCCACAAATAGTCGATGACGACGTCGACATCGGCGGCAGCCGCAGCGAGCTTCGCGCTGTCGCCGAGGGACACGACGGCATCCGCGCCGAGGTCTGGCAGGTCCGCCAGCCGCTCCGGGTTGCGGCCAGCCGCGACGACCCGGCCCGCGCCAAGCTGTTTGGCGACCTGCACGGCCATCTGCCCGGAACTACCGGTAGCGCCGAGAACCAGTACGGACTGGCCGGCCTGAAAGCCGGTCCTGCGCCGCAGCGCGACCCAGGATGACATAGCCGGGTTCATCGCCGCCGCCACCTGCACGGGGTCGGTGCCGCCGGGCAACTCGAAGCTCTGCCGCAGATCGATGACGGTCTGCTCGGCCATAGCGCCGGCCGTGGTGTCACCCAGTGCGAAGTAACGCAATGTCCCGTCGGTAAGGCGTGCCACCCCGTCGACGCCGGGAACCAGCGGCAACTCGCCGGTGCTGGTGTAGTGCGAGCCGTCCGCCTGCGAGCGGACCCGGCGATGCAGTCCGGAAGCGATGACGTCGACCAGCACTTGGTCAGAACCGGCTGGTACCGGGCTCGGGAATTTCAGGTAAGCCGGCGGTGCGTCGAATGAGGTGACAACCGCTGCGTACATGGCGGTCCTTCCGCGGCTCGATAACTAGTTCGTAGTACCACTTAAATATAGATGGTAATACGAACTACCGCAAGAGGCGCGGCCGTTGCCGGCTGGCCGCCAGCGTCTGTGTTACAGGTCACACTAGGGCGCCTCATGTAAGGCATCTCTCCTGGTTGAGCGGGGTCGGTCTGCCGTGCGGACCGGGATAATTAACAGAATGTCAATAACGATTTCCACGCTAGCGCGTTGTGCACTACCGGTTGTTGTCGCGCTGGCGAGCTCGACCGCTCCGGCGGCCGCCGAAGGCGGCACGGTAGTACCCATGCGAAGCATTCTGCGAGCGTGCGACTTCAGTCCGATCCCCGATCGCTCGTCGACCGACAGTGGCACGGCGTCCGCGGTCATCCACGTCAACGGTGGCACCGTCACCGCCGAGGTGCACCTCGCCGAGCCGGGCCAGCCGGGCACCCACTACGACGTCAGCCTGATCCAGGTTCCCCGGGCGTCGACTGCGTCGTGCGATGTCCCGGGGCCGGGCGTCGCGGTGGGCGGTCTCGACAGCGACGGCGCGGGAGTGGCGAACACCACTGTCCGGGACAGCATTCGCTCCGGCACGACCGGGGTCTGGGTGTTCATCCGCCGGCCGGGTCAGTTCTCGCAGAACCCGGACGAGTTCTACACGTCGGATTTCGCCGCGTCGGTCTAGATCGGCGTCAGGCCGTGCTTGCGCTGCGTGCGCCAGTGAATCTGTTTCTCCCGCAGAATGTGCAGCGACTTACGCAGTAGCAACCTGGTCTCGTGTGGTTCGATCACGCCGTCGATGTAGCCGCGCTCAGCCGCAATCCACGGGATCGCAATGTTGAGGTTGTAGCCGTCGATGAAGTCTTTCTTGATCTGCTGCGCCTCCGGCGTGGTCGGGTCGGGGAACCGCTTCATTAGCAGCTGCGCCGCACCGTCGGCCCCGATCACCGCGATGCGCGCGGTGGGCCAGGCGTAGTTCAGGTCGGCGGAAAGCTGCTTGGACCCCATCACGGCATAGCCGCCGCCGTACGCCTTGCGGACGATGATTGTCACCTTCGGCACATCGGCTTCCACGATCGCGTTGAAGAACCGGCCACCACGTTTGATGATGCCGCCCTTCTCCTGCTCCACACCCGGCATCGCGCCAGGAGTGTCGACAACGAAAACCAGCGGCAGATTGTAGGAGTCGCAGAACCGGATGAAACTGGACGCCTTGTCCGAGGCCTCGTTGTCGACCGCGCCGGACATGAACATCGGCTGGTTGGCAATCACCCCAACCGTGCGGCCGTCCACCCGGGCGAACGCGGTGATCATTGCCGGGCCGCGCTGGTCCGCGATCTCGAAGACGTCGCCGTCGTCGAAGATGCGCAACAGAATCTCGTGCATGTCGTAGGCGGTGTTGTCCGCGTCCGGCACGATCGAGTCCAGTTCCAAGTCAGACGGGGTGATCTCCGGTTCCACGCCCGGGTTGACGACCGGCGCGTCGTCAAAGGTGTTGTCAGGAAGAAACGACAGATAGTCACGCGCGTACTGAAAAGCCGCGGCCTCGTCCTCGACCACCTTGTGAATGTTGCCGCGTTGCGCCTGCGTATCGGCGCCGCCCAACTCGTCGAAGGTCACGTCCTCACCAGTTACGTCCTTGATGACGTCCGGTCCGGTGATGAACATGTAGCCCTGGTCGCGGACCGCAACCAAAAGGTCGGTCTGAATCGGTGAATAGACCGCTCCCCCAGCGCATTTGCCCAAGATGATGGAGACCTCCGGCACCAGACCACGCAGCATCTCATGTCGGCGGCCCAGCTCGGCGTACCACGCCAACGAGGTGACCGCGTCCTGGATCCGGGCCCCGGCGGAGTCGTTGATGCCGATGATCGGGCAGCCCACCATTGCCACCCACTCCATCAGCTTGGCCACCTTGCGGCCGAACATCTCACCCACCGAGCCCTGAAACACAGTTTGGTCGTGACTGAAAACCGCGACCGGGCGGCCGTTGATCCGGGCGTGCCCGGTGACCACGCCGTCGCCGTAGAGCGCGTTCGGGTCGCCCGGTGTACGCGCCAAGGCCCCGATCTCCAGGAAGCTGCCCGGATCGACCAGCGCGTGTATACGGGCGCGGGCGCTCGGAAGGCCCTTTTTATCACGCCTTGCGATCGCCTTCGGATCACCGGGTTCCTTTGCCGTCTCCAGCCTTTCGCGCAGATCGGCCAGCAACTCAGCGGTGGTCTTGGTGGTCACTCAGGCTTCTTTCTGCTCGGCGTGAATCTTGTTGAGCGCCTGGGTCATGTGCGCACCGACCTTCGCGATGATCGGCTCGTCGATGGCCTGGATGTGCTCACCACCGATCGGCACGACCTCCAAGTCGGCGACGTAGTCGCCCCAGCCGCCGTCTGGCTTGCGGGTCGCATATCGCGGCTCGAACGTGATGGCGTCGTCGTGGTAGCGGTCGGCCATGTACAACGTGACGTGGCCGTCGTAGGGCTGAATCTGGACCGTGTCGATCGCCCGGTTGTCCAGATACGACGTGCGCTGGTGCTCGATGATCCCGCCGGGGATCTGCACGCCGGCCTGCTGAACGGCCTCCAGCACGAACCTGACCTGTCCCTCGTCGTCGAGCTGTTCGAGGTGCTCGTAAGGGATTTCGGGAACCTCGACGTTGAAGGTCCGCTCGGCGAAGCGCGCGTACCGGTCCCAGCGCTTGCGGGTCTCTTCCTTGGTCTGCGGGACCTCCTCGCCGGCGCGCACCGCGTCGATCAAACCGACGAATGGCACGTCGCAGCCCTGCTGCTTCAGGCCGATCGCGCAGGCATAGGCCAGCACACCGCCCAGCGACCAGCCGGCCAGGATGAACGGCCCGTTGCCGCCCAGCTCGCGCAGCTTCGGAACGTATTGCGCGGCACGCTCTTCGACCGTTCCCTCGACCCGCTCGAAGCCGTACATCGGGGTGTCCGCCGGCAGACGATTGAGCAATGGCTCGTAGACCACGGTCGATCCGCCCGCCGCATGGAACACGAAAACCGCTGGCTTGGTGGAACCTTCGGGCCGGGCCCGGATGGTGCGCACGAAGCCGTCGATCTCGCCGGCCTCCAGGAATTCGCGCACGGTGGTCGCTAGCTGCTCGATGGTTTCGGCAGCCTTGACGTCGTCATCGGTGATCGTGCCCTCCGCGCGCTCCGACAACCGCTCCGCCATCTTCGTGGCAGCCGCGTCGTCCAGCTTGGGCAGGTCGTTGAAGATACCGCCCGGTGACTTGCCGGTGACGATGGCCCACGTCGCGAAGGCGACCCGCTCGGCGGCATCCCGCGGCGGGATGTCGGAGTTGAGCGCCGCGGCGACGGCCTGCTGGTTGAGTGCCTGCGCGGCACCCGCGAGGTTCGGCTGCGCAGGCTGCGCGGCCACCGGGCCCGTCGGGCCCGAAGGATCCGTCGGTGGCGGCGGAATGGCGGCGTCCGACTGCGTCTCGGGCTGGGCCTGGGTGTCGGGCGCGGGTGCGGCCAGCGACGGCGGCGCCGCCCCGGACAGCATGGCGGCCTGGTCCGCGGCGACCTCGTCGGCCGTCTGCGCCTTCTGGTGCTCGTGCAGATCCTGCACCTCGTCGCGGTGCTCGATCGCGTACTCGATCAGCTTCTCGACGTTGTAGAGGTTGGCGTCGCGGACCGCCTGCAGCTGAATCGGCGGCAGATCGAAGTCGTACTCGACGCGGTTCTTGATCCGCACGGCCATCATCGAATCGAGGCCGAGCTCGACCAGCGGGACCTCCCAGGGCAGGTCCTCGGGCTCGTAACCCATCGCCATCGACACGATGGCTGCCAGCCGATCACGAATCGTTTCACCGGAATCCGGTGTCCACCGGCCCAAGCCGCCCAGCTGGCGTGCTGTCAGGCTGTCGGTCACGGCGTCGGCCTCGGTCTCATCCGCTGCGGGCTCGGCGACCGGTGCGGCCACCGAGGGCTGCGTCGCGGCGATCGCCGCACCCGCGCCCACGGCGGTCGGCAACACCGAGGGCTGGCCCGCCCGCGACACCAGCGCGTCGTAGACCAGCGTGAACGACTCGTCGATGCGCGCGTGGATCTGCACGGCCGCGCCGCCGGGATGGCGGGTCAGCGTTGTCACCAGCCGGGATTTCTCGCCCGGGACTGCGCGCTGCTCGGATGCGGTGAGCACCGCATCCGGAAGGACTTGTGTTGCAGCGGCTTTCACCAGATCGGCCAGATCGGTCTCACCGCGGGGCGCGTACTCCCAGACATGCCGGCCGTCGGGCATCGCCACGTGGGTGCCGGGCATGAGCACCGAACCGTCGCCGGAGAAGTGCGCGTTCAGCCAGTGCTCCTTGCGGCGGAACTTGGTCGGCGGAATGTTCGCAAAATCTTCTGGGCCGTAGCGCGCGGCGGAACGCCGAGAAAATAAAGTGCGGATGTCGAGGTCGTGCCCCAACACGAACAACTGCGCCATCGCCGAGATCATCGACTCGACGTCGTCCTGCTTGCGGGCCAGCGTCGGGACCAGCTGTGCGTCCGGCAATCCCGCGGCCGCGGTGGTCAACCCGATCTGCATCAGCGCGACCGGGTTCGGCGCGAGCTCCAGGAACGTGGTGTACCCGTTGTCGACGGCGTTGCGCACGCCGTGGGTGAAGTACACCGAATGCCGCATGCCCTTGAGCCAGTAGGCGACATCGTGGATCGGCTCGCCACCCGGCCGGACGTAGGTCCCCTCGTGCACCGTCGAGAAGATCCCGACATTCGGGATCTTCGGCGAAATACCTTGCAGCTCAGCGGAGAACTCGCCGAGCAGCGGATCCATCTGCGAGGTGTGGCCGGCGCCCTTGGTCTGGAGTTTGCGGGCGAAGCGCCCTTCCGCCTCGGCGCGCGCGACGATCGCGTCGATCTCGTCGGGCGGGCCGCCGATGACGGTCTGGCTGGGCGCGGCGTAGACACACACCTCCAGGCCGGGGAAGTCGGCGAACACCGTCTTGAGTTCGTCGGCGGAGTATTCGACCAGCGCCATGAACCGGATGTACTCGCCGAACAACATCGCCTCGCCCTCACCCATCAGGTGCGAGCGCGAGCAGATCACCCGGGTGGCGTCGGCGAGCGAGAGCCCGCCGGCAAAGTAGGCGGATGCGGGTTCGCCCAGCGACTGGCCAATCACCGCAGCGGGTTTGGCGCCATGACGCTTGAGCACCTCACCGAGCGCGATCTGGATCGCGAAGATGACGACGTTGCTGGTTTCGATGCCGTAGTCAACCGAGTCGTCGAGGATCAGCTCGAGGACCGAGTAGCCCCGCTCATCCTGGATCAGCGCGTCGACCTTGTCGATCCACTCGGCGAAGACCTCGTCGCGCAGATACAGGTTCTTGCCCATCTTGCGGTGCTGTGCACCGAAACCGGCCATCGCCCAGACCGGGCCATTGGTCGCCGGCCCGTCGGTGCTGAACACGTAGGGCTTCTGCTTGCCATCGGCGATCGCGCGCAGACCCTTGACGGCTTCTTCGTGGTCGTGGGCCAGCACCACCGCGCGGGAACGGCCGTGGTTGCGTCGTGACAGCGCCCGGCCGATCGATTCCAGTGACGACGCCTGGCCCTCGGGGCTTTCCATCCAGTCGGCCAGCTCGGCCGCGGCGGCCCGCTTGCGCGACGTCAGGAACGCCGAGATCGGCAATGGCACCACGGGCACCGGAACCTCTTCGGCCGCAAGCTCTTCCAGCGCGATCTCTTTGAGCCGGATGGCTTCGTCGGTGATGCCGGGCAGTTCGTATTCGTCGGCTGCCGGCGTGGTGCCGACTTCGGCAGAATCGATGAACTCGCCGTACTCGTCGAAACGCACCCCGCCGACAAGCTCGACGTGCTCACCGGCGGCAGCTGCCACCGGCTCAGTCTCGGGCTGCGGTTCGGGCTCACGCTCGACGACGTCGCGGGGCAGCACCTCACGCAGCACCACGTGCGCGTTGGCGCCACCGAAGCCGAAGCTGGACACACCGGCCACGGCATACCCGCCGTAGCGCGGCCAGTCGGAGACGGTGTCCAGCACGCGCAGATGCGCGGCATCGAAGTCGATGTAGGGGTTGGGCCCGGCGTAGTTGATCGACGGCGGCAGCTTGTCATGCTGCAGCGACAGCACCATCTTGCTCAGGCTGGCCGCGCCGGCGGCCGACTCCATGTGTCCGACATTGGTTTTGATGGCGCCGAGCAGAAGCGGTTTGTCGGCGGGACGGCCGCGGCCGACCACCCGGCCCAGCGCCTGAGCCTCGATCGGGTCGCCCAGCACGGTGCCGGTGCCGTGCGCCTCGACGTAGTCGATGGTGCGCGGGTTGATGCCGGCGTCTTTGTAGGCCCGGCGCAGCACGTCGGCCTGCGCATCGGGGTTCGGCGCGATCAGGCCGTTGGACCGTCCGTCGTGGTTGACCGCGCTACCGGCGATCACCGCGAGGATCTGGTCGCCGTCGCGGCGCGCGTCGTCGACCCGCTTGAGCACCAGCATCGCGCCACCCTCGGAGCGGGTGTAGCCGTCGGCGTCGGATGAGAACGACTTGATCCGGCCGTCCGGCGAGAGCACCTGGCCGATCTCGTCGAAACCGAGCGTCACCGCGGGGGTGATCAGCGCGTTGACCCCACCGGCCATCGCCACGTCGCATTCACCGCTGCGCAGCGCCTGCACCGCCTGGTGGGTGGCGACCAGCGAGCTCGAGCATGCGGTGTCCACAGCGACCGACGGTCCGTGGAAGTCGAAGAAGTACGAAACCCGGTTGGCCACAATCGAACTCGCGGTACCGGTGATGGCGTAGGGGTGGGCGATGGTCGGGTCGGACATCGCCAGGTAGCTGTAGTCCATCACCGAGGTGCCGACGAACACGCCGACGGACTCGCCGCGCAGGCTGGAGGCCGGGATGCGGGCGTGCTCGAGCGCCTCCCAGGTCAGCTCCAGCGTCATCCGCTGCTGAGGGTCGATGTTGTCGGCTTCGGTCTTGGACAGCGCGAAGAACTCGGAGTCGAATCCCTTGATGTCGGTGAGGTAGCCGCCGCGGGTGCGGGCCTTCTTGATCCGCTCGGCCAGCCGCGGCTCCTCCATGAACTCCGACCAGCGGCCCTCGGGCAGGTCGGTGATCGCGTCGCGACCTTCCAACAGCGCCTGCCAGGTCTGCTCGGGAGTGTTCAGGTCGCCGGGCAACCGGGTGGCCAGGCCCACCACGGCGATGTCGACGCGCTCGACCGGCCCGGTGCGGGTCCAGTCGGTGTCGTCGTCGGCGGACTCGGTCTCGAGGTCGCCCTCGACGATCCAGGTGGCCAACGATTCGATGGTCGGGTGCTCGAAGGCGACCGCGATCGACACCGTCACCCCGGTGTGGTCCTCGATGTCGGCGGCCATCGCCACCGCGTCGCGTGAGGACAGGCCAAGCTCCACCATCGGCGTGGCCTCGGCGATCGCATCGGGCGACTGCCCGGTGGCCTGGCCGATCCAGGTGCGCAAGTAACGCCGCACCTCGGCGACGGTCATGTCGGTGCGCGCGGGCGCTGCACCGCCGTCGGCGGTCATGCGCCGCTCCTCGTCATCGCTGCGCTCTGCATCGTCGCCGGCGGGCGACGGTTGGGATTCGAGGTCGGTGTCAGTCATAGTCGCGATCAATCAGTTTCGTCAGGGAAGGAGTTCGGGGCCGCGGTACCGCTGCGCAGGGTGCCGTCGATGTAGGCGGCGCGGGTGGCGCGGCGGCCGATCTTGCCACTGGAGGTCCGGGGCACAGATCCGGCCTGTACCAACAGGACGTCGCGCACGGTCACTCCGTGCCGGACGGCGATGGCCGCCCGGATGTCGTCGGCGATGGGCTGGTAGTCGAGTTTGTGCGCACCGGCGGCACGCTCACCGACGATCACCAGCTGCTCGGAGCTGTCCTCCGGGTCGTGCTTGAGGCCGGCGTGCGGGTCGTCGAAAACGCTGGCGGGCAGTTGGTTGGTGGGCACCGAGAACGCAGCCACGTAGCCCGGGCGCAAGGCCCGGCTGGCTTCTTGCGCCGAGTACTCGAGATCCTGCGGGTAGTGGTTACGTCCATCGACAATGACCAGATCCTTGACCCGGCCGGTGATATAGAGGTGATCGTTGTGGTAGGTGCCGTAGTCACCGGTGCGTACCCACGTCCCGTCATCGGCGACTCCTTCGGCGCGTGACGGGTTGGTGCGCGACTTGAGGATGTTCTTGAACGTCTCCTGGGTCTCCTCTTTCCGGTTCCAATATCCGGCGCCCATGTTGTTGCCGTGCAGCCAGATCTCACCGATCTGCCCGTCGGGCAATTCGGTGGCGGTGTCGACGTCGACGATGATCGCCCACTCGCTGACACCGACCTTGCCGGCGGAGGCCTGCGCGACGCCATTCGGCGCATCGGCAGCCACTTCGACGAACCGTCCCGTGTTCAGCGCTTCCCGGTCGACGTTGATGATGGTGGGCGCCTCGTCCATCGGGGTGGTCGAGACGAACAGGGTGGCCTCGGCCAGGCCGTAGGACGGCTTGATCGCCTTCTCCTGGAAGCCATAGGGCCCGAACGCGTCGTTGAATTTACGTATCGATGCCGCCGACACCGGCTCGCTGCCGTTGAGGATCGCCTTGACGTTGCTCAGGTCCAGCGGCGGCTCGCCCTCTTTGGGCAGGCCACGCAGCGCCGCGTGTTCGAAGGCGAAATTCGGAGCGGCCGAGAAGACCCCGCCGGTTTCCCCCTCCTTGCGCGCGAGCTCGCGGATCCACCTGCTGGGCCGGCGCACGAAGGCCGCCGGCGTCATGAACGTGAAGCGGTAGCCGACCACCGTCGACAACAAGGTGGTGATCAGGCCCATGTCGTGGAAGAACGGCAGCCAGCTCACACCGCGGTCACCGTCCTGGCCGTCAAGGGCGTGGATGACCTGGACCACGTTTGTCGGCAGGTTCAGATGCGTGATCTCGACGCCCGTCGGGGTGCGGGTGGATCCGGAGGTGTACTGCAGATAGGCGACCGTCCCGTGGCTGGCCAGGATGGGCTCCCAGGTGCTGGCGACGTCATTGGGGATCGCGTCCACGGCGATGACGCGTGGCCGCTCCTTGGCCGGCCGGCTGCGGAAGAACTTGCGGACCCCCTCGGCGGAGTCGCTGGTGGTCAGGATCGCCGCCGGGGCGCAATCGTCGAGCACCGCGTGCAGCCGGCCGACGTGTCCCGGCTCGGCGGGATCGAACAGCGGCACCGCGATCCGGGCGGCGTACAAGGTGCCGAAGAACGCGGTCAGGTAGTCCAGAGTCTGCGGACACAGAATGGCGACTCGGTCACCCGGCTGGGTCACCTGCTGAAGCCGGGCGCCCACCGCGCGGTTGCGGGCACCGAACTCGGCCCATGAAATATCCTTCGCGACGCCATCACGTTCGGTGGAGAAGTCCAAGAACCGGTAGGCCAGCTGGTCCCCGCGCACCTTCGCCCACTTCTCGACGTGACGAACCAGGTCGGTGTTGTCCGGGAACTTGATCTGGCCGTTCTTGTCGATGAACGGGTTGTGGTACGCCATGCCATGCACTCCTGTCAGAACTGTTCTCGGTCGGCCGCGGTACTGCGGACTGGGCCGACGGCTACATCCGACGCGAATCGGCCAGCCGGACACCGCACGTTTCGCCTGCGCAGGGATGTCGCGAACGGCAAACGTCACCGATGCTACCGACAGCACGCCCGACGATCCGCAACGCATCGACGCGATCGCCCGATACAGCTGCTCTTAAATTCCTCTTAATGTTAGTGGGCGGTGCGCCGCGAACCAAATCTGAAGGTACAACTTGTCGCAATCGTGACCAGTGACGCAGGGCCGGCCGTGTTGCATTGGCCCGGCTCCTCACCGGGCCATGCAGGCCCGCATCGTCGTCGGGCAGGCCGGCCCTGATCACCCATGTTTGGGATGGGGCGCGTTCTGGATCGCATTGTGCGCCCAATTCAACGTCCACTCGGTCGACGGCTGGCCGTCCAGATTCCAGAACTGGGTGGTTCCGTACAGCGCGTGCACCGGCTGGCCGGCACCGCCGGCCAAGATGTCCAGCGTCCTGGGCAGATTCGCCAGGCTGAACGCCTCCGGTGGCGCCGCGCAGATCAGGTCGCCGGCTCCACAGATCTCGTTGGTCTTGGCGTCGAGCGCGCCGAAACCGCCCGGCCGAGCGCCCGTCATCGTCAAACCGAGGCTGGACAGCACCGGCACCTCGTGCAGGATGATCTCGGCCCCCTCGCCCGGCGGGTTGAGGCCGACGTCCTGGCCCACCCCTTGCTGGCGGCGGCCATCGGCGATCAACGTCACACCGAGCACCAGGTCGTCATCGACCGGTCCGCGACCATTGCCGATGTCGCTGGCGAGGTCGCCTGCGATCACCGCCCCCTGCGAGAAACCCGTCAGCACGTAGCTGGTCAACGGGCACTTGGCGTTCATGTCCGTCATCGCCTTGACCGCAGCGCGGGTGCCCTCGGCCCGGCTGTCGTTGTAGGAGATCTGCGGGTCGTTGCTCAGCGGGTTGTGGAACTGCGCGGTGTAGGGAACGGTGAACGTCTCGACCCGGCTGGAGTTGAACTGCTCGGTGATCGGCCGAGTGACGTTGAGCAACAACGCTTTCGGGAACTGGACCGGGTTGAGCGGGTTGTCCTGCAGCGACGATTCCCAGGTCCCGGGAATCGCGATCAGCTGCACGTCGGGGCAGCTGGAGTCTTGAGAGGCCGGCCGCGGCTTGTGCGGGTAGGCCGCACTGCTGGTCGGCGGCACGATGCCGGGCGGCACCGCGCTCGGTGGGGTGTCCCGCTGCCGCAGGACGCCGACCACAGCGAGGATGACCAGCCCCACGACGAGCGCGACTGCGGCGGCGGCGATCAACGCCAGAATGCGGCGACGGCGTTGCCGCCGGGAATTCACAGCCATGGTCTCCTGCTAGCAGAGTCGGTCGATTGCACAGCCGAGCTGCCGTACCGGGCTTGTCGTGAAGGTCCGTCGTACGGGGCTGTCGTGCTTTGCTTCACGGTACCGGTTCGCGGCACCGCTCCGGCTGGCGCGCTAGCGGATCGCACCGACGATGTCGCCGGACATCGCGCCCAGCTGCGAGCTCCACGAGCCCCAGTCATTGTTGCCGCCGGTCGGGAAGTCGAAGTGGCCGTTGTGCCCGCCGACGTTGCGGTACTCCTGGTAGAAGAACCGGGCGTTACCCATCGCCTCACCGGCCTGACCGATCATCGCCGCGGCGTCGCCGCCCATGTTCATCGGGCTCCAGACCCAGATCCGCGAGTTGTTCTGCGCCAGCATCCCTGCGTGCACGTCCGGGTCGTGCCACTTCCACCGGCCCAGCTGCGGGGCTCCCCACATCCCATTGCCGTCGACCCCGCCGAACTGCTGCAGACCCGCGAGGATCGCGCCGCCGGTGGTGGTGTTCGACGGGTACAGGAATCCCGACAGCGAACCGGCGAAGCCGAAGCGGTCGGGGTGGAACGTGGCCAGCGCCATCGCCGCGTAGCCGCCCTGGGAAGCGCCGACGACCCCGTGCCCGCCGGGGGCCAGTCCCTTGTTGGCGGCCAGCCAGTCCGGCAACTCTTGCGACAGGAAGGTGTCCCACTGCTTGCTGCCGTCCCGCTCCCAGTTGGTGTACATGCTGAAAGCGCCACCGGCCGGCGCGGCCACCGAGATTCCCTTGCCGGCCAACGTGTTCATCGCGTTACCCGCGGTCACCCAGTTGCTGACGTCCGGCGCGGCGTTGAAGGCGTCGAGCAGATACACCGCGTGCGGGCCGCCGGCCAGGAAGGCCACCGGGATGTCTCGGCCCATCGCCGCCGACGGAACCATGAGTGTCTCGTAGCCGGCCGCGCGGGCCGAGCCGCCGTGTCCCACCACAAAGCTCCCGACGGTCAATACGGCGGCGCACAGTAGCCGTAGCAGCATCGACAGACTTCTCATCACTGACCTCGCTTGTCGCTCGACCATCAGCAGGGAGGCGGCAGATCGCCCCCGGTTCCGCAAGGTAGCTAATCACACCGCGGGAGAACCGGACGCCAGAAACGGCGAACGGCGACGACCTCGCAAGGTCGTCGCCGTCAGCCGTGCTGTTCTTAGATCAGGTGTGCTGGCCAGTCGCCGCGGCAGCCGGAGCACCCGGGGCAGCCGGCGCACCCGGGCCGGGGCCTGCGCCCGGGGTCGCACCGAGGGTCGCCTGCAGGTCGGGCAGCATGGCGTGCAGCTGCGCGCCCCAGTACGGCCAGTCGTGCGTGCCGTTGGCGTCGAAGTGGAACTGCGCGTTGTGACCGCCAGCGGCGTTGTACGCGTCCTGGAACTTGATGTTGCTGGTGCGCACGAAGCCCTCGAGGAACTTGGCCGGCAAGTTGTCGCCACCCAGGTCGGACGGCTTGCCGTTACCGCAGTACATCCACAGGCGGGTGTTGTTGGCAACCGTCTTGCCGACGTTCAGCAGCGGGTCGTTACGGGCCCAGGCCGGGTCTTCCTTCGGCCCCCACATGTCGGCGGGCTTGTAGCCGCCGGCGTCACCCATGGACAGGCCGATCAGCGACGGTCCCATGCCCTGCGACGGGTCCATCAAACCGGAGAACGAGCCGACCTCGATGAACTGCGCGGGGTGGTAGTTCGCCAGGTTCAGCGACGAGGCACCGGCCATCGACAGACCGACAGCCGCGCCGCCGGTGCTCTTCACACCTTTGGTGGCCAGAAATGCCGGCAGCTCGCTAGTGAGGAAGGTCTCCCACTTGTAGGTCTGGCAACCCGCCTTGCCGCACGCCGGCTTGTACCAGTCGGTGTACCAGCTGGACTGGCCACCCACCGGCATGACGAGCGACAGACCGGACTGCAGGTACCACTCGAAGGCCTGGGTGTTGATGTCCCAACCGTTGAAGTCGTCCTGCGCACGAAGACCGTCGAGCAGATACACGGCGGGCGAGTTGGCCCCACCGCTCTGGAACTGGACCTTGATGTCGCGACCCATGGCTGCCGACGGCACCTGCAGGTACTCGACCGGCAGACCTGGCCGGGAGAATGCGCCAGCGCCCG
>Ga0137412_10001466_pt1 | contig 18398 bp, 15 predicted proteins | sample CZODoug2_1_16fun_FD_122160 | JGI IMG/M metagenome (GOLD analysis project Ga0137412, IMG submission 122160) | Vadose zone soil fungal communities from Angelo Coast Range Reserve, California, USA - CZODoug2_1_16fungal (Hybrid Assembly) | ecosystem: Environmental > Terrestrial > Soil > Vadose zone...
AGCGTTCCGTTGCCGTAGCCGTGGTCGAGAATCTTCGACCGCGGCATGCCCGGCCCTCGGGCGACAGATCAGCTCAGGATGTAGCGATAGATGGTCGTGACCGCGTACCCGCACACGCCGGGCGGTGTTACCTCGACGAGCAGCTGCGAGCCGGCGACGTCGATGCCTTCGACCTCGAACGAGCCCGAGCACAGGCTCTGCATCGGCAACTCACCGAGCGACGTGACGTGGGCGGTCACGGCCTGCCCGTCGAGCGGTCGGGCGAGATCGACCTGCAGCAACTGCTTGGGCGTCGGCCACAGGTCGGTGCCCGCGTCGTCGGCCGCGCACAGCAGCCGGGTAGCACTGGCGAAGTCGCAGCCCTGAACGTCGCGCACCGGGTGGTCGAGCTGGATCGTCGCCGCCAACGGCAGCGCCTGTCCGGGCGCCGGCGCCGAGGGGTTGAGCTGCGGCATCGCGAACACGAGCAGCCGCTGCAGCTGCAGCCACTCGCCGGACACGAACCATTGCCCGTCCGGGCTGATCGTGGCGAAGGAGTTGTTCATGAGCTCATCGCCGGCCAGCGGGTGCGGGTAGTCCGATCGCGCGCCGCTCGGCGAGGTGACCGAGAAGAGCTTCGACGTCGCGCCGTCCGGGCCCTCGTAGTCGTCCAGCACGTAGCCGGCGTGTGCGTCGAGATCGCCGACGTGGTTCCAGTTCTGCAGCCGCAGATCCAACGGGATCGTGGCGACCCCGCGATACAGCGTGTCACCGCCACTCGTGGCGACTCCCTCGTCCGCGGTCAGCGCCGGCTCGGTGTAGTGGTCGGCGAGGTGCCACGATCCGAGCGTCGCGCCGTCAGACGGCGCGACCGCGGCGCCCGCCGGCGCCGAGCCCACCGCCAGCGCCCCACCGAGCGTCGAGACGACGGCAACTATCAGGACGATGGCATACCGGCGCATTGCGGCTCCTTCGTATTTACCGATGGATCCTCGCACTATTCGTCAATTGCGGGCGAGACGCCAGCCCGCGGTCCGTTGCCGCTCGTGCCAGAACGCGGCGTACCGGCCGCCGGCGCTCAGCAGTTCCTCGTGCCGCCCGAGTTCGACGACGCGGCCGCCGTCGAGCACCGCGATCCGGTCGGCGTGGGTGATCGTCGAGAGCCGGTGCGCGATGACGAGCATCGTGCGGCCGGCGCCGAGTTCGGCCAGGGCAGCCTGCACCGCGGCCTCGTTCTCGGCGTCCAGCGACGAGGTGGCCTCGTCGAGCAGGACGATCGGCGCGCCCTTGCACAGCGCCCGGGCGATGGCCACCCGCTGACGCTCGCCGCCGGAGAGCAGCCGGCCGCCTTCCCCGACCCGGGTGGCCCAGCCGTCCGGCAACCGGTGCACGATCGGGTCGACCCGGGCCCGCCGGGCGGCCTCGCGCACTTGCGCGTCGGTCGCCGCGGGGTTGCCGAAGCGGATGTTCTCCTCGATCGTCGCGTCGAGCAGATACACGTTCTGGAACACGAGCGACAGGCAGCTCATGAGGTCGGCCGACGCCAGCTGCCGGACGTCCACCCCGCCCACCCGGACCGAGCCGGCGTCCACGTCGAAGAACCGGGCGACCAGTTTGGTGACCGTCGTCTTCCCGGCGCCGGACGCGCCGACCAGCGCGACCGTGCCCCCGGCCGGGACGTGCAGCGTGGCCCCGTCGAGCACCGGCGGACCGTCGCCGTAGCAAAAGCGCACGGCGTCCAGCTCGATCGACACGGCTCCGATCGGGGCTCCCATCGACGGGGCTCCGATCGGCTGCGGCCGGGTCGGCTCGGGCAACGGCGCCACGGCGAGGAACGCGGCCACCCGCCCGACCGAGGCCCGGCTGGCCCGCAGCGAGGTCGTCACTCCGGCGACCAGCTCGAAGGGACGCACGAAGCTGACGCCGAGCACGATGAGCGCCACCGCGCGCGAGGGCGACATCGACGTGTGGGTCGCGAGCAACAACCCGGCCACGAGCACGGCGGTGAAGGCGAGCTGGACGGTGAGCTGGCCGAGGTACTGGCTGGGAAGCGCGCCGAGCACCTCGCGCCGGGCGGCTGCGTGTTGGGCGTCCAGGGCGTCGTCGAGTCCTTGCCGGCCGGCCCGCGAACGTCTCGTCGAACGCAACGTCGGCTGGGCGATCGCGAACTCGAGCAGCCGGGCGCCCGCCTCGGCCGCGGCCGCGTCGTGTGCGGCCTCGGTGCGGTCGGTGACACGCCGGGCCGCCGCGAACATCACCAGGACCACCGGCACGACGACGAGCACCGGCAGGGCGATCCGCCAGTCGAGCATCAGCAGGAACACGAAGATCGTCGCCGGCGTCAGCAGCGCACCGATCAGCGCCTGGGTGAAGAACACGATGCCGGCGATACGAGCGACGTCCCGCCCGACCAGTTGCGGCACCCGTCCGGTCTGGTCGTCGTCGAACCAGCCCAACGGCAACCGGACGACCTGCTGCCCGATGCGCTCGTACAGCGTGCGCCGCCACGCCGACGCCAGCCGCAGGGCACACAGGCCCATGACGTACTGGGCGATCCAGCCGACGACGACCGCACCGCCGAGGGGTAGCAGCCACCGGGCGGCCGTGGCGGTGTTGCCGCGCAGCAACGCGTCCAGCAGCGGGGCCACCAGCCCGAAGGCGGCGCCCTCGCTCAGCGAGTAGGCGGCGGTCGAGAGCAGGTACCGCAGCAGCAGGCGGCGCTGGCCCGGACCGACGACGGCGCGCAGCTCGGCGATCACGCCGGGACGCCCTGCTGAGCCGCCCACAGGTCGGCGTAGCGTCCCTCGGCGGCGAGCAAATCCGCGTGCCGGCCCCGCTGCACGATCCGGCCGCCGTCCAGCACGAGGATCTGATCGGCCTGGGTCACGGTGTAGAGGCGGTGCGCGATCACGAGCAGCGTCCGGCCGATCGCCAGTTCGGCCAGCGCGTCCTGGACGGCGGCCTCGGACTCGGGGTCGGCGAAGGCCGTCGCCTCGTCGAGGACGACGACGGGGGTGTCGGCCAGCAACGTTCGGGCGATGGCCACGCGCTGCGCCTCGCCGCCGGACAGTCTCGCGTCCTCGCCGACCACCGAGTCGTAGCCCCGCGGCAGCGCGCGGATGCGCTCGTCGATCGAGGCGGCCCGGGCCGCGGCGTGCACCGCGGCGTCGGAGGCATCGGCAACCGGCAGGGCGATGTTGTCGCGCACCGACTGGCGCAGCAGCACCACGTCCTGGAGCAGGAAGCCGACGTGGCGGTAGAGCACCTCGCGGTCCAGTTCGCGGATGTCGACGCCGCCGATACGGATCGCCCCGCCGCTCACGTCGTAGAACCGGGCGATCAGCAGGGCCAGGGTCGACTTGCCCGCCCCCGACGGCCCGACCAGGGCGGTCACCGTGCCGGGCTCGAGCACGGCGTCGATGTCGTGCAGCACGGGACGATCGGACGCGTACCCGAACTGCACGCCGGACAGCTCTACGGCCAGGGGCGCGCTCGGCCGGCGGGCGGCGCCTGGCGCGACGCTCGGCTCGGCCGGTTCGCGCAAGAGCGAGGCGACCCGGTGCGCTGCCTCGCGCGCGCGGCGGGCCTGATCGCGCGCCGAGTAGATGGGCGTGAGCAGCTCGAACAGTCCCAGCCCGAGCAGGACGAACGCCACCACGTCGGCCGGACGGGTCCAGCCCGCGCCGACGAAGCCCGTCCCGGCGCCGGTGACCAGCAGCAGGATCGTCGCCGGGGCGACCGTGGCCCGGGTGAGGCTGCGCCCGCGGACGACGATCGCCTGCAGTTGCTCGTCCGCGTCCGCGTAGGCCTGCGCCGCCGCCCGGAAGCGCTCGGGTGCCTGCCCGCCGGCAAAGGCCTTGATGACGTCGATGCCCTGCACCATCTCGATGGCCGCCGCGGCGAGCTCGGTGTTCGCGGCGGCGATCCGCCTCGCGGGCCCGGCCGAATTCGCCGCTATACGCAGGCGTGCGGACTGCGCGCCGGCGACAACGGCAACGGTCAACAGGGCCAGGCGCCAGTCGACCCAGAACAGATAGCCGACGATCACTGCCGGCCCCGCGACCGCTGACGCGAGGTCGCCGCGGGCGTGCGCCACCGCATGGTGCAGGGTCGCCACGTCGTCCTGCACCGTGCTCTTGATCGTTCCCGAGACGCCGCCGGCGAACCAGCCGAGCGGCAGCACGGCGAGCCGGTCGGCGAGCCGGCGCCGCAACGAGCTGGCCAGGTCCGCGTCGGCGAGATGAGCGAGGCCCGCCGACGCGGCATACAGGACGACGCGCGCCGCCACGAGACCTACGGCCAGCCACGCGATCGGCCAGACCGCCTGATGCTCGGCCCGCACCAGGCGCCGGGCGATCTCGACCATCGCGACGGCCGGCCCGATCGACAGCACCGTGGCCACGGCCTGCAGGGCCGCGGCAATGACGACCCGGCCACGCACCGGCCGCTCGAGGTCGGCCAGGTCGGCACCCTCGGCACGGTCGGCGAGGTCGCGGGCCGGCCGCGCGTCGGGCACTAAGACTTGCTCACCGCGGTGGAGAGCAACGGCACGGTGGCGTCCAGCCCGAACGGGATGCTGAGCACGGACGGGAAGGCCACCGCGATCGCGGTCGTCAGGTCGAGCGCGACGTAGGACCCGCGCTGCACGGCCTTGAGCCGCTTGAACAGTTGGCTGCCCTCGAGCTCCGCCCGCGCCCCGGGCTTCGTGTACGCGATGATGAGCACGTCGGCGTCGAGGACGTCGAGCCGCTCGGCCGACACCTGCGAGCGTCCCGCCGTCGCCGAAGGCGGCAGCGACGTGACGGCCGGCGCGAGCTTCATGCCGAGCTGGCTGAAGAACACCGCGCTGGCGTCGTCGGACCGGCTGATCGTGAAGATGCTGTCCAGGCCGCTGACCGGGCCGAAGGTGAACGTCTTGCCGGTCAGCTCCGGGTGCTGCGCCCGGAGGCTCGCGATCTTGGCTCGGGTGTCGGCCACGAGCTTGGTGGCCTCGGCGGTCTTACCGAGCACCTGACCGGCCCGCGTGGTCATGTCCTCCCAGCTGTCGGCGCCCACCCCCTGCCGGTAGCTCAGCGTGGGCGCGATCTTGGACAGCGTCGCGTAGTCCTTGGCGAGGGTGTAGTCGTCGCTGGCGAGGATCAGGTCAGGGTGCAGCGCCGCGAGCTGCTCGGTCGGCAGGCCGTCACCCGTGGCGAACAGGGTCGGCTTCGTGGTCGGCTTCTGCCAGGGCGCGAGCCCGCTCGGCCAGCTCGTGCTCCGGGCGGCACCCACCAGGTTGGCGCCCAGCGCCAGGGCCAGGTCGGTGTCGCGCAGGTAGCCGGCGGCCACGACGCGCCTGGGCGCGGCCGGCACGGTCACCGAACCCGCCTTGCCGGCCAGGGTGACCGGAAAGGCGCCGGCCGACGACGTCGAACCGCCCGAAATCGGCGCCGGGTCCTTCTTGTCGCTCGAGCAGGCCGCCACGAGCGCGACTCCCGTGCCGGCGGATCCGAGCAGGAATGACCGCCGGGGCAGCGAAAGGCCCGGACTGGAACGACGTAGGGCTGGCATCACAGGGGTGCTCCTGTCGGTCGTGACCCCGAACGTCGGGCCGGCAGCGAAGTTAGGTAAGGCGACCCTAATTGATGTGGGCTCGACGTGGACCGCTGGGGCGGTGACGCCGGCTATCGCTGGTAACCGCGCAGGTAGTCGATGATCAACTCAGGCACCGCATCCGCGTCGTCGCCGGTCGAACGGTCCGGGAAGTCGAAGACGGCGATCATCATCTGCATCGGGTACCTCGGCGACTGCGCGCACGTTCGGATGAGTTCGCCGTCCGCGAAGAATGCCACCGACTCGGGGGTCCAATCCACAGCATAGCTGTGGAACTCGGCGACGTCGATCGGCAGCTGAACGGCCGCGAAGTCCTCGGTGATCGCCGGATCGCGGAACGCGTGCAGGCCCAGGCCGACCGCCGCCGAACCGTCCGCGACGGCGTCGCCGAAGATCTCGGCCACGCAGATCTCCGCGCAGCGGTCGGGCTCGTCCTCCAGACCGACCAGCCACCAGGCGACCATCGACCGCGGCGTGATGATTCCCCGAGCCCGCATCTCGAGGTAGCCGGACGACGGCGTCCAGCCCCAGAACGTTTCTTGCGCTTCGCGAACGACCACCCCGTCCCGCCAGGGCTGCTGACCGATCGTGCTGCCGACCGGACCGGAGAAGTTGCCCGACTGGATACCGGACACCCGCAGCGGCGGGGTGTGCTCGCCGGGCAGCCAGAGCCCCTGCGAAGGCGGGATCGACAGGTGCAGGCAGGAGTCCCGGATCGCGTACGTCGCCTGCGTCGCCGCCCGCGAACTCCAGGCCGGCAGGTAGTGCGGCACCCACACGTCAGGGTCCAGGGCCGGTGCGTCGAAGTGGTCCTCGAAGACGAGCTCGAGCCCGGCTGGCCGCTCGGTCATGCGCGCACCAGAGACTCCGGGGTCAGCTCGTCCAGGCTGCGGTGGCCGGACAGCGCCATCGTCAGGTCGAGGTCCGCCAGCACGCTGCGCACCACGTGCCGCACCCCGTCCTGCCCGCCGTGGGCCAGGCCGTACACGTAGGGACGTCCGAGCAGCACCGCCTGCGCGCCGAGCGCCAGGGCCTTGAGGATGTCGGCGCCGGTACGCACGCCGGAGTCGAACAGCACGGCAACCTGGTCACCGACCGCTTCGACGATGGCCGGCAACGCGTCGAGTGACGCCACCGCGCCGTCGACCTGGCGCCCGCCGTGGTTGGACACCACGATGCCGTCCATGCCGGCATCGGCCGCGCGGCGGGCGTCGTCCACGTGCTGGATGCCCTTGAGCACGATCGGGCCGTCCCAATGAGAACGCAGGAACGGCAGCTGATCCCAGGACTTGTCGACGCCGATCGCCGTGGTCAGCCAGCGGGGCAGGGCCTGCAGCAGGTCGTCCTCGGGCGGCTTGGACAGCCCGGCCCGGAACACCGGATCGGAGAAGTAGACGGCGACCCCGGTGCCGCGGATGAACGGCAGGTAGGACTGGTCGAGGTCGTGCGGACGCCACCCGAGCAGCCACGTGTCGAGCGTGACGACGAGCGTGGTGAACCCGGCCGCGCGGGCCCGAGCGAGAAAACTGGCGCAGATGTCCGGATCGTTGGGCCAGTACAGCTGGAACCAGCGCTCACCGTCGCCGTTCGCGGACGCGACCTCCTCGATCGAGTAGGAGGACGCCGTCGACATGATCATCGGCACGCCGAGCTCGGCCGCCGCCCGCGCGGTCGCCAGTTCGCCGTCCGGATGGACGATCGACTGCACGCCGATCGGGGCGAGCAGCACCGGCGCCGGCATCGCGCTACCCAGCACGGTCGTCGCGAGCGAACGGTTCGTCGCGTCGCGCAGCATGCGCGGCACCAGGCGCCACCGGTCGAACGCCTCGCGGTTGGCCCGCGTCGTGGCCCCCGATCCGGCGGATCCGGCGACGTACCAGAACGGACCGGGCTCCATGACCGACCGCGCCGACTCCTCCAGCGCGGACGTATCGGTGGTGAACGCGGGCCGCACGTCGCCCAGGCCCTGCAGGTAGATCTCGTTGGCGTAGTTCGACAGGGGCACGCTCATCGTTGAACCGTACTGAGCCGCCCGCCCAGGTAGTCGCGGGCCTGCGCGAACGCCGGATCGGCGAAATAGTCGCCGTGCCCGAACGCCGCCGGCCAGGTGCCGTCGCCGGGCGGGCGGTCGAACGCGGGGTCGAGCAGCCACCAGTCGACCTCGCTGCTCGGACCGGCGGACCCGAACCGATCGGCGACGACGTAGCCCCCGATCGGGTCGCTGGGCCGGTACAGGTTGCGCCAGCGTCCCGCGACGGCGATGTCGACCTGGCGCAACGCGTCCGGCCCGAAGAACGCCGGGAAGATGGGGGCGTAGAGCCGGCGCAGCGGGGATCCGTACGTCAGCAGGGCCAGCCCGGCGTCCGTGTCCAGTTGCAGCACCGCCGCCGCGCCGATCACCGTGCCCTGCGAGTGACACGACAGCACCACCGGGGCGTCGGCCCGGCGGAACTCGACCCGCCGCAACAGGTCCGGCAGCGTCCGCTCGCTGTAGCACGGCGGCGCCAGCGGATGCACGGCGCGCGGCCAGAACGTGCCGAGATCCCACAGGACTCCGACCGTCCGGCGCTGGGTCTCGTCGGAGTAGGCGCGCCGGCCGACCTGGATGAGCACCAGCGCGAACACGGCGAGCGCCAGCACGCCCAGGGTTACCGCCCAGGACAGGTGATCGAGGATCCACTCATGGCTGATGCCGAAGCCGATGGCCGAGGCGGCCACCACGGCGAGCACCGTGCTGAGCAGCGCGCCGGCGAGCGGCACGAGGTGATCGGTCAGCTGCGCCTTGGCCCACGTGCCGGCGATCGCGTTCGCCCGGACCGCGGCATCGGGACCGTCCGGATCGCCGTAGCAACCGGGCACGCGCCGGCGTAACTCGGTGGATGTCGTCCGCCACCGCCACAGCAGCCAGCCAAGCGCCGGCACCAGCGCCAGGGTGGCCGCCAGGGCGGTGGCCGACGTCCAGAAATACGAGGTCGGCACGATCAGGTCGCGCGCCGAGTTCACCCGACTCGCCGCCGCCGGCGAACCGAGCACGCGGGCCATCGCGAGCATGAGCGCGGCCCCGAACCCGCCGGCGATCAGCCAGCCGACCGCGGCGAGCAGGGTCGGCGCGAAGCCGGCCCACACGGCCCGGGCGGCGCGGTGCGGCCCGCGCCGCCGCTGCCACCACGACACCGCCGCCGACACGAGCAGCAGCCCGGCCTGCCCGGCGAACAGCCACACCACGACGTCGGCGTAACCGCTCAGGTCACCGGTCGTCGCCGAACCCGGCGGACGGCCCGGCCACGCCTCGCCGAACGCCGAGGAGAACCAGGTGAACACGCCGACGCCCATCGCCAGCACGAGCGCGATCCAGGGCAGGAACGTGTACCCGTCGATCTCGGATCGCTCGGCGGCGCGGGACCGCTCGGCGGTGCCGGGCTGCTCGCGGTCGGTCATCGAGGGCAGGCAGGCCAGCCCGACGACCACCACCAGCATCGCCACGACGAGGACGCTCAGGACGCCGACCAGCCCGCCCCGACCGGCCGCGTGCGCCGACACGCCGCCGTGCCACTCGGGCAGCAGCAGCATCGCCGCGACGACCGTGAAGCCGCCGGCCACGTGAACGGCCCGCAGCTTGCGTACCGGGCCCCGTCCGTTGAACATCGCCCGATCAGCGAGCGGCGTGGACGCCGGCGTGGACGGCGCGGCCGGCACCGCCGTCCGTTCGGTGCGCGACCAGGTCTGGTTGGCCAGCCGCCACAACAGGGCCACCGTCGCGAGCGGCACGGCCGCGGTCAGGGCGAGTTGGCGCTGCGGGTGGTTCAGCCACCGCCAGCGCATCCACTTGAGCAACGGCTGGGTGACCTCGCGTCCCGGGCGCAGGTACTGCCAGGCGACCAGATCCATCGACACCGACACGATGCTCAGCACGAACGTGAACGTCAACGACAGGGCGAGCAGTCGCAGCAGCATCGCCTGCAGGCGGCGCCCTCGACGTCCTGGCCCCGGCTCGGACAGTGACGCCGAGGCCGAGTAGTAGGCGACGTTGACGAGCATGTACGGCAGCAACAGCAACCACAGCGCGCGCCACCGGCCCCCGGACGTGAGCCCGCTCCAGGAGTACGCCTCGACGAGGTCGTCCGGTTGTGGATCGGGCCGGGCGGTGCTCGCGGTGGCCGGCTGGTAGAAGCCGGCGTCGGCGTCGCCGGCGACGCGCACGACGTTCGGGACCTGCAGCATCGCCGCGGGCGGCGTACCCAACACGCCGTGCACCCGGATCTCGTACAGCGTCGGGCTCACGGCGCGTGATTCTTCCGCTGCGAGGGGCTACGCGGCTAGTGCCACGCTAGGTCCGACAGGACATCGTCCAGCGGGCGGGGCCGCGCCGCCTCCTCCGGGGTGCGCTGCGCGAGCGTGCTGCCGGCCACCATCGTCCACACCTCGGCCATCGCCTCGAACAGCTCCGGCCGCGCGCCGGCCGCCCCCTGGGTCGCCGCGATCTCGCGCATCTCAGCTACGAATCGCCCGGACTTGCTGGCGGCCAGGGCCAGCCGTCGGGGCAGGGCCTCGTCCAGCCCGTCGAACACCTCGGCCAGATCAGCCACAACGAAGTCGACGCTGCCGTGGGTCCGGGCGGTGAGCATCGCCTGAACGAGCAAGGCATTGAAGCCTTTGTACACCGAGGCTGTACACATCTTCACGGCCGACGCCTGCCCGGCTCGATCACCCACGACGCGCGCGTCGAGGTTGGGCGCGTCCAGATCGCCGAGGCGGCGGGCCGAGGGCCCGGACAGGTACAGGATCGTGCGGGTGCCGTCGGCCGGCGGTGGCCCGCTGATCGCGCCGTCGACCAGCTCCAGTCCGGCGCCGGCCACCGTCTCGGCGAGGTGCTCGACGGTCATGGGTGCCACGGCGTTCAGGTCGGCGACCAGCGGCGTGACCGCCTGCCGCTCGGCGGTCGCGGCGATCAGCCGGGCGATGTCGAGGGCCTGATCGGGTGGGCCCACGCTGACCACGATCTGCGCGGCCCGCACCACGGCGTCCAGGTCCGGCAGCAGTTCCAGGCCGGCGTCGCGCGCGAGGGACGCGGTACGCGGGCTGCGTCCCGCCGTCGTGGCGACAACCCGCGCCCCGCCCCGACGCCACGCGCGCCCGAGCGCGCTGCCCATCGCCCCCGGACTGACAACTCCGATACAGACGGCCACGATCTCTCCCTCTCGCTGTTCCCGGCGCCGAGGTCGTGCCGCCGATCACGTACACCGTAGGTAGATCCTGCCGATCACGTACACCGCAGGTAGACACGCCGCGGGTGCCGAGCACACGACGCGGTAATTACCGCAATACGCGGGCGGGTTGGCGACCGATGCCTCGTGTTGCTCGACCGCGGAGTGCGGTACGTACCGCACTCCGCGGTTGCCTACCGCACTCCGCGGTTGCCTACCGCACCGCGCGGCTGCCTACAGCACGAAGGTGTAGTTACCTCCGTGTGCGGTCGACCACCACGACGGATCCGCCGCCGAGCTCACCGCGTGGGGCGGTAATTACCGCGCGGGGCGGTCGAGGCGACTCGGACGACGCCTATGCGAACAACCCCTTGCCGAACCAGTCGCCGGCGGCGCTCACGCCCGGAGGCACCGCGAACAGGGCGCTGCCGGTGTGCTTGATGTACTCGTTGAGCGCGTCGGTGGCCGCGAGCTGGGCCTGGATCGGCACGAACTGCTTGCGCGGATCCTGCTGGTAGGCGATGAAGAACAGCCCGGCGTCGAGCTGCCCGGTCACCGGATCGATCCCGTCGGTGAACGAGTAGCCGCGGCGCAGGATCTTCTGCCCGTGGTTGCTGGCCGGGGCCGCCAGCCGGATGTGCGCGTCGGTGGCGATCACCGGGCCGTCCTTGCCCTTGGCGGCCAGGTCGACGGTGTCGAACTCCTTCTTCCCGGTGAGCGGCGCGCCGGTCTCCTTGACCCGGCCGAAGACGTTCTCCTGGTCGGCGAGGTAGTCGGCGTCCCAGGACTCGATCAGCATCCGGATGCGCCGGGCGACGAGGTAGCTGCCCCCGCGCATCCACGGCTGGTCGGTCTCCTCGCCCACCCACACGAACGACTGGAGCTCGCCGGGGTCCTCGGCCTTGATGTTGTTCGTGCCGTCCTTGAAACCCATCAGGTTGCGCGGGGTGGCCTGCGACTTCGAGGTCGTGGACGTGCGTCCGAAGCCGAGCTGCGACCAGCGGGTGACCGCCGTGCCCCGCGCGATGCGGGCGAAGTTCCGGATGACGTGGAAGGCCACCTGCGGGTCGTTCGAGCAGGCCTGCACGCACAGGTCACCGCCACCGCGCTTCGGATCGAGCACGTCGTTCGGGAACGCCGGCAGCTCGGCCAGCGCCGCCGGGCGCCGTTTGGCCAACCCGAACCGGGCGTCGAACAGGGACGGTCCGAATCCCACCGTGATCGTCAGCTGGGCCGGCTCCAGGCCGAGCGCCTCACCGGTGTCGATGGGCGGTGCCTGCGGCGCGGTCTCGACGGGGCCGATCGGCAGGCCGGCGGTCATCTGCGCCGCCGCGGCCGCCCACGAGCCGAGCATCGCCTTGAGCGCGCCGACGTCCGGGCTCGTCACGTCGAATGCGGCGAACGCCAGCCGGTCCTGGGCCGGAGTGTCGATGCCTGCCTGGTGGATGCCGTAGAACTCGACCGGTCCGGCGTTCTCGTGCGTGGTCGTCGACGCGGTCGCGCGGGCCACGCCGTACCCGCCACCGCCGGCCGCGAGGACGCCCGCGGAGCCGAGCGCGGCGCCCAGGACTTGGCGCCGGCTCGGCCCCCTGGGCGTCCCCGGACTCATGCGAGTCGGCCGGTCTGGCTCATGCGTTGACGACCTTGCTCGCCACCCGGGACAGCGGCTCGGCGACGGCCTGCACGGCGTGGGCCGCCGCGGTCTTGTCCGCCGCGGTGAGCGTTCCGTACCGCACGAAGCCCGACGGATCGGTCGGGCTGCGGTACTTGTCGAGCAGCGTGTCGACGTTGCCGAACGCGGTCGTCACCGACTTGGCGAGCGCCGGGTCGATCTTCGCGAGCGCCGGCTGCAGGTTCGCGAACGCCTGCTCGGAGCCCTCGACGTTCGCCTGGAAGTCGAGCAGGTCGATGTGCGAGTAACGCTCCTCCTCGCCGGTGATCTTCGTCTTGGACACCTCGTCGAGCAGCTCGACGGCGCCGTTGGCGAGCTCGGCCGGCTGGTAGGTCAGACCCTTCACCAGGGTCTGCAGCTTCTGCACGTTCGTCAGCAGCCCCTGCCCGTACGGCGCGAGCCCGGCCGTGCTCTTGGCCTGGAACAGGCCCTTCTCGATGTAGTGGAAGCCGGTCCACTTCGCCGCGGGGACGTCGCCCTCACGGGCGTCGATCGCCGGGTCGAGCTGCAGGGTGCCGGTGGTGAACGACTCGGCCACCGGCTCGATGCGCTCGTAGTAGGGCCGCGCCTTGGCGTAGGCCGTCTGCGCCGCGGCCAGGTCGCCCTTGGTGAGCGCCGTCGCGAGCGGCTTGACCGCGGTGACCAGGTAGCCGACCTGACGGGTGACGTACGCGCCGTAGTCCTTGGTGCCCTGGACGAGCAGCGCGTGGGTGTCGGTGTTCGCGGTGGATGTCGCCGTGCCGGTGACCTTGAACGGCGTCCGCGCGGTCTTGGCGCCCGGGCAGTAGAGCGTGTAGTCGCCGGGGTCGGCGCTCAGCGCGAAGGTACCGGTGAAGCCCGGCGGCAGGTTCTCCTTCTCACCGACGATGCGCTCGCCGGAGAGCAACTCGACCTCGCTGACCCCGGTGGCGTCCTTGTTGGTGATGGTGAACGTGAGCCCGCCCGAGGTGTAGTCGGCGCGATCGGTCTGGCAGCCGTCGGCCGCCGTGATCGTGACCGCCACCTTGTGCGGATCGCCACCACTACCGGCCGGTGGCGGGTCGGACTTCTTGTCGCTGCTGCACGCGGCGAGCGCGGCGACGGCCACGGCGGCGAGTCCGACGGCGGCAAGGCTGGCGCTGCGGGGCGTCATGACCGGCTGCTCCTTCAGGTTAGCTGAGAGTTAGGGGAGCCTAACCTAACCGGACACTAATTCGGGAGTGGGGGTCGGCGTGCTCGGGGCCGGACGCCGGCGGCGGACGGCCAGCGCGTAGAGCCCCGCGGTGATCAGCGCGACGGCGCCGGCGATGCCGGTGGCGGCAGCGATCGCGGTCAGCGTCCGGTGCCGGTCGAGCGTGGTCACATCGTCCCGGGCGGTACGGACGGCCTGATCGGCGGCGGCCCGGGGCAACGCGTCGACCTGATCGTGGACGGTGCCGAGCGGGAGCGGTCCGGTCGAGAGGGTGGCGGAGCGCGCAACGACCTCGCGCCACCGCACGTCGACGACCCGGCCGGTGCGCGGCTCGACCCAGAACGTCGCCGTGTCGGAGTCGGTGTAGCGCACCGGGACGCTGTCGCCCGTCACGTGCGCGCCGAGCGGCAGGCGGCCGCCGTTGGCCTGGGCGACGTCGGCGACGCTCACCGTCGCGGGCAGGCTCGCCGCGTCGAAGGGGCCGGGCGCGGTGGCCGTGTAGACGTCGGCCGGCTGGCCGTTGTGCGCCTCGGCGCCGGTGAGTTTCGCGGTGAGCGTCTGCGCGGCCCGGCCCGGGGCGGCGGCCTCGATCCGCGCGGCATCCCCGCTTCGGGCGGTGATGCGGGCGGTGAACCCGCCGGCGTCCAGCACCGGGTCGCGCGCCGGACGGCTCGGCGCGACCACGGCCAGCACCACCGTGGCGGCCGCGAGCACCGCGCCGCCGCCGAGCGCGTAGCGGGTGATCGTGGCGCGGCTCGGTGCGCGTCCGGGCGGCCACGCGATGTAGAGGCCGACCGGGATCAGGTACACCAGCCACCCGATCACCTCGATCAGCACCGGGTGTTCCTGGACGCCGAGCATGCCGGTCAGCAAGGACGCCTGCACCGACCCGGGGCGCACCACGCCGGTCAGGTCGACGGTGCTCTGCTGGCCGATGTTCAACCAGCCGGCCTCGTGCGCGGTGTGCAGCGCGTTGACGACCAGCCCGGCCGCCACCAGCACCAGCACCACGCCGGTCGCCCGGAAGAACTTCGACAGGTTGATGCGCACGCCGCCGCGGTAGATGCCGTACCCGAGCACGACGGCGACCAGAATGCCGAGCAGCGCACCGACGCCGGCCGAAGCGCCACTCGTGCTCTCGTTGAACGCGGCCAGCAGGAAGACGACCGTCTCGAACCCCTCGCGCAGCACCGCCAGGAACGCCATCGCCACCAGCGCGTAACCCGAGCCGGCCGCCACCGCTGCCCCGGCCGCCGTGGTCAGCTGGCCCTTGAGGTCGCGGGAGTGGCGGCGCATCCACACCACCATGTAGGTGACCATGCAGACGGCGACCGCGCCGATCACCGTCTCCAGGCCCTCTTGCTGCTTCTGCGGCAGGTTCTGCGACACGATGCGCAAGACGATGCCGACGGCGAGGCACAGCAGCGTCGAGGCGGCGACCCCGACCCACACCCAGCGCAACAGGTCGCGCCGGCCCTGCTGACGAAGGAATGCGGCCACGATGCCGACGATGAGTGCGGCCTCGAGCCCTTCGCGTAGCCCGATCACGAAGGTGGGGAGCATCCGCCGGATCCGTCCATTAGGCAAGCCAAGCCTTACCTTGCTTACCGTATCCGAGCCGCCCGGCGACTGTCTCCCCCCGGTTTCGGATCTCCACTTACTGGTGGCCGGCGTCAGTCGATGACGTGGCGCAGGTACTGGCCCGGGCCGTTCAGGAAGGCCAGCCAGTTCTGCACGAGCTCGAGCTCGTCCCAGGCCCGCGCCCGCAGCCCCCACTCCCCGACTTCGAGGATCTGCGCGCCCGGTGTCGCGGCCACGATCGGCGAGTGCGTCGCGACGATCGCCTGCTTGTTGTCGCTGGTCGCGATGCGATGCAGCAGGCCGACGAGGGCCAGGCAGCCGGAGAACGACAGTGCCGACTCCGGCTCGTCCAGGACGTAGAGCCCGGGCCCGGTGAACCGACTGCCGAGCAGCTCGAGGAACGACTCCCCGTGTGACAGCTCGTGAAAGACGGGCTCACCGCGCTTGCTCGGGTTCTCTTCGAGATAGCTGTAGAAACCGTGCATCGTCTCGGCTCGCAGGAAGAATCCCCACCGGGACGCACCGATGCCCCGTAACAGCGAAAGGCTTCGCCACAACGGCGATTCGGTTTCTCGGCTGGTGTGCCGGGCGCCCGTCGAGCCGCCCTCGGGCGAGAGCCCGTACGCCTGCGCGATCCCCTCCACCAGGGTCGACTTGCCCGAGCCGTTCTCGCCGACCAGGACGGTCAGCCGACCCGGTTCCAGACCGGATGCCAGGAGCTGACGCACGCAGGGCAGGTTCGCCGGCCAGCGATCCGGGTCGAGATCGGCGTGCGGCGATCGGGTTACCCGTCGCACCGGCAGATTGGACATCGCGGTCATCGCGTCACCGGCGAACTGCCCACCATGTACCTAGTCCAGCACGGGGTGCAGGATCTCCCACATCAGGGCGGCGACACCGGCCGCCGCCGGGATGGTCAACACCCAGGCCATGACGATGTTGCCGGCCACGCCCCAGCGCACCGCGGAGAACCGCCGGGTGGCGCCGACGCCCATCACCGAGGACGTGATCACGTGCGTGGTCGAGACGGGCAGGCCCAGCTGCGAGGTTGTGAGCATGATGCCGCTGGCCACCGTCTGGGCCGCGAACCCGCTCGCCGGCGTCAGCGAGAAGATGCGCCGACCGAGGGTGCGCATGATCCGCCAGCCGCCGGAGTAGGTGCCGAGCGAGATCGCCGCGGCCGCCGAGAGGATCACCCAGACCGGGATGCCCGCGTCCGGGCCGAGATGACCCGACACGGTCAACGCCAGGGCGATGACGCCCATGGTCTTCTGCGCATCCTGGGTGCCGTGGCCGAACGCCATGGTCGCGGCCGACGCGATCTGGGCCCACCGAAAGCCACGATTCGCCTTGTGCGCATTGGCTTTGCGGAACGTCCAGAGCAGCGCGAGCATGAACAGGTAGCCGAGAACGAGGCCGGCCAGCGGGGACGTGACCATCGGCACGATGACCTTGTCGGCGATGCCGTGCCACTTGACGCCGTCCGCTCCAACGAGTGCCGCCCCGACCAGTCCGCCGATCAGGGCGTGCGACGAGGACGACGGCAGGCCGAAGTACCAGGTGCCGAGGTTCCACACGATCGCGCCGGCCAGGCCGGAGAGCACGACGATCAGACCGTCCCGTCCGTGCGGTGCGTCGATGATGCCCGAGCCGACCGTCGCCGCGACCTTCGTCGAGATGAGGGCGCCCACCACGTTGGCCACCGCCGCCATCGCGAGCGCGACTCGCGGCGTGAGCGCCCGGGTCGACACCGACGTCGCGATCGCGTTCGCCGCGTCGTGGAAGCCGTTCGTGTAGTCGAAGAAGAGCGCGATGACCACGATCAGAACGGTCAGCGCGGTGACGCTCACGACTCCTTGACCGCGATCGTCTCGACGGCGTGGGCGACGTGCTCGAGCGCGTCCGCCGCCTCCTCGAAGAGGTCGGCCACCTCGCGGAGCCGCAGCGTCTCCAGCGCGTCGTAGTCGCCGCTGAACAGCTTGGACAGCAGCTTGCGATAGACCCGGTCGGCCTCGTTCTCGAGCCGGTTCACCTCGATCCAGTACGGCTCCAGGTCGCGCAAGGTCTTCAGCCGCGCCATGGCCTCGGCGGTCTCATCGGCCGATCGACGCAGCAAAGTGATCTGGTCACCCATCAGCAACGGCAGGTGGCCCAACCCGGAGAGCACGATGAAGTCGGCGGCGGCCTCGATCGCGTCCACCACATCGTCCAGGGCGCCGGCGAGGCGGTAGATGTCCTCGCGGTCGAACGGCGTGACGAAGCTCGTGTTCAGCTGGCGCAGGATCCGGTGAGTGACGGTGTCCCCGGCGTGCTCACGTTCGCGCAGGTCCTTGGCGATCGCCTCTCGGTCGGCGTTGGGCTCCATGAGCCCGCCGAGCAGGTCCGCGGCGTCGGCGACATTGCGCCCGGCCTCGGTGAACATGTCGTAGAACGCGTTGTCGCGCGGCGTCAGGCGAAACGGCACGGTTGCGAGACTAGCCGCAACCTCCCGTTAAGCCCTACGTCACCCGCCGTTCACCTTGCGGAGGGGTGAACGGACGCCGTTCAGTCCGACCTGCGGCCCCGGCGGATGCGGCGGATCACGAGCAGCACCACAAGCGCGCCCGCGCCGCCGATGACGGCCTTGCCGACCGGCGACTGCGCCTTCTCGGTCAGGTTCTGCTTGGTCTGGTTGGCGATTCGTTTCGGGCTGGTGCGCTCGGCGAGCTGGTCGACCGCCACCGCCAGCGATGCACGTGCTTGCTCGATGTCGCGCTGGATGTCGTCAGCCGTCCTGTTCGCAGCCACGCTTGCCACTCCTCTGTGACGTCCACTACCTGGCGTGAAAGCCTAGCGGCATGACCCGTCTCGCTCCCGGCGACACCGCGCCGGACTTCACCCTGCCCGACGCCGACGGCAAGGACGTGTCCCTGGCCGACTTTCGCGGCCGCAAAGTCGTCGTTTACTTCTACCCGGCGGCGATGACGCCCGGCTGCACCACGCAGGCCTGCGACTTCCGCGACAACCTCGAATCCCTGCATGCGGCCGGCATCGACGTCGTCGGCATATCGAAGGACAAGCCGGAGAAGCTGGCCAAGTTCCGCGACCGCGATTCGCTGACGTTCCCGCTGCTGTCCGACCAGTCGCTCGACGTGCTGCAGGCCTACGGCGCGTACGGCGAGAAGACGATGTACGGCAAGAAGATCACCGGCGTGATCCG
>Ga0137412_10001467_pt1 | contig 18386 bp, 18 predicted proteins | sample CZODoug2_1_16fun_FD_122160 | JGI IMG/M metagenome (GOLD analysis project Ga0137412, IMG submission 122160) | Vadose zone soil fungal communities from Angelo Coast Range Reserve, California, USA - CZODoug2_1_16fungal (Hybrid Assembly) | ecosystem: Environmental > Terrestrial > Soil > Vadose zone...
CCCTGCTCGGCCTGCGTCTGGTCTTCGACCGCAACCACTGACCTCTCCGCCGGGGGCTTGCCTGGCGCTGCGCACCGCTCACCGGGGTAATTGCCACTCGGTGGGGTGCGCTTGGGCGGGGTTGGTCGGCGTTGGTCTACCGCCCAGCGGGGTAATTACTGCGCAGCGCGGTCGGCTACCGCGCCTGGGGGTCGTTACCGCGGTCTGCGGTCGACCACAGTGAGAGATCCGCGGCCGGGCCTCACCGCGGGAGGGCGTACTTACCGCAGCGTGCGGTCGGCGCTCGGCAGACGTGTGCAGTGCGCAGCGGGCCGTCGCACGATCGGTCGCCCAGCGAGCCCACCCCCCCCGCGTCATGCCGTGGCGAGCACCCAGGTGTCGTCCTTGATGATCGGCACGGTGCGGCCGTCGCGGGTCTGCCCCTCGACGCTCACCCCGGGCCCGCCGATCACGACGTCGGTGTGCACGCTGGAGCGGTTGATGCCGCGCTCGAACAGCTCGTCGGCCGCCATCCCCGTGCCGCCCTCGATCGTCATCGGAAAACCCTGGCCCCACGCGACGTGGCAACCGGCGTTCTCGTCGTAGAGCGTGTCGTGGAAGATCACGCCGGCGGCGCGCACCTTCGACGCGCCGTCGACGAGTGAGACCTCGCCGAGACTGCGGGCGCCCTCGTCGGAGCCGAGCTCGGCCTTGACGGCGTCCTCGCCGCGCGACGCGTGCACATCGACGATGCGACCGCCCGCGAACTCGACCCGCAGCCCCTCGACCAGGACGCCGGCCCGCGGCATCACGAGTGGGCGGGTCAGTGTCATCGTGCCGTCGGCCCGTCGACGGTCGGGCGAGGTGAAGACCTCTTCGGTGGGCAGGTTCGGCATGAACTCGACGCCGGCCTCGGTGGTCATCGAGCCGCTCGACCACCGGCACCCCGCCAGCAGCCCCACGGTCAGGTCGGTGCCCTCGCCGACGTAGTGCACCGCGTCCAGGTCGAGGGCGTCCAGCGCCTCGGCCCGCGCCTTGAGCTCGAGGCGGTGCGCGCGCCAGGCGGCGACGACGTCGGGGGAGTCGAAGCGCATCGCGACGCCGACGGCCTCCCACAGGCGCTCCTCGTCGGGCTCGCCGAACACCTGCTCGGCCCAGCCGGCGTTCGGGGCGGCGCAGATCGTCCAGCTGACCTTGCCGCCGAGGACGATCCGGCGGGACTCGGACACGAACTCCAGGGGCGCGGCGGCGATGCGGGCCGGGTCGATGCCGTCGAACAGGTGCGGATCAGGGTTGCCGGTCAGCCGGATCAGCGCCGCGCCGACGTCCTCGCACTCGTGCAAGCGGGCGAGCTCCCAGGCCGGCGCGGTGGTCAACGACTCGGCCGGGGCGTGCAGCAGGGCCGAGCGGCGCACGTGGCGGTCGGCGTAGTCGACGTCGACGCGGCCGGCTCCGGCGAGATACGCCCGTTCGGCGATGGCGCGCACGACCGGTGCGTGCGCGATGTCGGCGGTCACCAGGACGTACTGGCCGGGTTGGACGTTCGCGCCGACCTCGACGATGAGCTTGGCGTAGCGGGCGAGTCGATCGTCATTCATGACGGGGCAGCCTACGGGTTACTTGCGCCGGCTGCGGGCGACGACGGTGACGTAGGGCAATTCGAAACGCTCCTGTCCGGCCAGATCGGGATGGGTATGAGCGAGTTCGCGAACTTCGTCCAGCAACACCGCGCGTTCGCGTTCGGGGAGGTCGATGACGTAGGAGCGGGTGGCGATCACGTCGGCCAGCCCGTCCGGGTCGGTGCTCTGCCGAAGGGGGAACTCGGCGCGCTCGGGCGGAGTGAACAGCGCCGGGTCGAACCGCGCCTGGTCGGTGCTGCGGGGCGAGCGCGGGAGGCCGGCGAGCCGGGCGCCCAGCACGTCGTTCAGCGCCCGAACCCACGCCACGGAGGAGTCGCGCCGGTTGGCGAACACCCCGACCACTCCGCCCGGACGCAGCACCCGGGCGATCTCGTGGTCGGCGGCCGGGCGATCGAACCAGTGCAGCGCCGCGGCGATCACCACGGCGTCGACGTCGGCGTCCGGCAGCCCGGTGTTCTCGGCGGTACCGGCCCGGGCGTCCACTGTGGATAGTCGGGCGATCAGCTGCGCGCGCATGGCCGGTGACGGTTCGACCGCGACGACGTCGAGTTCACGGGCGACGAGCTGCGCGGTGAGCTTGCCCGTGCCGGCGCCGAGGTCGAGCACCCGCGCCGTGGCATCGGGCAGCAGCCAGCTGATCGCGTCCTCGGCATACCCGGGGCGCGCCCGGTGGTACAGGTCGGCCACCGAGTCGAACGTCGCGCCGAGCCGGCGGCGATCGTCGTCGCTGAGCACCGTGGCCACGCATTCGACCCTAGATCAGCGCAAGGCGCACCGTCGCCCCCATTACGCTGAACCCCGTGGATCTTCGCATCTTCACCGAACCCCAGCAGGGCGCGACCTACGACGACCTCCTCCGCGTGGCGAAGGCCAGCGAGGATCTCGGGTTCGACGCCTTCTTCCGATCCGACCACCTGCAGCGGATCGGTCCGGGTGACCCCGGCCCCGGCCCGACCGACTCGTGGGTGACGCTCGGCGCGCTGGCCCGCGAGACCAGCCGCATCCGGCTCGGCACCATGATGACCTCGGCGACGTTCCGGCTGCCCGGCCCGCTCGCGATCGCCGTCGCGCAGGTCGACGCGATGAGCAACGGACGCGTCGAATTCGGGGTGGGCGCCGGCTGGTACGAGACCGAGCATCGCTCCTACGGGGTGCCGTTCCCGGATACCCGCGAGCGATTCGATCGCTTCGAGGAACAGCTCGCCGTGCTCGACGGCCTGTGGCGCACGCCGCCCGATGAGACGTTCAGCTACGACGGGAAGTTCTACTCGCTCGTGGATTCGCCGGCGTTGCCCAAACCGGTGCAGTCGCCCCGTCCGCCGATCATCATCGGCGGCTCCGGCAAGCGGCGTACGCCGGCGCTGGCCGCCCGTTATGCCGACGAGTTCAACGTGCCGTTCGCGACGGTCGAACGCACCGCCGAGGTGTTCGCAGGGGTGCGGGCGGCCGCCGCCGGGCGCGAGCTGCGCTACTCGGCCGCCCAGACGGTTGCCATCGGACGCGACGACGCCGAGGTGGCCCGCCGGCTCGCCGCGATCGACGAGACGTCCCAACCGCGGGGCGGGCGCCTTTCCGGGACGCCGGCCCAGGTGATCGACGAGATCGGCCGGTTCGCCGAGCTGGGCGCGTCCCGGCTGTACTTGCAGCTGCTCGATCTGAGCGACCTCGACCACCTCGAGCTGATCGCCAGCCAGGTAGCCCCGCAGGTGGCAGCGCTCTAACGGTTTTGGCCGCCCGGCATCAGATAGATGCCTGGGCGGCCAAAAGCGACAGACCCGCGCCTACAACCAGCCGCGCTGGTCGGCTACTCGTACCGCCTCGACCCGATTGCGCACCCCGGTCTTGGCGATGGCCGCCGACAGGTAGTTGCGCACCGTCCCCTCGGACAGGAACAGCTTGCCGGCGATGTCGGCCACGGTGGCACCGTCGCGGGCGGCCACCAGCACGTCCCGCTCGCGCCCGGTCAGCGGCGACGCCCCGCCGGCCAGCGTGGCCGCCGCCAGCGCCGGATCGACGACCCGCTCACCCCGCATGACCCGGCGCACCGCGTCGGCGAGCTGCTCGGCCGGGGCGTCCTTGACCACGAACCCCAGCGCGGAGGACTCCATCGCCCGGCGCAGGTAGCCCGGCCGCCCGAACGACGTCAGGATGATCACCCGGGTGGACGGCGCCTCGTGGGCGAGCGCGGCCGCGGCAGCCAGCCCGTCCATGCCGGGCATCTCGATGTCGAGCAGGGCAACGTCGGGCTGGTGCGCCAACGCGGCGGCCACCACCTCGTCGCCCCGTCCGACCTGGGTGACCACGTCGAAGTCGTCCTCGAGGGCGAGCAGCGCGGCGAGCGCCGAGCGGACCATCGCTTGGTCGTCGGCGAGCAGCAGGCGGATCACGCCGGCATCGTCGTCGCGTCGTCGGCCGGAGCCGAGGCGGGGGCTGAGGCCGGGGCGGGAGCTGAGGCCGAGGCGGGCTCACGCACCGGCACGTCGACGCGCAGCCGCCAACCCCCGTACGGCCCGGCGCCGAGCGCCACGGTGCCCCCGGCGGCCTCGACCCGTTCGCGCAGGCCGGTCAGCCCGTTGCCGGATCCGGCGACGCCGCCGCGCCCGTCGTCGACGATCTCGATCCAGTCGCGGTCGACGCGGATCGTGCAGTGCGCGGCCCGGGCGTGGCGCACCACGTTGGTGATGCCCTCGCGGGTCACCCAGCCGAACAGCTCGGACAAGGACGGGTCCACGATGTCGACCGATCCCGGCAGCTCGGCGACGATGCCCGCGGCGCGCAGCACCTCGCGGGACGTGGCCAGCTCGCCGGCCAGCGTGACGTCGCGGTGCCCGGACACCGCGGCGCGCACGTCGGCGAGCGAGCTGCGCGAGAGCTCCTCGACCTCGGCGATTTCGGTAGCGGCGCGCTCGTCATCGCCGCGTTGCGCGAGCCGCCGGGCGAGGCCGGCCTTGACGGTGATCGTGGTGAGCGAATGTCCGAGCAGGTCGTGCAGGTCGCGGGCGATGCGGGTGCGCTCGTTCTCGGCGGCCAGGCGGGCCACCTCGGCCCGCGCATCGGCCAGCGCCTGGTTGGTGCGGATCAGGCCGAAGAAGCCGTACATGGCCAGCGCCACCATCGGGATGGTGAACGCCATCGTCCAGTCGACGCCGGAGTGCCACGGGCGGATCGCCGGCGGCAGGCAGGTCGCGATAAGGGTGAGCCCGCCGATCGCCGGCCAGGCGAAGCGGCCGAACGCGCCCATGGTCAGCACGGCGATGTAGACGCACATGACGAGCGCGTCCTCGTGCGCGAACGGCGCCTCGGCCGCGCAGAGCAGCACCATGGCCGCGTACATCGTCCAGAAGCGCCGCGTATTCGACGCCCACGCGGCGGGAAGGGCCTCCAGGTAGCACCAGCAGAACGCGGCGAGGATCGCGAAGCCGCCCGCCTGCCACCAGCCCGAGCTGTGCTTGCCGATGCCGCCGGCGGTCTGGCCGAGATAGATCAGCCAGATGCCGGGAAACACGAACCGACGCCAGCCCCACCACCGGCGGCGCTGCTCCTCGATGTCGCGCGTCGAGGAGCCCGTGTTCCAACCCCAGGGCTTGATGCCCTGGTCGCCGTCGCACGTGTCGCCTGTCATCGTGACGAGCCTAAACGCGCTTCGTGTCCCGCTGGTACGCCTTCATCGCCAGGAAGGCGAACACCACCGTCCAGATAGCGATGCACAGCCACGCCTTGCCCGGCCACACCTCGCCGTCGAGGCTGACCCGGCCGGCCTGCACCAACCAGTAGGACGGCAGGCACTCGGCGAGCACCTTGAAGAAACCGCCGCCGGTGATGGGGAACCACGTGCCGCCGAGGAAGGCGAACAGCGCGGTGACGCCACCCAGCGCCGGGCCCATCGAGTCGACGGTCAGGACGTGCCCCATGAAGATGCCGATGGCCGCGAACGGGATGAGCGCGACGAGGATGAGCCCGGTCATCTGCAGCCACTTGTCGGCCGGCAGCCGCACGCCCAGGATGACGCCGGACAGGTAGAGCAGGGCCAGGCTGACCAGGGCCATGAGATAGCCAGTCAGGACCTTGGTCCGGAAGTAGTTGCGGGTGCTCAGCGGGGTGAGCCGCAGCTGGCGGTTCCAGCCGACCGAGCGCTCGGCGGCGATGCGGGCGCCACCGGCGATCACCGCGGTCATGGCGCCCCAGGCGGCGAGGCTGACCATGTAGTACAGGGGCGCGAAGTAGCCCCCGAATCCGTCGGTGTGGCCGAGGTCGTGCACGTTCTTGTTCGGCCCGGCGATCAGGAAGTACATGATCAGCGGGAACGCCAGCGAGAAGATGAAGAAGCGCCCGTTGCGGAACGTCCGCAGCAGTTCGAAGCGGGCGTAGGTAACCGCGCTCATGTGTCGTCCTCGATCTCGTTGTCGCCGGTGAGTTGCAGGAATGCCTGTTCCAGGCCCGCGCCGCTGATCTCGATGTCGCGGGCCTGCGGGTAGGCGGGAAGCAGGGCGCGGATTGCCGCGTCGGAGTCCGAGCAGTTCAGGACGACGGCCTCGCCGCGCATCTCGACGTGCTTGACGCCGGGCAGGGCCCCCAGCAAGGCGGCCTCGACGCCGGGCAGGGTCGCCCGGATGGTGCGCAGCCCCACCGTGGCCTTGATCTCGGTAGCCGGCCCGTCGGCGACGATCCGCCCCCGAGCCATCAGGATGATGCGATCGGCGTAGGTGTCGGCCTCTTCCAGGTAGTGCGTGGCGAAGACGACGGTCTTGCCGGCCGAGGCGAAGCGCCGCATGGTCGTCCAGAACGCGTGGCGGCTCTCGACGTCCATGGCCACGGTGGGCTCGTCCAGCACGAGCAGGTCAGGGTTGCTCACGAGCGCGATGGCGAAGCGGACGCGTTGGGTCTGGCCCCCGGACAGCTTCTGCACCCGCCGCCCGGCGATGTCCTCGATGGCGGTCAGCTCGAGCACCTCGTCCACGCTCAACGGCTTCGGGAACAGCGAGCCCATCATGGTGATCAGCTCGCGGACGGACAGGTCGCGGATGAGCGAACCGGTCTGCAGCATCGCGCCGATGGCCCCCACCTTGACGGCGTCGGCCGGCTTCATGCCGAACAGCGACACCGTTCCCGAATCGGGGGGCAGCAGCCCGAGCAGCATGTCGATCGCCGTGGACTTGCCGGCCCCGTTCGGGCCGAGCAGGGCCACCGTCTCGCCCGGCGCGATCGAGACGTCGATCCCGCGCACGGCGGGCACCGGGCCCTGCGGCGTGCGGAACGTCTTGGTCAAGCCCTGAAGCTGGATGCCGGTGGTAGCCAGGGCCGTGGTTTGTGTGGTCACGTCGAGAAACTGTGCCGCATGGCCCGTTAAGCGGGCAGTGCCGGGCAACGGGAATCGGCGATGACATAAGTCAGCGCTGATAGCTCAGCAAAACACCGTGGGCCCCGCTCGATACGCTGACTGGGTGACCGATGATCCGGACGATCTGTCCGACGAACTGCCCGAGCAAATGCGCGTGCGCCGAGCGAAGTACGACCGGCTCATGGCCGACCCCGACTCCGCCCCGTTCCCGGTCGGTGTTGCGCGGACGAAGTCGCTGGCCGAGATCCGGGCCGCCTACCCCGATCTGGTCCCGGACTCGGCCACCGGCGATCTGGTGGGCGTCACCGGACGCGTCATATTCGTGCGTAACACCGGCAAGCTGTGCTTCGCCACATTGCGCGAGGGAAGCGTCGAATTGCAGGTGATGCTCTCGCTCGACCGCGTCGGCGAGGCCGCTCTCGCCACCTGGAAGGCCGACGTCGATCTCGGCGACATCGTATTCGTGCACGGCGAGGTCATCTCCTCGCGGCGGGGTGAGCTCTCGGTGCTCGCCGACTCCTATCGGATCGCGGCGAAGGCATTGCGCCCGCTGCCGGTGGCGCACAAGCCGCTGTCCGAGGAGATGCGGGTGCGGCAGCGGTATGTCGACCTCATCGTCCGGCCCGAGGCGCGCGAAATGGTGCTGACGCGGGCGCGGGTACTGCGTTCGATACGTGAGACGCTCGACCGCCGCGGCTATCTGGAAGTGGAGACGCCCGCGCTTCAATTGGTGCACGGTGGGGCTACGGCCCGGCCATTTCGCACACACCTGAACGCGTTCGACCAGGATATGTCGCTGCGTATCGCGATCGAGCTCTATCTCAAGCGCGCCATAGTCGGGGGCATCGACCGGGTGTACGAGATGGGCAAGGTCTTTCGTAATGAGGGTATCGACTCGACGCACTCACCGGAATACACGCTGCTCGAGGCGTATGAGGCCTACGGCGACTACGACTCGGTTGCCGACCTGACCCGAAGCCTCATTGTGGACGCCGCGCAAGCAGTCGGCGTGACGACGCCGGTTTTGCAAAGCGGTGAGCAGCTCGACCTGCTCGGCGAGTGGCGTTCGGTTCGGCTCCACGATGCGGTTTCCGACGCGTTGGGCGAGCAGGTCTCGCCCGACACCACGCCGGAGGAACTCCGCCGCTTCGCCGAGAAGCACGATGTCGCGCTTCAACCGGACTGGAGCCCCGGCGAGATCGTCCTGGAATTGTTCGAAAAGCTCGTCGAGCACACGATTATGCAGCCGACATTCGTTCGCGACTATCCGGTCGAGGTTCGCCCGTTGGCGCGGCCGCATCGTGACGATCCGCGACTGGCCGAGGTGTGGGACCTTCTCATCGGCGGGGTCGAGATTGTTCATGCCGCCACGGAGCTGGTCGATCCGGTCGAGCAGCGGCGCCGGCTCGTGGTGCAGTCTTTGGCCGCGGCCAAGGGCGATCCCGAGGCGATGCAGCTGGACGAGGACTTTCTGCGGGCCCTCGAATACGGCATGCCGCCGACCGGTGGAATCGGCATGGGTGTTGATCGGCTGCTCATGCTGCTCACTGGCCGCGGTATTCGCGAGACGATTCTGTTCCCACTGCTCAAGCCGCTCTGATTTGTCGCACACGGGGGATTCGACGAATCGAGATTTACGGCTATTGTTGGCGACGTCCCCGTAAAGATGTCAAGGAGTTCACGGCATGGCCAAAAAAGTTCAAGTCACCCTGGTCGACGACATCGACGGCAGCGAGGCTGTCGAGACCGTCGGGTTTGCACTCGACGGCTCGTCTTACGAGATCGACCTCTCCAAGGCGAACGCCGCCAAGCTGCGCGACGCACTCTCGAGCTATGTGGGTAATGCTCGGCGGGCCGGGCGGGTGCGGGTGGCCGGTGCCGGCCGTAGCGGGCGGGCGACGGCGCGTGCCGACCGTGAGCAGATCCAGGCCGTGCGTGAATGGGCTCGCCGCAACGGGCACAAGGTGAGTGACCGTGGTCGCGTTCCGGCGTCGATTCTCGACGCGTACAACGCCGCGCACTGACCGTACAGATTACGAAGCCCGCCTCGCGCATGGCGCCGAGGCGGGCTTTGGTTCGTTTGGGACTAGGGGCGGACGAATTCTCCGTCGGTCATCCCGGCCGAGAAGGCAGCCCACTCGGCAGCGGTGAACAGCAGTGCCGGACCGCTCCGATCCTTTGAATCGCGCACCGCAACGGCTCCGTCGTCGAGAAACGCGACCTCAACGCAGTTCCCGTTTCCCTGACTGTAAGAGCTCTTGCGCCATCCGGCGTCGTTGAGTTTGTTGTCAGTAGTCATGACGATTACAACCTCCCCTCAGTCACTTGTTCCGCCGCTGTGGCGATCAGTCTGGCCGACTGGTCAGGGCCGAGCGCCACGGCCCGGAGATTGTCGAATACCTTAGTATAACGTCGTATGTCCGGTTCGGCGTCAAGGAATAATGCGCCGTGGATTCCCTCCACGTAGACGACCTCGGGCTCCTCTGCCCCGGCGAACTCCATGATGACGAACTCGCCATTCATGCCGGGGTGGGCGCCGACGTCGAACGGGACAACCTGCAGTGTCACGTGTGGCTGCTGTTCAACCACGCTGAGCAGATAGTGCAATTGCTCGCGCATGACCTCTGCCCCGCCTACGAGCCGCCGGATCGCCGCTTCGTCGACGATCGCCCACAGCTCGAGCGGTGCTTCCTTGGTGAGAAGCGCCTTGCGCTCCATCCTGGTCTGGACTCGCTCTTCGACCTCCTTCGGGTTGAATGCAAGCGCGTCGTGCCGCGTCGCGGCTCGCGAGTACTCCTCGGTCTGCAGCAGGCCGGGGAGGAACAGAGACTCGTAGTTGCGCAAAGCACGCGCCTCGGCCTCGAACGTGAGATAGGACCGCAAGGCATCCGGCAGGTCGTCGGACGGCAGCTGCAGCATGCCGGCCTGGCCGACGTCGGCGAGCAGCCCCACCACGTCGGTGCGGTGCGGATCGGCCACGTGATACAGGTCGAGCAGGGCGATCAGGGTGCGTCGCTGCGGGCGCACCTGAGCCGTCTCGATTCGATACAGCGTGGCGCCATTGATGCCGGTCTGTTCGCTGACGTGCTCACGGGTCAGTCCGGCCTCGGCGCGCAGCCGGCGCAGCTCGGCGGAGAGCCGCCGAAGCCGTACCGTAGGCGTGCGCCGCTTCGCGGGCATTGGCCGTCCTTCCCCGTACCACATTGGGTGATCAACAGACCTATCGGCGGCAGTCTGACACGCTTCCGCCGATCGCGCACTCGCAGATAAGGCGAGTGTTAGGTGGACTAATGCATAACTTGCATTCTCCGCCCGACAGACGCAAGCTAGGCGCAGCCACGCTCCGCACATCGTTCGTGGCCGATCGTGAAGGTCACTCGGTGGACGTGGTCCCAAGCCTGGTGGAGGCGGCGGATGAGTAGGGTTTCAGGAGCTGCGGTACGTGAGGCAGTCTTCGATCGGTTGGACTATTTGGACCAACTGGTCACGCAGGCTGATGTGCCGTCGCGGGCCGCTCTCGCCGAGACGGAGATCGCCCGGATGACCGAGGCGTGGCGGGCCCTGCTGTCCGAACACCAGCCGGATTCACACGGTCGCTGCCGGCAATGTTCTCGTTGGCGTCATCCGCGGGCGTTCCCGTGCGCCGCGTGGACGATCGCGCACCACCACCTGGTCAGCGTCCCGGGCGAGGTCGACCGGTTCGACTCCCGTCGCGGCGTCTCGACGAACTGGCCACCCCTGGCATCGACGATCCCGCGTCACCGCCCCGCTCTGCGCGAGGCCCGGACGTGACGCTCGAGATGTCCCCTCGACTCCGCGCTCATCCGCTCAACGTAGAGCGTAGGCCGCCGCGGGTAGTGCACCCGAAACCCGCCCCGGCGCGCTAGCGGAGGGCTAGGAGCTCGCGCGGATAGGACCGCTGGGATCGGCCGCCCCCCAAGAACCCAAGCGCTATCCGTGCGAGCTCTTAGTGGCCCTCCACCCATACTTGCGAGTTGTCCGCGCTTCGCGATGCCCTGGCATCGGGAAGCGCGGACAACTTTGTGGTCGGGGCTCGGTAGGCCGCTCAGTAACGCAGGCCGGTTCCGTATCTGACGAGCGTTGCGCTCGGGTCGTCCGCGCGGTGAATGGTCACCGGCAGGCGGCCGCCCGGCGCAGCGCCGAACAACGCCGCGACGAGCCGATCGAGCGTCGCGGGCTGGTACCCGTACGCGGCGACGTAGGTCGGCGCGGCGTCGAAGTAGGCGAGGTCGTAGGGCGCTCCGACCGACACCACCACGACCGGCTTGCCCGTGCCGAGCAACGCGTTGACGAGGGCCTGCTGCCCGGTGTCGCCCCAGGCGTTGTTGGTGGTTACCAGCACCTCGTCGCTGGCGTTCGCGGCGGCCACCGCCGAGCTGATCAGCGCCGGGCTCGGGGCCGAGCCGGTGTACAGGCGCTGGGTCGTCACGCCGTGGGTGGCGATCGAGCTGGCGAGCGTCGACGTGGTGCCAGAACCCCAGCCGGTGACCAGCACGTGCTGCCCGGTGCCGGCGGTCAGCGGCAGGGTGTGCGCCTGGTTGCGGACGAGCGTGATCGAGTCGGTGGCCGTCTTGGCCGCGGCCGCGTTCTGCTGGGCCGTGCCGACGCTCGTTGGCACCTTGGACACGTCCACCTGCGCGTTGTCGAGCAGGCCGAGCTTCTGCTTGAGCTTCAGCAGCCGGGTGACGGACTGGTCGATGCGCGCCTCGCTGATCCGTCCACTGTGGACGGCGGCGAGCACGGCGTCGTACGCGGCCGGCAGGCTCGTCGGCATCAGCAGCTGGTCGACGCCCGCTTCGACGGCGCGGACGGCGCGTTCGGCCGGCTCGACGTTCTGCAGGGCGGCGGCGCTGAGCGCATCGGTGACGACCACGCCGTCGTAGTGCAGCTGCTTGCGCAGCAGGTCGGTGACGATCGGCTTGGACAGGCTGGCCGGCGCCCCGGACGGATCGAGCGAGGGCGCCACGATGTGCGCGGCCATGATCTCGTCCGTTCCGGCGGCGATCGCGGCGCGGAACGGCGGCAGGTCGTTGCGTTCGAACTGGGCGCGCGTCTCGTCGGTGACCGCGATGCCGTTGTCGGTGTTGATGCTCGTGCTGCCGAGGCCCGGGAAGTGTTTGGCCGTAGCGGCCACCTTCGCCGACTGGTAACCGAGCACGGACGCGGCGGCGAGCGCCGAGACCGGGACGGCCTGGTCGCCGAACGAGCGGGCGCCGTCGGCGGTGTTGGCCGGGTTGGTGTTCACGTCGACCACGGGCGCGTCGTCCACGGTGATACCGATCGCCTTGAGCTGCTGGCCGGTCGCGCGGGACATGTCGTACGAGTCGACGGGCGAGAACGTCGCACCGATGGCCATGTTGCCGGGTGAGACAGCCAGCGGCGCACCGATCCGGGTGACGTTGCCGCCCTCCTGATCGGTGCTGATCAGCAGCGGCGTCCCGTCACTATCGGCGGCGGCCTGCTGCAGGCCGTTGGACAGCCCGGCGATCTGTGCCGGAGCGTTGACGTTGTCGCTCCAGGCGAAGTAGATGACGCTGCCGAGGTGGTACTTGGCGATCACCTGGGCGCCGGTGGCGACGCCGTAGAGCGACTGGTTCTGGGCGGCGTCCGCGGCGCTGGGCGTGGTGGCCGAGTCGCCGTACACATAGGTGGCGAACAGCTGGCCGACCTTCTGCTCGAGCGACATCTGGGTGAGCCGCGCCTTGATGGGATCCGGCGGCGGGGCGGCCGAAGCGGTTGCCTGCACCCCGATTGCCACGAGCAGCAACAGAGCGGCACTAGCCGGTACCGGACGGACTCGCATGACATCTCCTTGCACAGTGGGCCGAAGCGTGCGAGTCAGACCCTAGGGGTTGTTCACGCGGGTGGTCTAGACAATCTCGCGACGTCAGGCCGCCAGGTGTCTGGCAAAGAACGCCTCGATGCGGGCCCACGCATCGGCGGCCGCCTCGGGGTTCGGACCGACGTGTGCCACCCGCATCAGCGGGCGCAACACGCGAGGCCCGTTGGGCTCGTCATTGAGGAAGGAATGCCCCACGCCCGGGTACTCCTTGACGTCGTGCTCGACGCCGACCTGGGTGAGGGTGCGTTCGAGGGTGGCGGCGGCGCGTCCCATGTGGTCCTTGCTGCCGTAGCTGGCGACGATCGGGCAGGCGCCGGCGAGGGCCTCCTCTGGATGCTTCGGCACCACGCCGTAGTTGTCGGCGGCCACGTCGAAGCCCCGGGTGGCCCCGAGCAACGCGAAGCCACCGCCCAGGCAAAAGCCGATGATGCCGACCTTGCCGGTGCAGTCGGCGTGTTCGCGCACGTATGCGAGCGACGCGTCGATGTCGTCCAGCGGGCGACCTTCGCCCCGAGACAGCGCCCGGAACGTTCGCACGACGCAGCGCGCCGCGCCACCGTCGCTGAACAGGTCGGGGCCGAGAGTGAGGTATCCGGCGGCGGCCAACCGGTCGGCCTGCCGGCGCAACACGTCGTCCAGGCCGAACACTTCGTGGATCGCGACGACCCCCGGCCAGGGCCCGGCGCCGGGCGGCCGGGCCAGGTAGCCTCGCAGGTTGGCTGATCCGATGCTTTCGATGTCGACCATCGCCATGAGACGAATCTCCCATAGCTCGCCGGGTTTCACGGACTTACCCTCAAGGCGTGTACCGGACGATGCTGAAGAGCAAGATCCACCGGGCGACCGTGACCCAGGCGGATCTGCACTACGTCGGCTCGATCACCGTCGACGCCGATCTGATGGACGCTGCCGATCTGCTGCCCGGCGAGCAGGTGGCCGTCGTCGACGTCACCAACGGCGCGCGCCTGGAGACCTACGTCATCGAGGGTGAGCGCGGCTCGGGTGTCATCGGCATCAACGGCGCCGCGGCGCACCTGATCCACACCGGCGACCTTGTCATCGTCATCAGCTACGCGATGCTGCCCGACGTCGAGGCCAAGGCCTACGAGCCGAAGGTGATCTTCGTCGACAGTTCCGATCGGGCCAATCGCATCGTCCATCGGGGCGACGATCTGGCCCACCCCGGCGTCCTGCCCAGCTAGGTCGTCGCCCGGGCCTACCGCGGTCGGCTGAGCGGACCCGCTAGGCAGAGTCCGCCCGCCAGGACGCGCCGCCGTTGCCCGATCGGGTAGTCGTGCGGCCGGATGAGGCGGGGCCACGCCCTGACGCTTGGCGCGCGTGCAGCTGTCGGTTGTAGTGATCACAAGCGTCCGCTCGTCTGGTGGCCCCCGACGGCCCGAGCGAAGACGCGCACCCGCTCGCGCCACTCGAGGAGAACGCATGACCGACCCGTCCGCCCAGCAACCTCTGCACCGGGACTCGAGTACTGCCGGTGATGTCCTGCTCGGTGCCGAGTTCCTCAGCGGAGCGGTCGCGGCCGGTGCGGCTACCACCTTGGCCGGGGTCGGAGCCGCCCACTCCGCGGTCGCGGCGGCTGAGGCGATCGCCACGGTGGCGCCGGGGGAGGCCGCCAGCGAAATGTACGTGGCCGCGCAGGCTCTCGAAGGTGGGGTATTCGAAGGCGGAATGGTCGGGTCGGCGATCGGGACGGCCGGGCTGGTCGGCGTTGTCGCCGCGGGCGCCGTGCTGATCGGCGCGGAGACGTTTCCCGAGGACGAGAACCGCGCGGCCGGCGTGCCTTACAACCCGAACGACACGGCAAGCCACGAAGTCAACTCAAGCATCGACGACGGCCTGAGCCACGCTCCGGCCGACGGTTGGGAGTAGTGCGACGATGACAGATCAGACACCGTCCCGGGCCGATCACGTTCGTGAGGACGCCACCGATGTTGGCCACGCGGCCGAGGTGGCCGGCCAGGTCGGGGCCGTCGCGGTCGGCGCCACGGCCGGGGCGATCGGCGCCGCTGAGGCCGTGAACGTGGCGGCCGTGGTCGTGGCCGGAAACGCCCCCGCCGCGGCAGCAACCGAGCTGCTCCTCGGCGCCGAGGACCTGGCCGCGGGACTGGAGGTGACCGCCGCCGGAACGGCCGGCGTCATCGGCGCGGTAGTCGCCGGCGCCGTCCTGCTGGGCGCCGAGCACTTCCCCGAGGACGACTACAAAGCGGCCGGCGTGCCTTACAACCCGAACGACACGACGAGTCAGGAAGTCGACTCGAGCGTCGACGACGGAATGAGCCACGCGCCGGCTGACGGCTGGGAATAAGAGCCGCCATGACCGAGTCCCCGATCCGAGCACGAGTAGATCCAGGAGAACAACCATGAGTGATGAGACGACGCAGCCGCCGTCCTGGGCTGATCACATCCGGGAAGAGAACGACGCGGTCGAGTTGCAGCACGGCGCGGACGTCGGGGCGGCAGCCGCGGCCTCGGCGAGCAGCGTTGCCCCGGCGCCGGTTCAGCACGACAGCAAGGGCCACGGCGTCGACTTCGGTGAACTCGGTAGTGAGGTGGCCAAGGACGGCGCTATCGCTGCTGGTGCCGGCGTCGGGCTGGAGGCCGGGGTGCTCGGGGTCGGCCTGCTCGGGGCACTGGGCGGCGACGCCGCGTTGACGGCAGGCCTCGAGGGCGCCGGCGCCCTGGCGGCCGGTGCCGTCATCGGGGGCGAGGTCCTGCTCGTGGCCGGGGCCGCGGCAGTCGTTGCCGGGGGCGCGATGCTCGTCTACGACGCGTTGACTGACGACGATCAGCCGGCGCCGGCGAGCCCACACCAGGTTGCACCCGGCACCGAGCCGCCGCACACCGGCATCCCCTACGCGCCGGCGCCGGACGACGGGTCGTCCTACGACGAGCAGAACCTGTCGCACGAGTAGCGCGTGCCACGCGAGTAGTGCAACCCCCGGCGCCGTTCGCTGCTAGCGGACGGCGCCGGGGCATTACCTCGGCACCTCGCCCGTTGACCCCGTATGCGTCGCCGAGTTCGCGCCAGGCGACGCGACTGTTTGGGCTTCGTAACCGGATCTGCGACATCGGCCGTAACACAGCGGCAGTAGAGTTATTACTGACCGTCCGCTGCGAGAACTGTGACGATGGCGTCGGGGGTCACGGCGGGGGTCATCCGCACCGGCCTCCACTAGTCCTGCACCAAGGCGCGGAAGGAGCTGACAATGTTCGAGAGGTTCACCGACCGCGCACGTCGGGTTGTCGTCCTGGCTCAAGAAGAGGCCAGGATGCTCAATCACAACTACATCGGTACCGAGCACATCCTGCTCGGGCTGATCCACGAGGGCGAAGGCGTCGCCGCCAAGGCCCTCGAGTCGCTCGGCATCTCCTTGGAGGCCGTGCGCTCTCAGGTCGAGGAGATCATCGGCCAGGGCCAGCAGGCGCCGAGCGGGCACATCCCGTTCACGCCGCGGGCCAAGAAGGTCCTCGAGCTCAGCCTGCGTGAGGCACTGCAGCTGGGCCACAACTACATCGGCACCGAGCACATCCTGCTCGGCCTCATCCGTGAGGGCGAGGGCGTTGCCGCCCAGGTGCTGGTGAAGCTCGGCGCCGACCTGAACAAGGTCCGCCAGCAGGTCATCCAGCTGCTCAACGGCTACCAGGCCAAGGAGCCGGCCGGCACCGCGTCCGAGGCGACGCCTTCGACGTCTCTGGTGCTCGACCAGTTCGGCCGCAACCTGACCCAGGCCGCCCGCGAGGGCAAGCTCGACCCGGTCATCGGCCGCGAGAAGGAGATCGAGCGCCTCATGCAGGTGCTCTCGCGGCGCACCAAGAACAACCCGGTGCTGATCGGCGAGCCCGGCGTCGGCAAGACCGCCGTCGTCGAGGGGCTGGCCCAGGCGATCGTCAAGGGCGAGGTGCCCGAGACGCTCAAGGACAAGCACCTGTACACACTCGACCTGGGATCCCTGGTCGCCGGCTCGCGGTACCGCGGTGACTTCGAAGAGCGCCTGAAGAAGGTCCTCAAGGAGATCCGCACCCGCGGCGACATCATCATGTTCATCGACGAGATCCACACCCTGGTGGGTGCAGGTGCCGCCGAGGGCGCGATCGACGCGGCGTCCATCCTCAAGCCGATGCTGGCCCGGGGCGAGCTGCAGACCATCGGGGCCACCACGCTCGACGAGTACCGCAAGCACCTGGAGAAGGACGCCGCGCTCGAGCGTCGCTTCCAGCCGGTGCAGGTGGGCGAGCCGACCGTGGCGCACACCATCGAGATCCTCAAGGGGCTGCGTGACCGGTACGAGGCGCACCACCGCGTCTCGATCACCGACGCCGCGCTCGTGGCCGCGGCCGGGCTGGCCGACCGCTACATCAGCGACCGGTTCCTGCCCGACAAGGCCATCGACCTCATCGACGAGGCCGGCTCGCGCATGCGCATCCGTCGCATGACCGCGCCGCCGGATCTGCGCGAGTTCGACGAGCGCATCGCCGAGGTGCGGCGTGACAAGGAGTCCGCGATCGACGCGCAGGACTTCGAGAAGGCCGCGGGCCTGCGCGACAAGGAGAAGACGCTGCTCGCGCAGAAGGCCACGCGCGAGCAGGAGTGGAAGGCCGGCGACATGGACGTCGTGGCCGAGGTCGACGACGAGCAGATCGCCGAAGTGCTGGCGACCTGGACCGGCATCCCCGTCTTCAAGCTCACCGAAGAGGAGACGGCGCGACTGCTGCGCATGGAGGACGAGCTGCACAAGCGGGTCGTCGGCCAGCAGCAGGCGATCAAGGCTGTGTCGCAGGCGATCCGGCGCACGCGGGCCGGGCTCAAGGACCCGAAGCGTCCCGGTGGCTCGTTCATCTTCGCCGGCCCGTCCGGCGTCGGTAAGACCGAGCTGGCCAAGACGCTCGCCGAGTTCCTGTTCGGCGACGACGACGCGTTGATCCAGCTGGACATGTCCGAGTTCCACGACCGGTACACCGTGTCGCGGCTGGTCGGGGCGCCCCCCGGCTACGTCGGCTACGACGAGGGTGGCCAGCTCACCGAGAAGGTGCGGCGCAAGCCGTTCAGCGTCGTGCTGTTCGACGAGGTCGAGAAGGCTCACCCGGACGTGTTCAACACCCTGCTACAGGTGCTCGAAGACGGGCGGCTCACCGATGGCCAGGGCCGCATCGTGGACTTCAAGAACACGGTGCTGATCCTGACCACCAACCTGGGCACCCGCGACGTCTCCAAGTCGGTCAACCTGGGCTTCCAGGCGTCCAACGACGAGTCGTCGAACTACGAGCGGATGAAGCAGAAGGTCACCGACGAGCTCAAGCAGCACTTCCGCCCCGAGTTCCTCAACCGCATCGACGACACGATCGTGTTCCACCAGCTGACCGAGGACGAGATCGTCCACATCGTCGACCTGCGGCTGGCGCTGCTGGACACCCAGCTGCGTAACAAGGACATGGGTCTGGAGCTCACCGCCGAGGCGAAGAAGCTGCTGGCCAAGAAGGGGTATGACCCCGTGCTGGGCGCGCGGCCACTGCGCCGCACCATCCAGCGCGAGATCGAGGACGCCCTGTC
>Ga0137412_10001468_pt1 | contig 18381 bp, 18 predicted proteins | sample CZODoug2_1_16fun_FD_122160 | JGI IMG/M metagenome (GOLD analysis project Ga0137412, IMG submission 122160) | Vadose zone soil fungal communities from Angelo Coast Range Reserve, California, USA - CZODoug2_1_16fungal (Hybrid Assembly) | ecosystem: Environmental > Terrestrial > Soil > Vadose zone...
GAATCTCCAGATCGATGTCCTTGAGAGCCCGGAGACCGGAGGCGTAGGTTTTCGAGAGCTTACTGACGGAGATGATGGCTTGCATGGAACGGGCGATCGCCGATGGCTTGGAGTTGGTATCGAAGGACAGCCCCCTATCCGGGGGAGCCGGCCGGCCGGGAGCTCAGCGCCGGCGCCGGGATCGGTTGCCGAACCCGCCGCGGTTCTTGCCGTGGGGGCCCCCGCCGCCGGGCTTGGGATTGCCCGGGGTGATCGGGGCGTTCCGCCGGGCACCCTGCCCCGGCGCATCCTGTCGATTGCCCGAAGCGAGCTTGATCTCGAGCTCGTTGATCTCGTCCCATTGAGCGTCGGTTCGCTGCCCCTCCGGTATCGCGAGCAGCTCTTGCAGGCGCTGACGGGGGGAAATAGGTTGGGGGGGCGCGTCCATGGCGGCATTATCCCCGATGTTCCCGAGGTGCGCGCAGCCAGCGGGCAGCGAGACGCCGGAGGGGCGCAATGTCCAATGCCGCCGACCCCTAATCACGCGGCCCGGGCCTAGAGCGTCTTGGCGAGGCTGACTTTGCGCCTCAACTCCGCCAGGCAGGAGCCACAGTTCGTGCCGCACTTGAGGCTCGCCTGGAGCGTGGCGATGGAATTTGACTTGGCGAGGAAATCTTCGATCTCGCGCTCCGAAACGTTGAAGCAGTTGCACACCGTACGGCCGCGCAGCGCGGGAAGCCTCTGCGGCGTCTCGACCGGCAGCAGGAGATAGCGCCTCACCTCCTCTGCCGGCGCGGCATGCTCCCACAACTCCTTTAGCCAGGGCTCAGAGCGCGTGTCGCCGGAGAGACGCACCGCGCGCACCGTGTTGCCTTCGAGCAGGATGCGCCGCCCGTGCTTCCCGTCGTCGTAGCGGGCGGCTTCGGGGGCGTCGAGGCCGAAGACGGCGTCGATTTCCTCCAGGACCTTTTCATGCGGCGCCTTTTCCGTCGCGATCGCGAAGCGAACGCCCGGGCTGTCGCGGCCGATGAGCGTGCGCACGGCATACGGCGTTGCGCCCATGAGCGGGTCGAGCCGACTCATCAGCGAAAAGGCGTCCCGCGAATTGCCGAAGGCGACCAGGCGCCACGGAAGCTGCGCGCACTCCACGCGAACGGCGCAGTGCTTGAGCTCGGGCTGGCGCGAAGAGGGGTCGAGGGCGCCGAGCGTGAGCTCGTTGACCCCGCGTCGGCTGTCGCCCCCCAAAAACCGCGCGCCCCAGTGCATCGGAATGAACACGAGCCCGCGCATCAGGTCCGGGTCGGCGGCGGCCTGCAGGTAGATGTGACCGCGGCGGGACAGGACATTCACGAGGTCGCCGTCGTTGATTCCCGCCCGCGCAAGATCTTCCGGATGCACCATCACGCGCGGCTCCGGCTCGTGCGCGAACAGGCCGGCGATCGTCCCGGTCCGGCTCATCGCGTGCCACTGATCGCGCAGCCGCCCGGTGGTGAGGCTCAGCGGGTAGCGCGCATCCACCTCCTCCGCGACCGCCCGGTACGGCGTCGGCACGAAGCGCGCGCGCCCGGATGGGGTCGGAAACATTCCGTCCTCGTAGAGCCGCTTTCTTCCTTCCCGGACGTTCTCGGGGAACGGCCACTGCTGCGGGCCCTGCTTGTCGAGCAGCGCATAGGAAAGGCCGGTGATGTCGAGATCGCGCCCGCGGGTGGTCTCGCGATGCTCGTTGAAGATGTCCTCCGGCTTCTCGTAGTTCAATAGCCCGCTTTTCCTGCCGGGAAGGGAAAGCTTCTTCGAAAACTCGACCGCGATGCGCCAGTCCGGGAGCGCTTCGCCGGGCGGCGGCACAGCGGCGCGCACGCGCGAGACGCGCCGCTCCGAATTGGTCATCGTGCCCTCCTTCTCGCCCCACCCTGCAGCCGGCAGGAAGACATCTGCGTACGCCGCCGTTTCAGTATTGCGATAGGCATCCTGCACGATCACGAGCTCGGCGCGCTCCAGTGCCTCGTCCACGAGCTTCTGGTCCGGCAGCGACTGCGCCGGGTTGGTGCAGGCTATCCAGACGATCTTGATCTCGCCGGCGCGCACCGCATCGAACATCTCCACCGCGGTCCTTCCGGGCTTCGACGGCACCTCGTCCACTCCCCAGAGATCCGCGACCTCGCGCCTGTGCTTCTCGTTGCCGAGATCGCGGTGAGCGCTAAGCAGGTTGGCCATGCCGCCGACTTCCCGTCCGCCCATCGCATTGGGCTGGCCGGTCAGGCTGAAAGGCCCGGCGCCGGGTTTGCCGATCTGTCCGGAAGCGAGGTGCAGGTTGATGAGGGCGGCGTTCTTCGCCGTGCCGCTGGAGGACTGGTTGAGGCCTTGGCAGTACAGGGAGAGGGTCGCTTTCGAGCGCGAGAAGATCTTCGCCGCTTCATAAATGTGCGTCTCGGGGACACCGCAAACTGCCGCGGCCCTCACCAGCGAGGCTTTGCTTGCGACCTGCCCCGCCGACTCGAAATTCTCAGTGTGCCGGCGGATGTAGCTCTCGTCGCACCAGCCCTCCCTGATCATGACTTGCAGCATGCCGTTGAAGAGCGCGATGTCGGTGCCCGGCGCGATCTGCAAATGCAGCGTGGCCGAGCGCGCGGTCTCTGTCTTTCGCGGGTCGACGACGATCAGCTGCTTCGGCTTCGCCCGTTCGATCCTCCTGAAGAGAACCGGATGAGCCCAGGCGGTGTTGCTGCCGGCGATGAAGACGCATTCCGCCGAATCGATGTCCTCGTAGCAAGTGGGCGGCGCGTCCGCGCCGAGCGTCTGCTTGTAGCCCGCCGCCGCGGACGCCATACAGAGGCGCGAGTTGGTGTCGATGTTGTTGGTCCCGATCAGGCCCTTGGCGAGCTTGTTGAAGACGTAATAGTCCTCGGTGAGGAACTGGCCGGAGACGTAGAACCCCACCGAGTCGGGGCCGTGCTCCGCGATGGTCTTTCCGAAGCGCTCCGCAAGGAAACCCAGGGTCTCGTCCCAGGTCTTTCTTTGGCCGTGTATTTCCGGGAACAGTCCCCGGAACGAAGGATCGACCTTGTGCAGCGACAGGCCCTTGGTGCACAGCCGACCGAAGTTCGCGGGATGAGCCGGATCACCTCTCACCGAAGTGATGGTGTTGCCGGAAACCGAGGCAAGGACCCCGCAGCCGATCCCGCAATAGCAGCAGGTGGTCGCGACCTCGGAGATCTCTACGAATACGGAGCCGTCCTCGACTCTGGCGCAGTAGACCGGTATCCGGACCACCGCATCCTCGACGCAGCGGCCCGAGACGAGGCTGAAGTGCTGCTTGTAGACGGGCGATGCCACGACCAGCTCGCCCTTGAGATCGCCGACGATACCTCGCGCGAGCACGCTTGCTCCCGAGAAGGGATCGCGGTTGTCCAGCGCGTAGACGCTGTCGTCATCCAGGCGGAAGATCGCGATCTGCCGCCCGCGCACCAGCGCGCACACCCCGGTGTTGGGGACGATGTCCTCCAGGCGGCACACCCGGATCGCGTCGCGCTCATGCAGGTTCAAGTTCTCTTTCCCGTTCCCCGGGCCGCGCCGGCCGGATCTGGCCGCGCTCGGTGACGAACACCACGTTCTTGTCCGGGTCGTCGCTGTTCACGAAATGGCGGAAGCGCTTCATGATCTCCGGATCGTTGATCGCCTTCTTCCATTCGCATTCGTAGGTGTCGACCAGCTTCTGCATGTCGGCTTCGAGCTCGGCGCCTATCCCAAGCGAGTCCTCGCACACGACCTTGCGCACGTAGTCGATGCCCCCTTCGAGGTTCTCCAGCCACACGCTGGTGCGCTGCAGCCGGTCCCCGGTGCGGATGTAGAACATCAGGAAGCGGTCGATGTATTTGATGAGGGTCCGGTCGTCGAGGTCCGTGGCGAGAAGGTCCGCGTGGCGCGGTTTCATGCCGCCGTTGCCGCACACGTACAGATTCCAGCCCTTCTCCGTGGCGATGACGCCGACGTCCTTGGCCTGCGCCTCCGCGCATTCGCGCGTGCAGCCGGACACCCCCATCTTCATCTTGTGCGGCGAGCGGATGCCGCGGTAGCGGTTCTCGATGTCGATCGCCATCGCGACCGAGTCCTGCACACCGTAGCGGCACCAGGTGCTGCCGACGCACGATTTCACGGTGCGCAGCGCCTTGCCGTAGGCATGCCCGGACTCGAAGCCGGCGTCGACCAGGTCCTTCCAGACGAGCGGCAGTTGCTCGACGCGCGCGCCAAAGAGGTCGATGCGCTGCGCGCCGGTGATCTTGGTGTACAGGCCGTACTTCTTCGCGACCTCGCCGAGCACGATCAGCTTCTGCGGGGTGATCTCGCCGCCCGGCACGCGCGGCACGATGGAGTAGGTGCCGTCCTTCTGCAAATTGGCGAGGAAGTGGTCGTTCGTATCCTGCAGCGGCGCGTGCTTGGGCTTGAGGATCATCTCGTTCCAGCACGAGGCGAGGATAGAGGCGACTGCCGGCTTGCAGGTGTCGCAGCCCCTGCCCTGGCCGTGCTTGACGACGATCGCGTCGAAGGTCCTCAGGTTCCCGATCCTTGCCAGATGAAAAAGCTCCTGCCGCGAGTAATTGAAATGCTCGCAAAGGTGGTTCTTCACTTCGAAGCCGCGCTTTTTCAGCTCGGCATCCAGGATTTGCTTCGCCAGCGGTCCGCAGCCTCCGCAACTCGTCGCTGCCTTGGTTTCCTTCTTCAAGGCCCCGAGACTGGCGCATCCCGAGCCGATCGCTTCGATGATCTTTCCCTTCGACACCCCGTTGCATGAGCACACGAGCGCGGAATCGAGCAGCATTTCCACGCCGATGCCTTTCCTTGCGCCCTCGCGCGCGGGAAGAATCAACTCCTCGGGATGCTCCGGCAAGGGCAGCGGATTGAGCGCCATCTGCAAAAGGGACCCGTATTCGGCCGCATCGCCCACGAGAATCGCCCCGAGCAGGTACCTGCGGTCGCCCGAGACAACCAGCTTCTTGTATGTACCCGCGGCTTCGTCGATGAACACATAGTTGAGGGCGTTCGGCGTCGCGCTATGTGCATCACCAATGGAGGCAACGTCGACACCCATGAGCTTGAGCTTGGTGCTCATATCGGCGCCGAGGAACTGCGCACCCTCCTCGCCCGCCACTTGCCGCGCAGCGACCTCCGCCATCTGGTAGCCGGGCGCGACCAGGCCGTAGATGCGGCCGTTCCACAACGCGCACTCGCCGAGAGCGTAGATGTCCGGATCGCTGGTCTGGCAATGATCGTTCACCACGATGCCGCCGCGCTCGCCGATCGAAAGCCCGGCCGCCCGCGCGAGTTGGTCGCGCGGGCGAATGCCCGCGGAGAACACGGTGATGTCCGTTTCCAGCACGGCGCCGTCGGCGAACAGCAGCTTGTGGCGGCATCCGGTGCCGCTTACGATCTCCTTCGTCTGCCTGGAAACGTGTACAGAAACGCCCAGCGCTTCGATCTTACGGCGCAGCAGCCGCCCGCCCGAGTCGTCGAGCTGTACGGCCATCAATCGCGGCGCAAACTCCACCACGTGCGTCTCCAGGCCGAGATCATGGAGCGCCTTGGCGGCCTCGAGGCCGAGCAACCCACCTCCGATGACGGTGCCGACCCGCGCACGGCCTGCGGCGGCGCGAATCGCCTCCAGGTCTTCGATCGCTCGGTAAACGAAGCAGTCTGGCCATTCGGCCCCGGGCAGGCTCGGCACAAAGGGGTAGGAACCGGTGGCGAGCACCAGCTTGTCGTACGGCAGTTCATGGCCGCGCGCGGAACGAACCAGCTTGCGCGCACGATCGATTGCAACGGCCTTGTCACCGAGCCGGAGGGCAATTCCGTGCTGCTCGAAAAATCCGGCAGGAACGAGGCTCAGGTCGGCAGCGGATTTCCCGGAAAAGAAGCTGGTGAGTTGGACGCGGTCATAGGCAGGGCGCGGCTCGCCACAGAACACGGTGACTTCGGGCGAAGCTCCGCTCATGCGGGAAACCAGCTGCTCCAGAAAGCGCTGGCCCACCATGCCGTTCCCGACGACCATCACCTTCATTCGCGGTCCTCCTCCTGCTCCCTTCTCGTTCACTTCACGCGGCCTCGCGCATCTGCTTGCGATACAGGAACTCGAGCAGCTCCGCGCGCAATGCCACGTACTGCTTGTTGCCCGCGAGTGCGATGCGGTCGCGCGGGCGCGGCAAGTCGATGGCGAGGATCCCGCCGATCGTCGCCGCGGGTCCGTTGGTCATCATGACGACGCGGTCGGAGAGCAGCACCGCTTCGTCGACGTCGTGCGTGACCATGAGGACCGTGCTGCCTGTGGCCGTGACGATCCTCATCAATTCGTCCTGGAGGTGCGCCCGCGTCAAGGCGTCGAGCGCCCCGAAAGGCTCATCGAGCAGGAGGACCTTGGGCTCGATCGACAGCGCGCGGGCGATACCGACGCGCTGCTTCATGCCGCCGGAGAGCTCGTGCGGGTACTTGTGCTCGGCGTGCCCGAGCTGGACCAGCTCGAGCGCCCGGTGCACGCGCTCCTTCACTGCGCTCCTTTTCTCCGTCGCTCCGAACACGCGCTCTGCCGCGAGCTGGACGTTTTCGAAGCAGGTAAGCCAGGGCAGCAGCGAATGGTTCTGGAACACCACGCCACGGTCGGGGCCTGGCCCCGTGATTTCCCGGTTGGCAAGAAAGACATGGCCGTCGCTCGGCTCGAGCAGCCCGGTCACGATGTTTAGCAGCGTCGATTTGCCGCAGCCCGAGTGCCCGATCAGCGAGACGAACTCGCCGGCATAGATGTCGAGGCTGATTTCCTCCAGCGCGCAAAACGGCCCCTTCCTGGTCTCGAATACCATGCGCACCTTGTCGATCTGCAGATAGCGCTCGCTCATGTTGCCCTCACTCGTAGCTGAAGCGGCGCGCCAGCACGATCATGGCCTGCTCGAGCGCGAGGCCGACGATGCCGACCGTGAAAATCGCGATGATGATGTGCTGGACGTTGAGGTTGTTCCATTCGTCCCACACCCAAAACCCGATGCCGACGCCGCCGGTGAGCATCTCGGCGGCAACGATCACCAGCCACGCGACGCCGATCGACAGGCGCACGCCGGTGATCATGTACGGTAGCACCGCGGGGAACAGGATCTTCCTGAATATCGTCCACTCCGAGAGGTTGAGCACCCGCGCGACGTTGAGGTAGTCCTGGGGGATGTGCCGCACGCCCACGGCGGTGTTCACGATCATGGGCCACAGGCTGCAGATGAAGATGACGTAGATCGCGGCCGGGTTGGCGGCCTTGAACACCATGAGGCCGATCGGCAACCAGGCGAGCGGCGACACCGGCTTCAGGATGCTGATGATCGGCGCCGCCATGTCGGAGAGGAACCGGAAACGCCCGATCATGAATCCCAGGGGGATGCCGACAAGCGCCGCTGCCCCGAAGCCGATCCCGACCCGTCCCAGAGAAGTGAGCACGTTCCAGCCGATCCCCTGGTCGTTCGGCCCCTTCTTGTAGAACGGGTTGCTGAAGACATCGACCGCCGAATGCCAGGTCGATACGGGATCGGGAAGCCGGCCGCCGGCCTTCGCGAGGATCGCCCACAGCGCGACGAACAGACCGATGCCGATGACCGGCGCCAGGACCTGCGGCAACCATGCGGGCGCCTTGGTGCGAACGTACCGCGGCTTCTCGGGCGCGGAAGTCGTCTGGTTAATCGGCGGGTGCAGTTGCGCCGAAGTATCGGCGGGGCCGATCCCGACACGCGGCGGCTTCAGCGTGTGCACAATGGCGGGTCGGGCGCTCATCGGCCGCTCCAGTTCGTCGATTCCATCAAGCGACCCTGATCTTGAACGACCCCGCGTACTTCTTCGGGTCCTTTCCGTCCCAGGTGACGCCGTCGATCAGTTTCGCGCTGCGCATCGGTTCCTTGGGCAGGTTCGTGTTCGTAGCCGCGGCGGCGTCCCTGTAGATATCGATGCGGTTGACTTTCTTCGCTACGGCGAGGTAGTCCACGTCCTCCTTGAGCAGGCCCCAGCGGCGGTGCTGGGTCATGAACCACATGCCGTCGGACAGGAACGGAAAGGTGACGTAGCCGTCGTTGTAGAACTTCATGTAGTTCGGGTCGTCCCAGGTCTTGCCGATGCCGTTGTCGTAACGGCCGAGCATGCGGGCGAGGATCACGTCCTTGTCGGTGTTGACGTAGGACTTGTCGGCTACGGTCTCGGCGGTCTTTTGGCGATTGGAGAGCGATGCGTCGATCCAGCGGCCGGCATCGATGACGGCAGCGGTCATGGCGCGCGCGGTGTTCGGGTACTTCTGCACGAACTCGGAGGTCGTTCCGAGCGTCTTCTCTGGGTGGTCTTTCCAGATGTCCTGCGTCGTGTTGGCGGTGAAGCCGATCTTGTCGACGATGGCGCGGTTGTTCCAGGGTTCGCCGACGCAGAAGCCGTCCATGTTGCCCACGCGCATGTTTGCGACCATCTGCGGCGGTGGCACAACGATTGCCTTCACGTCATTGAACGGGTGGATGCCGTGCGCGGCGAGCCAGTAGTAGATCCACATTGCGTGCGTGCCTGTGGGAAAGGTCTGCGCGAACGTGTACTCGCGCTTTTCGCGGTCGATGAGCTCCTTCAGGCTCGCGCCGTCCTTCACTCCCTTCTCATTCAGCTTGCTGGAGAGCGTGACGGCCTGGCCGTTGTGGTTGAGGTTCATCAGGATGGCCATGTCCTTCTTCGGCCCGCCGATGCCCATTTGCACGCCGTAGATCAGTCCGTAGAGCACGTGCGCGGCGTCGAGTTCGCCGTTGACGAGCTTGTCGCGCACGGCCGCCCAAGAAGCTTCCTTCGACGGTGTGATCTTGATGCCGTACTTCTTGTCGAACTCCATCACGGACGCCATGACGACCGAAGAACAATCGGTAAGCGGGATAAAGCCTATCTTCAATTCCTTTTTCTCGGGCGCATCGGAGCCCGCGGCCCAGGCCGCGCTCCTCACCGCTGCGGGAACCAGGCTCATGATGCCGACCGCCCCCGCACGCTTGAGGAAGTCGCGGCGTCTAGCGGATTTCCTTCTTGCAATCCTGATTTCATTCATTTCGCGCTCCATGCCGTCCAAAAAACAAAAAGGCGTTCAATCGCGGGACTCCCGCAAATGAACGCCCTCGTTCCTGCCGCGGCCGCCATTGGCCGCAGCTTTCTTAGCTCTTAGGCAATCAATGTGCCAATGTCACTACGCTGCATGATTCTTAAACCGAAACAGAAACTTGAAGCAACTCTTCTCCGTATCCAAACGCAAGGAGGCTGGCCACACCGCACGGTTGCAGTGCAGCAAAACCCGTTTTCGCACTAACTTGGGCTGCCTTAAATCAGCAGATCCGCCATATCGATAAGCTGTTGCGCGATCTCGCCCACGCGCTTTCCGCGGTCCATCGCCATCCGTCGCAGCATCTGATAGGCCTCGTCTTCGCCCACGCCGCGGGTCTTCATCAGGATGCCCTTGGCGCGCTCGACCTGTTTCCTTTCCGAAAGCTTGAGATTGGCGTCGGCCAACTCCGCGCGCAGCCGCTGATACTCGTCGAATCGCGCCACTGCGACTTCGACGATGGACTTCACGCGCGCTGCATCCAGACCGTCGACGACATAGGCGGAAACGCCCGCGCGCACCGCGTCTCGAATGGTTTCGGGCGCGTCGTCGGTGGAGAACATCACGATCGGGCGCGGCTCGTCCCGGCTGATCATCACCACGTGCTCCAGCACGTCGCGGCTGGGCGAATCGGTATCGATGATGATGACGTCGGGACGGACCTGCTCCACCGCGCGCAGCAACTCGATCGAGCCGGCGAGCGCCGCGGCAACCTCGTAGCCGGCGCGTTCCAGCCCATCGCGCAGCACCACGACGCGCTCGGGCGATTCGTCCACTACCAGCACGCGCATCCTGGTCCATTCGACGAAGCTTTGCTTCCAACGCCGCAAGGGCCGTGCCAGCGTACAGGCCCGTGGCGCGACCATTGATGGAACACTGGTGCGAAGGTGCCGGACAAAGGCGCGCGGACATGCCGTGAAGGAAACAAAATCAACCTCTTGCCACTACGGCGTCGGCTGCGTCGTGGTGATCGGGAGCGAAGGAGAGCGCATCATCGGGGTGCGCGGCGATTCCAGTCGCCCCGCCAATTTCGGGCGCCTGCGCACCAAAGGGCCGCGCTGCCCCCTGCTTGTCGGTGCAGCGCACGCTGCCGCGACGTATTCTCATACACTGCCGGGTTCCGGCACGTCGCCGGTGCGGGGCGGGAAATGAAGTTTCCGATAGCCAAGAATTCACTGTTCGCGATCCTCCTGCGCTCACCGTGGTGGGTAAGCATCGCCATCGCCGCGGGGATAGTTGTGGTCGCAAGGCTCGTGTTGCCCGGGGTCTACGCTTTCGCTTTCTTCGCCGCGCTGCCGTTCATCGTGATCGGGGGCGTCGCCGGCTGGCGGCAGCTTCTCGCACCGAGCGCCGCGCGGGTCGCCGATACGCTCGAAGCGGTTCGCGCGATGTCGTGGGGGGATTTTTCCGGCGCGCTGGCGGACCGCCTCCGCGATGACGGCTACACCGTGAGCCGTCTCGCCGGCGCGGCGGCCGACTTCGAGCTCGCCAAGGCGGGACGCATCTCGCTCCTCGCTTGCAAGCGTTGGAAGGCCGCACGCAACGGCGTCGATCCGCTGCGCGAGCTGTACGAAGCTACGCTCGCCCGCGGGGCGCACGAATGCATGTATGTCGCCGCGGGCGAAATTACCGACGGCGCACGCGCGTTTGCGCTCGAGAGGAACATCCGGCTGATTCACGGCGCCGAGCTTACGAAGCTGCTGCCGCGGGTTCGGCGCAGGTAATCGGAGGCTTTCCATGTCTTCAAGCGCTGTCATTCTCTTCGCACACGGCGCGCGCGAGCCCGAATGGGCGCGGCCGTTCGAGAGCATACGCGACCGGCTGCGCGCGGCCGGGACGCCGGTCGAGCTCGCCTTCCTCGAATTCATGTCGCCCTCCCTCGACGAGGCGGCCGAGCGGCTCGCCGACAAGGGAACCGTGATCATCGTGCCGCTGTTTCTCGCGCAAGGGGCGCATCTGAAACGCGAGCTGCCGGCGATGGTGGCGAAGCTCCGGAAGCGCCACGCGAAGACCGAGTTCCGCGTGACGCCTGCGCTCGGCGAGGCGCCGGAGATCGTCGCGGCGATCACGGCGTGGGTGCAGCGCGCGGCGCGCTGAAGAAAGAAAAGTGAAGCTGGCCGATAAGCCGGGTTCTGTCGTGGACAGTCATTCCTCTAGGCCCAGGGTTGCCCCTGCGCTCGAGCCATCTACCCGCGGACTCGGCGAGCCACGTCGTCGTCCGCCTATTTGATGTTGCTCCGGGTGGAGGTTGCCTCGTTTCACCCGCTGCACCCCGGCTTTCACCGCGGCACCGCGACTCGTCTCTGTGGCCCTCTTCGTCGCCTTGCGGCGCCTGGGCGTTACCCAGCACCCTGCTCTGTGGAGCCCGGACTTTCCTCTGGCAGCTGAAACACTTGCCAGCGACTGTCTAGCCAGCTTCGGCGGCGATTTTACCGCATCGCGACGCGGGCGGCTTGACTTTGGGAGTGCCGCGGGGTAAGAACGATTCGGCGAGTCGTGTTTCGGAGAGGAGAACGAGCATGAGACGCAGACTGTACTTCCTGCTGCCCGATCTGGGCAGCGCCATCCAGACGGCCAATGATTTGCTGCTCGCGCGGATCGAGGATAGTCACATGCACTTCCTCGCCAAGCGCGGCATGTCCCTGGGTCAGCTGCATGAGGCGAACGCCCTGCAGAAGTCCGACTGCGTGCACGGCGCCGAGCTTGGGTTCGTACTCGGTGGCGCCGGTGGATTTCTGATCGGCATCTACATCTATCTGACCCCGCCCGACGGGGTCACGCTGCAGCTTGTCACGGTGCTGATCAGCACCGTGATCGGCGCGGTCTTCGGCGCCTGGGCGGCGAGCCTCGTGGCGATGTCGGTGCCGAACACGCGCCTCAAGCCCTTCCAAAAGGCCATCGATGCCGGAAAGATCCTGCTCATGGTGGACCTACCGACTTCGCGCATCGAGGAAGTCCAGGAGCTGGTCAGCCGCCGCCACCCGGAGGCGAGCGCGCACGGCATCGAGCCGACGATGCCGGCGTTTCCGTAGCGACTCTCTTATTTCCGCAAGGCAGGTTCGTTCGACCGGCCGGGCCGGAATTGCGCGGCGTCGTCGTAATACTCCTCGCGGGCGTTGGAGGGGTCCCAGCCTGGAATGCCGAGGATCGGCAGCGGCGGCAGATTGCGGGTCGAGGACAAAGCTTGCGATCCCGAGAAATAGTCCGCCGCCCGCGCGTCCAGTTCCGAGAGCTGTAGCTCGATCGGCGCGTCGAGCAGGCCGGACGCGGCATCGACGATCAGGGCTTTGGCCGTCACGCCTTTGTAAGGCTCGAGCGCTTTTTCGTAGATCGCGTGGCCGAACACATAGAAGCGCATGGATCGCTGGACTTCCGCGCGGCGTCTCCAGAACAGCTCCTTCCACCTGAATTCGCGCAGTAGGGACGCCAGCTCCGCGTCCGCCGCGGCGACGACGATCCCGCCCTCGTCGAACAGGGTCAGCACGTCGCGGGCCGTGCCCCTCAAGCGCGCGCCGCGGCGCGCGCGGATTTCCTCGCAATGGTGACGGTTCAAAACCGCCTTGGTTCTCGGAAATGCGAGCCACACGAGCGCATTGAACAGGTCGTGCCAGTTGTCGGGGCGCGTCTGCACCTCTCCGGTCTCGAAGACATGGGTTTCGTATTGAGCGGAGGCCGCCGGCGGCACAAACCGTATCGGTGCGCCGCCGCCGCTCGCGACCGACGGGGTCGCCAGGGCGTTGAGCTCGTCGTATCGGGGAAACCGATCCGGGGGCAGGCACCTGAGCAAAGGTACGAGCGCCGCAAAGATCGGCGCATCGAGCGCCGGTGTCAGGCGAGTCGCCACGCGACTGTTTCGCCCGCGCGCAGCGGCACGAGCGTCGCCGCGCCGAACGGGATTTCGCCGGGCACCGTCCAGGTCTCTTTGCGCAAAATGATCGAGCCCGTATTGCGCGGCAGCCGGTAGAAATCCGCGCCGTAGGAGCTCGCAAAGGCCCCGAGCTTGTCGAGCGCCCCTGCCCGCTCGAAGACCTCAGCATAGAGCTCGATCGCCGCGTGCGCCGTATAGATGCCGGCGTGCCCGCACGGCGTCTCCTTGTCGGCGCGGGAATGCGGCGCGCTGTCGGTGCCGAGGAAGAATTTCGGATTGCCGCTGGTCGCCGCGCGCACCAGAGCCTGGCGGTGCTCTTCGCGCTTGAGCACCGGCAAACAATAATAGTGTGGCCGGATACCGCCTGCAAACATCGCGCCGCGGTTGTAGAGCAGGTGGTGCGCGGTGATCGTGGCGGCAATATGAGGCCCCCCCGCCGACACGAACTCCACCGCCTCGCGGGTGGTCACATGCTCGACCACGATGCGAAGGCGCGGGAAGCGCCGGGTGACGTCGGCGAGGACCGTGTCGAGAAACACGCGCTCGCGATCGAAAACGTCCACGCCCGGAGTCGTGACCTCTCCGTGAACGAGCAAGGGCAGCTCGTGCTCTTCCATGGCGGCGAGCGCCGGATAGGCGGTCTCGATGCGCGTGACTCCGGCCGCCGAATTCGTCGTTGCGCCCGCCGGGTAGTACTTTACGCCGCATACGAAGCCGGATTTTTTCGCGCGCGCGATCTCCACCGTACTGGTGTCGTCGGTCAGATAAAGTGTCATTAGAGGCTCGAAATGGGAACCCTTCGGCAGAGCGCGAAGGATCCGGGCCAGGTAAGCGGCGGCGAGCGCGGTGTCCGTGACGGGAGGCCCGAGATTGGGCATGACTACGGCCCGGGCGAACACGCGTGCGGTGTGGGGGAGCACGCTCGCGAGCGCGGCGCCGTCTCGAAGGTGCAGGTGAGCGTCGTCCGGGCGGGTAAGGGTCAGGGATTGCACGAAATTACGGGCGTTGGGTATTCATCTCATGCGCGAGCTCCAGCGCGCGCGCGTACACGGCCTTCTTCTTCGCTCCGGTGAGCTTGCAGGCGAGCTTGACCGAGTGCGCCAGCGGCAACTCGGCGAGGAGCGTGGTGAGCACCCGCTCCCAATCGAGCCTCACGCCCTGATCCCGGACGGGAGCCCCCTCCGCAATCAGCACGAACTCGCCGCGACGGCGGTCGGGGTCCGCCTCGAGCCAGGCCGCGGCTTCGCTCAAGGCGCATCGATGAACCTGTTCGAACATCTTGGTCAGCTCGCGGGCGATCACGACGATGCGTTCCGTCCCGAGCGTCGTCGCCATGTCCCGGACGCATTCGACGACACGATGGGGCGCTTCGTAGAGCACAAGCGTATACGGCAGCGCGCTCAAGGCTTCGAGCGCCTTGCGCCTGGAGCCGGGCTTGGCCGGGAGAAAACCCGCGAATAGAAATGGGCCGTCCGCGATACCCGCCGCCGAGAGCGCGGTCACCGCAGCGTTCGGACCGGGTACCGGGACGACTTTGAATCCTGCGGCGCGCGCTTTCGCGACGACCGTCGCGCCGGGGTCGGAGATGGCCGGGGTGCCGGCGTCGGTGACGAGCGCAATGTTCCTGCCCCGCGCCAGCTCCTCGACGATCCAGTCGGCGGCGCGCCGCTCGTTGTGCTCGTGCACCGCGACCAGCCTTGCCTTCAAGTGGTGGTGCGCAAGGAGCCGCGCAGTGACGCGCGTGTCCTCTGCGGCGATCGCATCGGCGCGGGCGAGCGAATCGAGGGCGCGCAAGCTGATGTCTTCGAGGTTCCCAATGGGCGTGGCGACCACATATAATTGACCTGCCCCGCTCGAGCTCCCGCCATGCCTTCCGGTCCTTGCGCCCAATTCTGCTTCGCTCTGTCGGCGTTGTTGAGTCCGGCATTGTGCGCGGCTGTCGACGATCCGGCAAGCCGGCCCCCCGGGGAACGGCCTTTCATCGGCCTCTTGCTCCCGCTCAATGCTCCGGAGTTCTCGCGAGCATCCGAAGCCGTGCGCCTGGGCTGCCAGGCCGCGCTCGTTTTCGCGGAGAACCGCCAGTCCCTGCAAGTGGCGCGCACCGATGCCCAACCCGAAAGCATCCTCGCCGAATATGCAGCTACCGTGCAGCGCGGCGCCGCCGTGATGATCGGCCCGCTGACGCGCTCGGGGGTGACGGCGCTCGCTCAAGCGGGCCGCGTCAGCGTGCTCACGCTCGCTTTGAACGTCACAGACGGCGACGTGCCGCTCCCGCCGCGCCTCTACACCTTCGGTCTTTCCGCGGAGACCGAAGCGCGCGCGGTGGCCCGCAACGCTTTCGCGCGCGGGCTGCGCGAGGGCGCGGTGGTGCAAGCATCAAACTTGCTCGCCAAGCGCCTGAGCCGGGCTTTTGCAGACGAATGGTTCTCGCTCGGCGGAAGGATCAGCGACGTACGGGAGTTCGGAGCGCGAGCGGATTTGGTCGATTTGCGCCGGGGTCTGGCGGACTCGCAGGCACAGTTCATTTTTCTCGCCGCGGAGGCCGACCAGGCGCGTACCGTGCGGCCCTATCTGAACAACCAGCTCCAGATCCTTGCGACCTCACAGGTCAACGACGGCAAGAACGATCCGCTCGTCAACTCGGATCTGAACGGCATCCGCTTCGTGGACATGCCCTGGCTCGTGCAACCCGACCACGCCGCGGTGATGGTCTATCCGCGCCTGGAGAGCCTTTCCACGGAGCTTCAGCGTTTTTACGCGCTCGGCATCGATTCCTGCCGCATCGCCGGGGAGCTGATCGGGGGGCAGCAAACCATCAACCTGGACGGCGTGACCGGCAAGATCTCCTATCGCGGGGGCAATACGCTCCAGCGCGAGCCGATCCAGGCGGTGTTCCGCGACGGCGTGGGCGTGTCCCTTGAAAGCGCGAGATGAAGCCGGGCGACCGTGCCGAGAAAATCGCGGCGGGCTATTTGCAGCGCAAAGGCCTGGCTCTGATCGAAACCCGTTACCGCTGCCGCTGGGGCGAGATTGATCTCATCCTGCGGGATCGGGATACCGTCGTTTTTACCGAGGTAAGGCTGCGGCGCTCCAAAGATTTCGGCGGCGCCGCTTACAGCGTCGATGCGCGCAAACAGGCGCGGATCATCGCCACGGCGCGCCACTACCTTGCGGGCAAGAAGGAAGAAGCCTGCCGGTTCGACGTTGTGCTCCTCGATCGCCTCGAACCCCCGCGGGTCGAATGGATACGCGATGCATTCGCCGCCTGAGGCTGTGCCGGGCTCCGCTCCGGCAGTTTTACGGCGGCGCGCCAGTCGGTACAGGGCGTTCGTAAAGAAGGTTACGGTAGAATAAGGACGTATGAAAGCCGTCACCGCCCGCCCGGCCGAGGACAGCGTAGACCTGCTGGCGCGCATCCGCCGTCAGTTCAACGACAGCGCTCAACTGAAACTGAAGGCACACGACGCGCTCGCCGAACCGATCGCCCGCGCCACGGAAATCATGGTGAAATGCCTGCTCGCCAACGGCAAGATACTTGCCTGCGGAAACGGCGGTTCAGCCGCCGATTCCCAGCATTTTTCCGCTGAGTTGCTCAACCGCTTCGAGCGTGAGCGTCCCGGATTGGCCGCAATCGCGCTGACGACCGACACCTCCACCCTGACCGCGATCGCAAACGACTACGAGTACGAGCAGATCTTCTCCAAGCAGCTCGCCGCTCTGGGTCAGGCGGGTGACGTCCTCCTCGGCATTTCCACGAGCGGCAACTCGAAAAACGTGGCGCGCGCCGTCTCGGCTGCGCACGAGCGCGAGATGCGCGTGGTCGCGCTCACCGGCCGAGGCGGGGGCGAGATCGGAAAGCTGCTCGCGCCGGAAGACGTGCATATCTGCGTACCGCACTCTCAAACCGCCCGAATTCAGGAAGTGCATCTTCTCACTCTGCATTGTCTGTGCGACGGTATCGATTGCATGTTGCTGGGGGCCGATTGAGAGGCCGTTGCGTCTCGACGCGGTGGGCCGCAATGACGCTGATGCTGGCTTCGGCGACGGCGCTCCAAGGCTGCGTCGACGCCATCATCATAGGCGGGGTGGCGACAGGGATATACCTCGCCGCCGACCGCCGCCAAGCCGAAGTGATGCTCGTCGATCAGCGGATTGAATTCGCCGCGAGCCACCGCGTCGGCGAGGCGCTCAAGGGCCAGGGACACGTCAACGTGACCAGCTACAACTACATGGTGCTGCTCACCGGGGAGGTCCCTACCGCGCAAGCAAAGGCGGACGTGGAGAAGATCGTCAGCGAAGTGCCGCAAGTGAAGACCGTGGTCAATGAGTTGCAGATCGCCGGCACGAGCTCGGCCGCCTCCCGCAGCAACGATGCCTACATCACCAGCAAGGTCAAAGCCAATTTTCTCGGAAACGGGAAGTTTCGGGCCACCGATATCAAGGTCGTGACCGAAGCAGGCGTGGTGTTTCTTCTAGGCTTGGTCACGCGCGAAGAGGCGGACGCCGCGACCGAGGTCGCGCGCGGCACCGCAGGAGTACAAAAAGTCGTCCGCGTCTTCGAGTACGTCGTTCCCCCCGCCAAGAAATAGCGGCCGCGAAGCTATTTCAGGGGCGCCACACCCCGAGAGGAAGGTCTCCGCGCTCTAAGGCTTGCGCTCGGCGGCCGCCAGCATCCGCTCGATTTCACCGACGAGCCTGCCGTCGCCGGGGGTCACGCCGCTGCCGAACGACAGCACTTTTTCGCCCGAGCGGTCGATCAAGTATTTGTGGAAATTCCAATGCGGCCGCTCGCCGGTTTTCACCGCAAGCGTCGCGTAAAGGGGGTTGGCGTTGCCCGCCGACACGCCGGATTTCGCGAACATCGGAAAGCTCACGCCGTAGTTGACCTCGCAAAATTTGGCGATGTCGCGGTTGCCCCCAGGTTCCTGGCCGCCGAAATCGTTGGCGGGGAAACCCAGCACGACAAGCCCCTTCTCACGATAGCGACGGTACAGCGCCTCCAGTCCTTCGTACTGGGGCGTGTACCCGCATTGACTCGCGGTATTCACCACGAGCAACACCTTGCCCTCGAACTGGCAAAGCGGCGTAGCCTGGTCGGTCAGGCTCGGAAAGGTATGGTCGAGCAGCGGCGGGCACCCGGCGAGCGCGGGCATGGAGACAGAAGCGGCGAGCAATAGTCCGAAGAGAATACGCATCGGCGAGCACCTGGAGGTGAGGTGGCCCTAAGTTACAGCCGGCAGGTCGTTCTGTCAAAATAGCCGCGATGGGGGTCTCTTTCGAACAGAAGGTCTGCCCGCCGCAACAGCTTGCGGCGCGCCTCGGCTCCTGCGCGCGGCCCCTGGTATTTACCAATGGCGTGTTCGATATCCTGCATCGCGGGCACGTCACCTATCTTGCCGAGGCG
>Ga0137412_10001470_pt1 | contig 18376 bp, 12 predicted proteins | sample CZODoug2_1_16fun_FD_122160 | JGI IMG/M metagenome (GOLD analysis project Ga0137412, IMG submission 122160) | Vadose zone soil fungal communities from Angelo Coast Range Reserve, California, USA - CZODoug2_1_16fungal (Hybrid Assembly) | ecosystem: Environmental > Terrestrial > Soil > Vadose zone...
CCGTGAGAAGAGCGGTGGCTGCTGCGTATTTTCGAGAAAGGTCGCCGAACGCGGTTCAAACAGCGATAAGCTGGGATCCGGCCAACCCGGAATATTATGACGCCCTGGGAACCCTCAAGCACTTTTACGCCGACAGCGGCAATCCTTCTGAAATTGTGCAGCTTTACCAAAATGCGACACGCCTGAGCCCCCACGATGCGCAATTCTGGGCTGACCTGGGAGCCGGGTACGATTGGGCAGGACGCTCCAAAGAGGCTCTTGATGCGTTCGAGCACGCCCGCCGCCTTTTTCCAAATTCGCCGGAGATCAACTGGAGGCTGGCCAATTTTTATATTCGAGCCGGCAAGACTCCGGAAGCGCTTCTCGCATTGGGAATGGTTCTTCAGAAAGATAGCACCGCCGGAAAGAGAGTCTTCACTCTCGCGACGAACGCGACCTCCGACAGAAACAGAGTTCTGAAGATGCTTCCGCTTCAGCCACGCCTTTACTTTGACTACCTAAATTTTCTAGTCGAAAAGGGCGATCTAGTCGGTGCGGAAGAGGCTTGGGTTCGCGTTCTCCAACTCGGCGTGCCCTTTGATTTGCACGAGGCATTTCCCTATCTCGATGCGCTTATTCAACACGCGGAGCTGAGTCAGCTGTCAAAGGTTTGGTCTGCCTTGGCGCAACGATTCCCGGCGCAGATCCAGCGCCCGGCGTCCAATTCGAATCTCGTTACAAACGGCGGTTTCGAATCCGACATTCTGAACGGCGGACTGGATTGGCGTGTTCTGCCTACCGAAGGCGCCGTTGTCACTCTCGACTCTGACGGCGCAGTCGAGGGCGGGCGCGCGCTTCGAATCACCTTCGACGGGTCGCGCAACATCGATTATGGCCATGTGTTCCAGTTCGTGCTTGTTCAACCGAAAACGCGGTACCGATTTTCCGGCCATATGCGGGTGCAGGGAGTCACTACGGACAGCGGGCTGCGATTTCAGGTGTGTGATGCTTACAACGTGAGCAAAGTTTTTGTGACATCGGAGAATCTCGTTGGCACCTCCGGTTGGACGGAACAGCGCGCCGAATTCACGACCTTCGCCGATACCCGGCTTCTGCTCGTGAGAGTGGTTCGATCTGTCAGCGAAAAGTTGGATAGCCAAATTGCGGGTAGCGCGTGGATCGACGACCTCCGCCTTGCAGCGGAGTAGAAGTAAATCCGGGATCGACAAATCTGTACGAAAATACTCGCGACGGAGGAGCGTTCCCGATCCGTCGGCGGGGGGCCGATTGCGAGCAGAGCCGCAAGTTTGAGTTGAGGTCGTAAGAGCGCAGCCACGAGTGGCTACGGTACTGGCTGTCATACAGGTCTTTGCCTGATTGTCAGGGTTCCGAGGCGGGCTTATAATTCGGCTGTAAGGTAGTTCTTGTACTTGTTCAGAGCTGTTCAATCGCACGCCCGACGCACTTCGAGGCGCGAAGCCCCAGCCGCAAGGAATTAGTCGTTTGAGAGAGACCTCGGGATGAGCAAATACCGCCGCAAAAGGGTGTTGTTCGTTTGCATTGGGAATGCCTGCCGCAGCCCGATGGCGGAGGCAATCGCCCGCGTCGATGCTTACGACACGATCGATGCGTTCAGCGCAGGCTTGACGCCGATTGGCTTTGTCACTGAGCTGACCGAGCAAACCCTCAAGAGGAACGGATGTTTGGTGGAAGATCTGGAGTCGAAGAGTATCTCGCCCAAAATCTGGGACCAGGTAGACATCGTCATCAACATGAGTGGACGGTCCCGGGAACAGATATTCGGCGATTATTCCAAGGTTGAAGATTGGGATATTGAGGATCCCTACGGTCAAGACGCCGACACTTATCAAGAAGTCTTCCAGGAAATTCGCCGGCGCGTTTCAATGCTGGCTGAGAAATGCAGGGAAGAAGGCGCCACTGTTCGACTTAATGAACGCCGTGCTCGCAGCCGGTGCCACGCCGGTTCGCCGATGCTGGTGACACTTGACGGAGACAATGAGGCCAGGGTCCTAAACATTAGCGAAGACGGATTGGCGCTGTCAGCGGCCATGATGTTGTCCAACAAGCCTCTCGACGAAGTGCAAGTTCAATTCTTTGGATTTTCCGATCCTTTGGAAGCATCCTGCTATATCGTCTGGAAAAGCCAATCCCAGAAAGAGGCAGGAATACAATTTGCCGATCTGACGGAGGAGGCGCGCCAGCAGATCAGAAATTGGATTTCGGAACATGCGTCCTTCAACAACGTTCCGGAGCAAACAGCCGAGGTTTGGGTTGGACAGAATCCACGATTCGAAGTTCCGGAAACTGCCCAAGTCAACAATGCAATTTCCGGAGTTTCGACTTCCGCTGACGTCATTAATAAGTTTCGGGAGGCTTCGCTGCCGCCTCCTGCGTCTGTCGCCGCTTCGAGTAGCGCCATTCCGCCACGCCGAGCACCGGAAACCCACGCACAAACCGGAGGCCTCGCAGATCAACCGGCTATTCGACGCGGATGGAGGCTAATACGCGATCAAGGGATGCTCGAAGTGCTGGCGAGGAGGTGGGTAGCGCTTCCTATTCGACGCGGATGGGGGCTCATACGCGATCGAGGGATCTTTGAGGAGGTGGCGAGGAAGTGGGTCGCGCTCCCCATTCGTCGTGCGCGGAGGCTATTAGGCGATCAAGGCCTCCTTGGAGAGGTGGCGAGGAAGTGGGTAGCACTTCCTATTCGACGCGGATGGGGGCTGATAGGCGATCATCGAGGGATCTTTGAAGAGGTGGCGAGGAAGTGGGCAGCGCTTCCGATTCGACGCGGATGGAGGCTGATAAGTGATCGAGGGATCTTTGAAGAGGTGGCGAAGAGGTGGGTAGCACTTCCTATTCGACGTGCGAGAAGGCTATTAGGCGATCAAGGCCTCCTTGGAGAGCTGGCGAACTGGTGGGCAGCGCGTCGTATTCGTCGTGTGCGGAAGCTAATAGAGGATCGGGGGATTGCTGGAGGGCTGGCCAGCCGAAGGGCAACGCTTCCTATTCGACGTCGGCGGATAATGCTCCTTGCCCTGGGATCCTCGGTCGCACTGATTTTATTGTTTTTATTGTCGGTGGAGTCGGCGACGACTCAACGCACTGTTCGCACCGAAACGACCGCTGCTGTTACGCGGAAACCGGCAGCGTCTCCTGCCGTGACCACGATTCCGAGCGTTTCAAATCCGGGTACCGAGGCCAAGACGCAGCCGCCGACGCCCAGTGTCGAACCCATGACTGTCGAAGAAGTCGAGAGAATTATCAGGACCTTCGAGGATGATAATGCGCCGAAACATTCTCCCGGAGGGGCTCCCGCACGGGCGAGCGCCGCTACGAGCGTTGCGAAAAAGGCCTCACCGTCGATAACGATCAAAAGTTCGAGTCGTCCCGTGGAGAACGCGCCTGTGGGCAGCCAGGCGACTAACAGGTTAACGAATGTTCCCACCACCAGCGCCAGTGTTTCCTCGGCCGCGAAAACACAACAGCAGGTTGCTTCCAATGCCTCACCGCCGGTCGCGATCAAAAGTTCGAGTCGTCCGGTGGAGAACGCGCCTGTGGGCAGCCAGAAGACTAACGGGTTAAATGTTCTCGCCAACGCCAGTATTTCCACACCCGCGAAACCGCAGCAGAAGGTTGCTTCCAATGCCTCTCCAGCGCCTCCGCAGTTAGAGACGAATAACGTGCAGCCAGCGACTCTGGCGCCGCGTCCTTCGATTGAGGTTCGGCCGCCTGACACCCGGGGGAATGATGCTCGGGCGCGGGAATCCGAGCGGAAAGCAAACTCGGTGCCGGCGGCAAAGGAGCCGGCGACTCCCGCAAATATCACGGGAGCGGTTGCAGTCGTTACCGACCCGTATCCGTCTCTTCGGATACCCAGCGGAAGTTCGAAAAAACAACGCCAGGGAGCGAGCCTCCAACTTGGCCGCTTGCTCTCCCGCATCGAACCCGCTTATCCCGAAGATGCAAAACAGCAGGGCATCCAAGGCACCGTGAAACTGCATGCGGTGATTGACCGTAATGGGTCGGTGCAGAGCCTGCAGCCCGTCAATGGCCCGCCTGTGCTGGTTGCGGCGGCAGTCAATGCAGTGAGGCAGTGGCGTTTTTCGGAAACGTTGCTGGCTGGGCACTCCGTTGAAACCGAAGAAGACATTAACGTCGTCTTTCGGCTTTCCAATTCGAGCAAATGACTTGATCTCCCAAGGGCTTTGCGCGATTCGCATGGTGTGCCCGGAACTGGAAAATAGCGACGTGCTTGCCTTAAGGCTGCGACGGACTGATCGATTGCTTTCCGCCGCCACGAGACAATCCGGCCGCTGCAGCGGCGGCTGCACCTCCTGCTAGACCGAGGTATAGCCAGCCCGAATGGACAACGGTGACGGCCGGATTTGCGGCAGGGGGCGCCGAAGATATCAGCCGCCCTGCGGAAATACTTAGAGATTGACCCGTCTGGAGAAATTGTCCGGACCTCGCATCCAAGGTAAGGACTCCCACGCTGCCAGCTAAACACGAAACCAGAAGAGAACCGTCGGGGCCCCTCTCAACTTTCGTGGTCGCCGATTGTTCTCGAAATGAGGGGACCAGAACAAAATTCTCGACGCGCATGGTGAGACCGGGCGGTCCGCCGATGGAATTTAGCACCGCGGTTCCGCTTTTGAATTCGACGGTAAACTGATAGAGACCTGGAAATACGACCTCGCTGCCCGGAAGGATTTTCAGCGTGCCCTTCCCGCTAACCGAAAAAGTGGCCAAGCCGGTTTCTCCCGTGCGAAGCCTGTCACCTGTGAAAATCGTGGATTCGACCGGCGCCGGAGAATCGTTCAGAGATACTTCCCCAACTCTGCTTAACGAGCCCAAGGATTCTTTCTGTTGGTCCTGCGACGCAGCGCGGGCGTGACCTGACGTTGAAAACAGGATGAAGATAAGCAGTTCGAACAGGCAGCGGCGGAAAGTAAACCTTACGCTTTGCCTTTTACCTTTCTCGCCCTGCGTGATCAAACTTGGAACCATCTTCTCCCCGCTGTGGGATCTCAGGAAGGCTGGTGTCAGGAACGTTATCAAAGGGAGTTAGTTCAGGCCGATAGGGTGTTCACCCGCATTTCAAATACAGTGTTCGCCTCATCGACGGGTTCGTTCGTCGCCTCTACGCTCCAATTGTCAGCTCCGTATCGCACTGTGGTGTGTCACACACACTTCTCTAGGCACGACGAACGATGGTGCGACGGTCCTAAGCGTAAAGATTGATATTGGTGTCTTTTTCATGTCCGTCACGCGACGAACTTCCGATCCACGCAAAGATGGCACGCCGCTTTGGCCGGTTCGCAAGCCAAGCCGTTCTAAAGCCTTAACTACCGGCCAGCCCTTTCCAGTAGCAGAGACAAGGATGTCTGCTCCTTACTTTCGGACGAGTGACCGAGGACTACCCGCGCAAAGTGTCTCCGGCTGCGGTGCTTCTGGACTACGCACGGAGCCTATCGCTGGAGTGGGGCGATTTCTGAAGCGGGTCATGGATGTATTTGTGTCCTCTCTTGCTTTGCTTTTTCTCTGGCCCCTGATGTTTGCGATCGGCATTGCCATCAAGCTAGGGTCGCGCGGTCCTGCGATTTACCGGTCGCTGCGTTTAGGCAAATGCGGTCGTGAGTTTGATTGCTACAAGTTTCGGACCATGATCGTGGGCTCGGACGGGTTGAAGGAAGACCTGCGCGAGCTCAATCAGCGCCGCGGTCCTTTCTTTAAGATCGCCGATGACCCGCGTGTCACGCGTTTTGGCCGGTTTCTTCGGAAATATAGTCTCGACGAACTGCCGCAGTTTTGGAATGTCCTGACGGGCGACATGAGCTTGGTTGGCCCACGGCCACACCCGGTAGAGGACTGTGCTCAATATACGTCCGCAGATTGCCGACGTCTCGATGTGAAACCTGGTATCACCGGGCTGTGGCAGGTTGTGGCACGGTCGAATCCGTCGTTTGAAATTTGCATGATGCTGGATCTCGCCTACATCAAGAAATGGAGCGTCCTGGGCGATTGCAGAATTATGTTGAGGACAATCCCCGCGGTGCTGGCGGGAGATGGGCAGTAAGGCCGGTTCGCGAGGTGCGCTTTGTTCTCTCAAGGCAATGGGAAACGACCTGTGGCCCGGCAAGGTCTCGCGTCGAGTGGGGCTGGCGACGCGATGTTGTCCCCGAAGAAGAGCCCCGTTTCAGCCCACCTTGGGAGCTTGGCGACCGTGGAGCAAGAACGGCCGTTTCTCGCTCAACTCCTCTTTCACAGACGTCCGACTATCGCAGCTGCAGCCGTTTTTCTGCTCGCGCTCTCTGGCCCGCCCCGGTTGCGGATCCGCGACCCTGAAGCTTCGCTTCGTGGTGAATTTGACTGGGTGGTCATTCTCCATCTGGTGGTGTGGGGATTGGCAGGTCTTTGGGTCTTGTGGCAAATTGCCGGGCGGCTTCAGGCAAAACGTTCCCTGCTTCCATCGCATTTGCCCCAGATTTTCGGCTTGGCCATGATCCTCGGTTTGGCTGCCTCCACATGGGTTTCGGATGCGCCGCTGCTCACGGCCTTTAAGGTTTACCAGATGCTTGTATTGCAATTACTTGCATGGATTTTTGCCGAGAAGTTCGGAGCGTGGACGTCTTTGAAAGCCATGCTCTGGGGGAATGGGATCCTGTGCGTTGTCATCGCCGCCTGTGCATTTGTGTTTCCCGACGAAGTGTGGCTCGCCACGGAGTTCGACCCAGAACCGTCTCGTTTGGTGGGCGAACTGATTGCCCCAACCGGCGTTGTTTCGGTACTGGCAATAATCCTCTTGCTGACCTGCGTTCGAAAGGTCTGGTCCCTTCTTCCGCTCGCATCCCTGACTCTATTTCTGGGCCTACTTGCATTTTCTCTAATGAGGACAGCCTATGTGACCGCGTTCCTTTTCTTTGCGCTTGTGCTCTTGAGACGCCCGAACATTAAACCGGTGCTTCGCATTGCATACGTTTTGTGCCTGTCCATATTGCTGTTGTATGTCTGGGGCCAGCTTCCCAGCATAAGTCGGTACCGAGACCCTGAATCGGTGTCCACGTTGGGCGACCGGATAGGATTGTGGCGCCACCTCACGGCGGTAACACTGCATCAATCACCTTGGTTTGGCTTGGGATATTACTCGGCTTCCAGAATTCACGGCCCAGAGTACAACGTGGGCCTTGGAACCGCCCATTCCATGTTCTTTGAGGTTCTGTGCGGTGGCGGCCTGGTCAGTTTTGCCCTGCTAATGGCCCTTTGTATCACGCTTACCATCTATATGGTTCGTCTTCTTTGCCGCAGGAGAGACCGGCTTTCTTTTGCGACCTGCGTGTTGTTTATTGCCTGCCTCCTCTTCGGGTTCACGGGGGAGGAACTCGATTCCGGTCCAGTGGCGATGGGTTTTTGGTTTTGCGCGGCAGTGTTGCCTTGGCTGTACCAGCAGTCTTTTAGACAGGGCGCCGCAATTTCTCAGGCGTTACCTGACGAGGGCAAGGGAGATTTGCGGCAAGAGTTCTGTCTCCCTCGCGAGGCTGTATGAAGCTGCTCCTTGCCCACAACCGCTACCGTTACGCGGGCGGAGAAGACGAAGTCTTTCGTCGCGAAAAAGAACTGCTGCGCTTTGCAGGAGAGCAAATTTTCGAATATACGCGAGACAACAACGAGATCGCGGAGAGCGCAATCGTCGACAGGATCAAGGTCGGCCTCCAAACAGTCTGGGCCTTCGACAGCGCGGGGGAGTTGAGATCGCTCCTGCGTCGCGAGAGGCCCGACGTCGCGCACTTTCATAATACGTTTCCCCTGATTTCCCCCGCTGCATATTGTGTTTGCCAGGAGGAGAAAATCCCTGTTGTGCAGTCCCTGCATAACGCGCGCCTGATGTGTCCGGCGGCCACCTGCCACCGGGAGGGCAGAGTTTGCGAAGATTGCGCGGGCCGGGCCGTGCCGTGGCCGGGAGTAGTTCATGCCTGCTACCAGAAATCGCATATTCACACCGCCGTCGTTGCGGCGATGCTTACCGTTCATCGGCTCCTGAAGACCTGGCAGAAACAGGTCGACGCCTATATTGTTTTCACCGACTTCTTCCGTCACAAATTCATCGCCGCGGGGCTGCCTGCTGAAAAGATTTTCTTGAAGCCACATTTCGTGGCTCCCGATCCCGGAATGAAGCAGGGAACTGGAGAGTACGCCCTTTTTCTGGGACGACTAGCGCCGGAAAAAGGCGTTGCAACTCTTTTGAAAGCCTGGAAGAACGTGCGCAACATTCCCTTATGGATTTGCGGCGAGGGACCCATGGAGGAGAATGTTCGGCGCCTTGCCGAAGAAAATCCCTCGGTTCATGTGTGGCCGCGGCTATCCCGGAGCGAGTGCTTCGAGGTGATAAAAGGGGCGCGCTTTCTGGTTTGGCCTTCTGAGGGATATTACGAAACGTTCGGGCTGGTAGCCATAGAGGCTTTTGCTTGCGGCGTTCCCGTCATTGCTTCAGGAGTTGGCGCGATGAAGGAGATTGTCGAGGACGGCGGGGCGGGATTGCATTTCATCCCCGGCGATGCAGAGGACCTGGCGGATAAGGTGGACTGGGCCTGGAGTCATCCGCATGAAATGGATGCGATGGGAAATCGCGCGCGGATGGAATACCGAGCGAAATATACGGCCGAGAAAAACCATGCCATATTGATGAAAATCTACGCGCAGGTTCAGGCGGCAAGAGCCTGAGAACCTTGCAAGGGGCGATCGTGCGGCAGAAAAAAAATCCGCTGAAGAATCTTGGAAGCAAGTGGGAATTCCTCAAAACCCAGCACGGCTTCCGCCGTTCGCCCATGCGCACCGCGATTCGTCTGATTTCGTGGACAGCCAGATGCTTCATCCAAAAGGCGGTAACCGTAAAACTGAGAAGGTGGGATGTTCGAATGCTTTTGCCGGGCGACTGGCGAGGACTCGGAAAATTCCTTTTTGTCTTTGGCGAGAATTACGAGCCCGAGCTGGCAACCCTGGAGAGATTCCTTTCGCCGGGAAAAACCTTTGTTGACGCGGGAGCGAATTTCGGCATTTACACCATGGTGGCCAGCAAGCTTGTAGGCCAATCGGGCCGAGTGATCGCCTTTGAGCCGACGGCCGAGTCCTTCGAAGTATTGCGGCGAAACATTGCATTGAACGGCTTAACGAATGTCCTGGCTGTTCAGGGTGCACTTTCGGATAAAGCAGGGACGGCATGGCTGCATTACGGAACGGATCCCGTCCGCAACTCGCTGGGAAAAGATCCTTCCGCGAACGACGGCGGCGAATACGTTACAACGGAATCTCTCGACAATGTTTTGCAACGAGCAGATGTGAAGCGAGTAGACGTTATCAAGATGGATGTTGAGGGAGCCGAAGAGCTAGTCCTGCGCGGGGCCGACAAGGTCCTGACTTCCATGCGTCCGGTGATCATTTATGAGGTCAACGCAGAGGCTTCCGGACATCTCGGTCTGTCGAAGGATGGCGCCACCAGCCTATTGGAACGCTTGGGTTACGAGTTCTTCGTTGACGGCCAGACCGGGGCATCCGGTCCAGCGGGGCCGTCGCCGGGTTACTTCAACGTGCTGGCGATTCCTCGAGAGATGCATCGATCACTCGCGCCAATAACGAATGGAGAGCCCAGAGATGGCGCGGCGTATTGAGATGGTCCGCCGGCATTTAGACATTTAACGGTTCGCAGCGGAGGGAGCTGAAATGCGGGAAGGCGCGAAAGAGATGACTTCTCTGAGACCAATCGCACTCGATCCCTTGCCGAATCTTCCTCTGGTCTCAATCCTCATATCCAATTACAACTATGCGCGTTACTTGGGCCAAGCGATCGAAAGTGTGCTGGCACAGACTTACGAAAACTTCGAAGTTGTAATCTGCGATGATGGCTCAACCGATTCCTCCCGCGAAATATTGGAACGGTTTAAGGCGCAAGACTGCAGAATCAAGACCATCTATCAGGCAAATGGCGGTCAATCGCTGGCCCTGAATGCAGCTTTTTCCGCGAGCACCGGAGAAATTATCTGTCTCCTTGATGCCGATGACCTTTTCATGCCCAATAAGGTGCGTCTGGTCGTCAAAGCCCTTGCCGGTGCTCCTGACTCGGGGTTCGCGGTGAACCGAATGTTGCTCGTGGACAAAGCGAGCAAGCGCCTGGCAGAGATGCCCTCTGTGTACGACCTTCCTTCCGGTTGGCAAGGGCCGTTTCTGGGATCCAGAGGACCGCGCATCTTGCCGGGTCTGCCTCCCACTTCAGGGTTGTCTTTACGCCGTTCCGCTGCCAACGCTTTCTTTCCTCTTCCCGCGGCTCTTAAAGCGTACTCCGATACGTTGATTCAGGTTGTCGCGCCTCTGGTGACGCCGATCGTCGCTATCGGCGGCCCGCTAAGCGCCTATCGAGTGCATGGCGCGAACATTGGCGGGGTCAGCAGATTCACGGAAAGCCGGCTTCGCAACATAGTCCTGTACGAGCGGGAAATCTGGCGCGTTTGGCGCCAATACCTTTCATCACCTTGCTCGGGAGGTCCGTTCGACGCGACGCTCCCGGCGGAAATGCCGCCATCCCTGATGGATTACGCTTACATGCGTTTTCAATCCGATCAAGATTTCCAAACCACTTATAAGGCCATCCCGCGCACAAGTTTCGAGTCCTTGCCCACACCGCACCGATGGTATTGGCGGGCATCCACGATGCTGCCCGGTTGGCTTTTTCGAAGGTCTTTCGACTTCGTTTACGGCCAGACTCGGGCAAAGATGATCGCGCGCAGAATCTTGAACGCTTGCCGGAATAGTCTGTTGCTTTGGAACAAGGCGGTTGATTTCCGCTCTGAGAGATGAATGTGCCGCTGCGGGAGCATTTCCCGAGGCAAGGTCGTGTCTTTGGGCTTTCCAATTCTTGGAAACAGTCTCGTAGCATTTCGTCGGAAGGTGCAGAGCTAGAATATGCAAAAGAGGCCATCGTGGTTCGGCGCTAAAGGGCTACCGGAAAATGCGTGCGCGTTTGAAGTGCTGGGAGTAGCGGTCAGCGCGGTACAAACGCGAGACGTGGTGGCGCGAATGGAAGAGTGGATTCGCGATCGCGGCCGTTGCCACACGATCGCGCCGACGAGTATGCACGGAATCGTCGAGGCTCAACAGGATCCGTCGTTCAAGGAAATTCTGAATTCGACGGACGCGGTTGTACCCGACGGGATGCCGTTGGTTTGGCTGGGTCGGCGCAGAGGGCTTCAGTTGCCGCGGCGAGTCTACGGCCCCGACCTTCTGCTGGAGTTCTGCAAGAAGACGGTCGGGAGTGGCTACCGGCATTTCTTTTATGGCGGCGAACCGGATGTGCCCGAGCGCCTGGCGGAATCCCTCAAACGCCGCTTCCCGGCGATTGAAGTTTGTGGAACCTTTTCACCGCCGTTTCAGCCGCTGAATCCGGACGAGGACAAAGAAATGGTGAGCCTAATTTCTCGCGCCGCGCCCGACGTGTTGTGGGTCGGTTTGGGGACGCCAAAGCAAGAACGCTGGATGCACGAACATCGAGATCGTTTGCATGTCCCGGTGGTAGTGAGCGTTGGCGCGGCATTCGACATACTGTCGGGGCGGCGATGTCAGGCGCCACGCTGGATGCGGGAGCACGGCCTGGAGTGGCTATTCCGGCTTTTGCAGGAGCCGCGGCGACTGTGGCGGCGCTATCTGGTTTACGGAGCGAGATTTCTTATCTATCTCGCAGTTGACAGCTTGCGTCAAAGGGGTTTTGTTGCGCCCGAGGAATCGAAGTTTCAACGCTAGCAGAACAGGAGGTCCTGAAAAGGACCATTGCGGACCAGTACTCGAATAGGGGCTTTACCTGCATTCCAATTCAGGGCTGGACCTTATCGACGGGCCATACCTTTACTCCTAGGCTCAAAGCGACTAGCCAGCTTGGGCGCGCGATTCGTGAGTGGGCCTTGCCAAGGATCAGTGTAGTTGCACTGGTGAATGGGGTGTCCGGTGAAAAGTCGATTCACTAGGAATCCGTTTAAGGGAACGGCGGGAGGCACGGTCTGCGCGATTTTGCGGTACCCGTGCCGACCTCGACCGGTTTTCCACCGGTACGTTTTTGCTCTTCTGGTCTTTTTCGCAGGACTGTCGTGCTTCCCTGGATGGACCGTCAGCGCGATGGCCGCGATCGAGATTCCGCCTAGCCAACAAGAAACGCCCCAGGAAACCAGCGGTACACGCCAATCAGCGGAACGCCCGGAGGGACAGACAAGTCTCGCATCTACTGAAGATTGGAACCGGCGTCTGCGGGAACTCTCAGCTTCGGCGGATCTGGCGGCCAATGCGAATGCGCGCGAATACACGATCGGCACGGATGACGTGCTGGAGGTCAACGTGTTCGAAGCCCAGGAACTGAATCGCGAGGTGCGTGTTTCCGCGAGCGGCGAGATCTCTTTGCCATTGCTCGGCGGTGTTCGTGCGGCCGGTTTGACTCCTCGGGAGCTGGAAAAGAGCCTCGAACAGCTGCTTGGTCAAAAATATATGAAAGATCCTCACGTCGGCGTGTTTGTTCGGGAGATGCAGAGCCATGCGGTTTCCGTGATGGGCGCAGTTCGCAAACCAGGTACTTTCCAGATTAGCGGCAGCAAGACGTTGTTGGAGATTCTTTCGCTTGCGGAAGGATTGGCCGACGACGCCGGGGAAGAAGTCACAATTTTGCGCGGTGCGGCTCAGAACAAAGCGGCCGCGTCTATTTCTGAAAACCCAAACGGTGTGTCAGGTTCGGTCGCTGCAGCGGACGCGGGCAGGGACAAAACCGCCGTAGTTTCTGAGAACGTGGTGCAAGTAAATTTGAAGGACCTCCTCGACTCGACCGATCCGACCCACAATCCCGCGGTATATCCAGGAGACATCGTTAAAGTTTCGCGAGCAGGAATCGTGTACGTGATGGGAGCGGTGCAAAGGCCGGGCGGTTTTGCAATGAAAACGAATGAGAGGATCTCTGTGCTGCAAGCGCTGGCATTGAGTGAGGGCCTAACGAAAACGGCGGCCAAAGGCAGCGCTCGCATCATCCGAACGAATGAACGGAACGGAGCACGCACCGAAACACCCATAGACCTTGGCAAGATTTTGTCCGGGAAGTCCGCCGATCCCATGCTAGGCCCGAGGGACATCGTGTTCGTTCCCGACAGCGCGGCAAAGATTACGTTTTCACGGGGAGCGGAAGCGGCTGCACAAACACTCGTGGGACTCGTGATTTTCCATTGGTAGCATGACGGAACACGACAAACTCGAACGATATGAGCGGTCCCGATCCAACGGAAGCGCGGCGGAAAGCCGGGTCATTAAAGTCGCCGATTCTTACGAGATTCTGGAGCCGCAGGAAGCCCCGGACTTCCGCGCTTACGCACGAATCCTTCGAAAGCGTTTACCGACGGTCTTGATTGTCTTTTCAATTCTGTTCGGCGTGGGCCTCATCGCCACACTCAAACAAAAACCGGTGTACCGCGGCCAGGTTTTATTGGAGATTCAAAAAGAAAATCCGGACATTCCCACCATACAGGAACTCTACGAGCTGGACAGCGTCTCCGATGCCTATTTGAGATCGCAGTATACGATCATGGGCAGCGAAAGCCTGGCGCGCAGCGTGATCGACCAACTCCGGTTGGATACCGTAGCGGAGTTCAATGCTCCGGAGTGGTGGTCGTGGCGCTGGCGCAAAAACAAAAATACCGGCATGTCGCAAGTGTTTGCGACCGGGCCGGCTCGCGCGGATCGAGAAGTCTATCGGCGAGTGCTGGAGCGTTTTGAAAGCCGGCTGCAAATTGATCCGATCAACCGGAGCCGGCTGGTGACCATTCAATTCGATTCCCAGGATGCCACGCTTGCAGCGAGAGTCGCGAATAGCCTGGCGGAAAACTACGTGGAGCAAAACCTGCAAGCTCGGTGGACGGCAACGCAAAAGGCCGCGGACTGGCTTTCGCAGCAACTCTCGGGCGTGAAAGGGCGATTGGAGAAATCGGAAGAGCATCTCCAGGCCTATGCTCGGCGAAATGATTTGGTCTTTCTGGAATCGGACAAGGAACCGAGCCGGAACGTCCAGAATGAGCAGGTCCAGCAATTGCAGGAAGAGCTGACCAAAGCGCAAGCCCAGAGATACGAAAAAGAGGCGCTGTACCGCGTGGTCGAGGCCGGCGACTACGAGTCCTTGCCCGGGCAGTTTGAAAGCAAGGTGATTCAAGATCTCACGGAGCGCCTCGCGGAACTCAAGCGAGAACATGCTCGTTTATCCACGACGTTTAACGCGGACTATCCCCGCGTAAAGGAGATTCAGAGCCAGATCGAGGAAATCTCCGCGGCGATCCAGGAGCAGCGCAAAGATGCCGCGAGCCAGATTACCGGCGACTATCTGGCGGCGGTCCGCAGGGAGAATTTGGTTCGCGACGGACTCCGCGAGGAACAAAAACGGATGAGCCAGATGGCCGGGCGGGCGGTGCAATACAACATCCTCAAGCGCGAAGTAGACACGAACAAGCAGTTGTATGACGGACTCCTGCAGCGATTGAAGGAAGCAAGTGTTTCCGCCAGTTTGAAGGCCAGCAACATCCGCATTGTAGATGCCGCCGAACCTCCAACGAAACCGGTGAAGCCGAAAATCCCGCTCAATCTGGGAGTGGCCGCAATCCTCGGATTAGGACTGGGCTTTTGCGCAGCCTTCCTGCAAGAGCGGCTGGACGATACTTTGAAGGGCACCGAGGACGTGGAACGCTTGTTTGGCCTTTCGGCAGTGGGGCTAATCCCCGCAGTGCCGCAGCTCAACGGCAACCACAACGGCGTGTCCAGGTTGCTCGAGCACACTAAGGTTCTTAGCGGCAAAGAAAATGGCAACGAGCGGAAGCCGAAGGCGGCGTGGCATCGCATCGATGAGGAAGGAAAACAGAACGCACCGTTGGTAGAAGCGTTTCGCGGCCTGCGAGCGTCGATCTTGCTTTCCACCGCCGATCATCCGCCCAGTTCGTTGCTCGTCACGAGCACGCAGCCCGCGGAAGGCAAGACCACGATCGCCACGAACCTGGCAATCGCTCTGGCACAAGTCGGCCAACGGGTCTTGCTTGTGGATGCCGATTTGCGGTCACCTTCGCTGCACCGGCTGTTCGGAATACGAGAGAACTTTGGCCTGGTCAGCTACCTCACTGGCCATCAGGATTGGCGCACTGTCGTGCGTCCGTCGGGATCCCCGGGTCTCGATCTCCTGTTTTGCGGGCCCATACCTCCCAATCCATCGGAACTTCTCTCTTCCCGAAGCATGGGAGAATTGATTCGTTCCGCACGAGAACAATACGACTTTGTGATTCTCGATTCGGCGCCCATGCTGGCGCTCGCGGACAGCCGCATTCTTGCGACGCTCGTAAGTGGCGTGCTGTTGGTCGTGAAGAACGCGATGATCCCTCGCGAACAGGTGAAGCAGGCATTATTTGGCATCCACAGCGTGGGCGCGAACGTTGTCGGCGTGGCGTTGAACAGAGTAGATCTACACACGAATGGCTATTTCGACTACCACGCGGATTCTGACGGCAATGGATCGCCGGGGAGTTTCCTGGAGGTGGACACTCAGGGTACGATGCAGCAGCAGAGGTGAGCGGTGGATTCTCCGTGAGGAGCTTGCTGCTTCGTATCAGTGAAGCGGGTCTCATCGTCGCGATATGGGCGGCGGCGCTCGCGTTTGGTGGAACCTCACCCCCTTTTTTCCTCGTAACGCAAGTAATTATCCTTGGGCTTGGAATTCTTCTTGTTTCTGCCAGCTTGCGCACGCCTCTTACTACCGTCGGTTTTCCGGTCGCAGCGCCGACGGCTCTGATTGCTTGGGCAGTGGTGCAAATCCTTCCGCTGCCTACTTTTTTGGCTCCGTCCTACGCGTCACTGCACAGCGCTTCTTCTGCGGGCGTTACTCGCCATACGCTCAGCTTCGCCCCGTATCAGACGGTTTCACACCTCATCCTCTTGGTCACGTATTTGACTGCGTTCTATTTGGTTCTCTTGGTCGGTGCGGACCGAAACGCAAAGAAGCGGCTTGTGTATGCCCTCGTTGCGTTGGGGGCGTTCGAGGCGTTCTACGGTTTGGTGCAGTATCTGACCGGCTGGCAGCAGATCTTTGCTTACGTTAAGAAGTTTTACCTGGAGGACGCCACCGGGACCTATATCAACCGCAATCATTTTGCGGGCTTATTGGAAATGACATTCCCGTTCACGATAGCGCTAGCCTTGCTCTGGGTCGGCAAGCTGTCCCGCGTAGCCAAGCGCGGTGAAGTGAACGCGCGCCTGGTGTTGTCCGCCAAGGAATTATTTCCTTTCGTATTCTTGCTGTTTCTGGCCGTCGCCACGTTTGCCGCGCTCGTCTTCTCGCGGTCCCGCATGGGAATTATCTCTGCTCTGGCTTCGCTGATGGCCATGTTTGCGTTGGCTGGGACTTCCGCGTTATCGAAGCGCACTCGCGCAGCGGTCGCGGTGCTGTTTATTCTCGGCGTTGGTGGAATGGTTCTTTGGGTGGGAAGCGATCCCGCGGTCAGCCGATTCGAGACGCTTGGAAAGGAATACACCGACAACGGGCAGAATCGTATTTCCATTTGGCGCGACACACTTACATTGATTCACCAACATCCTTTGTTTGGCACGGGCTTGGGTACTTTTTCCGTCGCGTATACTTCCGTGCAAACCACTTTTCTTACCCTTCTGGTGGACCACGCCCACTGCGACTATCTGGAAGTAGTCAGCGAACTTGGATTGCCAGGAGGCATCCTGGTGTTTGGTTCTATTTTCTGGATTCTCGCACGGGCTGTTCATCGTTACCGAAAAACCGAGGATCGCTTTGAAGGGGCGGTGTGCCTTGGCTGCATCGGAAGTATTTCCGCCATGTTGATGCACGGTTTGGCCGATTTTAATCTGTATATTCCTGCGAACGCACTGGTCTTTACGGTCGTACTGGCACTAACTTGTGTAAAAGGCGAGAACACTGACTTCACGACACGCGACGTTGCGGTGTCTGCCGGCGATCGATTATTTTCATAGCATTCTCCATTCATCAGCATCGAGCTCAAATTCGTTCTGCCGATTGAGTTGCGCCACCTGGCAAGTTTCATCGACGACGTTTGGATCGGATGGGTTCACCAGGGTAATAAACGAAAGCGTTGATGACGCGTATGTCGCTTTGTCCCTGTACGGCGCCGGAGAGGTTAAAGAAATGAGTGTGCATAGAATCGATGGTGACGCGAAAACCGAACGCAGGGGAAATGGCGTATTCGACGCTGCCGCCAAATTCCCAGGCGGGATAGTGAACATTGCCTGTGCTGAACCCGCCGCCGGCGTTTGGAACCGGCCCGGTAACCTTTGCCCCCCCCAGCAGTACGTGGGCGTGCGTGCTCAGCGAGTCTTTTCTCCAGACCGAAATCGTAGGGCCCATTAAGTAGGTGAATACGTCTATGCGGTGCCCGGTGTTAGAGACGTTCGGAGCAACCGCATAACTGAGATCCAGTTTAGCTCCAATGCGTTTGCCGCCGTCGGCGGCAAGGCTAACGTCGAATCCACCCAAGGCGACGCGGCCTGTGGTCGGCGTAGAGAGGCTGGTAACAGAATATCCAGTGCTGACGCTTAATACGGTGAAGTATCCGGGGGCAACTGGTGGTTGGTTCGTCGGACGAAAATAGAAAGATTTGAGAGGCTTCGCGGGCAGTATCGGAGCGGCGGCGAAGGGCGCAGGACTTGGATCGGTGGTCGTGCTAGAACCTGGCGTGGATTTATTTGCGTCCGGGGGATTCTGAACAGGCGGCGGATTGGGTTGGTTGGGCGGGGAAGGATCTTGTGCCATGACCGAGATCGGCCAGATCAGACAAGACAAAGCCATTTTCCACACTGTTCGCATGAGGAGCCGCGGGATGGGCAGGTGTGGGACGCCCCGATTTCAGCCAAAGCGGTGACCCACTCACCGCGACGTATTATGACTAGTCGGAGTAGAGGGACAACCGGGTAAAGACCCCTCTTCGCAGTCAGGAAGATTACTGACGCTGTGGAAGTTGGGGCCCCCAGGAAGAAAACACCGTCAGCGTCGCCGCGCTGCCTCGATGGCGGCGACGTCGATCTTCTTCATCGTCATCATCGCCTCGAAGGCACGCTTTGCCTCACCGCCACCAGCCGCAAGCGCATCGGTTAGCGCGCGCGGGGTGATCTGCCAGGAGAGGCCCCAGCGGTCCTTGCACCAACCGCACTGGCTTTCCGTTCCGCCATTGCCGACGATCGCGTTCCAGTACCGGTCTGTCTCTTCCTGATTCTCCGTCGCGATCTGGAAGGAAAAGGCCTCGGTGTGCCTGAACGCCGGGCCGCCGTTGAGACCGAGACAGGGAATGCC
>Ga0137412_10001471_pt1 | contig 18371 bp, 17 predicted proteins | sample CZODoug2_1_16fun_FD_122160 | JGI IMG/M metagenome (GOLD analysis project Ga0137412, IMG submission 122160) | Vadose zone soil fungal communities from Angelo Coast Range Reserve, California, USA - CZODoug2_1_16fungal (Hybrid Assembly) | ecosystem: Environmental > Terrestrial > Soil > Vadose zone...
GCGTCCATCCTGTGAACTCCCCCAGGGCCGGAAGGCAGCAAGGGTCAATGGGCTCTGGCGGGTGCGCGGGGTCCCCTAAGTCGATTTGGTAGCGACCCGCCGCGCTCGGCTTCGCCGGGCTTGCGATCGCTACCGGTGGCAGCCAGGTTGCAAACGATGAAAGGCGGATGGTGTCGTACGGCTCGTTCAGTTCCCTAGGCCGTACCGACCTCGAGGCATTGCATGCCCGCCATCAGCAGGACTACGCCGAGCTGCACTCCAAGAAGCTCGCCCTCGACCTCACCCGCGGAAAGCCCTGCAGCGAGCAGCTTGATCTGTCCAACGCTCTGCTGAGCCTGCCCGGGTCTGACTACCGCGACGGCGAGGGCACCGACACCCGCAACTACGGCGGGCAGCATGGCCTACCCGAACTGCGCGCCATCTTCGGCGAACTGCTCGGCATTCCGGTGCAAAACCTGATCGCCGGCAACAACGCCAGCCTCGAACTGATGCACGACGTCATCATGTTCTCGATGCTGCACGGCGGGGTGGATTCGCCGCGGGCCTGGGTACAGGAGCAAGACGGGGTCAAGTTCCTATGCCCGGTGCCCGGCTACGACCGGCACTTCGCCATCACCGAAACCCTCGGCATCGAGATGATCCCGATCCCGATGCGCGAGGACGGCCCGGACGTCGACCTGATCGAAGAGCTGGTCGCCGTCGATCCGGCGATCAAAGGCTTGTGGGCGGTCCCGGTCTTCGCCAACCCCACCGGCATCACCTACTCGTGGGAAACCGTGCGACGGCTCGTCCAGATGAAAACCGCCGCTGAGGATTTCCGGCTTTTCTGGGACAACGCGTACGCGGTGCACACCCTGACGCTGGACTTCATCCGCCAGATCGACGTGCTGGGCCTGGCCGCCGCCGCGGGCAACCCCAACCGTCCGTACGTCTTCGCGTCGACGTCGAAGATCACCTTCGCCGGCGCCGGCGTCAGCTTCTTCGGCGGATCGCTGGGCAACATTGCGTGGTACCTGCAGTACGCGGGTAAGAAGTCGATCGGGCCGGACAAGATCAACCAACTGAGGCACCTGCGCTTCTTCGGCGACGCCGACGGTGTCCGGCTGCAGATGCTGCGTCACCAGCAACTGCTGGCGCCCAAGTTCGCGCTGGCGCTGGAGATTTTGGACAAGCGGCTGAGCGAATCCAAGATCGCCTCCTGGAACGAGCCCGAAGGCGGCTACTTCATCAGCCTCGACGTGCTGCCCGGCACGGCGCGGCGCACGGTCGGGCTGGCCAAGGACGCGGGTATCGCCGTCACCGAGGCGGGCGCGTCCTTCCCATACCGGAAAGACCCGGACGACAAGAACATCCGGATCGCGCCGACGTTCCCGCCGGTGTCCGATCTGAACAACGCGATCGACGGGCTGGCGACCTGCGCGTTGCTGGCCGCGACCGAGTCGTTGCTGAACCACAGTTAGCTCGCGTCAGCCTGTCTCGGTAGCGTGGGCGACCGTGGCTCTCTACCGCAAGTACCGACCGGCGAACTTCGCCGAGGTGGTGGGACAGGAACACGTCACCGAGCCGCTGTCGACCGCATTGACGGCGGGCCGAATCAACCACGCATACCTGTTCTCCGGTCCGCGTGGCTGCGGCAAGACGTCATCGGCGCGCATTCTGGCCCGCTCGTTGAACTGCGAGCAGGGGCCGACGGCCACGCCATGCGGCGTCTGCGATTCCTGCGTCGGCCTGGCGCCCAACGGGCCCGGCAGCATCGACGTCGTCGAACTCGACGCTGCCAGCCACGGTGGCGTGGACGACACCCGTGAGCTGAGAGACCGTGCGTTCTACGCGCCGGCCCAGTCTCGCTATCGGGTGTTCATCGTCGACGAGGCGCACATGGTCACCACTGCGGGCTTCAACGCGCTGCTCAAGATCGTCGAGGAGCCGCCCGACCATCTGATCTTCATCTTCGCCACCACCGAGCCGGAGAAGGTGCTGCCGACCATCCGCTCGCGCACCCACCACTATCCGTTCCGGCTGCTGCCGCCGCGGACCATGCGAGGGCTGATCGAGCGGATCTGCGCCCAGGAGGATGTGGTCGTCGACGACGCCGTGTACCCGCTGGTGATCCGGGCCGGTGGCGGTTCTCCCCGTGACACGTTGTCGGTGCTCGACCAGTTGCTGGCCGGTGCCGAAGGAAATCGAGTGAACTACCGGCGCGCACTGGGCTTGCTGGGTGCCACCGATGTGGCGTTGATCGACGAGGCCGTCGACGCGCTTGGCGCCGTGGATGCGGCGGCGCTGTTCGGGGCGGTGGAATCGGTGATCGACGCCGGTCACGACCCCCGCCGATTTGCCACCGACCTGTTGGAGCGGTTCCGCGATTTGCTTGTGCTGCAAGCAATTCCCGACGCTACCTCCCGGGGTGTGGTCGATGCCCCCGAAGACGTGCTGGAGCGGATGCGTGAGCAAGCGACCCGGATCGGTCGCGCGACGCTGACCCGTTACGCCGAGGTCGTGCACGCCGGACTGACCGAGATGCGGGGGGCGACGGCACCGCGTCTGCTGCTCGAAGTGATCTGCGCGCGCCTGCTGCTGCCGTCGGCAAGCGACGCCGAATCGGCTCTGCTGCAACGTGTCGAGCGAATCGAGACTCGACTGGACATGTCCATTCCGGACGGCGAGAAGCCAGAGCGGTCCGCGCCTGCGCGGCGTTCGGAACCCGCGCCGCCGCCCCCGTCGCCACCGGCTGCGGCGGCCGAACCGGCGCCCACTCCTTCGCCCGCGCCGGTCCCCGAGCCGTCGCCGGAGCCGAGCCCACCCGAGCCCGAGCCCGTCGTGTCCGAAGGGGTCCCGGCCGTTGCAGGCTCGGCCGAGCCGAATGCGGCCGCGGTCCGCACCTTGTGGCCGACGGTGCGCGACAAGGTCCGCCAGCGCAGTCGTACCACCGAAGTGATGCTGGCCGGTGCCACCGTGCGCGCGGTCGAAGGCAACACCTTGGTGCTGAGCCATGAATCGGCGCCCCTGGCCAAGCGGTTGAGCGAACAGCGCAACGCCGACGTCATCGCCGAAGCCCTCAAAGATGCGTTGGGTGTGGACTGGCGGGTGCGGTGTGAAGCCGGCGCCGCGAGTCCGGCGCCCGAAGCGCCGGTCCCGCCGCCGCGGCCCGTCGAGCGTCCCCCGCGCAGGATGGTTCCGCCGCCACCCCCGCCGACCGAAGCGCCGGCCGACTCGGATACCGCCGAACGGGCCGAAGAAGAGAGCATGCTGGCCGAAGCCGGTCAGGACGACGCGTCGACACCGCGCCGCGATCCCGAAGAGGCCGCTCTCGAGCTGCTGGAAAACGAGTTGGGCGCACGCCGCATCGATAACGGCTAGCCAGGCCGAGTGGGCGAGCTAGACCGCTGCGGCGAGTCAGCGCCTCGCCTAAAGACTGCCTACCTGTCAATGTCCAATTAGTTGGACAAATTGCCGCAGCTTATACGTGAAATAGACCACAGGTCATATATAGACGGTTAAACCAGTCAAAAAGCGCCGGCTCGAAGACACAGGACCTGCTGGACTTGATGCTGAATTCCGCACACCCGGTCGCCGGACGCAGCCTGGACCCGGTCAACATCCGTCAACAGGTCATCACGTTCATTGTCGCCGGGCACGAAACAACCTCCGGCGCATTGTCTTTCGCGCTGTACTACCTCACTCAGAACCCCGAGGTCCTGGCCCGGGCCAAGGCAGAGGTGGACGCGTTGTGGGGCACATCTGACAATCCCAAGCCGGCCTACGGCGACGTCGCGAAGCTGCGGTATGTGCGGGCGGTGCTCGACGAGGCCTTGCGCCTGTGGCCCACCGCGCCCGGCTATCTGCGCGTCGCGCGCAAAGACACCGTGCTTGGCGGGCGATACCGGATCAAGCGGGGGCAGTGGGTCCTGGTGGTGCTGCCACTCGTGCAACGCGACCCGCGGGTGTGGCCGGACCCTGAGCGGTTCGATCCCGACCGGTTTGCGCCTGGCCAGATGAAGAGCCGCGCGCACGCGTACAAGCCGTTCGGTACGGGGCAACGGGCCTGCATCGGTCGGCAGTTTGCATTGCACGAGTTCGTGCTGACGCTTGCGCTCATCCTGCATCGTTACGACCTGACCGCCGAGAATGACTACCAGTTGAAGATTTCTGAGTCAATCACGTTGAAGCCCAGAGGATTTCGCCTCGGGCTGAGTAAACGGGCCGCGTCGTCGCGACTGGGGGCGGTCGATACCGAACTAACCCGCCTCAGCGCCTAGGGCTCAAAGGGCCACCTATACGCTGGTCTGCGACATCAGCCCGTGCAGAGGAGTTACGCCAAATGGGACACGTCAGTGCAGCCAGCACGATTCTGATCAACGCTGAGCCCACAGCCGTGCTGTCCGCCGTAGGTGACTACCAAAACGTCCGCCCAAAAATTCTGTCTTCGCATTACCACGACTACCAGGTGCTGGAAGGCGGGCAGGGCCAGGAAACGGTCGCTAGCTGGAAGCTGCAGGCGACCAAATCGCGGGTCCGCGACGTTCGCGCCAACGTCGACGTCGCCGGCCACGCCGTCATCGAGAAGGACGCCAACTCGACCATGGTGACCAACTGGACGGTGGCCCCTGCCGGTCCGGGTTCGAGCGTCACCGTCACCACCACGTGGAAGGGTGCCGGTGGTGTGAAGGGTTTCTTCGAGAAGACGTTCGCGCCGCTGGGGCTGAAGAAGATTCAGGCCGAGGTGCTGGCCAACCTGAAGCGGGAACTCGAGAGCTGACCGCTCAGTGCGCCGGTGTTTGGCCACCGAGGAAGGCGGCAACGCCCCTGACCACGGCGTCGGCATACTTCTGCCGGCCCTCGGGGCTTTCCATCAACGCCGAGTCGACCGGGTTCTTCATGTTGCCGCACTCGACCAGGACGGACGGATACTGCGCCAGGTTCAGCCCGGCCAGGTCCGACCGCCCGTACAGGCCGTCCTGGCCGATATAGCTGGCCGGTGGGATACCCGAGGCCTGTATCTGGTCGCGCATGACGCGGGCGAACTGCACCGCTGGTCCGGCCTGGGCCTGGTTGAGCGGCGGCGCCGAATAGTTGACGTGAAAACCCCGCCCACCCGGGGGACCGCCGTCGGCGTGGATGCTGACGACCGCGTTCGGGTGCAGCGCGTTGGCCATCGCGGCGCGTTGGTCGACGCACGGACCGACCGTGGAGTCGTCGCCGCGCGACATGGCCGTGCGCGCCCCGAGCGCGTTCAGCGCGGCGCGAATGCGCAGCGTGGTGTCCCAGGTGAAGGTGTGCTCCGGGTAGCCGTCGTTGGTCGTTGTCCCGCTGGCCTGGCAGTCTTTGGTGCCACCGCGACCGGTGGGCACCTGGCGGCTGATGGATGCGTCGTTGGCGCCGTTGTGACCCGGATCGAGGAACACGATCATGCCGGCGATGCTGCCGGGTGCCGCGACCGCGGGCGGGGGCGTCGGTGCGACGGCGACGGCGGCGAGGAGGCCGACGGCACCCAGCACCGCGGGAGCCCCGACACGCAGGCGATGAGGTATGCGCACGGCGCCACGTTAGCCCGGCGCCGTCTACGCTTGGAACTCTGAACCGCCCGCACGACGCAGGCGAAACCAAGTCGATACCAAGACGCAAGGGGACTGTCATGCAACCCGGAGGCCAGCCCGACATGTCGGGGTTGCTCGCCCAGGCACAGCAGATGCAGCAAGAGCTGATGGCTGCCCAGCAGCGACTCATCAACTCCGAGGTCCACGGCAAGGCCGGTGGCGGTCTGGTCGAGGTCACCGTCAAGGGCAGCGGCGAGGTCGTCGCGGTGAAGATCGATCCCAAGGTGGTCGACCCCGACGACGTCGAGACGTTGCAGGACCTGCTCGTCGGCGCGCTTGGTGACGCCTCCAAACAGGTCGCGACCCTGGCCCAGCAGCAGCTCGGTCCGCTCGCCGGCGGGATGAGCGGCGCGCTGGGCATGCCGGAGTCCTGATCGCAGCCAGATGTTTGAAGGACCGGTCCAGGATCTGATCGACGAACTCGGCAAGCTGCCGGGTATCGGGCCTAAAAGCGCGCAGCGCATCGCTTTTCACCTGTTGTCCGTCGAGCCACCGGACATCGACCGGCTCACTGCGGTGCTGGCCAAGGTCCGCAACGGCGTGCGGTTCTGCTCGGTATGCGGCAACGTCTCCGACGACGAGCGATGCCGTATCTGCGCCGATCCGCGCCGCGACGGCACGCAGGTGTGCGTCGTGGAGGAGCCGAAGGATGTGCAGGCCGTCGAGCGCACCCGTGAATTCCGCGGGCGCTACCACGTTCTGGGTGGGGCGTTGGACCCGCTGTCCGGTATCGGCCCCGAACAGCTCCGGATTCGCGAGCTGCTGAACCGGATCGGCGAGCAGGTCGACGGGGTGGACATCACCGAGGTGATCATCGCCACCGACCCCAACACCGAAGGCGAGGCGACTGCCACCTACCTGGTGCGGATGCTGCGCGACATTCCCGGCCTGACCATCAGCCGGATCGCATCCGGTTTGCCGATGGGCGGCGACTTGGAATTCGCCGACGAGCTGACCCTGGGCCGCGCGCTGACTGGTCGGCGCGCAATGGTCTGACTCTCGTCGCAACCTCTCACGCGCCGGCCAGTTCGCCAGCCTCCTCGCTTTCGACCGAAGGCTTAGACCCGGGCAACGGCTTGCCCGCAACTTCCGGCATGAAGAAAAGGGTGACCGTCCCCACCAGGCCCGCCACGATCAGCATGTAGGCCGGCACCATAACGTTGCCGGTGCCGGATATCAGCGCTTGAGCGATCAGCGGGGTGGTTCCGCCCACGGTCGATAGCGCGATGTTGTAGGAGATGGCCAGCGCTCCGTTGCGCACCCTGGTCGGGAACAGCGCCGGCAGCGCACCGGGCGTGGTGCTGTCGAAACACAGTTCCATCAGTCCGATCAGCAGCACACCGATGAAGACCACCGGCAAGATACCGCCGAAGCGCATTAGCAAGAATGCCGGGACCGACGCCACGACGAGCAGTCCGCAGCCCGTCCACATGATCGGTTTGACGCCGATACGGTCGGACAACATGGCGACGAACACCACCGCGGCCATCAGGACCGCCAACGTCGCCACGATCATCACTAGTCCGGCCGTGTTATCAACGTGCACAACCACTTTGAGGTATGTGGGCAAGTATCCGGTGAGCATGAAATCGGGGGCCTGGGAGGTCACCACAAGGGCCGCGCAGATCACCATCGGCTTCCACTGCTCCACCACTGTGTGCCGAAATTGCTGCCAGCCGCTGTCGACCGGCGTATCCCCGCTACTCCTCACCTGTTCGTAGGCGGGTGACTCCCTGATCCGCAGCCGCAAATAGAGAGCGAGCACGCCGAACGGCGCTCCCAGCAACAGCGGAATCCGCCAGCCCCATGCCAGCATGTCGCGGCTCGGCAGCCAGGCCTGTAATGCGGTCACCAGCAACCCGGCGAGCACGAACCCGGCCAGGTTGCCCAGCGGCAAGAACCCGACCATCATGCCGCGTTTGCGGTCCGGGGCCCGCTCAACGAGATAGGTCATCGCACCGACAAACTCGCCTCCGGTCGACAATCCTTGAAAGATCCGGGCGACGAGCAGCAGGATCGGCGCCCAGATGCCGATGGTGCTGTAGCCGGGCACTAAGCCGCTCATGGTTGTCCCTACCGCCATCAGCAGGATCGTGATCACCAAAACCCGCTTGCGCCCGATGCGGTCACCGAGTGGACCAAGGACAAACCCGCCGAGTGGCCGTACCACGTACGCCGCCGCCAGCGTGCTGAAGGTGGCGATGAGATGGACCGCGCTGACACTATTGCCCGGATAAAACACCTGCGCGATCGTGGTCGCGATGTAGCCGTAGACACCGAAGTCGTACCACTCCATGAAATTGCCGATGGCCGTACCCGCGGTGTCCCGGCGCATCGCCGAATCGGCGTCCCGGGTGTCGTTGCGTGCCCGGCTTTGCTGGCGGCGTCGGATACTCATTGACACCTGTCGTATCCAAAACTTTGCTGCACGGAACTCCTACCGCGCCGCTAGTCGCTCGCGACGCAGCAAGTCCACCTCGGGCAGATCCAGCGGCGCCAGCTCACCGACCACCTTGCCAAGCAGCAGGTCGGCGAACTCGGGATTGCGGGCCAAGCACGGCCCGTGCATGTAGGTGGCGAACACGCTGCCTTGCATCGCGCCGTCGATCCCGTCGCCGGCGCGGTTGCCCGCACCCTTCTTCACGGCGCCCAGCGGGGCCGCGGCATCGCCGAGAACCGTTCCGCCACGGTGGTTTTCGAAGCCGGTCAAGGGTGCGGTCAGCCCGGCCAGCAGCGGCGAGGTGACCAGTTCGCCGATGGTCCGCGCCGGCTGCGGCGAGGTGGTCAGGTCGAGCAGTCCCACGCCGTCGACCCGTTCGCCCGCCGACGTTTCGTACCAGTGGCCCAGCACTTGGATGGCCGCGCAGATCGCCAGCACCGGCGCGCCGCGGGCCGCGGCGCGCTGCAGACCAGGATGGCGGACGAGGTGCTTGGTGGCCAGCCGCTGCGCGTAGTCTTCGGCCCCGCCCAGCGTGTACAGGTCGAGGCTCTCGGGTACCGCGTCGGCCAGCGTGATCTCGACGATCTCCGCGGCGATGCCCCGCAGCAGTAGGCGTTGCCGCAGAACCGCCGCGTTTCCGCCGTCGCCGTAGGTGCCCATCACGTCGGGTAGCACCAGCCCGATTCGTACCGTCGAGTCAGCCATTGCGGGCCAATCGGCGTTGCAGTTGCAGGAAAGCGGTGTAGTTGGCGACGACCTCGACAGGTCCGGGCGGGCACGACGCGATGGCGGCCATCGTGTCGTGCACCAGGGTGTGTTGCACGTCGGCGTAGCCCAGTCGCACGGCGAGGTCGGTGCCGCGTTCGCCCGCGGCGACCACTGGGGTCCCTTGAAAGTGCTGCTCGAACTCCTCGAAGCGGACATCCCACAGCCAGGACAGGTCTTCGCCGTCGGGCACCTGCCCGTTCACCGCGATCACCACCCCGGCCGCATCCTTGTTCACCATCGACAGGGCTTCCTGCCAGCCGGCGGGGTTCTTGGCCAACAACATTCGCACGGTGTGTGCGCCGACCTGAATCGTCCGGTACCGCCCGGCAACCTCGTCGACGCCTGACACAGCGGCCACCGCGGCGCCCGGATCGGCGCCCAGCGCGACGGCGGCCGCCACCGCCTGGGTGGCGTTGCCCCGGTTCACCGCTCCGGGCAGCGCCAGCCGCATCGGCAGCGCCAATCCGTCAGGGCCGTAAAGAGTTTCGTCGTCGAACCACCACTGCGGGCTGGGCCGTTTGAAGTCGGCGCCCGTGGAATACCAGTGACCCTGCTCGCGGACGATCACCTCGCCGCTGCGCGGACAGCTGACCGAGTCGGCCGCCCAGCTGCCGCCCGCCGCCACCCAGACCACGTTGGTGTGGTCGTACGCGGCCGAAGTCATCAACACGTCGTCGCAATTGGCGACGACGACCGCATTCGGGTGCGCGGCCAGCCCGGCCCGCAGCCTGCGCTCGATCACGTTGATCTCGCCGACACGGTCGAGTTGGTCGCGGGACAGGTTGAGCAGGATGACGACCGCAGGCTCGACCGCGTCGGCCACGTGTGGGACGTGCATTTCGTCGACCTCGAGAACCGCCAGTGCTGCGCCGCGGTCTGCGGCCAGCGCGGCCACCAGGCCCGCGTCCATGTTGGCGCCTTCGGCGTTGCTGGCCACGCCGCCGAGTGTGCGCAGGGCTGCCGCGGTCATCCGGGTCGTCGTCGATTTGCCGTTGGTGCCGGTGACGACGACGGTGCGCCGACCGGTCCCGAGCTGCCGCAGAATCGAGCGATCCAGGGTCATCGCCACCAAGCCGCCGATCATCGCACCGCCCCCCCGGCCGGTCACCCGCGATGCCCATTGCGCGCCGGCTCCGGCGGCCAGGGCGAGTCGTGCGCGGGCGGTGATCACCCGGGAAGTTTAAGGGCGATCGCAAGCTCGGCGCTTTCCCGAGTGCAGTGGGTCGGCCTCATTGGGGGAGGTGCGATCGCAAGCTCGGCGCTTTCCCGAGTGCCGTGGGTCGGCCTCATGAACTCAGTTGACGACACGAGGCGCAGCGACCCGGCGATGTCGGCTCGACGTGAAATCCTCCATTCATGCGGGCCACTTCGACCACGATGCCCTGGGGTCGGCCGACCACTGAGCCCGACGCGGGTTGGGCCGTCATCGACGTCGAGACCTCCGGCTTCCGGCCGGGCAGCGCCCGCGTCATCAGCCTCGCGGTGCTCGCACTCGACGCCGAAGGGCACGTCGAGCAGTCCGTGGTGAGCCTGCTCAATCCGGGCGTGGATCCCGGTCCCACCCACATTCACGGGCTGACCGCCGAGATGCTCGAGGATCAGCCGCAGTTCAGCGAGATCGTCGGCGACGTCGTCCAGCTCGTGCGCGGGCGCACGCTGGTCGCGCACAACGTCGCCTTCGACTACGGATTCCTGACCGCGGAGGCCGAGCTGGCCGGCGTGGAGCTGCCGATCGACAGCGTCATGTGCACGGTGGAGCTGGCACGCCGGCTGGAACTGGGCACCGACAACCTGCGGTTGGAGACTTTGGCGGCGCACTGGGGTGTGACGCAGCGGCGGGCGCACGACGCCTTCGACGATGCGGTCGTGCTGACCAATGTGCTGGCGGCCGCGCTGCAGCGGGCCCGCGAACGCGACGTCTGGCTGCCCGTGCGACCGGTCACCCGCCGGCATTGGCCCAGCGGCAAGGTCACTCATGACGAGCTGAGGCCGCTGAAGGTGCTGGCTTCCCGGATGCGCTGCCCGTACCTCAACCCCGGTCCCTACATCCGCGGCGGACCGCTGGTGCAGGGTATGCGGGTCGCGCTGGCGGCCGAGGTCGAGCGGACCCACGAGGAGCTGGTCGAGCGGATCCTGCACGCCGGGTTGGCCTACGCCGACGCGGTCGACCGGGAGACTTCCCTGGTGATCTGCAACGAACACCGTCCGGCGCAGGGCAAGGGGCACCTGGCTCACGAGCTCGGTGTGCCGTTGGTGTCCGACGCGAAGTTCATGGATTGCGTCAGCGCGGTGGCCAACGGGACGGGCGTTGACAACGTTGTCGACGCGGCGCACACGGGCGAGCAGTTTGCTCTTTTCTGATACAGCTAGCTGGAACTTACAGCCAATTAATCGGACGATAAGTCCAGACTCTCGTTGATCGAACCCGGCGCGCCGTTTGTCACGGGGATGCTCGGTGCCCGGGTGCTGCAAGGATCGGGCTATGCCCACTGCCGTATCCCGCTCCGAGCGTCCGGTAAGGCGCTGTTTTGAGTTGTGCGTGGCGATCGCTGTGGTCTTGGCGGCGGCGTGCGGGTGCTCCCACGACGGCGGCTCAGCTCCGAAGGCGGCCGGCGTGCACGTTCCGGAGAACTTCTGCAGCCTGCTCAGCGCATCCGACATCAGTCGGGTGATGGGCAGCGCGTATCCGGCGGCCGAGGGCAGCCAGTCCCCGAGTGAAGCGCAATGTACATCGATTCCGACCGCGGGCAACGACGTCAGCTACAAGCTCTACTGGAACAACGAGTACTGCATCGACGGGAAGCCGGTCGACAAGCAGTGCCTCGACTCGCAGTCCAAGGGGTTCGTCGTCAACAAGCAGTCTGCCGGAGAGGTCCAGAACGTCCCGGGTCTGGGTGATCAGGCGTTCTGCTTCGTGGCTCCGCCAGCGACCGTCGACGTGCTCAAGGGCTGGATCTACCTGATCGTGGGCGCCGGCAGCTGCGTGCAAGCCCAGACCTTGGCCGGAATGCTGCTGGCCAAGGTCTCGGCTTGACGCCTCAGTTGCGTGCGGCTCTGTTCACTGCCGACACCACGGCGCGCAACGACGCCGTGGTGATCGACGGCGCGATACCGACACCCCAGACCGTTTGACCGCCAATCGACGCCTCGACATACGCCGCGGCCTGCGCGTCCTCTCCGCCGCTCATCGCGTGCTCGGAGTAGTCCAGCACGGCCACGTCGAAGTCGATGGTTGCCAGCGCGTCGACAAACGCGGCGAGCGGTCCGTTGCCTGAGCCAGTGATCTCGGTCTCGGCGCCGTCGACCTTCACCGTCGCCGTGATCCTGGTGACGCCGTTGTCTTCTTCGGACGCGTCGACGCGCTGCTTCATCCGTTCCAGCGGCCGCACCGGCGCGATGTACTCGTCGGTGAAGGCGTCCCACATCTCCTTCGAGGTGACCTCGCCGCCTTCTCCGGCCGTGCCCTCTGCGATCGCTTGGATCACGTGGGAGAACTCGATCTGCAGCCGCCGCGGCAGTGCCAGGCCGTGGTCGGCCTTCATGATGTACGCAACGCCGCCCTTGCCGGACTGCGAGTTGACCCGGATCACGGCCTCGTAGGTGCGCCCGACATCGCGCGGGTCGATCGGCAGATACGGCACCTGCCAGAGCATGTCGTCGACGTCGGAGTCGGCGGCATCCGCGGCAATCTTCATCGCGTCCAAGCCCTTGTTGATGGCGTCCTGGTGGCTGCCGGAGAACGCGGTGTACACCAGATCGCCGCCGTACGGGTGGCGTTCGGGTACCGGCAGCTGGTTGCAGTACTCGACCGTGCGACGGATCTCGTCGATGTTGGAGAAGTCGATCTGCGGGTCGACGCCGCGGGAGAACTGGTTCAGCCCCAGCGTCACCAGGCAGACGTTGCCGGTCCGCTCACCGTTGCCGAACAGGCAGCCCTCGATCCGGTCAGCTCCGGCCTGATAGCCCAATTCGGCTGCGGCGACGGCAGTTCCGCGGTCGTTGTGCGGGTGCAGGCTCAGGATGACCGAGTCGCGCCGAGCCAGGTTGCGGCTCATCCACTCGATGGAGTCGGCGTAGACGTTCGGCGTCGCCATCTCAACGGTGGCCGGCAGATTGAAGATGATCGGGTTGTCCGGAGTCGGCTGGATGATGTCGCCGACCGCGTCGCAGACCTGCTTGGCGTATTCGAGTTCGGTGCCGGTGTAGGACTCCGGCGAGTACTCGAAACGCCATTGCGTGCCAGGGTATTTGGCAGCCTCCTCGACGCACTTGCGGGCACCGTCGGTGGCGATCGCCTGCACCTCGGGCCGGTCGGCTCGAAAGACGACGCGGCGCTGCAGGATTGACGTCGAGTTGTAAAAGTGCACGATCGCGCGATGCACACCCTCGCACGCCAGGAAGGTCCGTTCGATCAGTTCGGGCCGGCACTGGGTCAGCACCTGGATGGTCACGTCGTCGGGAATCGCGCCGTCGGTGATGATCTCGCGAACGAAGTCGAAGTCGGTCTGGCTGGCCGACGGGAAGCCGACCTCGATCTCCTTGTAGCCCATGCGCACCAACAGGTCGAACATGCGGCGCTTGCGCGCGGGGCTCATCGGGTCGATCAATGCCTGGTTGCCGTCACGCAAATCCACCGCGCACCAGAGCGGCGCTTTGTCGATGACGCGGTCGGGCCAAGTGCGGTCGGCCAGCCGGATCGGCTCGACCTCGTCGGCGAATGGACGGTAGCGGCTGACCGGCATCGACGATCCGCGTTGGGTGTTCCATGCGGGTTGGCCGTCATTGGGCGGGCCCGCCGGTTTATTGATGGTCCGACTGGAGGTGAAGGCGTCGGGGGATTCGCCCGACGGTGGGGAATAGCTAGTCACGGTTGCTCCGGGGAATGAGGAGAGGCTGGGTTGCCTCGAAAGTCTTAGACCGGCGCATCGCGAACACCCGCGACAGGAAGCCGGTCTGGATCAGGCCCCGTCGCGGCGTCCGAGAAGGAGCACCCGCTGCACGCCCAGTACTTTACCGCGCCCGAGGGGTTGCCCAAAACCCCCGGCGGCTACTTCGTCGCCGGGACGATGCGCACCGGGATATCGGTGTTCTCGTCGGTGTAGTAGCTCGCGCACACCCGGTGGTACCCGTCGGCGATCTGCATCGCCACATCGGTGTTGAGGTCCCCGCGCACGACCAGGATGGGCGAGAGCGGCTTGCCCTTCTTGATCTTTTTCAGATCCACGCACACATGGGGGTCATCGGCAGGTAGCAGTGCCAGGCGCGATGCGCGCAGCAGATCCTTGGCCTTTTTGTGCACGATGGGGGCTTTCTTCAGCGCAGCCACGATTTCGCTGATCTGTGCATCCGAGGCAATCAGGGCGAGATAGTCCGCGGCTGCCGGGTAGTCGTGCTCGTCCGGCTCGGTACCCCATCCGACTGCGACCATCGCCACCGCTCCTTTCAGGACCCCTGCGTCGGCATCCACCGGCCCCTATTGGATATCAAATGCCAAGACGCCGCGCGTGCAGGGCACCCGGTCAGTCCACGTATTCTGTTTTCGACCTATTACTCACCAGTACCCTTCGGACCTGAGAGAACAACAGTGGCGCTCGTCGTGCAGAAGTACGGCGGATCCTCGGTGGCCGACGCCGAACGGATCCGCCGGGTCGCCGAACGCATCGTCGAGGCCAAAAAGCAGGGCAACGACGTGGTCGTCGTGGTTTCGGCGATGGGCGATACCACCGACAACCTGCTGGATCTGGCCCAGCAGGTGTGCCCGGCCCCGCCGGCCCGCGAGCTGGACATGCTGCTGACCGCCGGTGAGCGCATCTCCAACGCGCTGGTGGCGATGGCGATCGAATCGCTCGGAGCGCAGGCCCGCTCGTTCACCGGTTCGCAAGCCGGGGTCATCACCACCGGCGTCCACGGCAAGGCCAAGATCATCGACGTCACCCCGACCCGGTTGCGGGCGGCGCTCGACGAGGGCCGGATCGTGCTGGTCGCCGGATTCCAAGGGGTCAGCCAGGACACCAAGGACGTCACCACGCTGGGCCGCGGAGGCTCGGACACCACCGCGGTGGCGCTGGCCGCAGCACTGGGCGCCGACGTCTGCGAGATCTACACCGACGTGGACGGGATTTTCAGCGCCGACCCGCGGATCGTCCCCAACGCCCGCCGGCTGGACACCGTTACCTTCGAGGAGATGCTCGAGATGGCGGCCTGCGGCGCCAAGGTGCTGATGCTTCGCTGTGTGGAATACGCCCGCCGCTACAACATTCCGGTCCACGTGCGCTCGTCGTACTCGGACAAGCCGGGCACCGTCGTCACCGGATCGATCAAGGACATACCCATGGAAGAGCCCATTCTGACCGGCGTCGCACACGACCGCAGCGAGGCCAAGGTGACCATCGTCGGTATACCCGATCACCCGGGCTACGCCGCCAAGGTGTTCCGCGCTGTCGCCGACGCCGACGTGAACATCGACATGGTGTTGCAGAACGTCTCCAAGATCGAGAACGGCAAGACCGACATCACCTTCACCTGCCCCCGCGACAGCGGCCGGTCCGCGGTGGAGAAGCTGGACTCGCTCAAAGACGAAATCGGTTTCAGCCAAGTGCTTTACGACGATCACATCGGCAAGGTGTCGCTGATCGGTGCCGGGATGCGCAGCCACCCCGGGGTCACCGCCACCTTCTGCGAGGCGCTGGCCCAGGTCGGCGTCAACATCGATCTGATCTCCACATCGGAGATCAGGATCTCGGTGCTGTGCCGGGACACTGAACTAGATAAGGCCGTTGTCGCGTTGCATGAAGCATTCGGCCTCGGCGGTGCTGAAGAGGCCACGGTGTATGCGGGGACAGGACGTTAGATGGTTGCCATTGGTGTAGTGGGTGCCACCGGCCAGGTGGGCCAGGTGATGCGCAGGCTGCTGGATGAGCGCGATTTCCCGGCGACCAGCGTGCGATTCTTCGCGTCGGCCCGTTCGCAGGGTCGCAAGCTGCCGTTCCGCGGCCAGGAGATCGAAGTCGAGGACGCCGAGACTGCCGACCCGACCGGTCTGGACATTGCGGTGTTCTCCGCCGGCGCGACGATGTCGCGGGTCCAGGCGCCGCGATTCGCCGCGGCTGGGGTGACGGTGATCGACAACTCGTCGGCTTGGCGCAAGGACGATCAGGTGCCGCTCGTCGTCTCCGAAGTCAACTTCGACAGGGATATTCGAGGCGCGGGGCGCCTCCCGAAGGGCATCATCGCGAACCCCAACTGCACGACGATGGTCGCGATGCCGGTGCTCAAGGTGCTGCACGACGAGGCCCAGTTGGTGCGCCTGGTGGTCTCGAGCTATCAAGCTGTTTCGGGCACCGGACTGGCCGGGGTGGCCGAGCTTGCCGACCAGGCTCGCGCTGTCATCGACGGCGTCGAACAACTGGTGCACGACGGCAGCGCGCTGCAGTTCCCGGAGCCGAAGGCCTACGTCGCGCCGATCGCGTTCAACGTCCTTCCGTTGGCCGGCAGACTGGTCGACGACGACTCCGGCGAAACCGATGAAGACCAGAAGCTGCGCAGCGAAAGCCGCAAAATCCTGGGTATCCCGGACTTGCTGGTCAGCGGCACCTGCGTGCGGGTCCCGGTGTTCACCGGGCACTCGCTGTCGATCAATGCCGAGTTCGCCCAACCACTTTCGCCCGAGCGTGCCCGCCAGATCCTCGCCGGCGCCCCAGGGGTGAAGCTGGTTGACGTGCCGACGCCGTTGGCCGCCGCCGGTGTCGACGAGTCCCTCGTCGGACGGATCCGTCGCGACCCGGGTGTGCCCGACGGACGCGGGTTGGCGCTGTTTGTCTCGGGCGACAATCTGCGCAAGGGCGCTGCCTTGAACACTATTCAGATCGCCGAGCTCCTCGCCGCTGAACTGTGACGTGCGGGTGAGCGCTGCCCGCAGGATCGCGAGCTGCTCACTGATCGCTGTCACGATGACGTATCTTGTTGTCCGCCAAGGGTTTTCGGCTGTGCACGCCGACCCGCCCGCCCCGATACCGCAGCCGGTGCTGCAGCCCTTGGCACCCGGTGAGGTGATCCGGATCGGCCCGACCGCGGGCACCGGCACGCCGACCCGTGACTACGGCGTCGGGGCCACCGATCTGTGCGTGTTCATGGAGTTCCCGACCCAGGTGGTGCAGGTCTGCGGCGACAGCTTCGCCGGCCAGGGAGTCGGCTTCGGCGGCTACTACTCGCCGATCGCGTTGCGGGTGGACACGTCGTCGGTCGACGACCCCGACGGAGTGAAATACACCGGGGTCACCGGCGTCAGCGAGCCGCTGCTGGCCGACCCGACGCCGTCAGGTGATTCCCAGTTGCCTGCGGGTGTCGTACAGATCAACCGGCAGAATTATCTCCTGGTCACCACCACCAAAGACCTGGTGCCGCAGAGCTCGCGGTTGGTGAAGGCCGATTCGGCACGAGGTCTTTGGCAGACAGTTCCGGGGTCGGTCCGTAACGCCGATTTTGCGGGCGGCGAGCAGTCGCAGATCAGCGGCTATTACGATCCGATACCGACCGCGGAGTCGCAGACTGGCTGGGTGTACGTCGTCGCCGACAACTTCGACCGCAGCCAGCCGGCGGTGCTCTATCGGGTCGCGCCAGAGAACTTCGGCGACCGGTCCTGGTGGCAGGGCTGGGCGCCGGGCCCCGACGGCGGTTGGGGAAAGCCACCAACCCCGCTGTGGGGCGACATGATTGGTGAGATCAGCTTCACGCAGATCGACGGCAAGGCGGTGCTGTCGTATTTCAATTCCAGCACCGGCAACATGGAGGTTCGGGTGGCTGACGACCCGATCTCGCTGAGCAGCGCGCCGGTCACCACCGTCGTTCAGCACGACGAGTGGCCCGAGCCCGCGGAAAGCCTGCCGCCGCCGCACGACAACCGGCTGGCCCAGCCGTACGGCGGCTACATTTCGCCGGGCTCGACGCTCGACGAGCTTCGGGTGTTCGTCAGCCAGTGGAACACCGGCCCCGGCGACAACACGCCGTACCGGGTCATCCAGTTCGCCGTGAACCCGCTCAAGCCGTAGTCAGATGGTGTTTTTCCGGCTTCGCAGCAGGACCGCCGATCAGGCTCGAGGTCGATCCCGTGGTGCCCGTATTCCTCGGCGGCTCAATCGAACCCGGCAATCTTCAATCGGTTTGCCATGCTTCTCACCGCGACCGCACACACGCGCAAGCACAGGCAGCTTGCAGCGAACCTCGTCATTGACCTAACCGACGTCAACGCGCTGCCCAGCCGATATGTCTCCAAGACCCCTCTGATGCACCTTTACTCTCAGTGTCATCCAAGCGCTCCTGAAGTGAAAAGCCAGGTTTGGTCGGTACGTTGCAACAACAGGATATTTCGCCGGGGGGCGAAGAAGCGAACGACCGAACTGGGGGGTCAAAGTGCAAAACCGACGGATTAAGTGGCAAGCCTTCGTGATAGCGGTGAGCGGCATCGTCACCCTCGGCGCACTCGCCGGCGCAATAGGCCAAGAACAGCCAGCGACCACGCAGGCGGGACACATGGATATGGGCGGAACCACCACCTCGACAACGCCCCC
>Ga0137412_10001472_pt1 | contig 18369 bp, 11 predicted proteins | sample CZODoug2_1_16fun_FD_122160 | JGI IMG/M metagenome (GOLD analysis project Ga0137412, IMG submission 122160) | Vadose zone soil fungal communities from Angelo Coast Range Reserve, California, USA - CZODoug2_1_16fungal (Hybrid Assembly) | ecosystem: Environmental > Terrestrial > Soil > Vadose zone...
GTCATCGATCTTCCGCCGGGCACGGGCGACGTCCAACTCACGCTAATTCAGACCGTCGCGGTCACAGGCGCTGTTTTGGTTACTACGCCTTCGACAGTCGCGCTAGCCGACGTCCGCAAAGCCATCGAAATGTTTCGACAGGTACACGTGGACGTCCTCGGCGTCGTGGAAAACATGAGCACGTTTGCTTGCCCGCACTGCGGCAAGCCTGTCGACATTTTCGGCCACGGCGAAGGCACAAAAACCGCCATCGCGTACGGCGTGCCTGTTCTCGGCGAAATCGAAATCGATCCGCGCATCCGCATCGGCGGCGATTCGGGCAAGCCCGTCGCCGCAGCAGGCGAAGCTGGCCCCGCTGCGCAAAGCCTCTACAAAGTCGCACGCGCCGTCACCGCCCGTGTGGAAGAGATTAGCTCCTCCGGCAATACGACTTCATTTCAAATTGACTGAGGCGTTTTTCTCACGAGTGCCGAGCCATCCAAAGCGCTATCAGCCCCACGAAGATGACGCCGAGGACGAAACCAACGAGGCGGAGTTTTCCGAGATTGCTCTTCTGTAACATGCGGATTCCTTCGGCGGCCGCATTTTCCTCCGCCTTTGTAAGAAACTTATCGGTCAGTTGGTGTAATCGCTTTGGACTCATGGGCTGCGAGTATGGCACAAGCGTAGCCTTCCTTGTCAGCGGGCGTGGCGCAGTGTAATCTTTCAAAGATTCACAGGAGCATTTAGCCCCGCAGAAGCCAATATATCGTGCTCCTGCAATAACTTACGGGCGGTGTGGCCTGCCGCTCAGGCTGGGATGGCAGCGCGTTCTTGAATAGAAAACCCGACATTCGGCCTTACAAAGGGAAGTGGCCTGAGATCGCGGCTTCGGCGTATATTGACGCGTCGTCGGTGCTTGTCGGCGACATTGTCATTGGCGAAGATTCGAGTATCTGGCCGCTGGTCGTCGCGCGCGGTGACGTGAACTACGTTCGCATCGGCGCGCGCACCAATGTGCAGGACGGTTCCGTGCTCCATGTGATGAAGGACGAATGGCCGCTGATTTTGGGCGACGACATTACCGTCGGCCACGCCGTCGTGCTGCACGGCTGCACCATCGAGTCGCGCTGCCTCATCGGCATGCGCGCCACGATTTTGAACGGCGCGGTCATCGGCACCGGCAGCATCGTCGCCGCGGGCACGCTCATTCCGGAGCGCATGGTAATTCCGCCGGGTAGTTTGGTTATGGGCTCGCCCGGAAAAGTAAAGCGCCCGCTGACCGACGAAGACCAGGCTTCGATCGATCGCTACGCCGCGCGTTACGTCGAGTACAAAGATATCTACCTGCAAGAAGTTGCCGAAGGGCGGGCAACAGACGGATTGTTGTAGGGCCGGCTTCTGAAGCCGGCCGTTTTTGGGCACAACGTTGTAGCGGGCGAGTTGGAGTTGTAGCGGTGTGGCTTTAGCCGGCAGTTGTAGGGGCCGCCTTCCGAGGCGGGCGGGTTTGACTTTGCAGCGTGGTGGCTTTAGCCGGGCAGTTGTCCGACATCTGTAGGGTCCGCTTTCTGAAGCGGACCGTTTCATGAGTAACCGAGGACTCAAATAGTGACCGAAGCCGCACCAAAAAAAGAACAACGCCGCAAGTTCCAAGCCATCCGCGGCACGCGCGACCTTCTTCCGCCCGACACCGCACTCTGGAATCACGTCGAAGAAACCGCGCACGCCGTCTTCGCCACCTTCGGCTTCGGTGAAATCCGCCCGCCCATTTTCGAGCCGACTGAATTGTTCGCTCGCGCTGTTGGCGGCGATACCGATATCGTCTCGAAAGAGATGTATTCGTTTAAGGAGGGAGGATTTGGCGATTTGCAGGATATGCAAGAGTCGATGGACTTTGTGAATGCGCAGAAGTCGCCCGCCTTAATGGAGAGCTATATTAAAGAGCTAGAGGCTGATCTCGAGAATGGTGGACTGCCTAAGAGCTCCGAAAATCAAAATGCCATTTCCACCATACGGAACGTCTCCCGGGACCTCTTTGCTATTCCTGAGCCTTCTGAAGAGGGCCCTAAGGAGGCCGCTTTGGAAAAGTTCTTTGAATATCAAATGCAGCGAAAGCCCTTCGAGGCAAGACTTCTCAATGCTTGGTTAGTCCTGCGGGGGAAGGAGATGATGAGCCTACGCCCCGAAGCCACCGCCTCCGTCTGCCGTGCCTACATCGAACACAACATGCAGCAGCTGCCGCAACCTCAGAAGCTCTACTACATCGGCCCGATGTTCCGCCGCGAACGTCCGCAAAAAGGCCGCTACCGCCAGTTCTACCAAATCGGCGCGGAAGTCCTGGAAAACGTCAAACCTGATCCAACGCGCGACGCTGCCAAAGAACTCGCCAAAGACGCGATCACTGACGCCGAACTGATCCAAATGCTGATGACTTTCTTCGACCGCCTGAAACTTCCCGGCGTTCAGCTCGAAATCAACTCCATTGGTCATGCGGCGGACAACTGCCGCCGCGGCTACGTCGCGCTGCTCAAATCCGAACTCGAAAAAGTAAAGGACAAGCTCGGCGCCGACTCGCAGCGCCGCATCGAAGCAAATCCCCTGCGCGTGCTCGATTCCAAACTCGAACACGAGCAGCCCATCATCGCCACACTTCCAAAAATCGCCGATCACCTCTGCGACGAATGCAAAACCCACTACGCCGCCGTGAAGCGCGAACTCGAACTCCGCGGCGTTTTTTACAAAGAAAACTGGCGCCTCGTCCGCGGTCTCGACTACTACATGCGCACCACCTTCGAAATCACCGCGCAGGGCCTCGGCTCGCAAAACGCCGTCTGTGGCGGCGGTCGCTACGACGGCCTCGTCGAACTCCTCGGCGGCCCGCCCACAAAGGGCATCGGCTTCGCTATCGGTGAGGATCGCCTCATCCTCTCGCTGCAAGAAGCTAGGGACCAATCACTAGTCACCAGTCACCAACCGCCATTCGTCTACATCGCATGGATGGGCGCAAACGCCTACGCTGCCGCAGTCCACGCCGCAAAAGATCTCCGCGCCGCCGGCGTCCGCGTCGAGCTGCCTCCCGTCGAGCAAAAATTCGGCAAGGCCCTCGAGCGCGCCAGCAAGCTCGGCGCGCAATATGCCCTGATTCTCGGCGATAATGAAGTAGCCGAAGGCACGTGGACGCTCAAGACGCTCGCCGACGGCACGCAGCAGAAATTCACCGAGCCGCACCTGCTCGACTTTCTGAAGAAATTGTAGTGGCGGGTCTTTAGACCCGCGTTTTTGAACTTCGCTTTTTGTAGCGCCGGCCCTTTTACCCTGAGCGAATGCGAAGGGTAGGGCGGCATCTTCGATGTAGGCTGAACGCGCAACCTGATCGTCAAGCAGGAAAGGGAACTGGACCGTGCTCGATTTTCTCGGCAACCTAAAACGCACACACTACTGCGGCGCCCTCCGCGCCACCGACGCCGACCGCGACGCCACCGTCATGGGTTGGGTCCATCGCCGCCGCGACCTCGGCAATTTGCTCTTCCTTGACATCCGCGACCGCACCGGCATCGTCCAGGTCGTTTTCAACAAGGAAACGCAGTGCGAAGCGCACGCCAAAGCCGAGCACGTGCGCAGCGAATTCGTCGTCGCGGTCGAAGGCAAAGTTGTTAAGCGCCAGAAAGCGAATCCTGAAATCGCCACCGGCGAAGTCGAACTGATCGCCGCAAAACTCCACATATTGAACAACGCAAAAACGCCGCCTTTCCAGGTCGAAGCCGACATCAACGCCGCCGAAGAAACGCGGCTGCGTTACCGCTATCTCGACCTGCGCCGACCCAAACCGCACAACAATCTTTTGTTGCGCCACAAAATTATTCTCGAAATCCGCCGCACCATGGACGAAATGGGCTTCCTCGAAGTCGAAACGCCCATGCTCACGCGCTCCACGCCCGAAGGCGCGCGCGATTATCTTGTTCCCAGCCGCGTACATCACGGCCAGTTCTACGCTTTGCCGCAATCGCCGCAGATCTTCAAACAAATCCTGATGATTGGTGGTTTGGATCGCTACTTCCAGATCGTCAAATGTTTCCGCGACGAAGACCTGCGCGCCGACCGCCAGCCGGAATTCACCCAGCTCGATCTCGAAATGTCATTTCCCCGCCAGGAAGATATTTTCGGCGTCATCGAAAAAGTGATGGTCAACGCCTGCGCCGTTGCGGGAATCAAAGCCACAGCGCCGTTCCCGCACATGTTGTACAAAGACTGCATTCGCAAATACGGCAGCGACAAGCCCGACATGCGTTTCGGCATGGAGCTCCACGAAGTCACTTCGTGTTTTCCCGAGGAAGCCAAAACAAAGCTGCAGATCGAAGGCAACGTCTTCGCACTCGCGGCGCCCGGCGGAGCAAGCTATTCGCGCAAGCAGCTCGATGAACTAACCGAAAAAGCAAAATCCCTCGGCGCTCGCGGAGCCTATTTCGTAAAGCTGGCGGCCGAGGGTACCACTTCCACTGTCGAGAAACTCATCGGCCCGGAAAACGTAAAGAAGCTCGCCGAAGCTTGCGGCGCAAAAACCGGCGACCTCGTCGTCGCCGTCTCCGCAAAGGAACAAATTAAAGGCACCGAAGCCGCCGCGCTCATTGCGGGTCAACTTCGCGTGCAACTCGGCGAAGCGCTCGGCGTTATCGACAAAACGCAATGGAAATTCCTCTGGCTCACCGGTTTCCCGCTCTTCGAGTGGAGCGAAGCCGACAAGACCTGGGTCAGCGCGCAGCATCCTTTCACCGGCATCGTGGACGAAGATCTCGAAAAACTCGAAAGCGCGCCGTGGGAAGTTCGTTCGAAGGGCTACGACCTCGTCCTCAACGGCTACGAACTCGGCTCCGGTAGCATTCGAATTCATCGCCAGGACATTCAGGAGCGCCTTTTCAAAGCGCTCGGCCTTTCAGAAGAACAGCTGCGCCGCCGCTTCGGCTTTTTCCTCGACGCACTGACTTACGGCACGCCGCCCCACGGCGGCATCGCGCTCGGAGTCGACCGCGTCGTGATGCTCCTCGCAGGCGAAACTTCCATTCGCGAAGTCATCGCCTTCGCCAAAACCACCAAAGCCCAGGATTTAATGGCAGAATCGCCCAGCGAAGTCGACACTGTCCAACTCGACCAGCTCGGCATCGCTATCAAGAATCCAGAAAAATAGATGAGCCGCATCCGCATACTCCCGGAAGCTGTCGCCAACAAAATCGCCGCTGGCGAAGTTGTCGAACGCCCCGCTTCCGTCGTAAAGGAATTGCTCGAAAACGCGCTCGATGCTGGCGCGAAAACCATTCGTGTCGAAACCGAATCCGGCGGCCGCCGCATGATTCGCGTCATCGACGACGGCCATGGCATGACGCACGACGACGCGCTCCTCGCGTTCGAACGCCACGCCACCAGCAAACTCCGCACCGCCGACGACCTTCTCTCCATCGCCACGCTCGGCTTTCGCGGCGAAGCGCTCCCAACGATTGCCGCCGTGTCGCGCCTGCTCCTCGAAACGCGCGACGCCGCCGAAGCCGAAGGTACGCGCATCGAATTCGCAGGCGGCAAACTCGTCAACGTCAAGCCCGCCGGCCTTCCCGCAGGCACCACGATCAGCGTCGCCGATCTTTTTTACTCCGTCCCCGCCCGCCGAAAATTCCTGAAATCCGACACCACCGAGCTCGGCCACATCGCGTCTCTCGTTACGCACTACGCCCTCGCCAATCCCGACAAGCAATTCGTTCTCACCACACCCACGCAATCCATCATCGATTGTCCACCCGCTGAAAAACTAGCCGACCGCGTCTACCAACTCTTTGGTCGCCAGGCGCTCGACGAACTCGTCGAACTTCCTCCCGTCTCCGCGCCGTTCCGCTCCGCAATCACCGAACCAGCGCTCGACGCCGAAGAAGAAAAAGCCACGCTCACCATCAGCGGCTTCACATCCCGGCCAGAAGTCCAGCGCACCAACTCCAGCGGCATCTACATCTTTGTCAACAAACGCCTCGTTCGCGACAAACTCATCCTCCACGCCATTCACGAGGCCTATCGAAACATTCATCCGCACGCCATCTCGCCCGCCACACTCCTCTTCCTCGAAATGCCCTACGACGAAGTGGACGTCAACGTTCATCCAAAAAAAATCGAAGTCCGCTTCCGCCGCTCGCAGTTCGTTCACGACTTCACGCGCGACACCATCCGTCAGGCTCTCGTGAACGCCCGCCCCATCGCCAGCTTCGCCGCCGCTGCTGCCGCGCCTTCTTCGTTCGGCAATTCCATGCCAACCGCCCACGGCACAACGTTCTCCGGCGGCATTACGCCTGCTCCCGTGGAATCCGGAATTCCTCGCGCCATGATTCCGGCCATGGAAGAAGTCAGCATCGGCTCTGGCGTCGGTTCCGACGGTGGCTACGAACTTTCGAACGCGCCTCTTCAACCGGTCGCGGAGCGTTTCACCTTCGAACCCACCGGTGGTCTCGCGTCCGCCATAGCGCCTGCCGTGCCGTCTTCCTCCTGGGCTGGCAATTTCGCACCCGCCAACGCCGCCGCACCAGCGTCTCTGCCGCATCCCGATCAAATCCGCGATTTAAAGCCGCTTGGCCAAGTGAGTTCCAGCTTCATCGTAGCCGTCAATGGCGAAGGCCTCTGGATTGTCGACCAGCACGTCGCCCATGAACGCGTCCTCTTCGAACAGCACCTCGCCGCCCGCCGTACCGGCAATGTCGAATCGCAGCGCATGCTCATGCCGCTCATTCTCGAACTCTCCCCGCGCCAGATCGTCATCTTCGAGAAAATCGCGGAAGAAATGTTCGCCAACGGTTTCGAAGTCGAACCCATGGGCCCGCGCAGCGTCGCAATTCAATCCGTACCCGCAGGCGTTCAGGCCAACGACGCCGAAAAACTGCTCACCGAAATTCTCGATGGCCTCGACCGCGAAAACGCCGCCATCTCCATCGAAACGCTCCAGGCAAAAATCGCCGCGTCCACCGCGTGCCACGCCGCCATCAAAATAAATATGCCGCTCGACCACACAAAAATGGAATGGCTTCTCGACGCGCTCGCCAAGACCGACTGTCCCATGAGCTGCCCTCACGGCCGCCCGGTCGTCCTGCGCTATTCCGTAAAAGAAATTGAACGCGCCTTTCACCGAATTTAGTTCACGGAGACGAAACGCATGAGCGATTCGCAAAAAAACGCAGTCATCTTCGGCTTGGCCAACAAGCGCAGCATCGCCTGGGCCATCGCGCAAAAACTTCACGCCGATGGCTGGCGCCTTGCCATCACCTATCAAAACGAACGCCTCGAACAGGAAGCCAAAGACCTCATCACGGATCTGCCCGGCTCAGCCGGTTTCATGTGTGATGTCTCGAGCGACGAACAAATCGCCGGGCTCTTCGAACAACTCAAATCGCGTTACGGAACGCTGCATGGCCTCGTGCACAGCGTTGCTTTTGCCCACGCCGAAGATCTCAAAAACGAATTCGTCAACACCTCGCGTGAAGGCTTCCGCGTTGCTCACGACATCAGCGTCTATTCGCTCATCGCCGTCACGCGCGCCGCCGTGCCGCTCATGACCGAAGGTGGCGGAGTCGTCACGCTGAGCTACTTTGGCGCGGAAAAAGTCGTTCCAAAATATAACGTCATGGGCGTCGCGAAAGCCGCGCTCGAGGCCAGCGTTCGTTATCTCGCCAGCGATCTCGGCCCCAAGAATATTCGCGTCAACGCCGTTTCCGCCGGCCCGATTAAAACCCTCGCTGCCCGGGGAATCTCCGGCCTTAGCGAAATGTTGAAAGGCCACGCCGAGCGCGCACCGCTTCGTCGCAATGTGGAACCCGCCGAAGTCGGCGCCACCGCCGCATTCCTCCTCTCGCCCGGCGGCTCCGGCATCACCGGTGAAACTATTTACGTCGATTGCAGCTACAACATTATGGGATTTTAGTGGCAAAGTCGTTCCTGTTTACCCTGTAAAGGGCTGCGCTTCGGCGAAGATGAATTACAATAAGTTTGCCAACCGATGACGGACCACAGTCCAACGCTCCAATCTTCTTCTCCATCCCGACCTCGCAAACTCACCATCGCCATTGACGGCCCAGCCGGCTCTGGCAAAAGCAGCGTCGCTCAGCGTGTGGCCCAAATCCTCGGCTATCTCTATCTCGACAGCGGCGCTATGTATCGCGCGCTCGCTCTCAAAGCGCTCCAAAGCAATGGCCTCGCCCTTTCTTCAACAAAAGAACTCGAAGAACTCGCCGCCGACACAACAATTGAATTGAAACCAACTCCGTCCGATCTCATCGCCGAGGGCGTGAAAAACCAGGTAATCCTTGACGGCTTCGACGTCACGCAATCCATTCGCACGCCAGAGGTCGCGCAGGCCGCTTCCCAGGTCGCCACTGTCGCAAAAGTTCGCGAACTTCTCGTTGCCCAGCAGCAACGTGCGGGCGCGGGTGGCGCCATCGTCATGGAAGGCCGCGACATCGGGACTGTCGTCTTCCCTAACGCCGAACTAAAAGTCTTCCTCGAAGCTGCTCCAGAAACTCGCGCCGAACGGCGCCACAAAGAGCACGAGCAAAAAGGCGAACATCTGACGTTCGAGCAAGTCCTCGAGGAAGTTCATGAGCGCGACAAGCGCGACCGCGAACGCAAAGTTTCTCCTCTGATCCGCGCGAAAGACGCCGTGCTCGTTGACAACACCGCCATGGACATCGAAGAAACCGCCCGACTCATCGTCATGCTCGCCCGTGAACGCGAATCGGAAATCACCCAAGTCGCAGGAGGAAAGGGAAATGCGTAGCGTTTTTCTCATGCTGGTCGCGTCTGCTGGAGGTTTTCTTTCGCTGCCGCTCGGAATCGTCGCGCAATCCGCGCCCACTCCTTCACAGATCGCAGCCGCGAAAAATTTCCGCGTTTATCTTGACGCTGACTGGCAGCGTTGGCTTGCCGAATATCCCGAATTCGCCACCAGCGTTGGCGAACGCCGGTTCAATCGTCAGTGGTCGGACGATTCTTCCGCCGCCATCGAAGCGCGTCGCAAGCATCTCCACGACAGTCTTGCTGCTCTCAAGAAAGTTGACCGTGCCACGTTGCCTCCCTCGGAGCAGCCTAACTACGATCTTTATCTCGATCTGCTGCAGACCAGCGAAGACGGCCTTCAATACGGCGACGATCCCTTTCCGTTTCGCAATGTCGTCCCGCTCAACGACCTTCTGCCGCTCAGCCAGATGGGCGGCATTCCGCAAGGCGCCGCCGGAACGCTCGCGAGCATGCCGGCCGAAACGGTCGCCGATTACGAAGACATCCTCGCCCGCCTCGAAGCCCTGCCCCTGGCCTTCGACCAAAATCGCGCGCTTCTCGAAGATGGACTCAAGAAAGGTTTCTCTCCTCCCAAAATCATCATGCGCGATGTCCCAAAGCAAATCGCAGACCTCACGCCTCCGGATCCATTCAAAAGCGCCCTTCTCGAGCCCTTCAACAAATTTCCCGTCGCCATTTCCGAATCGGATCGCTCGCGCCTCAAGCAACGAGCTGCTGAAATCTACACAAAATCGGTGCTGCCCGCCGTCACGCGCTACCACGACTACGTCGCGAATACGTACATTCCCGCGTGTCGCGAAGCCATCTCTGCCACCGCGCTGCCAGACGGCGCTGCCGCCTACGCATTTCACATCCGCTGGCAAACCACCACGAATCTCGATGCCCGGCAAATTCACGAAATCGGTCTCGCCGAGGTTAAACGCATCCGCGCCGAGATGGAAAAGCTCATCGCTTCTTCCGGCTTCAAAGGCAGCTTCCACGATTTCACCGACTTTCTTCGAACCGATCCGCGGTTTTATTTCGACAAGCCCGAAGACCTCGTCAACGCTTACAAAATTATCGCGAAGTCCATCGATCCGCAGCTCGTCAAGGAATTCGGCAAGCTCCCCCGCAATCCATACGGCGTCACGCCCATTCCCGATTTCAAAGCGCCTTCGCAGACCACCGCTTACTATCAGCCCGGCGCGCCTGCGGCAGGCCGCCCGGGCTACTATTTCGTGAACACTTACAATCTTCACGCGCGCCCCAAGTGGGAAATGGAAGCCCTCTCCCTCCATGAGTCCGTTCCCGGCCATCACCTGCAAATCTCGCTTGGCCAGGAACTCGACAACGTCCCCGAATTTCGGCGTCATGTCGGCTACTCCGCTTTCGTCGAAGGCTGGGGCCTCTATTCCGAAAGCCTCGGCGAAGATCTCGGTCTGTACAAAGACTCGTACTCGAAATTCGGCCAACTTACGTACGAAATGTGGCGCGCCGTTCGCCTCGTCGTGGACACCGGAATGCACTCCATGGGCTGGAGCCGTGAGCAGGCCATTCAGTTTTTCAAGGACAACACGGGAAAAACCGATCAGGACATCACCGTCGAAATCGACCGTTACATCGCCTGGCCCGGTCAGGCGCTCGCCTACAAAATCGGCCAGCTCAAAATCCGCGAACTCCGCACGCTCGCTGAAAAGGAACTCGGCCCGAAATTCGACAAACGCAAATTCCACGATGTCGTCCTCGAAAACGGCGCCGTGCCTTTGAACATCCTCGAATCTCACGTAAAATCTTGGATCGTTTCTCAAAAACCGTTAGCCGCCCAATGGAATCAATCAGTTAGAAGCGAATTCTCGCTCATGCATATTTTCTGAAAATATTGCTTGACAGATTTTCCTTTTCCCTTTACTTTGTCGTTACCTCAGTTGTTTCCGTTTTGCGGAATCCTCACTGAGCGTGAAAGGCAACGATGCAAAGCGACTACGACAATAAGACGGAAACGACTCACGGACCTGTCGGTCGCGCATCTTGCTGGCTCGCGCGGCCGTAAGAAACTCCCTTTAAATCGTTTCTTTTCAACGCTTTCTGTCGCGGGACTTTATCCCGGGATGGTGTAGTTCACGGATACTTCGACACGGTCGCCCGCAAGGGCTCGGGTTCGAATCCCGAGAACTGTGAACGCCAGTTCCTCCCGGCACTTTTTCCCTCGCTTCCATCGGCGAAGAGAATTTAGGTTTATGGAGTAGTACTACGGGTGTGCGCAACGGCAGCTCTGTAGTGGCCGGTCTTTAGATCAGCGGTTTTTCGCGATTTTTGTTTTGTTCGCGATTTTGCAGGAGGTGAAGTTCAAAAGTTTGTGGCGTGGTGAAGGCACGGATTACATCGCACCAGCGGTTGCGGGTTCGAATCCCGTCGGCGGCGCAAGTCGCCGTAGCTCAATGGCAGAGCAATGGAGAAACTTTCCGGGCCGCCGATTCCCGCCACAAAAATATTCCAGTGTGGTGAAGGCGCGCGTTACTTCGGTAGAGCGCTCCGGTGCAAACCGGAGAGGTTGCGAGTTCGATGCTCGCTCGCCCCGAAAAGGACGATAGCTCAAACACAAATCGCGAGCCGCTCGTTCCCGCTGGAACGAAATTCCGGGATGGTGCAGTGCAGGGATACTTCTCGCCAAGAAGCGGAGATGAGACTCCGCAGCCCTGACCGATTTTCCTCCCGGAGCAAATTTGTCCGGCGCGAATCGCAACCGGTCGGCGGTTCGCGCCGGGGCGGTCGGTGTCGCAAGCGCCAGCTGCATTCGAAATTGCGCCGCCGCAACAAATTATCGCGCACAGCGACGTTGGACGTGGTGAAGGACAGGGTTACTTCGCCTATGGAGCGGGAGACGTGGGTTCGAATCCCACCCGATTCGCGAGAGTCGGTAGCTGAGCGGTAAAGCGCCTCATATCCCTGGCCGTTTGTTCCCGTCCAGCAATTTTGTTTGAAATGCGAGCACTGTCGCGAGGCAGGCCGCGGAAAGGAGAGAAACAACAATGGCAAAACTCAACGTATGGAAGCGCCTGTTCCCGTCGGGAATTCGCGCCAAAACTCATGCCCAAACTTATGAAGGAGCGGTCGCGCAGAAGGTCAATCCCCGGCTCGAACTGCGGCGCACCGTGCTCACCTGCCTGCTTTGGGAAGACACCTTCTACGAAAAGGGCAGCAAGATCGCCGAGCGCATCGCCGATCTCGTAACGAAGAACACGGCCGAAGACGTCGCCGCGCTTGCAGTCGAAGCACGCGACAAGATGCAGCTTCGCCATGTTCCTCTCTTCCTTGTCCGTGAGCTTGCTCGCCGCAAGGGAGCCGGAACGCTCGTTGCGGAAACGCTCGACCGCGTGATCCAGCGCGCCGACGAACTCGCTGAGTTCGTCGCGCTTTACTGGACCCCGCGCAAGCAGCCGCTTTCCGCCGGTGTAAAGCGTGGGCTTGCTAAGGCGTTCACGAAGTTTGACGCCTATCAGCTCGCGAAATACAACCGCGACGGTGTCGTTAAGCTTCGCGACGTGCTCTTTCTCAGCCACGCCAAGCCCATCAACGCCGAACAGGCCGCTCTCTGGAAGCGTCTCGTCGAGAACACGCTCGACCCTCCCGACACTTGGGAGGTTGCCTTGTCCGCAGGGAAGGACAAGCGCGAGACCTGGGAGCGCCTGCTCGGTGAAGGAAAGCTTGGCGGAATGGCCGTGCTTCACAATCTTCGCCTGATGCTTGCATCCGGCGTCGCTCCGAAGCTCATCGCCGCTCGCCTCGAGAAGGGAATTGCTCGCGCGCTTCCGTTCCGTTTCGTGACAGCAGCGCGTTACGCGCCCAAGGTCGAGGACGCGATCGAAAAAGCCATGCTCAAGGGCGTCGCCGGATTCGAAAAGCTCACCGGCTCGACGGGGCTGCTTGTCGACGTCTCCGGCTCGATGGATTCCCATCTCGCTCAGAAGAGCGAGACGAAGCGCATGGACGCGGCCGCGGGCCTCGCCATTCTTCTTCGTGAAGTTGCGGCCGATTTCGAAGCCGCCACGTTCTCGGAAAAGTGCGTGACAATTCCTCCGCGCCGTGGCTTCGCACTTCGCGACGCCATCGTGAACTCGCAGGCGCACTCTTCGACCTACTTGAAGCGTGCGCTCGAAGAGCTTCGCGATAAGCGCGGTTGGGAAAATCTCGACCGCGTTATCGTCATCACCGACGAACAGTCTCACGACGGCATTGCTCCCGCGTGGACGCCGAAAGCTTACGTCGTGAACGTTGCGCCGTATCAGCACGGCGTCAGCTATGGCAACGGCTGGACGCACATTGACGGCTGGTCCGAGCGCGTCGTGGATTACATCGCCGCGACCGAATCGGAATCCGCCGAATAATTCAGCAAAAGCGCGAGTTCCGCGCAAAATCAAAACGCGGCTGGCGGTCGCCGGAAGCAATTCCGGCTAAACCCCTGCCGCGTTTTTCATCTCGCCGAATCCGAAATCACGCGCTCAAACCAAAATCGACGCCTTTTCCGACGCCCTCATGTAGCAATCCGGCAGCCTCGCTTCTTCTACGTTCACCCGTCTCGCCGCCTTCGCCACCGTGTTCCAGGTCCCGCCTTCGTACGCCAGCATCAAGTCCAGCACGCCGCGAAATTCGTTCTCGCCCCCCTGCAATGCCACCGCTATATCTTTCGATAGCGGCAAATCTTCCAGCACGCGCTCCATCGGCTTGTCCAGCAACGCATCCGCTACGGACAGCAATCCCAGTAAAAACAATTCCGCCGCTTCCGCCGCTCGCCCGCTTGCCTCTGCCATCTGTTCGCAAAAATATCCCCGCATTACCGCCGTCCGTGCCAGTTCGATCGGTTTCCCGGATGCCAGAGCCACCACCGCCACAATCGAAATCCACCGCCTGAATTCCTTCTCGCCCAACAATCTAACCGCTCGCGGAATATCGCGCACTTCGCCGCTCCGTCCCAGGAGTGGCGAATTTAGATATCGCAGTAATTTGTACGTCAACGAAGGATCTTGCCTCATCAATTCCTCCACTCGATGAACGTTAAACTCCGTCGCTGCAGCTTCTTTCAGGATTCGCACGCAAACCGTCTTCTCTGCCGGAATGTCCTGGCTCGTCATCATCGTCGGTTTGCAGAAAAAGTATCCCTGAAAATACGTGTAGCCGAGCCGCTTGCTCCGGTCCAGTTCCGTCTCGGTCTCCACCTTCTCCGCAAGCAGCGCGATGCCCCTCGGCAAATATTTCTCCGCAATCGCTCGTTGCGTCATTTCCCCGCATTCCCGGTAATCGACCTTCAGGAAATTCACCAGCGGTATCATTCCCGCCCACTTGTCACCGCCCACAAAATCGTCGATCGCCAGTTGATAGCCCCTGTGCTTAAGCTCCCGACACGATTCAATCACCTCCGCGGTCGGCTTCACGTGCTCGAGAACTTCCAGCACCACGCGCCGCGGATCCAGCAGCTTCGCCGCTTCCGACAGCAACGCCTTTTCATCCATGTTCACAAACGCTTTCGCCGGACCGATTAGCCGTTCCATGTCGAACACCATCATGCTGTCCACAATCACGCTCTGCGACGCCATGGCATCCGGCAGCGCACGATTTTCCGGGCTCGTTCGAAACAGCAGCTCATACGCAAACACTTTCAGGTCACTTCCGAAAATCGGCTGCTTCGCGATAAATTTATCGGACATCGTGGCTCGCTTCCCGCTGCTTCATCCTTCAAATCTGTAATTCCTTCACGCACCGGTTCGCCTGCATCTGGCATTCCGGTGCGCGTTGCTCGTCGAATTCCAGGCCCTCCATCGCCGCCGTGAACTCTTCCCACTTCCCCAGTTCGAACGCCACAGCCGCATCCAGCGCATACCGCAGTTCATTCGACTTGCCGCTCAGCGCTGCGCGCACTTTCCCGTTCACCGGCAACTCAGCCATGATGTCTGCCAGCGGCCGGTCCATCAGGGCGTTCATCACCGAAAACAAGCCCACCATGAAATATTCAAATGGAGTCGCGCCCTGCGTTTTCACCCGCGCCAGTGCTTCGCAAAAAAATGCCCGCGTCAGCCCCGTTCGAATCAGCTCGTTCGGTTTGTCCGCCGCCGGCGTCATGACCGCCACCAGCGATGCCCACCGTCGAAACTCGTCGTCGCCCAATAGCGCGATCGCGCTGTGCACCGACCGCACTTCCACCGGCCGCGCTTTCAGCGGCGAATTTAGAAATCGCAGCAGTTTGTACAACAGCGACGGCTCCTGTTTCAGCAACGCTTCGACCTGCGCAATGTTCATTGGTTTTTGGTGCACCAGTCGCAGCAATTCCATGCAGTGCGCTTCCGTGCCCGGCACCTCCCGCCGTTTCAAAATCTTTGGCTCCAGAAAAAAATGTCCCTGAAAATACGAATACCCAAGATTCTTTGCCTGCTCGAACTCTTTCCATGTCTCCACTTTTTTCGCGATGAGCTTTGCCTCGTACTTGGCCAGCAAGGTTTTCATCTCTGCCTGCTCCGCTTCCCCAACCTCGCGGAAATCCACTTTCACAAAATTCATGCAACGCAACACGGTTTCTGGAATCGCTTGCCCGGCATAGCCGTCCAACGCCGCGCGGTATCCCGACAGTCGCAGATTCTTGATCCCCGCAATCAACTCTTCATTGAAATTTAGCGTGGGAGGTATTTCGATTACCGTCTGTTCTTTCGGCAGCAGCAGCGCCGCGCCGTTCATAACCTCTTCCGCGCCGAAATTAACATGCGCGCTCGCGCCATCCACGAGCGCATTCCAATCGAATAGCATCGTGCTGGAAAGAATCAGTTGTGACGTCGCGGTACGGCTCGCTCCCGCGCGATTGTCGTCCTGCGCGCGAAAAAGCAATTCGTATCCGGCAAGCTTTAGCTTTTCATCCAGAATGGGTTGTCTTGCGATGAACCGTTCGTACACCCGTCCACCTCCGTCCAGTGTCGTGCACTGTTCGGCGTGGGGTTCGGTGCTCGAGAGGGGAGCAGTCCGTTAAGGGGCGCCGTTACTTGGCGTTTCTTACGTTGGCGCCGACATCGACGCCAGAAATTCCATGTTCGACTTCGATTTCGTCAATCGGCTCAGCAACAATTCCATCGCTTCCACCGTCGACAGCGGGCTCAGCACTTTCCGCAACACCCACACTCGGCTCAATTCGTCTGCCGGCAGCAGCAGTTCGTCCTTGCGCGTTCCGGATCGCTGAATATCGATCGCCGGAAACACGCGCTTATCCGCAAGCCGCCGGTCGAGATAAATTTCCATGTTGCCGGTGCCTTTGAACTCTTCGAAAATCACATCGTCCATGCGACTGCCGGTGTCAATCAAGGCCGTCGCAATAATCGTCAACGAACCGCCCTCTTCCACGTTTCGCGCGGCAGCAAAAAAACGCCGCGGCCTCTGCAACGCATTCGCGTCGATACCGCCCGACAGAACTTTGCCCGACGGCGGCGTCACCGCGTTATACGCACGCGCCAGACGCGTCACGGAATCCAGCAGCACCACCACATCCCGCTTGTGCTCCACCAGCCGTTTCGCCTTCTCCAGAACCATTTCGGCAACTTGAATGTGCCGTTGTGGTGCTTCGTCGAATGTCGAGCTGATTACTTCGCCCTTTACCGTCCGCTGCATGTCCGTAACTTCTTCCGGACGCTCGTCAATCAACAGCACGATCAGGGCCACTTCCGGATGGTTCGTCGTAATTGAATTCGCGATCGATTGCAGCATCACTGTCTTGCCGGTCCGTGGCGGCGCGTTGATCAACCCGCGCTGGCCTTTGCCGATTGGATTCAGCAAATCCAGCACGCGCCCCGTCATGTTCTCTTTCGTCGTTTCCATCTTCAACCGGCCCTGCGGATAGAGCGGCGTCAGGTTGTCGAAGAAAATCTTGTTCCGCGCAACTTCCGGATCTTCAAAATTCACCGCTTCCACTTTGATCAGCGCAAAATACCGCTCGCCGTCTTTCGGCGGCCGTACCTGTCCGCTCACCGTGTCGCCCGTCCGCAAATCGAACTTGCGAATCTGCGACGGCGAAACATAAATATCGTCCGGCCCGGGCAAATAGTTGTATTCCGGCGCGCGCAGGAAGCCGAATCCGTCCGGCAAACATTCCAGCACGCCTTCCGAGAAGATTAGCCCGCTCTTTTCCGTCTGCGCACGCAGGATTTGGAAAATCAACTCCTGCTTCCGCATGCCGCTCGCGCCCGGAACATTCAACTCCTTCGCGATCTTCGCGAGGTCCGTGATGTTCTTTTCTTTCAGCTCAGCCAGGCTGATGCTTATTTCTTTGCCGTTCTCTGCTGTTTCTTTCGCCATATGTCCTTAACTTTAGTTTCGTAGATTGTTCGAGATTTTGGGTTGCACGGGATGATGCACCGCGCTGGCAGTCCAGGGAAGAACCGGCCAGGAGGGGCAAACTGAACTACGGCCAACCACACTCAGCGTTGTGCTCTGACTTCGTGCAGCGGTTCCCCCGAAGACCGAACCGCAACTGCACTTCGCTGCCTTTAGTTGGTCAAACTCGTGTCTTTCTCGGCGCCAGCCACAAACGGCTCGGCTACAGGCGCAACCGCGGCATGCTCTGTGGGCACAATCGGCCTCTCAAGAGCTATATGCAGCACTTCATCCATCGTCTCGACTAGGTGTACCGTGAGACTGGAGAGGATTTCCGGCGGGATGTCCGCCAGGTCCTTCTCATTGTCCTTCGGAATCAGTACCGTACGCAAGCCCATTCGGTGGGCGGCCAATAATTTCTCTTTCAACCCGCCAATCGGTAGAACCTTGCCCCGCAACGTGATTTCCCCCGTCATCGCCACGTCGCAACGCACCGGAATCTTCGTCAGCGCGCTCACAATCGATGTGCAGATCGTGATGCCCGCCGAGGGCCCGTCCTTCGGAATCGCGCCTTCCGGCACATGCAGGTGAATATCAAGATTGCGATAAAAATCTTTCGGCAAGCCGATCTGACCCGAGCGCGAGCGAATGTAGCTCATCGCGGCTTGCGCCGATTCCTGCATCACTTCGCCGAGTTTCCCCGTCGGGGTCAGCCGGCCTTTGCCTTCCATAATCGCCGCTTCGGTCACCAGCACTGACCCGCCCACTTCGGTCCAGGCCAATCCCGTCGTCAAACCGATTTCGTTGTGCTTCTCCAGCCAGAATTCGCGGTACTTCAGCACGCCGAGGAAATCATTCACGTTCGTCGCGGTGACTTCCACCTTGACGGCTTCTTTTTCGGAGACGACCTTGCGCGCCATCTTCCGCGCGATGTTCTGAATCTCGCGCTCCAGATTTCGCACGCCCGCTTCATGCGTGTAGTGCCGGATGATCTGCAGCAAGCCTGCGTCCGTGAAACTCAGGTTTTCCGCCTTCAAACCCGTCGCTTCCAGTGCGCGCTTCACCAAAAACCGCTTCGCAATTTCCAGCTTTTCTTTTTCCGTGTACCCCGGAAGCCGCAAAATCTCCATACGGTCTTGCAACGGCTGCGGAATCGTGTGCAGTACGTTCGCCGTGCATACAAACATCACTTTCGACAGGTCGTACTCCACGTCCAGATAATGGTCCGTGAACGCGTGATTCAATTCCGGGTCA
>Ga0137412_10001473_pt1 | contig 18365 bp, 17 predicted proteins | sample CZODoug2_1_16fun_FD_122160 | JGI IMG/M metagenome (GOLD analysis project Ga0137412, IMG submission 122160) | Vadose zone soil fungal communities from Angelo Coast Range Reserve, California, USA - CZODoug2_1_16fungal (Hybrid Assembly) | ecosystem: Environmental > Terrestrial > Soil > Vadose zone...
GTCGTCAGCAGCAATCCGACACTGACACAGTCGGCGGCAGCCGACACTGACGGGAGCGCCGTGAGCATCGAGCGGTTCAGGGGCGCGGACGCCATCCCCGGCGTGCTGCGCCACGCAATGTCGCCCGGATCGTCCTCGTTCACCGAGTTCTTGAGCACTGCCGCGCCCGACCTGCTGCCCCACCCGCATCTGGTCTCCGACCTCGCCCCGCACGGCACCACGATCGTCGCCGCCGTCTACGACGGTGGCGTCGTCATGGCCGGCGATCGCCGCGCCACCATGGGCAACCTGATCGCCCAGCGCGACATCGAGAAGGTCCTCGCCGCCGACGAGTACACCTTGATCGGCGCCGCGGGCACGGCCGGCATCGGCATCGAGCTGGTGCGGCTGTACCAGGTCGAGCTCGAGCACTACGAGAAGATCGAGGGCACCCAGCTCACCCTCGACGGCAAGGCGAATCGCCTCGCGACCATGATCCGCGGCAACCTCGGCCTGGCCATGCAGGGTCTCGCGGTCGTGCCGTTGTTCGCGGGCTTCGACACCATGGCGGCCGATCCGGCGACGGCCGGGCGCATCTTCAGCTTCGACGCCGCCGGCGGCTGCTACCCCGAGCGCTACTTCGACGGGGTCGGCTCCGGTTCGGGGTTCGCCAAGTCGTCGCTGAAGAAGCGGTGGCGCCCGAGCATGTCCGTCGACGAGGTCGTGCGCGTGTCCGTCGAAGCGCTCTACGACGCCGCCGACGAGGACTCGGCCACCGGCGGCCCGGACCTGGTGCGGCAGATCTTCCCGGTCGTGATGCTGGCCAGCGCCGACGGCACCACCCGGGTCCCCGACTCGGATCTGGACGTCGTCGTGCGCGCCATCGTCGACGAGCGACGCGACCAACCCGGCACCTGATCCCGACGAGACCAGCGGAGAGCCCACCACCATGACGATGCCGTTCTATGCGTCGCCCGAGCAGATCATGCGCGACCGTTCCGAGTACGCGCGCAAGGGCATCGCACGCGGGCGCAGCGTCGTGGTGCTCCGCTACACCGGGGGCGTGCTGTTCGTGGCCGAGAACGCCAGCTCGGCCCTGCACAAGGTGAGCGAGATCTATGACCGGATCGGTTTCGCCGCCGTCGGTATGTACAACGAGTTCGAGAACCTGCGGGTGGCCGGCATCCGGCTGGCCGACATGCGCGGGTACTCCTACGACCGGCGGGACGTGACCGCTCGCGCGCTGGCCAACGGCTACGCGCAGACCCTCGGCTCGCTGTTCACCGATCAGCAGAAGCCCTACGAGGTCGAGCTGTGCGTGGCCGAGGTGGGCGACACGCCCGACGGCGACCAGATGTATCGCATCTCCTACGACGGCACGATCAACGACGAGCCCGACTTCCTGGTGATGGGTGGGCAGGCCGAGGCGCTCACCACCGAGGTTCGCCGGACGTTCACCGACGGCCTGGACCTGGGCGAGGCGCTCGGGGTGGCGGTGCGTGGTCTCGGCTCGGTGGGCGGCAACGGCACGCCCCGGACGCTGCCGGCCAACCAGCTCGAGGTGGCGGTGCTCGACCGCACGCGGGGTACCCGCAAGTTCAAGCGGGTCGAAGGCGCCGCGCTCACCGCGTTGCTGCCGACGGACAGCAGCGCCGCGCCGGCCGATCCGGCGCCGGCCGACACGCCGCCGCACGACGCGGACGGCGGCAGCAGCAACGGCAGCGGCGGCGACGCCTCCAGCTGACCTCGGCGTCAGCCGCTGGCCGCGCCCGTCACGACCTGGCCGTTGGACACCTGCACGTCGATCTTGGGCAGCGGCCTGGTCGCCGGGCCGTTGATCACCTCTCCGGTGACGGCGTTGTACTTCGAACCATGACACGGGCAGTCCAGCTCCGCGCCCGCGGGTTTGACGGTGCAGCCCATGTGCGTGCACTTGGCGCTGAATGCGGCCGCGGTGTCCGCGGTCGGGCGGGCCACGATCGCCGCCGTCCCGTCGGGCAGCTTCGCCAACACGGCCTCGCCGACCTTGATGTCGTCCAACTTCGCCAGCGGAGCACTCGCCGCGGGCGTGTCGCTCGTGCCGCCCGTGTCTTTCTTCGATGAGCTCGAGCTGCACGCGGCGAGCGCTACCGCACCAGCCCCGGCTGCGCCGGCAGCCAGGACGGAGCGGCGGGTGACGGTCAGGTCGTCGATCATCGATGTACCTCCGGTTGCCGAACGTTGTCGCATATGTACACGGCCGGCGGCCATGCTTGGTTCACGCCTGAACCAAACCGGGCGGCGGCCCGTGTTGGATGTCATGGCCGCACTCGCGCCGGGCCTGGCCGGCGGGGCACACTGCACGGTGACCGACGCTCCGCGCGGGAGCGTCACGACGGCCCGAGCCAGCAGGAGTGGTGTGCCCACGAGCGACGCCGAACTGATGCGGGCTCTGCACGACCAGCACGCCCGAGCGTTGTGGTCCTACGCCGTGCATTTGACCGGCGGCGACCGAGCTCGGGCCGAGGACGTCGTCCAGGAGACGATGCTGCGGGCCTGGAAGCACCCACAGGTACTCGACCAGTCGGAGGGCTCGGCCCGAGCGTGGCTGTTCACGGTGGCGCGGCGCATCGTCATCGACGACTGGCGCACGTCGCGAAGCCGGCACGAGGTCGTCACCGCCGAGCCGCCGGAGCTACACGTCGCCGATCCCACCGAGGGCGCCGCCGATGCCGCGGTCGTGACGGCGGCCCTGCGGCAGCTATCGGTCGAACACCGCCAGGTAGTGCTCGAGTGTTACTACCGTGGTTCGTCGATGGCCGAAGCGGCTCGCCGGCTCGGGGTGCCGGAGGGCACCGTGAAGTCCCGCGCGCACTACGCCTTGCGCGCACTGCGCCTGGCCCTGGACGAGCTAGGAGGTGTGCGATGAGCAGGAGCGATCCGTTCGAGATGTTCGACGGCGCGTACGTGCTCGGCGCGCTCTCCGACGACGACCGCCGCGCGTACGAGGCGCACCTGCTCGAGTGCGACGCCTGCGCGGCGTCGGTGCGTGAACTGCAGGACCTGCCGCAGGCGCTCGCCCTGGTCTCGCCGGCAGCACTCGAGGACGACCCGCCGCCCAGCTCGCTGCTGCCTTCGCTGCAACGGCGGGTCCGGCGCGACCGCAATCGCCGACGCTGGATCGTCGGCAGCGTGGCGGCGGCCGCGGCCGCGTGCATCGTCGCGGTGGCCGTCGTCGCGACCCGCCCGGACAGCCCGAGCAGCCATCCAGTGGCGATGCAGGCGGTAGGCGCCGGCACCGCGATCAAGGCAACGATCGACGTGCGCCCCGTGGCGTGGGGCACCCGCATTGATCTGGTGTGTATCTACAACCGGAACGTCAAGGCCGGCCACCCGTACGCTCTGCTCGTCATCGACCGCGACGGCGGGCAGCACCAGCTCGGCACGTGGAACCTCGCCCCCGGCAAGGAAGCCAAGTACGAGAGCGGCACGTCGCTGAAACGCAGTGACATCGCGTCGGTGCAGATCACCGGCGCCGACTACAAGACCCCGGTGCTGACCCTCAACCTGTAGCGCCCACCGCCTCGTCCAGGAACGGACCGAGCACGCGAGTCAGGGTGGCGGCGACCTCTTGCGCGGACGCCGCGGGCTGCGCGGCGTGGCTGATGCACAGCCGCACCACGGTGTCGGCGAACTGCGTCACGTCGCGCAGCCTCGCCTGCGGCCACAGCTCGCTGATCAGCGTTGCCAGTCGACTGCTCGCGATCTCGACCACGGGCGCGCCGCGCGTGGTCAGGAACGACAGCAGCCCGCCGTCGTCCGCGGACGTGATCGCCTTGAAGAACGGCTCGTCGGCGGCGGCGCTCAGGAACACCTCGACGCCGGCGTGCAGGGCGTCGCGGGCCGAGCCGGCGTGCGCGCGGACGGAATCCTCGATAGCGGTTAGGAAGCGATCCGTCTCGCGGAGCACGTAGGCCTGGGCCAAGGCCGCGCGGGAGCCGAACTCGTTGTAGAGGGTCTGGCGGCTCAGTCCGACGGCGGCGGCGACATCGGACATCGTGGTGGCGGCCCAGCCCCGCTCGCGCACCAGGTCGTCGACGGCGTCGAACACGGTGTCACGCAGCAGGCGGCGGGCGGCCTGCGAGAACGGCGGCCGGGTCATGCGTCCACCTCGAGGAAGTCGATCTTCTCGCGGACTCCGCAGTCGGGGCAGCACCAGTCGTCGGGGACCTCGGCCCAGCGCGTACCGGGCGCGAAGCCCTCGCGCGGTTCGCCGGCCCGCTCGTCATAGACGTAGTCGCAGACTTCGCACCGGTAGCTGGTCACGCCGCCACTCTGGCGGATGTCGGGCCGTACCTCGCGAGGACACGGTCGCGCTTGGCCGGATGGATATTGGCCAGCGTCAGGTCGCCGCCGTAGTGGTCGACCACGCGGTGGTCCATGACGCGGCGCCACAGCGGCGGGAAGTAGGCCAGCACGATCATGCTGGCGTACCCGCTCGGCAGCTGCGGTGACGCCTCGAAGTGGCGCAGCGCCTGGTAGCGGCGGGTGGGGTTGGCGTGGTGGTCGCTGTGCCGTTGCAGGTGGTAGAGCAGCACGTTCGTCACGATGTGGTTGTTGTTCCAGCTGTGCCGCGGATCGACGCGCTCCCATCGCCCGTTGGGCAGCTGCTGGCGGGCCAGCCCGTAGTGCTCCAAGTAGTTCACCGCCTCGAGTAACGAGAAGCCGAGCACGGCCTGCAGGGCCAGGTAGGGCAGGACGCCGGGGCCGAACGCGGCGACCAGCGCGCCCCACAGGACGACGCTCATCGCCCAGGCGTTGAGGACGTCGTTGCGCCAGGACAGAGTTGGCCGGCCCATTCGGCGCAGCCGGGTGCGTTCCAGTCGCCAGGCGTTGCGCAGGCTGCCCCAGACGGTGCGTGGCCAGAACGCCCAGAACGTCTCACCGAGCCGGCTGCTGGCCGGGTCCTCGGGCGTGGCCACCCGGACGTGGTGGCCCCGGTTGTGCTCGATGAAGAAGTGTCCGTAGAACGTCGGCGCGAGCGCGATGCGGGCGAACCAGCGCTCGAGGTGCTCCTTCTTGTGGCCGAGCTCGTGGGCGGTGTTGATCGCAACACCGTTGAGCAGACCGAGCGAGACCGCGAGCCCGACCTTGTCGACCACCGACAGGTCGTGGTGCGTCCACAACCAGCAGACCAGGACGATGTCGAGGTACTGCAGCGGCAGGAAGAGGTACGTGCACCAGCGGTAGTAGCGGTCCTGCTCCAGCCAGCCGAGGACGCTGTCGGGCGGGTTGCTCGGATCATGGCCGACGAGCAGGTCCAGCACCGGGATGATGCCGTAGACGAAGATCGGCCCGAACCACCAGAACAGGCCTAGGCCGGTGAGGTTCACCAGCCCCCAGGCGGCGAAGATCAACAACGGGATGAGCGCGCCGAACAGCCAGGCGTAGCGCTTGCCGTCCCGCCACGCCGGACGCTCGCCCGTCGCTACGACCTGCCCAGACAAGGTTCCGTCGCGCATGACCGGCCTCCTTGACGAAACACGGATACGTGTCGTCTAGGTTGACATGCCAGTGCAATTTGTCAAGGGACGGAAACCACGTATCGAGCGTTCGCCGATCGGCCCCACCACATCGGCGATCTTGATATCGAGGTGTGGCTATAGCCCTCGTCCAATATCAAGATCGCCGCGCGCGGTCCGAGATCGCTGGGCTGACCGGCAAGGAGTCATAGCCGCGCAGCACCCGGGTGCCGCGCCGCACCGGCGGGCCGGCGATGGCGAGGTCGGGCATCCGCTCGAACAGTGCCTCGAGTGCGATCGCTCCCTCCAGGCGGGCGAGCATCGCGCCGACGCAGAAGTGCGCACCGGCCGAGAAGGACAGGTGCTCGCGTGCGTTCGCACGGGTGATGTCGAACCGGTGCGGGTCGTCGAAGACGTCGGGGTCGCGGTTCGCTCCGGCGAGGATGACGAGCACCGGGCGAGCCTGCGGGACGCGCACGCCGGCGACGTCCACGTCGCGCTGAGCGTTGCGCAACGTCACCTGCACCGGGGAGTCGTAGCGCAGTACCTCCTCGACCGCGTTCTCCCAGCCCGACGGGTCGGCTCGCAGCGCGGCGAGTTGCTCGGGATGGGCCAGCAGGGCAACCACGGCGTTGGCGATCAGGTTGACCGTGGTCTCGAAGCCGGCGCCGATGGTCAGCAGGGCCGTGGCGCGCAGCTCGACGTCGCTGAGCCGATCGGTGCCGTCCATGGTGGCGAGCTGGCTGAGCAGATCGCTGCCGGGGTTGCGGCGCAAGTCCTCGATGTGGCCGCCGATCGTCGCGTGGGCCTCGCGCACCGCCGCGTCGACCTCGCGATACTGCCGCAGCGACAGCCCCGGATCGAGTGCCTGCGAGGCGGAGTCGGCGAAGCGCAGGACATCGGGCCGAAGCTCTTCGGGCACGCCCAGGATCTCCGCGATCATCGTGAGCGGCAGCACCTTGGCGTAGTCCGCGACCAGGTCGAACCGGGGTCGGTCGGCCACCCGGTCGAGCAGTTGGTCGGCCAGTTCGCGGATGCGCGGGCGCAGTCCGTTCATCGCTCGGGCGGTGAACACCTTGGACACTGGACGGCGTAGCCGGCCGTGCAGCGGCGGGTTGACGGACAGCAGCGACGGAGGATCCACCGGCCCGGGCACCGAGCTGTCGATCAGCCGGGTCAGCAACCGATTCAGGCGCGGCGAGCCCAGATCGCCCGGGCCGACGCCGAATGCGTCGCTGCGCAGGACCTCGTTGGCCACCGAGTGGGTCGCGGTCGCGCTGAGCAACCGGCCGTTGATGAGCGGGCCCTGGTCACGGATCCGGTCATACGTCGCGAACGGATCCTGGCGGATCGTCGGATCTACGGCCGTGCCGGCGATCGGATCACCGCGCCGGGAGGCCGCGCGGAGGGCGACCCGCGGCAACCCGTGGGCCAGGGCCCAGGTGGCCAGCAGGCGGGGACGGATCGGAGTGAGAACAGCGCCGCTCGTCATGCAGCGCACGCTACGACCGCGGCACGACGTGCACATCGTCCTGAGGGAGGAATCTGACGTCCTTCCGCGGTAGGAGTGTCAGGCTCGCTTCGTTATCTGCCGGCACGGCGCGCCGGTTACGCCTAGGCTGTCTTTGTGCACCGACGGATCTTTGGTATCGAGAACGAGTACGGCGTCACGTGCACGTTCCACGGGCAGCGGCGCCTGTCACCCGACGAGGTGGCGCGCTACCTGTTCCGGCGGGTCGTGTCGTGGGGCCGCTCGTCGAACGTCTTCCTGCGCAACGGCGCTCGGCTGTACCTGGACGTGGGCAGCCACCCCGAGTACGCCACCCCCGAGTGCGACTCGCTGGCCTCGCTGGTCGCGCACGACAAGGCGGGGGAGCGCATCCTCGAAGGGCTCGTCGTCGACGCCGAGAAGCGGCTGCACGACGAGGGCATCGCCGGTGACATCTACCTGTTCAAGAACAACACCGACTCGGCCGGCAACTCCTACGGCTGCCACGAGAACTTCAACGTCGGCCGGCACGGCGAATTCAGCCGGATGGCCGACGTGCTGATCCCGTTCCTCGTCACCCGGCAGGTCATCTGCGGGGCCGGCAAGGTGTTGCAGACCCCGCGCGGTGCGGTCTACTGCCTGAGCCAGCGGGCCGAGCACATCTGGGAAGGCGTCTCGTCGGCTACCACCCGGAGCCGCCCGATCATCAACACCCGTGACGAGCCGCACGCCGACGCCGAGCGGTACCGGCGCCTGCACGTGATCGTCGGCGACTCGAACATGAACGAGAGCACGACGATGCTCAAGGTCGGCTCGGCCGATCTGGTGCTGCGGATGCTCGAGCACGGCGTCCAGTTCCGCGACCTCGCGCTGGAGAACCCGATCCGGGCCATCCGCGAGATCTCGCACGACCTGACGGGCACCCGGCAGGTGCGCTTGGCCGCCGGGCGCAGCGCCACGGCGTTAGACATCCAGCGCGAGTACTACAGCAAGGCTGTGGACTTCGTCGAGCGCACCGGCCCCGACGACTCGTCCAAGCGGGTGCTCGAGCTGTGGGGCCGCACCCTGGACGCCGTCGAGCAGAACGACCTGACCAAGATCGACCGCGAGATCGACTGGGCGACCAAGTACCAGCTGATCGAGCGGTACCGGGCCAAGCACAACCTGCCACTGTCGTCACCGCGCGTGGCCCAGCTCGATCTCGCCTACCACGACATCCAGCGCACGCGCGGGCTCTACTACCTGATGCAGCGCCGTGGCCTCGTCGACCGGATCACGAACGACCTCACCGTGTTCGAGGCCAAGAACGTGCCGCCGCAGACGACGCGGGCCAAGCTACGCGGCGACTTCATCCGTCGCGCGCAGGAGCGTCGTCGCGACTTCACCGTCGACTGGGTGCACCTCAAGCTGAACGATCAGGCGCAGCGCACCGTCCTGTGCAAGGACCCCTACCGCAGCGTCGATGACCGGGTCGAGAAGCTCATCAACTCGATGTAACGGGGCTGTCGGCGCCGGCCGATAATGTCGAGCACATGAGCGACGTGCAATGCCCGGCGACGATCCTGGTCGTGCGGCACGGTGAGAGCGTGGGCAACGTCGGCCGTCGGCTCAGCGCGGCCGCTCCGGGCGAGCCGCTGACCACTCGGGGACAAGGCCAGGCGGCCGCCCTGGCCCAAAGGTTGCGGACCCGCAAGGTCGCCCACGTCTACGCCTCGCCGTTGCTGCGGGCCCAGCAGACCGGGCAGATCCTCGCCGCCGCCCTCGGTGTGGGGTTCGGCACCGTCGACGGCGTCCAGGAGGTCAGCATGGGCCGATGCGAGGGCAGCGTCGCCGCCGAGGACTGGGCCCACATCGACGCGTCGTTCCTGCGCTGGAGCGACGGCGAGCTCGCCGCCCGAATCGACGGCGGCGAGTCCGGCCACGAGATCGTCCATCGAATGCGCAGCGCCCTCGGCGAGATGGCCGACCAGCATCGCGGCGAGACGGTCATCATCGTGAGCCACGGCGGGACGATGGCGTGCGCGCTGCCGCGGTGCGCCACCGATGTTCCTGACGACTACGGGCGCGGTCGGTTCGTGCCGAACTGCGGAATGGTCGAGCTGTCCGTCGACGCCGACGACTGGTCGTTGCGGCAGTGGCCGGGTGATCCCGATCGGGCGCCGCATCCGGGCGACCTGGTCGATCTGGTCGGCCGGGCCGAAGCCGAACGAGCCGACGACCGGTCGAGCGCCCAGGTCCACGGCGTGCCGTGCAGCAGCTTCGACATCGATCGGTCGTGGGCGACTCGCGCCACGCTCACCGGGCGGGCCGACGTCCCGGGCGAGGCCGAGCTCGTCGACGTGCTGGCCTGGTTGCAGGCCCGCCGACCGGGGTCCTGGCAGGTGCGTGCCCGCATCGAGCAGGCCGACGATCCGGTGGTGCGGCGGCAGCGCCTCGTTCCGGTCCTCGAGCTCGGCGTGTGGATCACCGATCGGTGGCCACGTCACGAGGTGCCCGACGACTGCGAGATCGCCGAGGCGCGTGATGCCGCCGAGTTCCTCACCGTGTTCGGTGCCGAGTTGGCGCCGGTGATCACCGGGGCGGTCGGCACACCGGGCCAGTCGTTCCTCGTCCTGCGCCGGCAGGGCGACACCATCGGCTGCGTGCGGGTGACCCAGGCCGCCGGGACGGCTTGCGTCTCCGGCGTCTCAGTACTTCCCGAGCACCGCGGGCAGGGGTTCGGGCGGCTCATCTCGGCCGCTGCCATCGAGCACGCCGTTCGGGCCACCGGCATCGCCTGGCTGCACTGCGAGGACACCGTGGCCCCGCTCTACGAGCGGCTGGGCCTGCGCCGGCTGACCACGCACGTCGACCTCGAGCCCAAGCTCTGACGGCGCTTCAGAGCAGCGCGGCCGCGTGGCGGCCGGCCGCCGCGGCGGCGAGGAAATACGCGTAGTCCTCGTCCAGGCCGCGCCCCATCGTCGACAGGCTCACCGGCAGCGCGCGCAGGGCGGCGTCCAGGCCCTCGGTCGGCACCGTCACGATGCGGTGCCGTCCGCCGAGGGGCGCCAGGTCGTCGGCGACGGTGCGGGCGAGGACGGGCTCGAGTCCGGCGGGGATCACCAGGTCGGCCGGGGCGAGCGCCACCCGCCCGAACGCGGTCAGCGCGTGATGGGACACGCCCCGGTGCCGTTCTCGCGGATCGGCATCCGAGAGCCGCAACGCCCCGACGGGACGTCCGCCCAGCACCGCGACGGCGTTGACAACCTCGCCGGCGGCGACGCCGGAGAACCCCCACGGCGTCGACGTGCCCAGGTTGCCCGGCCCCTGCGTCACCACGACGACGTCCGCGTGCAGGACGTGCCGCGCGGCAAGGAGGCCGGTGTGGACGGTGACCGACTCCAGGTCCCCGCCGAACGCCTGCCCGGCGGTGACCGTGCCGGCGAGCAGTGGCCGCAATTGGGCCACGGTGCGCGAGTACCACAGTGGCAGCGCCCCGCCGTCGGTGAGTACGTAGGCCACCCGGGCGTCCGGCCGGTCGGCGAGCACCCCGGCGACGATGGCCGGCAGGGCGGAGTGCAGGTCGGCGACGACGACCGGCATGTCGTCGATCGAGGTGGCGCCGGCGATCGTGGCATGGTGCGGCGAGTCGGGCTCGTCCACCCCGAGAACGGTGGCCTGCGCCGGCGTGTACCGCGCTTTGACCAGATGGCCCGGCCCTGACGGGTCAGGTGGCAGCCGGTCCGGTAGCGCCACGACCAGGGCGTGGCCGCCGGTGCCGAGGCCCATCGCCAGCGCCGTGGTGTTCAGAACGGCTCGATCGCCGGGCTCGGGGGCGCCGACCAAGGCCACATAGGACAAAGCCGGCACGACGCCCTCGCCCGGCACGTCCACCCCGACCTCGCGGACGCCGTCCCACTCGCGACGGACGTCCACCACGGTTCCGCTCCGCCATCGAATCACCGCCGCAGGGTAACCGCCGTGCGAAACCGCCCCCCGATCGGCAATGATCGGAGCATGACAAGCCGAGTCGCCACCGAGAACGCCGGCGATGAGGCGCAGGCCACCGGCCAACCCGCCGGGCGTGCCGCCACCCGGCGCGCCCGCCCGCGCATTAGTTTCGAGGACATGGCGGCACGACGGGCAGAACGACTGGTCAACCTGGTCATCTGCCTGCTCTCGACCCGGCAGTTCCTGACCGCCGAGCGGATCCGCGACGCCGTCCCCGGCTACGAGGCGCCCGACGGTGACCCGCGCACCGACGAGGCGTTCAAGCGCATGTTCGAGCGGGACAAGGCCGAACTGCGCGACCTGGGCGTCCCGCTCGAGACGGGCCGCAACAGCGTGTTCGACGCCGACGACGGCTACCGCATCACCCGCCGCGAGTACGAGCTGCCGGCGATCGAGTTCGACCCGGCCGAGGCGGCGGCGGTGGGTCTGGCCGCCCGGCTGTGGCAGTCCGCCGCGCTCGGCACCCCCGCCCGCAGCGCGCTGATCAAACTGCGCGCCGGCGGCACCGACGTCGAGGCGGCATCCGGCGGCATACTGCCGCACGTCGACGCCAGCGACCCCAGCCTGCCCACCTTCCTCGAAGCGGCGCGGCACGCCCGGGCGGTGCGCTTCGACTACCTCAAGTCGGGCTCGGGCCAACCGGAACGGCGCGACGTCGAACCGTGGGGCGTGCTGTCGTGGCGGCGGCGGTGGTACGTGGTCGGCTTCGACCGAGCTCGCGAGGACGTGCGCAGCTTCCGGCTCTCGCGCGTGCAGGGTGACGTCACGCCCTACGGCAAGCCTGATGCGTTCGAACGTCCGGAAAAGGTGGATCTGCTCGACGCCGTCGCCGGGCGTCCACCCGACGAGGGACGCGTCGCCCGGATCCGCGTCACCGGAAACGGCGGGGCGCAGCTGCGCCGCTACGCCAGCAGCGACGAGGACGGCGTCCTCACCGTCACGTACTCGGACCTGAGCTGGCTGGCCCGAGCGGTGGCCAGCGCTGGCGCCAATGCCCGCGCGCTGGATCCGCCCGAGCTGGTCGAGGCCGTGCGCTCGAGGCTGGCCGCCATCGCCGGAGGTGCCCGGTGACCGGGGAGCGCGAGCGGCTACCGCGCCTGCTCGCGCTGGTGCCCTACCTGCAGGCGCACAACGGCATCGCGATCGCGGAGGCGGCGGCCGACTTCGAGATCAGCGAGGATCAGCTACGTCGCGACCTGCAGCTGCTGTGGATGTGCGGGCTGCCGGGTCACGGTCCGGGCGACCTGATCGACCTGTCCTTCGAGGGCGACACCGTCTCGGTGATCTTCGACGCCGGCATGTCCCGCCCGCTGCGGCTCACCGCCGAGGAGGCACTGCCGCTGGTCGTCGCGCTGCGCACGCTGGCCGAGATGCCGGGCGTCACCGACCGCGACGCCGTCGAGCGGGCGCTGGCCAAGGTCGAGTCGGCCGCCAGCGGCTCGGTCGAGGCGCAGACCGTGGCGGTGGAACTGGACCGCGTCTCGCAGCTCCTCCCGGTGCTGCAGCAGGCGATCGACAACGGACGGGCGCTGGCCCTGCGCTACTACACGGCCACCCGGGACGAGACGACCGAGCGCACCGTCGACCCGATGCGGATCTTCGAGATGGACGGGCGCAGCTATCTCGAGGCGTGGTGCCGCCGCGCCGAAGGGATGCGGGTGTTCCGGGTCGATCGCATCGACCAGGCCGACATCCTCGACGAGGCCGCTAACCCACCGCCCGAGGCTGAGCTCCGCGATCTCAGCGAGGGCGTCTTCACCCCCGCGCCCGAGCACATGCTCGTCGTGCTGCGGCTGGATCCGGCCTACGCCTGGGTCGCCGACTACTACCCACCCGAGACGGAGACGGTCGACCCCGACGGGCGGCGGCAGGTCAGCGTGCGGGTCGCCGATCCGGCCTGGGTGCGCGCGCTCGCGCTCGGGTCGGCCGGGCACGTGGAGCTGCTCTCGCCGGAGTGGCTCGCCGAGTCCATCCGCGACGACGCCCGAACAGCATTAGCCGCCTACACCAGCTAATAGCGCCAAAGAGCGCGACGCCTCCGGCGGACAAGAGAGGTTGCCTCCGGCGGATGAGGATCAGTCAGTAGAGTTCGGCGCGTGTCGTGGGTGATCGGCCTTGTCTGGGGGATCGCGGTCCTCATCGCGCTCGTCGTGCTCGGCTTGTGCGCGTTCGACCTGAGGTGGAAGGCGAAGCGACTGTCCACGGATGCCGAGGGCTTGCGGACGCTGCAGGCACGGCTCATCGCCTTGCAGGAGCAGGCCGCCGACGTGGCGCAGCACTTACCGAGCCAGCTGAACCAGCCCGGCCGGTGACTGCGTGAAGCTCCGCCTGCCGTTCCGCCGCCGCCGCAATCGCGATCCCGAGGGCCGCATGGCGGTCCTCGACCATCTTCGCGAACTGCGCCGTCGCGTCGTCATCGCGCTGCTGATCATCGCAGTCGGGGCGATCGCCGGCTGGGTCTTCTACGACCCGATCCTGCGTTTCCTGGAGCACCCGTATTGCTCGGTGCCGGCCAAGCACCGCTTCCCGGGCACCGAGACCGGCGGCTGCCACCTGATCTATAACCAGGTGCTCGCCGGCTTCACGACCCGGTTGAAGGTCTCCTTCATCGCCGGCGCGGTGCTCACCGGCCCGTTCTGGCTCTACCAGATCTGGGCGTTCGTCACGCCGGGCCTCCGCAAGAACGAGCGCAAGTACACGCTCATCTTCATCTGCGGATCAACGCTGCTGTTCGTCGCCGGTGTGTCGCTCGCCTACGTGGTGCTCTCCAAGGGCCTGCGATTCTTGCTCGGTGCGGCGGGCAGCGGTACCCAGGCCCTGCTGACCGTCGACAGCTACCTGTCCTTCGTCACCCTCATGCTCATTGTCTTCGGCGTCTCGTTCGAGTTGCCTCTGATCGTGGTCATGGCGAACCTGGCCGGGGTGCTGCCGGGGCGCTGGCTGCGTAAGTCGCAACGGATAGCGATCTTCCTGATCTTCCTGTTCGCCGCCGTTGCGACACCGAGCACCGACCCGTTCACGATGTGCGCGATGGCCGTGCCGATGACCGTGCTCTATGAGGCCGCGGTGCTCTTCGCCGTTGTGCACGACAAACGCAAGGCCAAGCGCAAGGCGGAGGCCAAGGCGAATGCGGTCGAGGACGACGACCTCGACGTGCCGTCCCGGATCGACCCCATCCCGCAGCCGATCGATGAAATAACCTAGCCCGACGTCAGGTTCGGATCGCTACCCGCACGCCGGTGTCGTCCGCGCGGATGTCCACTGTGGACAGATCCGGCACGGTCGCCGTTGCGTCGAGATGTGGATATGTCGTCAACAGGCCGAGCACCGTCATGCCGGCGGCCCGGGCAGACGTGACGCCGGCCGGGGCGTCCTCGACGACCAGGCAGCGGGCCGGCGCGAAGCCGAGCCTCGCGGCGGCGATCAGGTACGGCTCGGGATCGGGCTTGCCGGCGCGCACGTCATCGGAGGTCACGAACACCGTCGGGGTGGGCAGCCCCGCCGCGGCGATCCGGGCGGTGGCCAGGCGGTGGTCGCCGCTGGTCACGATCGCCCATCGGGTCATGGGCAGCCCGTCGAGCGCCGCCAGCGCGCCGGGCATCGGCACCACACCGTCGGTGTCGGCGGCCTCGGACACCAGCATCCACTCCGACAACTCCCGCACCTGCTCAGGTGGCAGGTCCGGCGCGACAGTCGCTAGCACCGTCTCGCCGGGGATGCCGTGGATGTAGGGCTCGAACGCGGCGAACGGCATCTCGAGCTTGGCCGCGGTGGCGTGCCACGCCCGTAGCACGCTCGCGGTCGAATCCACCAGGGTGCCGTCGAGGTCGAACAGCACCGCATCCCCATCGAAGTCGAGCATTCAGCGCCTCACGTCGAAAGTATGTGCACCATCTGCGGCGCCAGGATCCCCGAGCGCTGCGTTGTCGTCGTCATCCATACAACAGCGGTATGGCCTCCTCCTCCGCCTCGCGCGCGGAAATCCTGATCACCGCATCTGGCGAACGACTTCCGGCGCGAGGCGCTGACCAGTCTTCCGTAGGCTGGACGGCATGTCCGCGCCGGCTGATCGGTACGCCGCCGCCCGGCGCCGGATGAAGCATCCTGAGTTCGATCGCTTCCGCACCGGCTACCCGTTCGAGCTCGACCCGTTCCAGATCGGTGCCTGCGAGGCGCTGGCCGACGGTCACAGTGTGCTGGTGTGCGCGCCGACCGGGTCGGGCAAGACCGTGGTGGGCGAGTTCGCCGTGCACCTGGCGCTGGCGTCCGGGCAGAAGTGCTTCTACACGACACCGATCAAGGCGCTGTCCAACCAGAAGTTCAACGACCTCGTCGAGCGGCACGGGCCCGACGCCGTCGGCCTGCTGACCGGCGACAACGTCATCAACGCCGGCGCCCCGATCGTGGTCATGACCACCGAGGTGCTGCGCAACATGCTCTACGTGGGCAGCACGTCGATCGACGGCCTCGCCTACGTCGTCATGGACGAAGTGCACTACCTGGGCGACCGGTTCCGGGGCGCCGTCTGGGAAGAGGTCATCATCCATCTGCCCGCGGCGGTGCGGCTGGTGTCGCTGTCGGCCACGGTGTCCAACGCCGAGGAGTTCGGCGAGTGGCTGGTGACGGTGCGCGGCGACACCCGCGTGGTGGTGCACGAGCAGCGCCCGGTGCCGCTGTGGCAGCACATGATGGTCGGCAACCGGCTCTTCGACCTGTTCGGCGGTGACGGATCCACCGTGAACCCCGAGCTGAAGCGACACATCACCGAGCGGATGCGCCACCTCGACCCGGGCCTGCGCGGCCACCGACCCACCCGGGGCTGGCGGCCACCGCACCGTCCGGACGTGATCGCGCGCCTGGACAGCGAGGGGCTGCTGCCGCTCATCACCTTCATCTTCAGCCGGGTCGGGTGTGACGCCGCAGTGCGCCAGTGCGTGCTGTCCGGCCTGTGGCTGACCGAGCCCGGTGAACGGGACGAGATCACCACGATCGTCGAGCAGCACATCGCCGCCATCCCGGTCGAGGATCTCGACGTGCTCGGCTACTGGGAGTGGCTCGACGGCCTGCGGCGCGGCGTCGCGGCGCACCACGCCGGGCTGATCCCGGCGTTCAAGGAAACCGTCGAGGAGCTGTTCGTGCGCGGCCTGGTCCGGGTGGTGTTCGCCACCGAGACGCTGGCCCTGGGCATCAACATGCCGGCGCGCAGCGTCGTGCTCGAACGGATGTCGAAGTTCAACGGCGACACGCACGCCGACATCACCCCGGGGGAGTACACGCAACTCACCGGCCGGGCCGGACGTCGGGGCATCGACATCGAGGGGCACGCCGTCGTGCTGTGGAGCCCGGAGGCCGACCCGGGTCGGGTGGCCGGCCTCGCCTCGACGCGGACCTATCCGCTGCGCTCCTCGTTCCGTCCGTCCTACAACATGGCTGTGAATCTCGTCGGACAGCTGGGACGCCTCGCCGCGCGCGAACTGCTGGAGCTGTCCTTCGCGCAGTTCCAGGCCGACCGGTCGGTCGGTGGGTTGGCCAAGCAGATCCGGCGCAGCGAGGACACCCTGCGGGAGTACGCAGCGCAGATGGTGTGCGATCGCGGCGACTTCGCCGAGTACGCCGCGCTGCGTCGCGAGCTTTCCGATCGCGAGGCGGGCCTGGCCCGCGAGGGAGCCCGGACCCGTCGCGGCGCGGTGGTCGCGTCGCTCGAGGCATTGCGGCCGGGCGATGTGATCCGGGTGCCCGGTGGGCGTCGGGCCGGGCTCGCGGTCGTTCTGGACCCGGACGTCCGGCCGCACGACGACCCGCGTCCGCTGGTACTCACCGAGGCGCGGTGGGCCGGGCGGCTCTCGCTCACCGACTTCCCCACGTCGGTGGAGCCGCTCGGGACGGTGCGCATCCCGAAGACCTTCAACCACCGCTCACCCCAGGAGCGGCGCGACCTGGCCTCGCGGCTGCGCGCTCTGGACGTCCCCCCGCCGGAGCGCCGTGCTCGGCGGGCGGCGCCGGCGGCCGAGGACGGGCAGATCGCGACGCTGCGGGCGGCGATCCGCGCCCATCCGTGCCATCAATGCCCCGACCGGGAGGCGCACGCCCGCTGGGCCGAGCGGTATCAGCGCCTGGAGCGCGAGACGGCGGCGCTGCACCGGCGGATCGAGGGGCGGACGAATTCACTGGGCCGCACGTTCGATCGCATCTGCGCCCTGCTCGACGATCGCGGCTACCTGGCCGGCGACGAGACGACCCCGGCCGGACGGCAGCTGGCCCGGATCTGGTCCGAATCCGACCTGCTCGTCGCCGAGTGCCTGCGGGCCGGCGTGTGGGACGGCCTGGACGCCGCCGAGCTCGCCGCCGTGGTGTCCACCCTGGTGTACGAGTCGCGCCGCGACGAGAGCATCAGCGACCGGATGCCGACCGCTGCCGTCCGCGACGCGCTGGCGGCCACCACCCGAATCTGGGCCGAGCTGGCCGACAGCGAAGAGGACCGGAGCCTGCCCCGCACCCGCGAGCCGCAGCTCGGCTTCGTCTGGGCGGCCTACCGGTGGACGCAGCGTGACGGCCTGGACCGGGTGCTCACCTCCGCCAACGAGGTCGGCGTCGAGTTGTCGGCGGGCGATTTCGTCCGCTGGTGCAAGCAGCTTCTGGATCTTCTCGAGCAGATCGCGGTGGCCCCGTCGCCCAGCGGCGTCCAGGCTCCGGTGGCCGTGCAGGCGCGGGCCGCTGCCCGGATCATCCGGCGCGGCGTGGTGGCTCAGGGCATGTTCCCCTGATCGGTACCGTTGGCCGATCGCGCAGTAGCGTAGGGCGCGAAACCGGCGACCCGTTCCGCACGGAAGAGGCACATCATGGCATCCGACAACGGCGATCAGGGCCCAGCCGGTCAGGGCGACCAGCCCTGGCCGCCGCCACCCCCTCAGCAGCCGAGCTCGCAGTGGGGACCAAGCTCCGAGCAGGGCCCCCCTGAGCCAGAGGCCCCGGCCGAGAACGAGCCCGAAGAGGCGACCATCGCCCGGCCGGTGCCGCCGCCGTCGGCCATCGACGACCAGGGCGACGCGCCAACCGCCCGTTACGGCCAGTACACGCCGCCTACCGAGGCCGAGCCAGGGCCCGAGTCGTCGGCGCCCGAACCTCCGGCCCCGTCAGCAGGTGGGCCGGCCTCGGATGCTCCGACCGCAGCGACCCAGCCATCCGACGACGACCGGACGCAGGCGTTCTCCCGTTCCGACCTGCGCTTCGATGCGCCGGGCCCGCAGCCGACCCAGCAGATGCCGGCCTTCCCGCCTCCGCCGCCCGGAGTGCCCTACCAGCCCCAGCCCGCGGCCCCCGCCTACCCGCCGCCCGCGCCGCAGCAGGCCCCGGCCCCGCCGCCCGCACAGCAGAGCTACCCTCCGGCGCCCTATCAGCAGCAACAG
>Ga0137412_10001474_pt1 | contig 18358 bp, 15 predicted proteins | sample CZODoug2_1_16fun_FD_122160 | JGI IMG/M metagenome (GOLD analysis project Ga0137412, IMG submission 122160) | Vadose zone soil fungal communities from Angelo Coast Range Reserve, California, USA - CZODoug2_1_16fungal (Hybrid Assembly) | ecosystem: Environmental > Terrestrial > Soil > Vadose zone...
TCGATCTCGTTCTGGCGATCCTTGCCGAGTTCGGGATCGGCGAGACGCCGTGGCTGGACTTCGTCGTCGCCGGGGCCATCATGGCGGTCCAGCTCGGCTTGGCCCTGTACGGCTTCTACGCCATCCGGAGCTTCGAGAAGTACACGGTGCCCATCACGGTCCTGGTGATGGCGCTCATGACGGTGCTGGCGATGGCGACCACCGACGTCGACTGGAGCCTCGCGGGCACGGCGGTCGAGCCGGGGGCCAAGTTCACCGCCGTCACCCAGCTTCTCACCGCCATCGGCATTGGCTGGGGCTTGACCTGGATTCCGTACGCGTCGGACTACAGCCGCTTCGTGCGGGGCGGCGCGACGTCGAGAGCGGTGTTCTGGTCGTCGGCGCTTGGCATGTACGTTCCGACCGTGTGGCTGGCCGCGCTCGGCGCCTGCCTTGCGAGCGCAGGCAATGGCAGCGACCCATCGACGTTGGTGGTCAGCACATTCGGCGTGACGGCCATACCGGTTCTGCTGCTGCTCATCCACGGGCCGATCGCCACGAACATCCTCAACCTGTACTCCTGCTCGCTGGCGGCGCTGTCCCTCGGGGTGCGCGCCGCGCGGTGGAAGGTGACCCTGATCGCCGGCCTGGTGGCGTCGGCGGTGCTGGTGGTGTTCGTCGAGGCTGACAGCTTCGCGCACGCCTTCGACAACTGGATGGTGTCGATCCTGGTGTGGATCAGTCGTGGGCAGCGATCCTGGTGGACTACTGGGTGATCCGTCGTGGCCGGTGGGCTGTACTTCGTTCTGGCGCGACGGGCCGTGCGGCGCACGACGGGTTAGGTCGGGACCTGCGTGCCGAGGCGGTCGTAGACCCGCCACACCACGGCCTCGTGATCGACGGTGCTCAACTCACCGGCGTCGCGCGCGCGGTCGGCTTCGCCCAATTGGCAAGCCAGCGCATACAACTCGGCCCACCCGTCGACGGCCACGGGATCGACGAAACCCGCCATCCGCACTACGGTCAGCGTCCGGACCCTGGTGCGGTTGGCGCCGGTCATCGCCATCGCCACCATGCCGCCGCCAACGGCGATGGCCGTGGAGATGGCGAACGCGGGGTTCGACCCGATGGTGGGAACCAGGAACATCTCCAGGGTCAGCCACGTCAGCGTTCCCCAGATCGGCCAGGACCGCCACAGTCGCAGCAGCATCCGCTCGTCCGGTGAAATCCCGGGTGGGAAGACCACCAGGTGATGGCGGGTGACGCCGTAGCGGCTCGGCGAAATGTCCAGCGACCCCCAGGTGCGGCCGCCGTCGATCAGGCGCCGCAAACGTGAGCGGTGGATCGGCTGCTGAATCGTGGTGCTCATATATTCATGTGTACGCCCGGCGTGGCGTTGCGACGAGGATCCGTACGAAATCTCTACGGACGCGTGAGGAGCATCACTTACGCAACTGAGCAATGGTCTACCTCGTCGGTGCGACGGTGTCCGCCGTCGCCAACGGCGTATTCGATGGCGACAACGTCGGGATGCCGATGTCGGCCGGCGGATCGATGATGGTCGTATTCACGGGCCCACCAAAGTGTTCCGGATAGGCCGCACCAGCGTTCGCCCTCGTCGATCCGAGCACTGCGGTGCACGTAGCAATGGCGATGAGTGCACTCGCGCCGACGGCGGCCGACATCAATCGCAAACTGTTGAACCTCACTGTTGATCACTCCCAAATCGATCTGGTTGGCCGCTCCCGACCTGGGACGGACGTTCTTTCGAAACCGAGACGATCGGGTCAGACGCTCGTATGCGTCGCCTAGCAGCCTTGAATGTAGTGACAGTGCCTTGGTGTTGTGTCCGTCGTTCCGTAAAGCACGCTGGACGGCGGCTGCTCGTCTTTACGGATGTAAGTATAGTTGACTATATTCAGGCACCATGGCCTCGATTCGCAAGATTTCGCCACGCCTGGCTGAGCACCCGACCGTCCGAAAGATGATGGCGCATCGGTTGCCTGGGACGAAGAGTTACATCTCCCTGGTCGTGAAGATGAACCGCGACAACGTCCGGTCGACCGCGCGCAGTGTGGCCAACCAGGAGTTCCATCGCAGCGGCGAAATCATGAACGAAGCAGCACACCGGATCACGCGTGCACTGCAGGACGCGGGCCACCGCGCGATCAACCCGTCGATGTCCTTCCCGATGGAGATGGCCAACTATCCCGGCCGGATCTGGGTGGTGGCGCACAAGCCGGTCGCCGTCGCCTCCGGGCTGGGTGTGATGGGCATCCATCGCAACGTGATCCATCCGAAGTTCGGCAACTTCATCCTGCTGGGCACCGTTCTCGTCGACGCGCCGATCAGCAGTTACGGTGAGCCGCTGGACTACTCGCCGTGTTTGGAGTGCAAGCTGTGCGTCGCGGCCTGCCCGGTCGGGGCGATCAAGAAGAACGGCGACTTCGACTTCGTCGCCTGCTCGGTGCACAACTACCGGGAGTTCATGGGTGGCTTCACCGACTGGGCGCAGACCATCGCCGACAGCGAGGACGCCGCCGACTTCCGATCCAGGGTCAGCGATTCCGACAACGCGTCGATGTGGCAGAGCCTGTCGTTCAAGGCGAACTACAAGGCGGCCTACTGCCTGGCCGTGTGCCCGGCAGGCGAGGAGGTCATCGAGCCGTTCCTCGACGACCGCAAGGGGTTCATGGACCTGGTCCTCAAGCCGTTGCAGGAGAAGCGGGAGACGTTGTACGTCCTGCCGAACTCGGAGGCCAAGGAGCACGCCGAGAAGCGCTACCCCCACAAGACCGTCAAGGTGGTGGACAGCGGTATCAGTGGCCGCTAGGGCTCGCGTCTCTGGGGGCGGCCGGAGTTAGCGCACGCTGGTGATCCGCGAGCGCGCGCAAAGTGTCGACATTCTGCGGCGTGTTGCCCGCAGACACGCACACTCGCGGGAGAAGGCGGGGGAACGCCCTAGCCCCAGGCGTGCACGGTGTTCTGGGCAGGCTCGAGCCCCAGCTCGATCAGAAGCTCGGTGGCGTCGGCGGCCTGCTCGCAGATGGTCGGGACCTCCGGCCGCTCGGCGGCGGTGAAGTTCTCCAGCACGAACGTCGCCCCCGACTTGCGGCCGGGGGGACGCCCGACGCCGATCCTGACCCGCTGGAAGTCGTTGGTACCCAACGCCGCGGACACCGAACGCAAACCGTTGTGACCGGCCACCCCGCCGCCGAACTTGAGCCGGATCCGACCGAAGTCGATGTCGAGTTCGTCGTGCAGGATGATCACGTCGGCAGGCGCCACGGAGTAGAACTTGGCCAGCGGCCCGACCTGGCGGCCCGACTCGTTCATGTAGACCCTGGGCTTGGCCAGCACTACCGACCTGCCGGCGATCCTGCCCGTCGCCACCTCGGCGCCGGAGCGCTTGTGCACCTTGAACCCCGAGCCGATGCGGTCGGCAAGGATGTCGGCGACGACGAAACCGAGGTTGTGCCGGGTCTTGGCGTAGTCCGGTCCGGGGTTGCCGAGGCCGACCACCAGTAGCGGTTCGGCCACGACAGGGGTCCCGTCCTACCCGAAGTTATTCGGATTCGGCTTCGGCGGAGGCCTCGTCGGCCCCTTCCGCTGCCTCGCCCGCATCGGCGGCCTCGGCCACGGTGCCTGCGCCCTCGGACTCGAGGTCGTCGGCGGTCGGCGCGTTGATGACGTTGACCACGAGCAACTCGGGATCGGAGATCAGCGTGACGCCGTCGGGCAGCGGGACCTGAGCGGCCAAGAACTGGGTGCCCGCCACGGCGCCCTCGATCGAAAGCGTCAGGTTCTCGGGGATCGACATCGCGTCGGACTCGATCTCGATGCTGTTGGTCTCCTGGTTGACCAGGGTGTCCGGGCCGGCGTCACCTTCGACGACGACGTTGACCTCGACGGTCACCTTCTCGCCGCGGCGGACGATGATCAGGTCGACGTGCTGGATGCTGCGGCGGATCGGGTGGATCTCGAGCGCCTTGGGCAGCGCGAGGGCCTCGGTGCCGTCGATGTCGAGTGTCAGGACCGCGTTGGTGCCGAAGTTGCGCAGCACGGCGGCGAACTCGTGGGCGGGCAGCGTGAGGTGCTGGGGATCGGCGCCGTGGCCGTAGAGGACGGCTGGGATCTTGCCATCGCGGCGGGCCTGACGCGACGCGCCCTTGCCCGTCTTGGCGCGGACCTCTGCGGTCAGATTGTTCGCGGTGTGGGCCTGGGTCTTGGCCATGGTGTCAGCTCCTGTGCCGGTGTGAAGATTGGCGCGGCAAGGGCGACTCGAACAGCTGGGCTGCGGATCGGTTCCCGTCGATAACGGTGACTTCTCAGAAGTTCCGAAGCCACCCTCGCCGTGATCGCCAGCAAGGTTAGCGCAAACAGGGCCTTCAGTGAAAATCAGAGGCTGAACGTGGTGTCCGTGAGCTGCTCGGACAGCTCCCACAGCTCCGGCGACAACGAACGTCATCGGGCTCAACCGCTACGGCTACCGCAAACCCAACGCCGCCCTGCAGACCATTGCGATGACCCAGATCGGTACGACCGGCAGCGCCGGAGGTGAGTACTACTACCGCAAAATCGCCGAAAGCAAAACTCCCAGGTCAGCACGCCGCTGCCTGAAACGACACCTCATCCAATGACGTCTGGCGGATCGTGCTCGCGGACGAGCAACCTCCCTCAGAGGAACATTCCGCGGCCGCTTGACACATAGAGAGGCACCGTTCGGCGTCGCCGATCCCTGTTAGTTCGGCTAACGTCACGTTGTGGTGTTCTGCCGGGTCCTCGGCGCGATCGAGATCGAGGTCGACGGCGCGGTGGTCGACCTCGGAGGGCCGATTCCGCGCCGGCTCCTTGCTGCCCTTACCGCCGGGATGGGCGAACCGATTTCGGACACGTTGCTCGCCGAAATCGTCTGGGATGCCGAACTCACCGACGTCCTGACGAAGACGATCCGTGTTGCCGTGCACCGCTTGCGTACAGCGTTGGGGCCGAGTGCACGGCATCATCTCGATCGAGCCCCGTCGGGCTACCGCCTGACCGTGCCGTCGGACCGAACTGACCACGGTTGCTTTGTGGAGCTGGTCTCCGACGGTGTCCGCGCGCTTTCCGACTGGGAAGCCGATCGGGCGACGAAGTCGTTGGAGTCGGCGTTGGCGTTGTGGCGTGGTCAGCCGTGGACCGAGCTCGCGGAGTCGTTGACCGTCTCGGCCCCGCGGGCGCGGCTGCAGGAGCTGCGTGAGGTGGCGGTCGAGGAATTGCAGGCCGCGCGATTGATGTGTGGTGACGCTGCGCGTGCGGTTGCTGCGTTGAGCGAGGCGGTGATAGAGGCGCCGTATCGCGAACGACGTTGGGAACTAATGGCTTTGGGGTTGTATCGCACCGGCCGGCAAGGGCATGCACTGGCCGAGTTGCGGCGTGTTCGGCAACTGCTCGTCGACGAATTGGGGGTCGAGCCAGGGTCGGCGTTGCGAACGTTGGAGCAGCGGATGCTCGATCATGACCCGGGCCTGTTTCTCGTCGAATCCCCGGCTCGGAGCGACAACCCGCCGGATCGGCCGGCGGCTCCGTCGTCGAAGTTTGCGGTGCCTACGTCGTCACTGATCGGACGGCGCAGCGACCTCGCGTTGCTGGACGAATTACTCGGACCACAACGGCTGGTGACGATCGTTGGGCCTGCCGGTGTCGGCAAGACCCGGTTGGCGCTCGAGTACGGTGCGGGCCGGACCGATGCGTGGCTCGCCAGACTTGCCGATGTCCACTCCGCGGACGCGATCGCGTCGGTGGTGGCGTCGGCGATCGGGTTGACCTATGTCGCGTGGGATGCCACCTCGGCGATTTGGCGCGCGATCGCGGATCGGCCGGGTCTGCTGGTGCTCGACAATTGTGAACATCTGGTCGATGACGTGGCTGAGTTCCTGGTTCCGTTGCTGTCGCAGTGCCGGGAGTTGCGTGTGGTGGCGACGAGTCGGCGTGCGTTGAATGTCGAGGGCGAATACACGATGGCCCTTGCGCCGTTGGCCGTCGTGCCGGCTGTCGAATTGTTGTTCGACCGGGTCGGTGTCAACCGCGTCGAGTGGCGGCCGCAGGATGAGGACCGGGTGTCGGCGCGCGTGATTTGTGAAGCCCTCGACGGTCTTCCGCTCGCGATCGAATTGGCCGCCGCGCGTGAACGTGTCTTCGGCCTTTCGGAGATCGCCGCCCATATTCATCGCCGGCTCGACATCCTCGGTTCGACGCCGCGCGGTTCGTTGTCTCCGCACGCCTCGCTCGAGGCCGCGATCGGCTGGAGCGTCGATCAGCTCGGTGATGCGGATCGTGCACTGCTGCTGCGGCTTTGGCCCTTCGAGGGCGGCCTCACCTGGCAGGCCGCGCAAGCGGTCCAGCCAGCCGGGGTTCAGGCAGGTGTGCTCGCTGTGCTGGCGTCGCTGGCCGATCGCTCGATGATCGAAGCGGATGTGTCGTCGGGTCGGCCGCGCTATCGGATGCTCGAGACCGTACGTCGATACTGCGAAGAGGTCGATCCAAGTGTGGCGGCGTCGCGGGAGGCGCACGCGGCTTGGGTTCGGGGTTTCGCTGCCGACGAGGCATCGCTGTTGTTCGGACCCCGTTCGGGACAAGCGATTCGGGAGTTGCAGGCCGACCTCGCCAACATCAGAGCCGGTATCGCGCACGATCTCGAACATTGTCCGATCGAGGCGCTGCGAACGACCGCGCAGCTGGGTGTCATGTGGATCACGACCGGCACGATGCCGGAGGGAATGCGATTGCTGCAAAACGCAATGGCCGCCTGTCCCGAGGCATCCGTCACCGATCGCGCCGAGGGATTGATCGCGTTGTCCCTCGGCTCGTTACACGCAGGCGATGCCGCCGCCGCGTTGCGGCTGGCCGACGACGTGCTCGACCTGCTCGACGAGACGGACCCCGCGCACGAGATTCCTTTCCTCCGAGCGTTGTCGCGCAAATGCAATGCCCTTGCGGATTTGAACGACCCCATCGCATTTCGGGCAGCGACGAATCGATACAAGGTCGAGGCGGACCGCAGGGCAGCTCCCGACTATATCCGCGCGAGCGCGCTGATCGGCGTCGGTGGGGTCCAGCTCCTGGACGGGGAATCGGAAAGAGCAATGGACACTCTGACAACCGGGCGGATGCTCAGCGAGCAATGCGGATACTGGTGGGGACGGGGCATCGCGGATCTTCTACTTGCGTGGGGGCTGCTCGCGCGCACCGAGTTGGATCGGTCGGTGACTCGTCAGGCATTGGATGCGTTGACGCGGGCTGTCGACGCGTACGATCAGCAGCCCAACATCTCGTCCGGCCTCGGCGCGCTCTACGCCGGCGCCTTCGCACTCACGGATCTCGGTTCGCAAACCGCCGCAATCGAATTAGGCGCGGCGGTCATCGAGTATGCCGATCGGATCGGGACAGATCCACGCCGCTATGGGCGGCGGTTCAATGCCGGCGATCGCATGGATCGATTGGATCAGATGTTGCCGGAGCCCGGAGATTCGGGCGAATCGAAGAGTTGGCCGATGCTCGTCGAGATGTTCTCCAACGCGGTCGCCCAGTTGCCGTCCAGGTAGTCACCGGTCTGTATCAGCGCCTTCAGCGAAAATCAGAGGCTGAACGTGGTGTCGGTGAGCTGCTCGGACAGCTCCCAGAGCGCCGCCGCTGTGTTGGCGTCGCGCGCCAGTGGGCTGCGGTGGGCGACGGGTCCGGTCGGGCCGCGCATCGTGAACTTCGGGCCGATGAAGCTGTTGCCCGGCAGGTCCTGCGACACCGCGTAGAGCGTCTGGCGGGCGCCGAAGTCGGCATCGGTGGCCAGCTTGTTTCCGATCGACATCATCGCGCTGCTGAATCCGCCTGCGGCGTGCCCCTGCAGGTTGGTCGCGGAGTAGCCGGGATGGGCGGAGTGGGACTTCACCGGCGACCCGGCGGCGTCGAGCCTGCGCTGTAGCTCCTTGGTGAAGAGCAGGTTGGCCAGCTTGGCCTGGCCGTAGCTCAGCCACGCGGAGTAGGGCCGCGACTTCCAGTTCAGATCCTTGATGCTGATCTTGCCGAGCAGGTGCATCATCGACGACACCGTGACGACGCGGTCGGTCACCTTCGGCAGTAGCAGGTTGGTCAGCGCGAAGTGGCCGAGGTGGTTGGTGCCGATCTGGCTCTCGAATCCGTCTTTGGTCTGCGCGTACGGCACGGCCATGATGCCCGCGTTGTTGACCAGGACGTCGACGCTGTCGACACCGTCGGCGAACGCCCGCACCGACGCCAGATCCTGCAGGTCGAGCTGGCGGACCTGAACGTCGCCGGTCATACCCGACGCGGCAGCGTCGCCCTTGGCGGTGTTGCGGACGGCGAGCACGACCTTGGCGCCGACGCGGGCGAGCTCACGTGCGGTCACCTCGCCGAGGCCGCTGTTGGCGCCGGTCACGATGACGGTGCGGCCGGCGAAGGAGGGGAGGTCGGCGGCGGTCCATTCGCTCATGGGCCAAAGCCTAGTGACCGGGCAGGGCCTACTTGGCCTTGACCACGAATCCCCTCAAGATGGCCTCGATGTCGGGTCCGTTCGCGGCGGCCTTGTCGGCGAAGCTCGTGATCGTGAACTGGACCAGGTACTTCTGCCCCGGCACGTTCGGACGCGCCGGCGTGCCGGTGGCGATCACGACGCGGTTGTAGCTCTGCATGCGCTTGTCGTTGAGGTCGTAGGTGCCCTCGATCATCGACGACGGGAAGCCGCGGTAGTTGTCGGTGGAGTCGTTGAGTTTCTTGAAGTTCTCCGACATCTGGGCGTCGGCGTTGGCGTGCTTGAGCGCGTCCGCGATGTCGAAGTCGCCCGTCAGCTGGAACACCAGCAGCATCACCGTGGGGTAGGTGTCGCCCTTGGCGATCATGCGCGTGCCTGGCGAGAGGTTCGGGTTGGCATACGGTGTCCAGCCGGGCGGGGTGGGGAAGGAAACGGTCAGATCGGTGAGCTTGTCGGGTGCGACCGGCGCACCGGTGACGCCGATGTTCTCCAGATACGCCGACAGGGGCACCGGCACATCGGTGTTGGTGGTGGTCGTCGTGGTGGCGGACGTCGACCAGATCGACTGGTAGTCGGGTGTCGCGGGGCCACAGGCCGCCGCGGCCGTGACGACCACCGCGGCTGTGCCAATCCTGACGGCCGGTACTACCCAGCGGATCACAGAATCTCGCGGACGGAGTCGATCGGCCGGGCCAGCCGGGTGCCCTTGGCGGTGGTGACGAACGGGCGCTCGATGAGGATCGGGTGTTCTGCCATGGCGTCGAGCAGTTCGTCGTCGGAGGCGTCGGCAAGACCGAGTTCGGCGTAGAGCGCCTCACGCTTGCGCACGGCGGTGCGGACGTCGATGCCTGCGTCGGCGATCATCTTCTTCAGCTCCGCACGCGACGGCGGAGTCTTGAGGTACAGCACGACGGTCGGCTCTATCCCGTTGTCGCGCAGCAAATCCAACGTCTTGCGCGACGTGGTGCACTTCGGGTTGTGATAGATGACCGTGTTATTCATGGCGGCATCGCCAACCACGCTACGCCGACCCGTCGAAGAGCCCTGTGACGGAGCCGTTCTCGAACACCGCGCGGATGGTGCTGGCCAGCAGCGGTGCGATCGACAGCACGGTCAGCTGCGGGAACTGCTTTTCCTCGCCGATCGGCAGCGTGTTGGTGACGATCACCTCTAGGGCACCGGAGTCGGCCAGCCGCTGCGACGCCGGGTCGGACAGCACGCCGTGCGTGGCGGCGATGACGACGTCGTCCGCGCCGTTCTCCTTGAGCAGCTTGACCGCACCGGCGATGGTGCCGCCGGTGTCGATCATGTCGTCGGTGATGATGCAGGTCTTGCCCTTGACGTCGCCGACGACGCGGTTGGACTTCACCTGATTGGGCACCAGCGGGTCGCGGGTCTTGTGAATGAAGGCCAACGGGACGCCACCAAGGGAGTCCGCCCACTTCTCGGCGACGCGCACCCGGCCCGAGTCGGGGGAGACCACGACCATGTCGTGGTCGGCGTAGTTCTCGGCGATGTACCCGCACAGCAGCGACTGCCCGCGCATGTGGTCCACCGGACCGTCGAAGAAGCCCTGAATCTGGTCGGTGTGCAGATCCACCGTGAGGATCCGGTCGGCGCCCGCCGTCTTGTAGAGGTCGGCGACCAGGCGCGCCGAGATCGGTTCGCGGCCGCGGTGCTTCTTGTCCTGCCGCGCGTACGGGTAGAACGGCAGGATCGCAGTGATGCGCTTGGCGCTACCGCGCTTGAGCGCATCGATCATGATGAGCTGTTCCATCAGCCAGTGGTTCAGCGGCGCCGGATGGCTCTGCAACACGAATGCGTCGCTGCCACGCACCGACTCCTCGAACCGGACGAAGATCTCGCCGTTGGCGAAGTCGCGAGCCGTTTGAGCGGTGACCTCGACGTCGAGCTCCTTGGCCACCTGTTCGGCGAGCTCAGGGTGCGCGCGACCCGAGAAGAGCATCAGGTTCTTGCGGTTGTCGGTCCAGTCCGTGCCCACAGTGGTACTGCCTTCGCGGTCGGGGAGCGATACGGAGCAATCGTACGTAGCGTTGCCGGTGGCGCGTTGCCGGGTTACCAGATTGCCAACAAATGGAATACGAATCAGCCGTTGGCTGGGTCGTCTTCGGCGGCGGCCGCCTCGGCCTCTAGCGCGGCCTTAGCCGCTTCACTGCCGGGCCGCTTCTCCACCACCCAGCCCTCGATGTTGCGCTGCGGACCGGCCGATACCGCCAGCGCTCCCGGCGGCACGTCCTCGCGGACGACCGTGCCCGCACCGGTGTACGCGCCGTCGCCGATCGTCACTGGCGCGACGAACATGTTGTCGGACCCGGTCCTGACGTGCGATCCAATTGTGGTGCGGTTCTTGGTTTCTCCGTTGTAGTTGACGAACACGCTCGACGCGCCGATGTTGGAGTGCTCGCCGATGTCGGCATCGCCGACGTAGGTCAGATGCGGCACCTTGGTGCCCGCCCCGATGGTCGCGTTCTTGGTCTCGACGAACGTGCCGATCTTGCCGTCGGCGCCCAACTGCGTGCCCGGGCGCAGGTAGGCGAAGGGACCAACGGCGGCACCGGCGCCGATGACTGCCAGCTGTCCATGCGTACGGATCACCGACGCACCGTCACCGACCTCGACGTCGGCCAACGTGGTGTCCGGGCCGATCTCGCAGTTCATGCCGACCTCGGTGGTGCCAAGAAGCTGGGTGCCCGGCCGGATGACGGTGTCGCGGCCGATGGTGACGTCGACGTCGATCCACGTGGTGGCCGGATCGATGACCGTCACTCCGCTGCGCTGGTGACCAGCCACGATGCGGCGGTTGAGCTCGGCGGCGAGGTCGGAGAGCTGTACCCGGTCGTTGATGCCCGCGACCAGCGCGCTGTCGTCGACGTGGCGTGCCCGCACCACGTCGCCGTCCTGACGGACGATCGAGACCACGTCGGTCAGATACAGCTCGCTCTGGGCGTTGTTCGAGCGCAACCGGCTCAGCGCCGAGCGCAGCGGAGCGGTGTCGAACGCGTACACACTGGCGTTGATCTCGCCGATCTCCTGCTGCGAGCGGGTGGCGTCGGCCTGCTCGACGATGCCGATCACTTCGCCGTCCTGGGTACGCAGGATGCGGCCGTAACCCTTCGGGTCCGGCACGGTCGTGGTCAGCACCGTGGCAGCAGCGGATTCGGCGCCGTGCGAGTCGATCAGGTCGGCAAGGGTGTCCGCGTCGAGCAGCGGGACGTCACCGGTGATGACGACCACGGTGCCGTCGAAGTCGTCGGGGAGTGCCGTCAACCCGCACCCGACGGCATGGCCGGTGCCCAGTTGCTGGTCCTGCAGGGCGATGTCGATGCGACGGCCCAGCTGGTCGGCGAGCGCGTCGACGGCAGCCGACACCAGCTCGCGGTCCTGACCGACCACCACGACGACGTGCTGCGGGGCGACCTTCGCGACGGCGTGCAGGGTGTGCGACAGAATGCTGCGGCCAGCCAAGGTGTGCAGCACCTTCGGGGTGTCCGACCGCATCCGGGTACCGGCTCCGGCGGCCATGACGATCACCGCGGCCTCGCCTCGTGTGGTCATCGACCTGCCTTCCACTGCTCCGTCGCCAGGACTCGAACCTGAACTATCTGAACCAAAATCAGAGGTGCTGCCGATTACACCACGACGGACTGTCGGTGTGACTTTAGTCGAACCCGTGAGGCGAGACCGCTGAGGATTACGCTCAACCGATGGCCGCACCGGAGAAGGAAGCGCGCGCACCCCGCGCGCGCATGACTGGCACCGAGCGCCGTCAGCAACTCATCGAGATCGCCAAGTCGCTGTTCGCCGAGCGTGGTTACGACGCCACGTCCATCGAGGAGATCGCCCAGCGCGCCAATGTCTCCAAGCCCGTCGTCTACGAGCACTTCGGCGGCAAGGAAGGTCTGTACGCGGTCGTGGTGGACCGCGAGATGTCGGCCCTCCTCGACGGCATCACGTCGTCGCTGACCAACAACCGCTCAAGGGTCCGCGTCGAGCGGGTGGCGCTGGCGCTGCTGACCTACGTCGAAGAGCGCACCGACGGCTTCCGGATCCTGATCCGCGACTCGCCGGCCAGCATCGCGTCGGGCACCTATTCCAGCCTTCTCAACGATGCGGTGTCGCAGGTGGCGTCGATCCTGGCCGGCGACTTCTCCCGTCGCGGCCTCGACCCCGAACTCGCGCCGCTGTACGCCCAGGCGCTGGTGGGTTCGGTGTCGATGACGGCGCAGTGGTGGCTGGACACCAGGGAGCCCAAGAAGGAAGTCGTCGCCGCGCACCTGGTCAACCTGATGTGGAACGGCCTCACTCACCTCGAGGCCGATCCGCGGTTGCAGGAGTAGGTCAGCCCAAATCACGGAGGAGCAGGTCGGCCGTCGTCTCCCGCCGGACCAGCTCGCGGACCCGTCCGTCGTGGACCGCCACCACGGGCGGGCGCCCGACCATGTTGAACGTCGACGCCATGCTGTGGTGGTAGGCGCCGGTGCAGGCCACCGCCAGCAGGTCACCGGGATGCAGGTCGGCGGGCAGCTGCACGTCGTTGGCGACGACGTCGCCTGCCTCGCAGTTCCTGCCGACGACGGTCACGGTCTGGGTCGGGCCAAGGGGATGGCGGTTGGCGACGGTCACCGTGTAGCGGGCGCCGTAGAGCGCCACCCGCGGGTTGTCGCCCATGCCGCCGTCCACCGCGACGAACGTGCGGCCGCCGGGCCGGTGTTTCACCGACACCACGCGGTAGCAGGTCACCCCGGCGCGAGCGGCTATCGCGCGGCCGGGCTCGACGGCGACCTTCGGCCTCGGGAAGCGCTCGGTGGCGCAGGCCTGGTCGAGTGCGTCGTCGATGACCCTTGCCAGCTTCTCGAGGTCGAGCTCGGCGTCACCGGTGACGTAGGGCACGCCGTGGCCGCCGCCGATGTTCAGCTCGGTGAGCACCACGCCGTAGTGGTTGCGGACGTCGGCCATCAGCGACACCATTCTCCTGATCGCCTCGCCATACGGGGCGGGATCGGTGACCTGCGAGCCGAGGTGGCAGTGCAGCCCCGCCAACCGGAGCAGCGGCTGATCGAGCACGCGGCGCACGGCGAGGGCGGCCTGCCCTTCGGCGACCGCGAAGCCGAACTTCTGGTCGACGATGCCGGTGGTCACCGCGGCGTGGCCGTGGATGTCGATGCCAGGTGCCACCCGGATCAGGACTTCCTGCGGGCTGCGCAGCTGGCTGGCCAGCAGGGCGATCTCGGTGCCGCAGTCGATGACGATGCGGCCAACACCCGCGTCGGCGGCCGCCCTGAGTTCACCGGTGGTCTTGGCGTTGCCGTGCACGACGATGCTGCGGGGATCCACGCCGGCTGCCAGGCCGGTGGCCAGTTCGCCGGGCGAACACACGTCGAGGCCAAGACCCTCGTCGGCCACCCACCGTGCGACCCGCTTGGTCAGCAGCGCCTTGCCCGCGTAGGTGATGCGCACCCCGGGCAGTGCGGCCCGGTAGCGGCGGATCCGGTACCGGAAGTCGGCCTCGTCGAGGATGTAAGCCGGTGTGCCGTACTGATCGGCGATTTCGTTGAGTGCGACGCCGCCGACGCACAACCTGCCTTCGACGTCCACCCGCGTGGTCAGCGGCCAGAGGTCCGGGTCGACGCGCATTGCGGCGGCGTGGTGTAGCGACGGCATTACATCGAGAAGAGTCACGGTTTCCACGGTGCGCGCGGTTTACCTGGCGTTCGGCAATCTTGACGGTCTCCTACTGCCGGGCACCGAAATTTTGACGTTGTCCGTCCTCATAGAATGGGGAGATCATGACCGCAGTGGGGCACACGGCTGCCCAAACCCCGATTGCGGGGCTCGTCGAACTCGCACTGACCGCTCCCACCTTCACCGACCTCATCGACCGAGCCGCCGAGCGGCCCGCCGAATTGGCCATGGTCGGCCCCATCGGCTCGCGGCTGTTCGTCGCCAGCGCCTTGGCCAGGACGGACGCGCTGCTCGTCGTCACTGCCACCGGCAGGGAGGCCGACGACCTGACCGGCGAACTGCGCGGTGTGCTCGGCGATGCGGTGACGCTGTTCCCGTCATGGGAGACGCTGCCGCACGAACGGCTGTCGCCGGGCGTTGAGACCGTCGGTGCCCGAATGATGGTGTTGCGCAGGCTCGCCCATCCCGACGATGCCCGGCTGGGGCCGCCGCTGCGGGTGGTGGTCACCGCGGCGCGTTCGCTGCTGCAGCCGATGGCGCCCGACCTGGCCGAGATCGAGCCGGTGACGTTCGCGGTCGGAGCCGAAGTGGGCTTCGACGACGTGATCGCCCGCCTGGTCACGCTGGCCTATACCCGGGTCGACATGGTCGGCAAGCGGGGGGAGTTCGCGGTCCGCGGCGGCATTCTCGACGTGTTCCCGCCCACCGCCGAGCATCCGGTGCGCGTCGAGTTCTGGGGCGACGAGGTATCCGAGATGCGGATGTTCGCCGTCGCCGATCAGCGCACCATCCCGGAGATCGCCGTCGTCGACGTGGTCGCCGTGCCGTGCCGCGAACTGCTGCTCACCGATGACGTGCGCCAGAATGCCGCCGCGCTGGCGGCCGAGATACCGACCGTGGAGAACCGGGTCGGCGACACGCTGGCGGACATGCTCACCAAGCTCTCCGAGGGCATCCCGGTGGACGGTATGGAGGCGCTGCTGCCAGTGCTTCGGCCGACCGATCTCTCGCTGCTGCACGACCATCTGCCCGCGGGCACGCCGGTGCTGGTGTGCGACCCGGAGAAGGTACGCACCAGGGCAGGCGATCTGATCAAGACCGGCCGCGAGTTCCTCGAGGCGTCGTGGTCGGTGGCCGCGATGGGCGGGAACGCGCCCATCGACATCGAGCAGCTGGGCGGCTCGGGGTTCCGCGACCTCGAGGAGGCCCGCTCCGGCGCCGTCGCGAGTGGGCATCCGTGGTGGACGCTGAGCCAGCTCAGCAGCGAGTCGGCCATCGAGGTGGACGTCCGCCCGTCGCCGTCGACGCGCGGTCAACAACACGACCTCGACGAGCTGTTCGCGATGTTGCGGGCCCACGTCGCCACCGGCGGATTCGCCGTCGTCGTCACCCCAGGCTCGGGCACCGCGCAGCGCGTCGTCGAGCAGTTGGGCGAAGCCGATACTCCCGCAGCTCTCTTGGAGCCTGGGGCCGAGCCGAAACCCGGCGTGGTCGGGGTGCTCAAGGGGCCGTTGCGGGACGGCATCGTGTTGCCGGGTGCTGCCCTCGTGATCATCACCGAGACCGATCTGACCGGCAACCGCGCCGCGGCCACCGAGGGCAAGCGGTTGGCCGCCAAGCGCCGCAACGTCGTCGACCCGCTGGCGCTGACCGCGGGCGATCTGGTGGTGCACGACCAGCACGGCATCGGCCGGTTCGTCGAGATGACCGAACGCATCGTCGGCGGCGCGCGGCGTGAGTACCTGGTGCTCGAGTACGCATCGGCCAAACGCGGTGGCGGTTCGGACAAGCTCTTCGTGCCGATGGACTCGCTGGATCAGCTGTCCCGCTACGTCGGCGGCACCGAACCCAGCCTGAGCAAGCTCGGCGGCAGCGACTGGACCAACACCAAGACCAAGGCGCGGCGCGCGGTGCGGGAGATCGCCAGCGAGTTGGTGACGCTGTACGCCAAGCGGCAGGCCGCGCCCGGATACGCGTTCGGCCCTGACACTCCGTGGCAGGCCGAGATGGAGGACGCGTTCGGGTTCACCGAGACCATCGATCAGCTGACCGCCATCAACGACGTCAAGTCCGACATGGAGAAGCCCGTCCCGATGGACCGGGTGATATGCGGTGACGTGGGCTACGGCAAGACCGAGATCGCGGTGCGTGCTGCGTTCAAGGCGGTGCAGGCGGGCAAGCAGGTCGTGGTGCTCGCGCCCACGACCATTCTGGTCGAGCAGCACATCCGCCGTGCCCCAAAACGCGAGCACCCCAAAGGCTGTCGCCCACAGTCCGTAAAAGCGTCGTATGGTTGCCCACGTGACCAGCAACGCCGCACAAACGGTTACGCTGGAATACAAGCGAAGCGTCAGAACGCCTGTACCAAAGGCTTTTGCCCAAAGCCAAGCCGTCGTATAAAAGAGGGGTTGGCCTCCATCGGCGCCATGCTGGATGGCGTAGTACAAGTGCCACAATGAGTGGTCGCTCACCTCTTTCCAGGTGAATATCTCATCCATCCATACTTGTTTATGCGGGGACCAGAGAATGCACGAGGTGATGAGCGAGGTTACACAGCAGAGGAGCAAGAGAACTTCGCCTGCCGCAATCTTTTGTCCCGCAGGTTTGCCCACACTGGCTGGAACCTCGCTCAAAGAACTCACGTAGGTTGGAGTTCCTTCCTTGCGCCGCGACTTCTCGACCTTGGCTGAAAGGCCATGAAATACCACTTTAGATAGTGTGGCAACCACTTCCATAGCCGGAAGCGGGAGGTGCCTGCCGTCCGGTCGCGCCAGGTGGAAGGTGTCTCGGTGATGCTATAGCCTGATAGAAAGGCCTTCACTGTGATCTCCAAGCTCAGTTCGAATCCACCCTTGCTCTCGATGCGGATGTCATTCAACATGGCTCGGTCATAAATCTTGAAGGCGTTGGTCGCGTCATGAGTGGGAATCCCGCGGAACCAGCACAAGGTGAGTCCAGACAGGCGTGAAAGGAGTTGCTTGAACCAGGGACCTCCGATAAGCCGGCCACCCTTCATGTAGCGGCTGCCGACAACGATATGGCTACCGGCCCGATACAATTCGAGCATCTTATGAACTTGGCCCAAATCGTCGGAGAGGTCGGCCATCACTACCAGCACTGGACCCGGCGGCGCCGCGTCGAACCCGGTCCGGATCGCACCTACGACTCCGCGGCCGTAGGTGTTCTTAACCAGCCTCAATCGAGTCTCGCCCTGCGCGACGATTTGTTGGACCACCGGCAGCGTGTCGTCTCCGTCAAAGTCATAGGCGACCAAGGCCGTGAAAGGAAAGTGGAGGTGCTCCGTCATCTCTGACCAGAGCGCTGGAAAATTGGCCCCCTCGTTGTAGACCGGAATGACTATGGTTAGCGGCCTGTCCATCACATCTCCTGAAGAAACTGGTGAGTGAATCTCGTTCACATCTGGCCTATTTCCACCTGCTCCGCGATCCATGGAATGACCTCATCCAGAATCGCCGAGAGGGGAGTTGTTGCCTCGAATCCGAGCAAATCCTTGGCTTTCTCAACAGTCGGCGCCCTCTCCTGGACATCGTACTCGTAAGCGGGGTCGCTTACGTAGCGGAACGGCTTGCCGGAACCGTGAATCTTTCTCCAGATCAACTCTGCCAGTTCCAGCACGGTGGTGCGTACCGGGGTGGAAAGGTTGAAATCCTGGTTCAGGGCGGCCGGATGCTCGACACAAACACGGATTCCGCGGGCTAAATCGCCACCGTAGGTGTAATGGCGAACCTGCTTTCCGTCACCCAGGATGTGCAGCGGATCCTGCCCCTTCACCAGTTTCTGTACCAGGTCCGGAACCACGTGAGACATGGCTAAGCGTACGTTGCCACTCATGATGTCGCGGTCAGACAAGGCGCGTTTTTCTCCGATGCCGACACAATTGAAGGGGCGAACGATGGTGTAAGGGAGCTTGTACTGTTCGTGGGCGCCCTGGACGAAATATTCGACCGCAAGCTTCTGGAAGCCATACGTGGAGCGAGGCGGCGGGCTGCGCCGCTCCGCCCCTTCCGGCGTGGGGTACTCGGTGGTGCTCTCGAAGACCATGCTGGAAGAGAGCACTACGATCTTTTTGAGCTTCCGCCGCTGATGGGCCCAGATGGCGGCATCGAACGAAGAAGCGATGATGCGCTCATT